>Ga0075163_10014383_pt1 | contig 10217 bp, 7 predicted proteins | sample JI1023141ADNA_FD_71478 | JGI IMG/M metagenome (GOLD analysis project Ga0075163, IMG submission 71478) | Wastewater effluent complex algal communities from Wisconsin, to seasonally profile nutrient transformation and Carbon sequestration -... | ecosystem: Engineered > WWTP > Effluent > Algae... | reverse complement strand
CACTTATTTGCTTCGTTATCAGGCATATCAGAATGAAACGGCGATTGATGAAGTGAAAAAAGAGTTGTTATTTGTTGCCCCTGAAGGCTTCATAAAAATTTCATCTTTACTATTCAGATTTCTTGCTTCCAACCTTACCAACACGTTTTTTACCGGGCTATGGTCGATGTTCAGGGAGAAACCGGTTGTTTTAAATCCATTCGGTGTACCGGTTGCAATGATGACACCATTTTCATCACTGTAGTATTCACCCCTTGCAGCAATCGCCCATTTGTCGCTGATAGCATATTTTAAAATCAGCACCGGCGAATACCAGGTATTCTTATTATCACTACCCGGCGTTTTTTCTTCGGTGCCAATGTCAAAGCCTGCAGTGATGCCAAACTTATCAGTAACACTGAAAACACCATATACATTATGGAATAATCTTGACAACCTTGCACTATCCGGTTTATCTGTTCCGATAAAGGTGCTGTAGTTCAGCAATACTTTATCAGAGGGTTTATATTGAATTTGTGTACCCCAGCTCATCAATGAATTACCATTTACTCTGGTAATACGCTGCCAGCCATTCAATGCCATTCCACTAAGGAGCCATTTGCCATTATCTGTAGTATAGGTAAGTTTGGCTCCTGCTTCAAAGTAAGGAGAGTTTTCTGCTAATATACTTCTGGTAATATTCCAGCAGTCTTTACTGATAGCACTTTCAAAACCAATATGCGAAGGCATAATGCCGGCGTCTAACCAAAGATTTTTCTTTTTACTCAGTTTTACTCCCGCATTCGCTTCTAACACATTTTTCAATACTCCCGGCTCTCCTGAATAGTTGGCATTCATATAAGTGCCTGCGGCAACGGCTATATTAGCTCTTACTCTTGCTGCTGTATAATTGGCTTTTATAAAACCGAGGTTCAGGTTAAATTCATTGTGCCGGTTATGACTGTAGATAAAACCAGGCCGGTTGTTGTCTGCAGGTTTATTAAAATCATATTGATAGTAGGCTTCTGCATAGCCGCTAATGGTCAATGAGCCAGTAGAGTCCTGCGCCATTAATGGTGAGTTGAATAAAATAGCCGCTCCTGCTAAAATCTTTTTCATTTTATTTAAATTTAGTTATACTGTTTTTTATTTTAATTCATCTAACGCAATATTTATTTTTAAAACATTCACAACCGAAGGACCAAGTATTGTTTTAGTAATATGTTGATCCACCAAAGTTCTTACTTTATCTGCTGGAATACCACGAACAGCAGCAATTCGTTTTACCTGCACATAAGCTGCTGCCGGTGAAATATGAGGGTCTAGTCCGCTGCCACTTGCTGTAACAAGGTCAGCAGGGATTTCTTCTTTCTTAATGCCAGGATTATGTACTAAGAAGGTGTCAATCCTGTCTTTTACTACCTGTATGTAATCAGGATTGCTTGGGCCTTTGTTACTACCTGCAGAGCCAGCGGCATTGTATTCAACGGCAGAAGGACGGCCATTGAAATATTTATCATCGGTAAATTTTTGTCCTACGTTTTCATAACCGACAACTTTGCCATTTACTGAAACGGTTTTGCCTTTTCCACTACCGGGAGTTACTTTTCCAATGCCCGCCACCAATAAAGGATATAAAACTGCACAGAGGATAATCATTACCAAAGTGAGTTTGAGCGAAATAATTAAGTTCTTTTTCATTTTTTTAATTTTTTTAGCCGGGAAGAAAAGAAGACGGAAAGAAATATTCTTATCGCCTTACCGTCTTTCCGGCTATTGTTTACATAAATAACCCCAGCATCACATCAATTAACTTAATCCCAATAAAAGGAACAATAACACCTCCTACACCGTAGATTAATAAATTCCTTCTAAGCAAAGCTGATGCGCCAATAGGTTTATATGCCACCCCTTTTAATGCCAATGGTATTAGCATCGGAATAATGATAGCATTGAAAATAACCGCCGCCAGTATAGCCGACTCCGGGCTTTTTAATCCCATAATATTTAATGCTTGTAATGCCGGGATAGAAGCTATAAACAAAGCCGGAACAATAGCAAAATATTTTGCCACATCATTTGCAATGGAGAAGGTGGTTAATGTTCCTCTTGTTATTAATAATTGTTTTCCTATTTCTACTATTTCAATCAACTTAGTAGGGTCGTTATCCAGGTCCACCATGTTACCAGCTTCTTTAGCAGCGGCAGTACCACTGTTCATCGCTACACCCACATCAGCTTGTGCCAGTGCCGGTGCATCATTGGTTCCATCGCCCATCATGGCGACTAATTTTCCGCTTTCCTGTTCCCGGCGGATGTAGTTCATTTTATCTTCTGGTTTTGCTTCAGCAATAAAATCATCTACTCCGGCTTTTTCAGCAATGTATTTTGCAGTCAATGGATTATCGCCTGTTACCATTACCGTTTTTACTCCCATTTTACGCAACCGTTCAAAACGTTCCTGTATGCCCGGTTTGATGATATCCTGTAATTCAATTACACCCAATACTTTTTCATTCTGACTAACCACCAGCGGCGTACCACCATTCGATGAAATAATTTTTACTCTCTCTGCTGTTTCCTCCGGAAACGAATTGCCCGCTTTGGTTACGATATTTTTAATGGAGTCAAATGCTCCTTTTCTTATTCTTCTGCCATCGGGTAAATCAACACCACTGCTTCTTGTTTCTGCTGTGAAATCAATAAATATTGCACCAGCTGTATTGAAATTCTTTACATTAAGATTTGCCAGTTCAATGATAGATTTTCCTTCCGGTGTCATATCTGATAGAGAGGATAAGGTACAGGCTTCTATGAAAGCCGCATTATCAACACCATTGGCAGAATAAAAATTGGTGGCCTTCCTGTTACCGATAGTGATGGTTCCGGTTTTATCCAATAACAACACATCTATATCACCTGCAGTTTCTACGGCTTTACCACTTTTAGCAATCACATTTGCTCTTAAAGCTCTGTCCATACCAGCTATACCGATAGCAGATAATAAACCGCCAATGGTGGTAGGTATTAAACAAACAAACAAAGAGATAAAGGCTGCGATAGTAATGTGTGTGTTGGCATAATCAGCAAAGGGTTTTAATGTAACACTTACTATAATAAATATCAGTGTAAAAGCGGCCAGCAAAATGGTCAATGCAATTTCATTTGGTGTTTTCTGCCTTGATGCGCCTTCTACCAGAGCAATCATTTTATCAAGGAATGATTCACCGGGTTCGGTGGTAACTTTTACTCTTATTCTATCGCTTAATACTTTGGTGCCACCTGTTACAGATGATTTATCACCGCCTGACTCACGGATAACAGGAGCTGACTCACCAGTGATGGCTGATTCATCAATAGTAGCAATACCTTCTACTATTTCACCGTCCATCGGAATGATGTCGCCGGGTTCACAGATAAAAAAATCGCCTTTGCGAAGATTTGATGAGGGAACTGTGATAAAAACAGCGGGCATTCCTACTGCATTGGTCACTTTCTTCGCTGGTGTATCCTCTCTTGTTTTCCGTAAACTTTCTGCTTGTGCTTTTCCTCTTGCTTCGGCTAATGCTTCAGCAAAGTTGGCAAACACTACAGTGAGAAGAAGAATAAGGAAGATGGTAATGTTGTACCATAATGCTCCCTGAGAATTATCACCGGTAAATAACTGATACAAACTGACAACTAACATAATGATAGTGCCAATTTCTACGGTAAACATCACGGGGTTTTTTATCATCAACCGGGGGTTCAGTTTTGTAAATGATTGACCGATAGCTGTACCAACTAATGCGGGGTCAAACAATTTTATCGAACGTTTATTCTGTGTCATGATTCTTTAGTTATTATAGGGAAAAGAATTCTGCAATAGGTCCTAATGCTAATGCAGGCAAATAGGATAATGCGGTTAAGATTAATATTACAGCCAATGTCATTACACCGAATGTGCCGGAGTCTGTTCTTAATGTGCCGGGTGATTCGGGGATGAATTTTTTCTTCGCCAGCATGCCTGCAATAGCAATTGGTGCAATTATGGGCAGGAAACGTCCGATGAGCAATACTATACCAGTAGATACATTCCAGAAAACATTATTATCACCCAGACCTTCAAAACCACTTCCATTGTTAGCGTTGGCCGAAGTAAACTCATAGAGCATTTCTGAGAAGCCATGATACGATGGATTATTGAGCCATGCGCCGGGCTTTACCTGCCAGGCTATATCCGGATGATGTGCTACCATATAAGCAGCGAGTGCAGTAAATCCTTTTATTAAGAATGCAGAAAGCAAAGTGATGAGTGCAGCGATCTTTACTTCTCTTGCTTCTACTTTATGCCCCATAAACTCCGGGGTTCGTCCCACCATCAACCCGGAGATAAAAACTGCAATGATGATAAAAATGAAATAGTTTAAAATGCCGACACCAACACCGCCATACAATGCATTAATCATCATGTCTAATAAAACAACGCCGCCCGACATAGGAGTTAAACTATCATGCATACCATTTACCGAACCATTAGAAGTAGAGGTGGTAGCCACACTCCAAAGTGCAGTAGCTGCTGCACCGAGCCGTACTTCTTTTCCTTCCATACTTCCGGTGGTTTGTGCTATGCCCAGTTTATCAATGGCCGGATTTCCTTTTGTTTCATAATAAATATTAATGGCGCAGAAGATCACAAAGAGAAATGTCATTACGCCAAAAATAACTTTGGCTAGCTTTCTTTTATTGAGATAAAAACCTAAAGCGAATACCAGTGCAATAGGAATTAGTAAAATTGAAATCGTTTCTACTGCATTGGTAATGTAGTTTGGATTTTCCAACGGGTGTGCAGAGTTAACACCAAACCATCCGCCGCCATTGGTGCCCAATTGTTTGATGGCAATCATACCAGCAGCAGGGCCTCTTGACACTTGTACACTATCGCCCTGTAAAGTGGTGATGGTATCTTTGCCATCAAAACTGGTTGGTGTGCCGTTGAAGGAAAGTACAACCGCCACTATAATTGATAAGGGTAATAGTATTCTGGTGATAGACTTTACAAAATAGTTCCAGAAGTTACCAAGATTCTGCGTTGTCTTTTCTTTGAATGCATTTAATAAGCCAATCAATACCGCAATACCGGTAGCAGCACTTACAAATTGTAAGAAGGTGATAACAAATAGCTGGGTGAAATAGGTTAAGCCTGATTCACCGGAATAGTGCTGCAGGTTACAGTTGACTAAAAAGCTGATCGCTGTATTAAAAGCCAGGTCGGGTGTTTGCCCTGAGTTACCATCGGGATTCAGTGGTAATCTATCCTGGAAGATCAATGCAAAGAAAGCATACACTAACCATAACATATTAATGGTGAGCATCGCTTTTAGGAACTGTTTCCAGTTCATGCTTTCATTGGGATTAATGCCGCAAATCCTGAAGAAGAAACGTTCAACAGGATTTAGAAAGTTGGTAATGTTCTTTTCTCCAGCAAATACTTTTGCAATGTACTTGCCCAGCGGATAAGCCAACAGCAGTGTAAACAGGAAGATGAGAATGGTGCCTAAAATTTCACTGTTCATGTCCTTAGAATTTTTCAGGTTTGAGTAACACGTAAACGAGATAGCCGAATACGAGGATGGATAGAATGAATAATGCGTTCATCATAGGGGTTAAATTTTTTCGAACCAATCAATAGATTTAAAAAAGACCCAGAAGCCAATAAGCCCGGCAGCGATTAGAATAATTATTAGCATGGTTATATATATTTAAGGATTAAGCCTATCAACAGCGAACCGAAATAGATAATAGGAATGATGATATGAAGGCCAAGCTTATACCCAATTCCCTTTTTATGTGTTTCCATGACTTGTGGTTTGCACTGGGATATGCCAACGGAGTGCCGGATCGGCTATGATATAAAATGTAATAAGGCGAATGCACTACTGGTAAGGGTTTGGCAGGATTTTACTGTTTGGAGCGGGGGATGCTTGAAATAGAAAACCCTTCCATTTTGGAAGGGTAGATTGTCATTTTGGAAGGGCTTACTGAAGATGATACTCTTCAATCTTCCTATACAACGTCGTCAACCCAATCCCCATCAATCTCGCTGCCTCGGTTTTATTTCCTTTAGTGTAGTTCAATACTTTCTGAATATGTAGCTTTTCTACCCCCGCTAATTCAAAAGCAGAATGTAAGGATTGCGAATGGGCAGCTTGCAATTCTACCGGCAGATTTTTAACTCTCAGTTGTTGTTCATCGTTGAGAATTACAGAACGTTCAATAATATTTTTTAACTCCCGGATATTACCTGGCCAATTATAATGCTGCAAGGCTTCAAGATATTCTTTTTGCAAAACAGGAACCGGCTTATTTGTTTTGGCTGCAAACACCATGGCAAAATGATTGGCCAATGCCGGAATATCTTTAATCCTTTCCCGGAGTGAAGGCAATATTATTTGAAATACAGATAAGCGATAAAACAAATCAGAACGGAAATGCCCGGTTTCAATTTCTTTTTGCAAGTCTCTATTGGTAGCGGCGATGATGCGAATGTTTATTTTTAGTGTTTTGGTATCACCTACTTTTATAAACTCACCTGTTTCTAACACTCTCAATAACGTGGCTTGTAACTCCACAGGCATTTCACCAATTTCATCTAAAAAAATAGTTCCGCCATTTGCTTCTTCTAACAATCCCTTTTTATCTTTTATAGCACCGGTAAATGCACCGGTCTTGTGTCCGAACAATTCACTCTCTAATAATTCTTTACTAAAAGCACTGCAATTAACGGCCACAAATGATTTATTAGCCCGGGTGCTGTTGTTATGGATAGCCTGTGCAAACACCTCTTTGCCTGTTCCGGTTTCGCCTAGTAATAAAACAGTAGCATCAGTGGCCGCTACTTTTTTAGCCAGTTCAATTGCTTGCTGGATGGGATTTGAGTCACCAATAATGGTATCAAATGAATATTTATGGCTGAGTTGCTGCTGGAGGTGGGCTACTTTTTTATGTAACTGTCCTTTTTCTATGGCTCGGTACAACAGTGGAATTATTCTATCGTTATCATCCCCTTTGGTAATATAATCAAAAGCCCCGTTTTTCATCGCCTGCACACCATCCGGTATATTGCCGTAAGCCGTGAGTAAAATAATTTCAGTGGCAGGATGTTTTGGCTTTACCTGTAGTAAAAAATCAACCCCGTTGCCATCCGGGAGTTTTACATCACAGAGAATAACATCTATATTTTCTTTGTCTAATACTTTTGAGGCGGCGGCAAGACTGCCTGCTTCCAGCACGGTAAATCCTTCCAGCGAAATTATCCTTGATAAAAGTTGTCGCAGCTTTTCTTCATCGTCTATTATAAGTACTTTGTTCAATGTGCAGATAATATTAGTAATGTAAAGCTATGCTTTCTTGATTTGTGTAAGGTACGCATGAATTTTCGTTTCAGCTTTTTGTTCCAATATCTCTGTATATGATACCTAAAGCCACCAGTAATGAAGCAATAGTCATACTGTTCGAATAAATACTATTGAATTTCATTATTGAGAACTTTAAGAACCAGCGATTATTCTTTTGCTATAAAGCGGTAGCCTACACCTGATTCAGTAAGAATATGTTCCGGCCTGTTGGCATCTGTTTCTACTTTTTTTCTTAATTGTGCAATAAAAACCCGCAGGTATTGCGATTGGTTAATATAACCCGGCCCCCAAATCTCTCTCAATAAATATTGGTGGGTTAATACTTTTCCCTCATGCTGAGCCAGCAGGCTGATAAGTTTGTATTCTGTAGCCGTCAACTTTACTATTTCATTTTTTTTCTTTACGGTTCTTGCAGCAAGGTCAATTTGCAAATCACCAGCATCAACCAGCGGGTTATTTTCCTCATTGGCGGCACTACGCAAGGCGGAGCGGATACGAGCTAGCAACTCACCAGTACGAAAAGGTTTTACCAGGTAATCATTCGCTCCATTGTATAATGCTTTTACAATATCTTCCTCACTGCTTTGTACCGAAAGAATGATAATGGGTTTGGTGTACCATTCCCTCAGCTTTTTTAAAACACTATGACCATTTTCATCGGGTAATCCCAAATCAAGAATAATTAAATCTGGGGGATGATTGGCTGCAATGCGCAAACCATCTTTGGCTGTTTCAGCCGATTCCACTTTAAAGCTGTTGCTTTCCAGCGTAATTTCAAGCAGCCGGCGTATCTGTGCTTCATCATCTATAATAAGTATGGCGGCGTTATTCATTATTCAAATTATTAATATATGAAGTTTCAGCTGGTATCTCAATAGTAAATCGGGCGCCATGAGGCACATTCTCCAGGGTTACGGATCCATTATGTGCTTCTGTAAAGCCTTTTACAATAGACAGTCCAAGACCTGTACCCCCTGTCTTGGTGTTATCAAGCCGGTAAAATTTATCAAACACTTTTTCTATTTCGGATAGCGGAAATCCTGGTCCCCGGTCTTCAATGATGATTACCAGGGTATTCGATTCCTTTTTCAGTACACTGTGTTCTGCACTTGATGTATCCATCCGGTACACCTTATCTGTATTGTTTTTGGCCGTTAAAAAGATTTCACCGTATTCAGGCGTATAAATTGCCGCATTGTATAAGAGGTTATATAACACCTGTTCTACTAATCCATAGTCTAGTTTGTAGAAAGGAAGTTTTTCATCAATGTTAATATGCAACGGATGATTCTTTAGTTGCTGTTCCAGGCGGTGTACCACATCGTATACCAGTTCATTGATATCGGTCCAGTCTTTTTTGGGCTGAATAAAGCCTGATTCCAATCTTGACATACTAAGCAGGTTTTCCACCTGTTGATTGAGGCGCAGTGAAGCAACAGAGATATTTTCAACCAATTCTAGTTTATTTTCTTCTGATAGTTTACTGCTGCCGGATAGCAAATTGTCTGTAGCACCTACTATGGTGGCAATGGGAGTTTTCAATTCATGTGAAAGAGAATTGAGCAATGTATTATAAAGCCGGACCATTTTTTCTTTTTCCTCTTTTTCCCGGACCTGTTTTTCAATTTTTCTTACCCTGTTGGTCAGCACAGCATTAATTAACGCAATGACAAAATACATAAGAAACAAAAAGCCATCTTCAGCGGTACCAACATGAAAAGTGAATTTTGGCTCTATAAAAAAGAAATTCCAGATCAGGGCACTTAGAGAGGCTGCTACAAGGACTGGAATAATGTCAAATACAATAGCAATCAGTGAAACGGTGAGTAGCAGAATAAAAGCTACGACTTTATAATCTACATATCCCGACATCAGGTAACAGCCAGCTGCTGATAGTATTACCAGGGCAATACTTATGAGAAACTGTGAGGGCTTGCTGACTTTTGTTAAACGTTGTAACATGTATAACCAAATAGAACACAAAGATAAACCTGCCGTGATAAGCAGGATATAAAATGAAATACAGCGGGTATAAAGATTTTATAAAGATTTCCCGAAACTCATTTTCTGATTTTAAGCTGTTTTACTTTTGTTGTTTGAAATGTATCATACCCGATGTCTTCACACAATAAAGTATCCGCTGCTGGCCTGCTCATTGCTCTTGGAATTATATATGGCGATATAGGCACCTCTCCCTTGTATGTGCTGAACGCTATTACGAATGGCAAGCAAATTACCCGGGAGTTGGTTACCGGCGCCTTATCGCTTATCATTTGGACACTTACCCTGCAAACCACCGTTAAGTATGTAATACTCACATTGAATGCTGATAATAAAGGCGAGGGTGGCATCTTTTCTCTCTTTGCCCTGGTGCGGCGCCGAAAAAAATGGCTCGTTTTTCCAGCCATGGTTGGTGGGGCAGCCCTGCTGGCGGATGGAATGATCACGCCGCCAATATCAGTTAGCTCTGCAATAGAAGGATTAAAACAAGTACCGGTTCTTTCGGATATATCTCAAACAACCATTATTTATATTGTTATTGGAATTCTCTCCTTTTTATTTTTTATCCAGCAATTCGGTACCGCTTTTATCGGTAAATTTTTTGGCCCGGTAATGGCCTGCTGGTTTTTTATGCTGGCCGTTCTGGGTGCTATTCACCTGGCCGATGATATAGCTGTTTTACAAGCATTCAACCCTTATACTGGTATCAAGTTGTTGATTGAATATCCGCAGGGCTTTTATATTCTTGGGGGTGTTTTTCTTTGTACAACAGGGGCAGAAGCATTGTATTCAGATCTTGGGCATTGCGGGAAATGGAATATCCGCAACTCATGGATTTTT
>Ga0075163_10014382_pt1 | contig 10217 bp, 8 predicted proteins | sample JI1023141ADNA_FD_71478 | JGI IMG/M metagenome (GOLD analysis project Ga0075163, IMG submission 71478) | Wastewater effluent complex algal communities from Wisconsin, to seasonally profile nutrient transformation and Carbon sequestration -... | ecosystem: Engineered > WWTP > Effluent > Algae... | reverse complement strand
CCGTCGCAGCGCTCGACCTCGCCGAGCAGGCCCGCCTCGATGTTGCAAGCGCCCCGCTCATCACGGAAGTCGAGGGTGATGCCCTCGGCCAGGGCGGTGGCCCGCTGGACGAGCTTCAAGACGCACCCGGTCTCGGCGGAACACTCCGTCGAAGTGCTCAGTCCCCCGGATGCGCAGCGATTTGCGTCAAAGCCATCGGCGAACAGGAAGAGCGCAGCCTGGACCGTCTGGCCAGGGGAGAGGTCAACCGCCTCGTCCGAAGTGGCTGCCAGCCGCCCATTCGCCCAGCGCAAGGGCACATGCTGGGCCTGGCCGCCGTCGCGGGCGGCCACCAGGCACCCGTTGACCGCACCGGCACCCACCAGCTCATCGAGTCGAGAGCGGCAGCTGCCGGCCGCCGCCTCGTCGACCCCACCCAGGCAGAGGGCCCCATCCACCGCAATGCGAGTCACACCCGCAGCGGGGGTCTCGTCGTCGCACCCCAGGGCGAAGAGGGCGACAGACAGCAGCATGCCCCAGCAGGGGGTCGAAAACGGGCGCATGGGCGTCCTTCCTACTCGACCTTGAACAACGTGGGCGCCCAGCGATCGGGCGCGGGAACTGCGTCGGCGGGATCCAGGGACTCGCCGAAGCGCTTCTTCCAGTATTCCATCAAAGCGGGGCGATGCCCATCAAGACCCGTGGCAAACAACGTGGCCTGCGTCTCGGTGCCCCCATCGGCGTAGGTGAAGAGCGTCAGCTCCGACTTGCCTGCGCTGGCGGGCTCCAGGTAACCGACCACCAGCTCAGCGACTCGGAACTTCTCGGTGAACTGGAAGAGCAGGTCGTTGATGTAGACCTCGCTGAAAGCCTCAGCCCCCTTGAACACGAGCTGCGCCAGCGGATCGTACTCGTCGGCCCGGTTGCGGGCCTCCTTGAGCTTGGCCTTGAGCTCCTCGCTGGCCCCCTGGGTGAGGGTGACCAGGGTGCCCCAGCGGGCGTAACCCGCCTTGCGGACCTCGACGAGGTGAGGACCCGCGGGCAAAAAGGGGTTTGCGTACGGGATGTTGCGGCCGATCACCCCGACGGCGAGGTTGTCGACGTAGACATGGGCGCCGTCCACGTCGGCGGTCACCCGCAGCTCGGCGGTGCCCGCGATGCCGGTCTCGCCACACTTGTCGGCCAGGGGCTCGAACTGCTCGATGGGCCCCGCGCTGCCCGCCAGGTTGCGGGTCAGGGCGACGTAGGCGCAGTAGGACTCTCGGGCCTTGTCCTTCTGCCCCGCCAGATCGCGGGCCAGGTAGTAGTAGAAGAAGATGCCCCGCAGCAGGCCTTCGTCGGCCACGAACGGGATGCCCTTGTTGTAGAAGCGCTCGGCGCGAAACAGGTGATCCTGCGCTTCTTCGTGGTCGTTCGCTTCGATCTTGCGCTGCGCATCATTGAACTGCATGCGCGCCTTCTCGAGATCGGCCTTGGAGAGGAACCCCACGTCGTAGCGAGGCTCGACCGCGAAGGTGGGGCGAACGCCCTTCTTCTTCTCACCGGCTGCCGTGTCAAACATCTGCCGCAGGTCGCGCTCCACCCGCACGGCGGCATTCTCATCCGCCCCGTTGCGGGCAAAGACCAGCACCACCACCCGCTGCTCGACGTCCTCCGCCTGGACGGGCAGAGCAGCGAGCAGCCCCAGCGCGACCAGCCAGCGTCCCATCACTCGGCCGCCTTCAGGTCGTCCATGGTGAAGGTGACCACGTACAGGCGCTCCCAGGTCTTGTTGGTTGATCCCTGCAGACCAAGCGCCTTGAACGCCAGCTTGATGGTGCCGCCCTCGGCGATGACCGCGAGGTCGGAGTTGATCTGCGTGCCGGTGTCGAGCACCCCCGAGCCGCTGCCGTCCTTGCGGACCCAGCGGACGGGGTTGTCGCGCTTGAAGTCGCGCTGCACGAACAGCAGGGTCGAAGAGTCGGGGGTCCAGGCGGGACCGCGGTGATCGTCGACCACCACGTCCTTGGCCAGCTGCTTCGCGCCGGTGCCATCGACACCGATGATCCAGAGATCAAAGACCTTGTCGTCGTCGCGGCTGCGGTCCTTGTTGGCATAGAAGGCCACGTGCTGCCCGTCCGGGGACCAGCTCGGGCGGATCTCGTCCCCCGGCCAGTCGGTCAGCATGCGGGTGGTGTCCTGGGGCTTCACCACGTTGGTCACCAGGCCGATGTCCTGGCCGCGGTTGCCACTCTGCGCGCGAATGAACAGCAGGTGGTTGGCCTTGGGCGCCCAGCGGGGGGCGTACTCGGTCATGTTGGGCCAGAGCGTGACCTTGGTGGGGGCCTCGCCGCCGGCCACATCCAGCAACATCACGTCGCCCGAGTCCTTCTGCTGCGAGGTGAAGGCGATGAAGCGGCCGTCGGGCGACCACTCGGGCTGCCCATCATTGCCCGGGTTGCTGGTCAACCAGCTCCCGTCCGCGAAGAGATCGAAATTCTTGCGGGGGCCCACGCTGCTGAAAACATAGGGCTTGCTCAAGAGCTTCATGTCGGGCGCCCAGGCGAACTCGACCACCGGCGGCTCTTTGGCCCCCAGCAGCTCGGCGGCTTTGGCGCCCCCGGCGGTGACCTGATCCATCTTGCCGCTGCCGTCGAGGTGGGCGATCCAGACCTCTCGACGATCCTTGGTGGGATCGTAGACGTCGTAGGCCAGGAACTTGCCGTCAGGCGACCAGCGCGGGGTCTGGCAGTGGGCCGAAGGCCGATCAGCCACCTGCCGGGCGGTGCTCACCTCGGCCACGGCCGGCGCAGCCACGAGCGCGGTGGAGAGGGCGACGGAGGCGCGCAGGGCCCGTGCAGAGCGGGCCATGGGCAGACGGGGGTGGGAGGCGTTGATCATGGGCGTACGGTCATTTCCCTGATGGTGAAGCCGATCTTGTCTGGCGGCGGGCTGGCATCATCGCCGCCAAGAATGAGCAGTGCGGTCACGCCGGCAGCCGCCACGGCCGCACCACCGACACCCACCCAGAACCAGGTACCCATGCCCTCGTCCTCCCCGCCCGCATCGACCACCACCTGGAGGAAGATCTCCACTTCCGGCGGGGCAGCGTCTTCCTGGGCGACGGCGAAGGGCACCTTGTTGGCGAGGTACTCTCCGTAGGGCAGGTACACCGTGGTCGGCAGCTCGATGTCGGTCGAGCGGAAGCGCTCGCGAATGGACTCGAAGCGCTCTTTCTTTTCTTTGTTGATGATGCCGGTCTTGGCCTCGAAGAAAATGCGACCCTGCTTGTTGGTCTCGCCCTTCGCAGCCTTGAAGGTGACGCCTCCATAGAGGCCTCGCATCTCCGCATTGAGCTCTTTGACCCGCTGCAGGCGCTTTTCGTCACCTTCCGCCAGCGTGAGGGCCGCGGTCACCATCTCGAACGCCGTCTCGAGGCGCAGCAGCTTGTAGTGGGTCTGCGCCCGGTAGTAGACCGTCGAGAAGTCGGTCTTGCCACCCTTCATCTTGTAGGCGCGATCCAGGTGCTCCTGGGCCTGCTTGTAGATTTCCTTCTTGAAATAGAGGATGCCCTGGTCGCGCACCTCATCGAGGGTCTGCGCCGATGCCGAAGCGATCAGGCCGACGTACAGCGCCAGCGCCAGAGGCCAGCCGAACCACTTCATGCTTTCTCCTCCTCAAGACGATTTGCAGAGCGGACAGCGATGCAAGCGACTCGGTGGCCAGGGGCCCGCTCCACCAGCGGCGGGCGCTCGGCTCGACAGCGGTCGAGAATGCCAAGCTCCCGGGCCAGCGGGCAATCGGCGGCGTAAACGCAGCCACGGGCGCCCGCATTCTCCGGCGGTCCGACGCGCTCAGAACGTCGCCGATCATCCAGCAGATCCGCTGCGCGCATCAAGCGCCCCGTGTAGGGGTGGTGCTCCGGGCCCCCCAGCGCCGCGGCCGGCACCTCTTCGATGATGCGCCCATGCAGCATCACCAACACCCGGTCCGCGATCCGCCGCACGAGCCCAAGGTCGTGGCTGATCAGCAGGTAGGTGAGCTGCTCCTCCTTCAAAACCCGAAGGAGATCAATGATTTGCAGCTTGATGGCCGCATCGAGACCGCTCGTGGGCTCGTCGGCCACGATGAGCTTGGGCTTGGTGGCCAGGATGCGGGCGAGGCCCACCCGGCGCCGCTCGCCCCCCGAGAGGCTGGCGGGCCGCTGCTCCGCGCGCGCGGCGAGCCCCACCCGAGCCAGCAGCTCTTCGGTGTGCGCCTGGCGGCCCGCGAGATCCAGCTCGGGCCGGTGCAAGCGCAGCGACTCGTCGAGCATGTGCCGCACCGTCATCTTCGGGTGCAGGTTGGCGCGCTGGTTCTGGAAGATCATCTGGAAGTCGCGCCGCCGACGGCGCAGGTCGCGGCGGCCGATCTTGAAGAGATCGTCGCCATCGAAGTGCACCGTGCCCTCATCGAGGGTGGTCAGCCGCAGCAGGACCTTGCCCAGGGTGGTCTTGCCGCTGCCCGACTCGCCGATGAGCGCCACCACTTCGCCCGGGAAGATATCGAGATCGACGTGATCGAGGGCACGGGTCTCCGCCCGCCCCCGCAAGATGCTCAGGGAGCGAAACCGCTTGACCAGGCCACGCGCCTGGATGAGGGGCCTCACCCGTGCTCTCCCAGCTCGGCCGCCGCCAGGAGCGAGGCGGTGTAGGGGTGCCGCTCCCCGACCCCGCGCTTGATGGCGTCGGCGGTGGCTTCTTCGACGATCTTGCCGTGGCGCATCACGATGACGCGATCGGAGAGGTGCAGGACCTCCTGGATGTCGTGGGAGATGTAGAGCATCGAGCGGCGCCGATCGGCCAGCAGATCCTCGAAAAGCCCAATGATTTCAGCACGTACCGTGGTGTCGAGGCCCGTGGTCGGCTCATCGGCCACCAGCAGACGCGGGGCGCGGGCCAGGGCCACGGCGATCATCGCGCGCTGGCACATGCCCCCGGAGAGCTCGTGGGCGTAGCTGCGAAACACGCGCTCGGGGTCACTCATCAGCACGCGATCGAGCCACTCGACCGCACGCGCGCGGCGCTGGGCGCGATCGAGGGTGGGCTCGGCCAGCCCCACCGACTCCTCGACCTGCTTCCCAATGGTCATGAGCGGATCGAGGGAGTGGCGTGGGTTCTGGAACACCGCCGTCATCAGGCCCCCCCAGAGCGGCCGCATGCGGCGATGCACCATGCGCTGCCAGCGCCGGGTGTTCTTGCGGGGTGGCTTGCCGGCGGGGCGCTTGATCACCCCCTCGAGGCCCTCGAGCAGCGAGACGTGGGTCTCGCCCGCGTTGAGCTCGACCTGCCCCCCCATGATGCCGGGATTGCCCTCCACGAGGCCCAGCACAGCGAGGGTGCTCACCGTCTTGCCGCTGCCGGATTCCCCAAGGATTCCGAGCACTTCCCCTTCATCTACGTGGAACGAGATCCCGTCGACCACCCGGCGACGGCCCTGGGCGGTGTCGAACTCGATGATGAGATCACGCACGGAGAGCAGGGCGGTCATCGGATGGCCTCCTCGTCGCGGCGGGCGAGCAGGTTGCCAAAGGAGAGGAACGCCGAGATGGTCAGCACGATGGCGATGGCGGGGAAGAGCCACGGCCAGGGCGCCTGCCCCGCCAGATCGCGGGTCTGGGCCACCATGTTGCCCCAGGAGGGGGCGGGCTCCTGGACGCCGTAGTCGCCCAGGTAGGACAGGGCGGTCTCGACGAAGAGCACGTAGCCAAAGACGAAGGTGGCCTGGCGGATGAGCACCGGCCGGCACTGGAGCCAGAGGATGTGATAAATCAGAATGCGGGCGGGCGAGAACCCGTGCGCCACATGGGCCAGGATGTAGTCCTCGGAGGCGAGGGCCTCGACCTTGCGGCGGATGACCGTGGCAATCGCTGGGATGAAGAGCACCCCCGCCACCCCGGAGATGAGGGTGATGGACGGGTTGAGGATGGTGCAGACCAGGATGATGAAGACCAACCGCGGCAGGGTATCGATGAGCTGGAGCAGCCCCAGCACCACGGTGCGGCCAAAGCCCTCGAGGTAGCCGGCCACCGCGCCGGCCAGGGCGCCGCCCACCACCGCGATGGCCGCCGCCAGCAGACCGGGCAGGAAGAAGGCCTCAGTGCCCTTCAAGAGGCGAATGGCCACGTCACGGCCCTGGGCGTCGGTGCCGAAGAGGTGGCTCCACGAAGGGCCCAGGAGCTGCGCGTCGTAGTCGACATCGGACACCGGATCGTAGCCCACGAAGGGCGCGATGATGCCGATGAGCAGCACGATGCCCACCACCGCACCGCTGAGCCACAGGGCAAAGGATGTCCCCCTACCCCCCACGGCTCACCTCCCGGGGATCGACCAGAGCGCGCACCAGATCGGCAGCCAGCGAGACGGCGATGACCGTCGCGGTGAACAGCACGCTCAAGCCGACCACCATGGGGAAGTCGCGCAGGCGGGAGGCCTCGAGCAGCACGTAGCCCGCGCCGTCGAGGGTGAAGATGTACTCAACGATCACCACACTGCCCAGCACCAGGGGCAGCCGCGCGGCGAAGCTCGAGATCACCGGCACCCACAGGTTCTTGACGATGTGGCCAAAGGTGCGCGCGCCCTTGGCCCGCACCGCGATGATGAACTGCGACTGCTTGAGGCTGAGCAGCTCGGCGCGCAGGGTGTTGAACCAGTCCATGAACAGCCCATCCCCCGCGAGCATGGAGAAGCCCGCGAAAACATAGGGCATCAGGGAGTCGGCGTAGATGGGAATGGGGTACCAGATGGGGGGCTCGTAGCTGCCATCGGCCACGAAGAGGTGGATGAACCAGTTCATGCCCTGGGCAAACAGCACCGCCACCACGAAGGAGGGCGCGGCGGTCAGCACATAGGCCGGCCCGGTGAAGATCTGCTGGCGCGGGCCCGGCTCACCCATCAAGACCGCCAGCCCCAGCCCGAGCGCAAGGCCGGCGAGCAGGGTGAGGGCACACAGCATCAAGGTGCGCTTGAACGCCGGCACGGCCACCGCCATGACCGACTCACCTGGAGAGAAGGCCAGCGACTCACCGAAGTCCCCCACCGCCGAGCGGCTGAGCCACGCGAAGTAGCCCGTGACCGGATCGCGATCGAGGCCGAACTCGGCCGCGAGCTGCGCCTTCATCTCGGGGGGGGTTCCCATGGGGCTGATGGCGTCGATCACGTCGCCCGGCGCCATCCGCACCATCATGTAGATGATGAAGCTGGCGCCGACGAGCAGCCCCAGGCTCCCCGCCAGGCGCCGCAGCGTGGCGAGGACCAGGGGGAGCGCCCTCATGGCGCCCTGCCGACGCGCTCGATGGCCCACGTCGAAGCGGCCACACAACGAGGGACGCCCCCGAGGGAAGTACTCGACTTCACTGCGGTTTTTGCTCCCTCGGTCCGCATCAGCGGCGCAGCTCCCACTCCTCGAAGGAGGTGAAGTAGTAGTAGGGCTGAATGAACACGTTCTTCAGGTTCTTGCTGAGGCCCGAGTAGACATCAAGGGACCACAGGAAGAAGTAGGGGAGGTCTTCATTGAGGCGCGCGTGCAGCTCCTTCATGATCTCCTTGTACTTCTTGTAGTCCTTGGTGGCCTGCGCCTGATCGAGCAGGGCGTCGATGTCCTTGTTCTTGTAGCCGATGAAGTTCATCACGCCGGTGGAGTGGAAGAGCGGATAGACGTCCTCCACCTCTTCAAACGACCACACATTCATGGTCAAGTCGAAGCCCCCCTTGGTGAACACCTGCTCGCGGTACTTCGCGTGGTCGACGTACTCGGCATCCACCTGGATGCCCACCTTCTTGAGCTGCGCCTGGAGGCCCAGGAAGAGCTCCTGGCCCGAGGCGAGCTCCTTGTCGATCACGAACTTGAACTTGAGCTTGTTCTTACCCTTCTGCCGCATGCCACCCTTGATCTTGTAGCCTGCGTCCTCGAGCATCTGGCGAGCGCGCTCCAGATCGGGCTCCCGGCCTTCGACCTGGAAGTTGTAGAACGGGCTGGACTCGGTGAAGGGGCCCGAGAGGGTGTCCCCACGGCCGAGGTGGGCGGCCAGCAGCTCCTCGCGATTGACCGCCAGGGCGATGGCTTCGCGCACGGGCCGCTCGGCGAGGGCGCCGCTGTTGTGGTTGTAGGCCATGTACCACCACGAGACCGTGTGGTAGGGCTCGAGGACCACGGTCTCGCTGTTCTCGAAGAGGGGCAGGTTCTTGGGCTGCAGGAAGATGACCGCCTGCACGCCGGCTTCGCCGCCGGAGTACTGCAGCAGGTTGACCTGGGCCGCCTTGTCGGGCGTGTGCTGCATCGACACCTGGCTGACCTTGGCCGGCGCCCAGTAGTCGCCGTTGGCGATCAGATCCACGCTGCGCAAGCTGAACTTGTCGAGCTTGAAGGGGCCGGTGCCGATGGGCGCGCGGGCGAACTTGTCCTTGCGGCTGATGGCCGTGTTCCCGCCGAAGGCATGCTGGGGCAGGACCTTGAACAAGAACCGGCGCTCGGGCTCGTTGACGGGCCGGTTGAAGGTGACCTTGACCCCGTACTGGCCCTGGGCTTCCGCCTCTTTGATGAATGAATACTTGGACTTGGCATTGAAGATGGTCTTGGGGTCGCGGGCCGCGCGCAGGGTGAACACCACATCGTCGGCCGTGAAGGGCTGACCGTCGTGCCACTTCACGCCCTCGCGGAGCACGAAGCTGATCCCCATCTGGTCTTCGTCCACCTTCCAGGAGGTGGCCAGCGCGCCCTCGACGTCACCGCGCTTGTTGATGAAGACGAGAGGGTCGAAGAGCAGCTCGACCATCCGCACCGAGGTCATGTCCTCGGCGAAGAAGGGCAGCAGGGAGGCGGGGCGGGTGTCCTCCGGGTAGCGGAACACGTCACCCTCGGCCAGAGCCGGGCTGCCAAAGCCCGCAAGGGCGCTGAGCGCCACGAGGCAGCGAAGCAAACGGTGGTTCATCGCGATCTTCGACTCCTCGAAAGGTGCCCCGCTTGGGCGGGGTACACGTCCGGCCGGCACGGCCGGCATGAATCTCGGGTCCCTGGAGACCAGGGATCAAACCTGGAACCTGGCAGTACGCCAGGGAGAAACTTCACTGACCTGCGGTGGCGCTGCCGCCCTGCTCCATGGCCTGCAAGCTCAGGAGATCCCTGAGGATCTCGGCCGGCCCCTCCACTGCGGGCAGGGCCTCGGTGAGCCGCGCGAGGTACTTCAGAGCCACCCGCGGCCGCCGAATCGCCACGTTGTCGCGGGCCGACAACACGAGCGCCGAGAGGGTGTTGCGAGCCGAAGGCCCCTGCGCAGCCGCCTTGTCTTCGGCCGCTTCGCGCGCCTTCACCGCCAGCTCGGGCTGACCCCCGCGGCCCAACGCCACCGCAAATCGACGCTGTATCACATCCACATGCCGATCGACGAGTCCGAGCTGACGGACATCGTCGGCCCCCGCCCCCGCCGGGCCCAGACCGGCGATCTCGCCCAGCAGCGCATCCACCAGCTCCGCGCGATCGGCGGGGAAGGCGGCGGTGTCTCCCGCGGCGAGGGGCGTGGTGGTGCTGGTGAGCCAGGCGGCCCACACCCGACCGGAGATGGTGCGGCGCCGGCCTTCCAGGGCCTGGGCCGCCGCGGCCGCTTCGTTGGCCTGACCCGCGAGGCGGGCCGCCTCACCCAGCCGGGCGTGGGCCTCGGTGAGCAGCTCGTCGGTGGAGAGGGCACCGCTGGTGAGGAGGAGGGCCAGCGGGGCGTCGGCGGGGGGCGCGGCCACCAGGGCCTTGAGCACGGCCACCGCGTCCGCCGGCCGGTTGAGCATGACCAGGGCCTGGGCTCGCCAGAGGCCCGGCCAGCCCGGGACGTCCCGGAGCGTGGCTTCGGCCTCGGCCGCGAAGTAGCGCGCCTCGGCATCTGCTGCCCCCGGATCTCGCAGGAGGACCCGCGCCTCCCCCTCCCCGACCGCCAGGTCAGCCTGTCGGGCGTCCAGCGCCTTGAGGCGGCGGCGAGCTTCGTCGAGGCGGCCCGCCCCGACCAGGGCGCGGACGGCCAGCCGGTGGCCCCAGGCGTCGGTTGCGGCCGATGGCAAGAGGGCATCGAGGCCTTCGATCTTGCCCGCCAGGAGGGCTCCCAGCGGGCTCGCCGGATCGGCGAGGGCGGCGCGCAGGGGGGCCACCTCGTCTCCGGTCAAGCCGGCGAGGTCGGCCCCGGCGCGAGGCAGCCGAGCCTCGACAAACGCCAGCCAGGGCGCGAGGGAGGCGGCCGT
>Ga0075163_10014380_pt1 | contig 10218 bp, 10 predicted proteins | sample JI1023141ADNA_FD_71478 | JGI IMG/M metagenome (GOLD analysis project Ga0075163, IMG submission 71478) | Wastewater effluent complex algal communities from Wisconsin, to seasonally profile nutrient transformation and Carbon sequestration -... | ecosystem: Engineered > WWTP > Effluent > Algae... | reverse complement strand
CGCCGCCGCAGACCCTCGGGCGCTTCCTGTGGTGGGTGGATCAGGTATGCCACAAGCCCCCGAGCGCAAGCTGAGTCGTTTCAAGCACTTCCGCGGCTGACGCCTCGGCCCCCAGGCGGACTTGGCAGAGTCCCCGTCGAGCCCGAGCCGGCCTGCGGTGGATCCCAGTTGGATCTCGGCCGCGCCGGTCCACCATGGTACGATTTACCGGGGGTTCTCCATGGGCGACATCTTCAAGCGTCCTACGGGCTGGTATGTGCGCTATATCGATGCGGACGGCCGACGCAAGGCGCGAGCAAGCCACCAGCCGACTCGCGAGCTGGCCCGCCGCTACCTCGTCGAGATTGAGGCGCGTATCGCGCGGGGGAAGGTCGGCATCCCCGAGCCTGCCGCGCCCGCGCCGACCATTGCCGAGCTGTGCGAGCGCTTCCTCTGCGAGTACAGCCGACCCCGGATCAAGGACCTGGCCCAATACCGGCTCCATGCCGGCAAGTGCTTGCGTAGGTCGCTTCCGTACGTCGGCTCAAAGTCTGCGGACACGCTGCAGTCGGCCGATGTGGCGCGGCTCCGCGACAGCTTGCTGCGCACCCACTCTGCGGCCAGCGTGCGCGCGAGCCTGGCCTACTTGAATACTACTTATTCGTGGGCCGTGCGGCTCAAGCTGGTGCCGAGCAATCCGCTGCAGGGCGTCGAGCGGCCGGTGGCGGCGGCGGGCCTTGACTACTTCAGCCGTGAAGAGGCGGCGCGCATCCTGCGCTGCGCAGCGGAGCGCGCCCTGGGCGGCCGGCTTCTCGACAAGCTCTTGTCGGCGTGCGTCCACCTGGCTGTCCATACCGGGCTGCGCAAGGGCGAGCTGCTCGGGCTGCGCTGGCAAGACCTCGACCCGGACACGCAGCGCCTGACGGTGGCGCGCAGCTACCAGGCGGCGCCCAAGAGCGGCAAGGCCCGGCACCTGCGCCTGCCCTCTGCGTGCGTGCCGCTGCTGAAGGAGTGGCGTGCGAGCTGTCCGGCGACCCGGGAGGGGCTGGTGTTCCCGGTCGAGCGCGGCACCGGGCACTCCCCACATGCGCTACTCGGCCTGCCGAAGCTGCTGAAGTGCGCCGGGGTGCGCGTCCCGGCGCACCCCTGGCACGCGATGCGTCATACGTTCGCTTCCCACTACGTGATGCAAGGCGGCAACATCCTGGCGCTGCAGAAGATTCTCGGCCATTCAGATGTGAAGGTGACGATGCTCTACGCCCACCTTGCCCCCGATTTTCTCGGCGCCGAGATGGAGCGGGTGCGGTTTTAGCGGGGAGCGCGCGCGCGGTAACTCAGCAGATTCGCGGTAGCGGATCCGACAGCGGCAGCTCCAGGATGCGCTGGCCGCCGATCGCGGTGCGGATGATGATCTCGCCGGTGCCGCCATGGCTGGCGTGGCCGATGAGCGCGCTGTTCCGCCCCAGCGGATGGGCGCGGAGGGCGCCCAGGGCGCGCTCGGCGTCGTCTGGGGCAACGATCGCCACCAGCTTGCCCTCATTGGCGACCAGCAGCGGATCGAGGCCCAAGAGCTCGCAGGCGCCGCGCACCGGAGCGTGCATGGGCAGCGCCGTCTCATCGATCTCGAAGTCGACCTGCGCGCGCGCGGCGATCTCGCTGAGCGCCGCGGCCAGCCCGCCGCGCGTCGGGTCGCGCAGACAGCGCAGCTGGACGCCGCTGCCGAGCAGGGCGTGCACCAGCTCATGCAAGGGCGCGGTATCGCTGTGCAGCTCACTGTCGATCCCGAGCTGTTCGCGCGCGGCGAGCACCGCCAAGCCGTGGTCGGCCAGCGTGCCAGAGATGAGGACCGCGTCCCCGGGTCTTACCGCAGCGGCGCCCAGCGACAGACCCGGCGGGACCACGCCCACGCCGCTGGTGTTGATGAACAGCTGATCGGCCTGGCCGTTGCCCACGACCTTGGTGTCGCCGGTGACGATGTGGACGCCGCACGCCTGCGCGGCCTCGGCGATCGAGGCCACGACTCGCCGCAGGATCGCAAGCGGCAGACCTTCTTCGAGGATGAAGGCAAGAGACAGCCAGCGCGGGCGGGCTCCGGCCATGGCGAGATCATTGATCGTGCCATGCACCGCGAGCTTGCCGATGTCGCCGCCGGGAAAAAACAGCGGCGAGACGACAAAGCTGTCCGTCGTGAAAGCGAGGCGCTCGCCCGGCACCGCCGGTAGCTCCAGGACCGCCTGATCTTCGCGGCGATCCAGGACCGGGTTGGCAAACGCCGGCAAGATGAGCTGCTCGAGCAGCCGCTGGGTCAGCCGACCCCCGCTGCCATGCCCGAGCTGAATCCGCTCGTCATCCACAAGCGGTGCCGGGCAGCTGCCAAAGGCGGGGTGGTCAGCGGGCATCGCCAGCCCGCGCGGCGCTGCGCCGGTAGGAGTAATAGGCGGCGCAGGCCCCTTCCGAAGACACCATGGTGGCGCCGAGCGGATGCTCCGGGGAGCACTCTCGCCCGAACGCTGGACAGTCGGTCGGACGCTTCTGGCCCTGCAGGACCAGCCCGCTGATGCACTGCGGCGGCTCGCTGGTCACGATGGACTGGACATCGAAGCGGCTCCCGGCGTCGAGCGCGCGGAACTCGGGGCGCAGCTGAAAGCCGCTCTGCGGGATCGGGCCCACGCCCCGCCAGTTGCGATCGCAGACCTCGAAGACCTCTTGCAGGGCTCGGCGAGCGGGCAGATTCCCGTCTTTGCCGACGGTGCGCGAGTACTGATTCTCGACCTCCGCGCGGCCCTCTTCGAGCTGGCGAACCGCCATCCAGATGCCTTCGAGAAGATCGATGGGCTCAAAGCCGGTGATGACCACGGGCACGGCGAAGCGGCGGAGCAGGTCCTCATACTCACCGCAGCCCATGATCGCGGCGACATGTCCGGGTCCGAGGTAGGCGTTCACGCGGTTACCGGGTGACTCCAGGATCGCCGCCATCGCGGGCGGCACCAGCACGTGCGATACCAGCACCGAGTAGTTCGGCAGCCGCTCGGCATGGGCCAGCTTGACCGCCATGGCGATCGCCGGCGCAGTGGTCTCAAACCCGACCGCGAAGAACACGACCTGGCGCGCGGGGTTTTCGCGCGCCAGCCGCACCGCGTCGAGCGGCGAGTACACCATCCGCACGTCCGCGCCGCGCCCGCGGGCGTCGAGCAGGCTCCCCTGCGAGCCGGGCACCCGCAGCATGTCGCCAAAAGAGGTAAAGATCACCTCGGGCCGCGCCGCGATGGCCAGGGCGCGGTCGATCAGCTCCAGCGGGGTCACGCAGACCGGGCAGCCCGGGCCGTGCACGAGCTCGAGGTGAGCCGGCAGCAGGGCGTCCAGGCCGTAGCGCAGGATGGAGTGAGTCTGGCCGCCGCAGACCTCCATGATGACCCAAGGGCGCACGGCGATGCGCTGAATCTCCTGCAGCAGCGCGCGGGCGCGGCTGCGGTCGCGGAACTCGTCAATGTATCGCATCGCCGTCCTTCCTCGCCGTCTCGCCGCGCTCCTCTGCGCTGGCCAGCTCGCCGAGCGCGTCCAAGAGCTGCAGCGTGCGCTCGGCCTCGGCCGCATCAATACAGCTGATCGCGAATCCGACATGAACGACCACGTAGTCGCCGATCCGCGCCTCGGGCACGTAGGCCAGGCAGACCTCCTTGCACAAGCCGGCGAAATCCACCCTTCCCATGGGTAGACCCGCGGTCTCGAAGCGTTCTTTGAGCAGTCCGGGAATCGCCAAGCACATGGGATCCTTCCTTTTTACTCCGTCAGCCGCGCCGCCGCCACTGCGATCTGTCCGAGGCTAATCCCGCCGTCGCCGGGCGGAAAGCTCACCGGCCGCAGGACGCGCAGCCCGCGCTGCTCCAGCAGCCGCTGACAGCGCGCGCCGAGCAGCGCGTTCTGGAAGCACCCTCCAGTCAGCACCGCGGTCCGCAGCCCGTGCTCACGGCTCAGCAGTCCTACGACCTCGGCCACCGCGGCGGCGAGCGTGGCGTGGAAGCGCGAGCCAACCTCTGCGACCGGCCGGCCGGCGGCGAGGTCGCGCAGGAGGTCCCGCAGCCCCGGTCTTAGATCGATCTCGGCGGGCGCGCGGCCGGTGATACAGTAAGCGTAGGGGGCCGCGCACGGATCGGTGCTCTGCGCCTCCAGCATCATGGCCGCCTGACCTTCGAACTGACCCATCCGGCACAACCCGGTCAGAGCCGCCACCGCATCGAACAGGCGCCCGACGCTTGAGGTCAGCGGCGAGTTGACGCCGCGGCGGATCGCCAGCGCGAGCAGCTCGACCGCAGGCTGGCGACCGGGCCACAGGCAGAAGCGCTCGCTCGTCTCGCCCAGGTCGAGCAGGTAGGCGAGCGCCATTCGCCACGGCTCGCGGGCGGCGGCATCCCCGCCGGGCAGCGGCACATAGCGCAGGTGGGCCGCGCGGCGGGCGTGCGCGCGGTCGGCAATGAGCACCTCGCCGCCCCAGCTCGCGCCGTCTTCACCATGGCCCGCCCCGTCGAAGACCACGCCGATGACCGGCTCACTCAGACCAGACTCGGCCAGGCAGGCTGCAAGGTGCGCGTGGTGATGCTGGACGCGCACAAGCGGCAGACCGAGCGACTCGGCAAGGCGAGTGCTTATATAGTCCGGGTGCAGATCACAGGCGACCGCGGTGGGGGCGACGCCCAGCAGCGCGGTGAGGCTGCTCAGGGTCTCGCGCCACGCGGCGCGGGTCTTGGGATCATGGAGGTCGCCGATGTGCGGGCTGACCACGGCTGACTCGCCGTCGGCCAGGCACAGGGTGTTCTTCAGATCCGCGCCGACCGCCAGCAGCGGTCGCGGGGCGCGGAGCGGGATGGGAGTCGGTGCGTAGCCGCGCGCGCGACGCAGTACGTGCTCCGCTCCGCCCTCGCTGCGGACTACCGAGTCATCGAGGCGAAAGGCGATCTCGCGATCATGGGTGAGGAACGCATCCGCCACGGACTGCAGGCGGCAGCGCGCCTCGCGATCATCCCGGGCGATCGGCTCTTCGGACAGGTTGCCGCTGGTCATCACCAGCGGCCGACCGAAAGCGGTAGCCAGCAAGTAGTGCAAGGGAGAGGCGGGCAGCATGAACCCGACCTCGTGCAGCGCCGGTGCGACCTGCGGGGCGAGCGTCGAATCGGCGCGGCGCCGCAAAAGGACAATCGGCCGCCGCGGCGACAGGAGGCTTGCGCGCTCCGGCTCAGAGAGCTCGGCCTGGGCGGCGATGACGTCCAGATTCGGGGCGAGCAGGGCGAACGGCTTGGCGGCGCGACGCTTGCGTTCACGCAGGCGCTGCACCGCGGCACCATCGCTGGCATCGCAGGCCAGCTGGAAGCCGCCCACGCCCTTGATGGCGACAATCTGACCGCTGCGCAGCGCGCTCAGGCACGCCAGCAGCGGGCTCTGCGAGCTCGGAGGGCCGTCCCAGATAAGGCGCGGGCCGCAGACCCGGCAGGCGCTCGGCTCGGCGTGATAGCGTCGATCGGCGGGGTCGTGATACTCACGCAGGCAGTCCGGACACAGCGCGAAGTCGGCCATGGTCGTGCTCGCGCGGTCGTAGGGCAGGGCGCGTACGATGCTCAGGCGCGGACCGCAGCGGGTGCAGTTGATGAAGGCATATCCGGCGCGCCGGCCGCTGCGGGCGAACAGCTCGCGCAGGCACTCTGCACAGGGGGCAGTGTCGACCGGAAGGTGGGTCGCGCAGGGGCCCGCGGAGTCGCTCGGGGCGATGCAGAAGCCGGTGCTGCCTTGCAGCTCGGTAGGCACTTCCTCGATGCGCCCAATCACGGCGAGCGGCGGCCCCTCCTGCCGCAGCGAGCGGACGAGCTCCGCCACCGCCGCTTCCGCTCCTTCGATCTCAATCCGCACTCCCTGGGGATGGTTCTGCACCAAGCCCGAGAGACCGAGCGCCACGGCCTGTCGATAGACGAACGGCCTGAACCCGACGCCCTGAACCGTCCCGTGGACCCAGAGGATGCGGCGAACCTGGCTCATGGCGGCGAGGTGGGCGACAGCGGCAGGTAGATGGTGAACGTGGTCCCGAGGTCGTGCTGGGTCTTGACGTCCAGCCGGCCACTGTGGCGACGGATGATGTTGGTGACGATGGCCAGGCCGAGGCCAGTACCCCGCGTCTTGGTGGTGAAGAAGGGCTCGAAGATCCGCACTAGGACGTCCTCGGGAATGCCGATCCCATTGTCTTTGATGGACAGGAGGATCCCTCTGCCATCGGACGCCACCTCGGCGCGGACCACGACCTGACCCTGCCGCGCGCTCGGGATGGCCTCCGCTGCATTCTGGATCAGATTCACCAGCACCTGCCGCATCTGATCGCGGTCGATGTCGATGGTCGGCAGAGCTTCGCTGACCTCGTTGTGCAGCTGCACGTGCGGCGGCGCCTGAACCACCGACAGGGCGCTGGCGACAAGGGCGCGGAGGATGCAGACGGTGCGGCGGAGCGGCCGCTCGCGCGCGAAGTCAAGGAGCTCGGTGATGATCCGGTTGCAGGCGGTAAGCTCCTCTTCCATGATGTGGAGCTGCTGCACGATGCGCGGATCCTGCGCGAGCTCGCTGGCCATGACCCGCCGGTTGACAAAGTAGTGCGCGGTGCGCGCCGCCGAGATCGGGTTGCGCAGGTCGTGCCCGATGCTGGCGGCGAGCTGGCCGATGGCCGCCAGGCGCTCGCTGCGCAGCTTCTGGGCCTGCGCCTCGCGGATCTCCTGCTCGGCGCGCTTGCTCTCCGTGATGTCGAAGGCGATGCCCTGCAAGAACAGCGGCCGTCCGGTCTCATCGCGGACCAGCCGGGCCTCGCCGTGAATCCAGACTACGCGGCCATCGCGCGCGATCACCCGGCACTGGGCCCGAAACGGTCCGCCCGTGGCGACGCCCCGCGCGAACTCCTGGTTCCACAGGTCGCGGTCTTCAGGGTGCAGGCGGCTAAACCACAGCACTGGATCGTCCAGCCACTCCTTCTGCGAGTACCCGAGCAGCGCTTCGATCTGCGGACTAACATACATCTCGTTGGTGCCCTCGTCGAGGGCGGCGACGAACGTGACCGCGGGCAGCTGTTCTACGAGCGCCCGGTAGCGCGCATCGGCCCGCTCGGCTGGGTTACTGGCGTGCGAGTCTCCCGACTCGGACGAGCGGTCAATCGGCACAACGATCTGCTTTCGCTCCGGATCACTTGAGTGCAGGGCGCCGGCCAGCTCCGCGAGCACCCGCAGCGCCTCGGCCGCTTCAGACTCCATCGCGGCCTCCCTGCGCTGCCTGCCCGCGCAGCCAGTCGTACCAGGCGCCCAGCCCGTCGCCGCGCAGCGCCGACACCGCGAAGATGCGCAGTCGCGGATTGACCCTCCTTGCGTACCCGATGGCCTGCTCCATGTCAAAAGGCACGTAGGGCAACAGATCGATCTTGCTCAAGATAAGGACATCGCTGGCGCGGAACATGTGGGGATACTTGAGCGGCTTATCCTCGCCTTCGGTGACCGAGAAGACCACGACGCGGGACCGCTCGCCCAGATCGAAAAGGGCCGGACAGACCAGGTTGCCGACGTTCTCGATCAAGACGACAGAGCGCGGCTGTGGCGCCAGCGCGGCCAGGCCGTCGCGGACCATGCCGGCATCCAGGTGGCAGCCGGTGCCGGTGTTGATCTGGATCACCGGAGCGCCCACGGCGGCAATCCGCTCGGCGTCTCGCGAGGTCTGCTGATCGCCTTCGATCACGGCAAAGCGTACTTCACCGCCCAGGTCGCGCAGCGTGCGCTCAAGGAGGGTCGTCTTGCCCGCGCCGGGAGAGCTCATCAGGTTCAGCGCCGCGACATCGCGCGCGGCCAGCCAGCCGCGATTTTGTTCGGCCAGGAGGCGGTTCTTCAGCAGGACGTCCTGCTCGAGCTTGATGATCGTGCGCGGACGGTCATCATGGCCGTGGTTGTGGCCGTGGCCGTGGTCGTGGTCGTGGTCGTGGTTGTGGTCGTGGTTGTGGCCGTGGTCGTGACCGTGGTCATGACCGTGGCTGTGGTCGTGAGCGTGTTCGACGCTATCGCAGCCGCAAGTGGCGCACATCAGATCATCTCCATTTCACGAATTTGCAGCTCGTGGCCGCTCAGCCAGGCCAGGTCGCTGCTGCCGCAGCTGCACAGGCTCAGCAGGTCCTCAATCGCTACCTGGGCACCGCAGCTGCGGCAGCGGGCGGTCCCGGGCGGCTGCTCGATGACAAGGGCGGCCCCGGCGAGCAGGGTGTCCTCGGCGCACAGCTCGAAGCAGAAGTGCACCGCCGCGGGCAGCACCGCGGTCAGCCGGCCGATCTCGACGACCACGCGCGCCACCCGTCGCCCGCCGGCTTCCTCGGCGCGCTGGAGCACGGCTTCGACGATCGCCTGGGTGAGCGCCAGCTCATGCATGAGCAGCGGCTCCGGTTGCCGCGGTCAGCTCGGCGAGCAGCTCAGCGACCAGGCGCTCGATGAGCGGCACTGCAGCCTCCACCGCAGCGCTGACCGCCGAGCTCAAGCCCATGTCGTCCGCCGCGGATTCCAGCGTCTCCGGCTCGCAGCCAACGATGCGGATCCGCCGGGGCCGCGCCTGCGGCGGCAGCGCCCGCAGGACCTGCTCCGCGGTCAGCGAGTGCCCATCGAGCAGCGCAACCTCTCCTGTCACCTGACCCGGCTCAAGGACATAAAGGGTACCGGGCGGCCCACCCCGCGCGGTGGCGTCCACCAGGATGGCTGCCTCACACTCATCCAGCGCATACAGGAGCTCCCGCAGCCGGACGCCGAAGTCCACCGCCCGCACCGACGTCGACCCCGGCATTCGCACAAGCCGCGCGAGCACTGCCGGGCCGAACCCGTCATCGCCAAGGAAGATGTTGCCAAGACCTGCGACCAGCACGCGCGGAGTGCTCATGGCGGCCCTCCCGGCGGGCCGTCCAGCGGCTCCACTTCATCGCAGAAGAAGAAGAACCGATGTCCCGGCTGACCGCGCTGGCCGAGGTCGCGGCCTGGATCGTCCTCGATCGCTACCGTCACGTACACGCGCCGCTCGAAGTCTTCTTCGATCGACGTCACAAGGGCAGTGCGTCCGCTCAGCGCCAGATCGAGGACATCGCCCCCGGCGCGGGGTCGCAGCCGCACCCGGGAGCCGGACCCCACCTGCACGCCGGCAATCAAGACGCGGCGCGCTGGCGGCAGCTGGTGCATGGTGCCGTGGAGCTCGGCCAGCGCGCCCTCGCCCAGCTGCTCGACGCGCCAAAGGAGCTGCCGTGCGCGCTCGTCACCGGCCGCCACCTCCCGCTTCTCGGCCTCGCTGAGCGTGAGCAGGCGCAGGGTCAGGATCTCGTCGATCTCGGTCGCGTCAAACAGATCCCCCGGGCTCTGGGGCGCGATCTGCGGATAGTCGGAGAGGATGATCGGGGCGCACAGGAGCAGCTCGCGCGCCCCGGGCTCGCCGACCAGCACCGGGAACAGGCCCACGCTGCGACACTCGCTGGCCAGCGGCTGCAGCCGCGGACCCGGATCGATCTGCGAGACGAAGCTGCCGCCGCGCACCAGCAGAAGGGCGTGCACCGAAGCGAGCCCGCGCAGCGAGCTTGCCGGGACCTCCGGCGGCTCCGGCCGCGGGGTCAGGTTCATCACCTGCACGCTCAGGCGCATGACCCCGGGAGCCAGCACCGCGGCGGCGACTTCGATGGAGCCGCTGACCTCCCGATGCTGAAGCCGCGCGGCCGGCTCCGCGACAAAGCGGAACGGGTGAGCCACCGGACCAAGCAGGAGCTCTCGCAGGCCGAGCGGACCCACTTCCACGGTGCGCTCGCTGGCCTCTTCGGACAGGGTGCCGTCCGCAGTAAGCCGGGTGCCAAAGTGCAAGAACCGGACGCCTATCTCGAGCGCAGAGTCGGCGTCGCCCTCGATGAGGCACTCGGTCTGGCAGCGCCACGGCTCCAGACCACCCAGCGCTTCGCTCTCGGCTCGCGGGGCCAGGGTCCCGAACATCCACCGCCGCTGGTTCTTCTGCGACGACCGCCGGTAGGGATAAAGGAGGTATCCTTCGTACAAGACGGCGTCCGCGAGCGGACGGACGCGCGCCAGGTGGGACTGGATTTGTCGCATGCAGGGCATCTCAGCTCTGGGGTCCGGGCCCCTTTTGGGCGGCCGGCGGAATCCGCAGCGTGATCAGTCCTTGACCCTGGCCTTGACCCTGGCCTTGACCCTGGCCTTGACC
>Ga0075163_10014379_pt1 | contig 10218 bp, 6 predicted proteins | sample JI1023141ADNA_FD_71478 | JGI IMG/M metagenome (GOLD analysis project Ga0075163, IMG submission 71478) | Wastewater effluent complex algal communities from Wisconsin, to seasonally profile nutrient transformation and Carbon sequestration -... | ecosystem: Engineered > WWTP > Effluent > Algae... | reverse complement strand
GGCGCCGTGGACCAGGGGCCCTCGCCCGCGTGGGCCCGCAGCCGAAGCTGGCTGGCCTGGGGATCGTGCCAGAGCACCACCGCCCCCAGCAGGCCGAGCGCCTGCTGTAAGATCTCAACTTCCAAGGTAAAAGCGCGATCGAGGTGGTCGAGGGCGAAGCTGCCCACCGTGGGGCGCTCACCCACCGCCGCGGCCGCAGGCAACGCAGTGAGCACCGGCGCCTGATCGGTGGACAGGCCAAACTCGCGGCGGCGGTCGTCCTTGCGGGCCTCGGCCTCGGCGCGAGCCTGGGTCTTCTCCACCTGCTTGCGGAAGGCCTCGGAGTGGGCAAAGCGGGTCAGACCCCAGGCCACCCCGCCATAGATCAGCCCATGCAGGAGCAGAAAAGGGAACTCCTGCCGGCCCGCCAGCGTGAGACCCAGCTCCAACAAGCCCGCGGCCACCAGCGCGCGCACCGCGACGGGTCGCGGGAAGGTTGCCCAGAGCCAGCCCACCAGCGCAGCCATCAGCGGCGTGAGGTGGGGGCCGTAGGGGCCGACGGCGCGTACCGCCGCGTAGAGGCCGACCACCCACAGCAGGGGGCCCTCCACCGCGAAGAAGGGGTGGGTACTCCGGCGACCGGCGAGCCGATCGCGGGCATCCAGCGCGATGGCCACCGCCAGCACAATGGCCACCAGGCCACCCCACCAGGCGGCCCGGCCACCATCGAAGGCGCCGGCCACCACCGCGAAGCCGGCGATCAACAACACAGCAACCACCCAATGGGGGGCAGCCAGCGCCAGGATTCGGCGCACGCGGTCGCGGGTCACGGGGGTGCACCCTCCGCCAGGTCATCGTCGTCGGCGGCCGCTTTGGCTGCGGGCCGAACCGACGCCGGCGCGGCGGCCTTACCGGGTGTGGGCGCTTTGTCCACCTCCAGCTGGTAGACCACCTCGCCGGACTTCACCATGCCGAGCTGGGTGCGCGCGTGGAACAAGCTCTCGGCGTCGTCGGCCCGCAAGCGGTGGATTTCCGCTTTGAGATCGCCGATCTGCGCGGCGAGTTGGCCATTGCTGGCCTCCACGCGGATGAACTCTTCCCGCAGGCTCTGGTTGTAGGCGGCCAGCTCGGGGTTGAGCGTGAAGCGTGAGAAGGCATAGGCCCCGCCTACGAGCGTGGCCAACAGCGCCATGGGCGCAATCCATCGGGTGAGCAGGCGCCTGAACACGACCACCTCCCAGGCGGGCGAAGAGCTTGACCTTCGTACCATCCCCAGCGATCCCAGGAAAGTCGAAAGGGTCGATTGCCCGCAGTCCACTGGCAGCATAACGATGGGCGCCCGCAGGGCCAACACGCGCCGGACCGCGGCGGTGTGTCCAGGGGAATCGGCCGCCGCCCGCCGGTTACTCGCCGCGCAGCGTCGCGCTGATGCGCAGCCGCGAGGTGCGCGCAATGGTCATCACCTCGGCGATGCGCCCATAGGGCACCCGCTGGTCGCCGCGAATGAGGACCACCGTGTTGGGGTTCTTGTTGGCCGCCCGCGCCAGGTTGACGCCCAGCTCTTCCACCGTGACCCGGGCGCCATCGAGGAAGATGTCGCCCTTTTCGTCCACCGCGACCGTCACGTCGTCGATGCGCTGGGTGGTGGCCTCCACGCTGCTCTCGGGCAGGTCCACCGGCACCTGGGGCGCCTCTGGGCTGGGCGGCTGGTTGATGTAGCTCGAGGTCAACAAGAAGAAGATCAGCAGCTGGAACACCACGTCCACCAGCGCCGTGATGTCCACCACCGTGCTGCCGCGGCCGGCCAGCATGCCCGGGCGTTGGCGGAAGTTCACGTCTCGGTCCCCACCGCGGCGGGCTGCTCCGAAACCAGGTCCAGCAGGCCCAGGCTGGCCTCTTCCATTTCAATGGCGATGTGATCGAGCCGCGCCAACAGAAACTTGTAGCCGAGGAAGGCCGGGATCGCGCCGCAGAGGCCGCCGACGGTGGTGATCAGCGCCATGGAGATGCCGCTGGCGAGGCTGGCCGGGTTCACTGGACCGGACTGCCCGGCCTCCGCCACCACCACCTGGAATACCTCGATCATGCCGACCACGGTGCCCAGCAGACCGAGCAGGGGGCTCACCGCGGCCACGGTGCCCAACACCTCCACAAAGCGTGCGAGGTGGGTCACTTCGAGCCGCCCCACCTCCTCAAACGCCTCCTTCACCACTTCCCGCGACCGCCCAGCGCGCCGCAGGCCCGAGGCCACCACGCGCGACATCGCCGATCGGTTGCCCTCACACAGCGTCACGGCCTCCGCGGCTCGGCCCTCCAACACCTTCTTGCGCACGAGCCGCAGGAAGTCGCGCGGCACCACCCGCGAGGAGCGCAGCGCCCAGGTGCGCTCGATGAACACCGCCAGCGCCACCACCGACAGGGCGACGATGGGCACCATCAGGGGTCCGCCGTTCTTCAGGTAGCCCCACAGCTCGTTCATCGCGACTCCTCCGCCAGCTCCAGCACCCGGCGACGCAGGTGGTCCACCGGAACGACCCCATCAAACACCTCAACCAGGCGCCCACTTCCATCCAGCAAGAAGGACATGGGGATCGCCTGCACGCGCCCAAACGGCGTCAGCCCCTGGCGGGTGGCATCGTCGGCCAGCACCACCGGAAAGCTCACCGGCACCACCTCGAGAAAGGGGGGCAGCAGGTCGCGCGGGGTGAGGTCCAGGCACACCCCCACCACCTGCAGCGCGTCCAGCTCGTCGTCCAGCCCCGACAGCGCCGGCAGGTCCTCCAGGCAGGGGCCACACCAGGTGGCGAAGTAGTTGACCAGCACCACCTTGGGCCGCAGCTCAGCCAGGCGGATGGCGCGGCCATCCAAGGTGGGCAGCGTAAAGTCCACGGTCTCCGCCGGCCGCCCGTCGGGGCCGGTGATGGGCGCTGGTAGGCCCGAAGCTTGCGGGCCGCCGCAGCCCACCATCACCACCGCAAGTGCGGCTCGCCCAAGGCGTTTCATGCTGACCCCATCTCCCTGGCCCCAACCACCGGGCCGCCGCGGGCATCCTGTGCCGGCACCCACCACGCCAGTGCCGCCCGGCGCCCGCATCCAGGTGCCTTTGCCGCCCAAACGCGTGCCTTCGGACGGCGCAATATTCCGCCGGAGCGCGGAGCAAGGTAAACGATGCCCATGCAGCGAACCACTCTCCTCTGCCTCGGCGTCGGCCTGTGCCTCGTCGCTTGCGTGGATCCCGACCTCAAGCGGGGCCGCGCGGCCCTCGGTCTGGGCAACTATCCCGACGCCATCGTGGCCCTGGAGCGGGCCCGCAGCCGCGCCCCTGCCGACACGGATGTGCTGGAGCCCCTCGCCAGCGCCCACCGCAGCATCGCCCTGGCCGACCTCACCTCGGGTCGGTGTGACGCTGCCGCCAACCGCATCGCCGCCGCGGACGCCCTGGTGCCCCCCCTCCTGGCCGACCACCAGGCCCTGCTGGACTGCCGCCATCGCCACGGTGGGCCCCAGGCCACGCGGGCGGCCGAGCTCGAGCGCCTCCTGGCCGCGGGCGATCCCCGCTCCAGCTCGCTGCGGGAGCTCATGCGGCTCGACCTCGACATGGGCCGGCAGGCCGACGCCCTGCGGCACCTCGAGGCGTTGGAGAAGCGTCTGGCCCTGACCACCGAAGACCGCCGCGAGCTCGCCCAGGTGTTCCTGAGCAAGAACGACCGCCCCAACGCCCTGAAGCAGCTCTGGCGGGTCAAGCAGGACGACCCCGCCGATCCGCTGGTGCGGTTGAAGCTGGCCGAGCTGCTGGAGCTGGAGGGCAAGCCCGCGGAAGCTGAGAAGCTCTACCGCGCCCTCACGATCGACTACCGCTCCAACCCCCTGGTGTTCCTGCGCCTCTCCGAGTTTTACCGGCGCCAGGGCAACGAGTCCGAAGCGATGCGCGCTCTCGATACGGCCAACCGCTTGCGGGGCATCCAGCCCGAGGTCCGCCCCATGCGGGAGCTGCGCAAGAGCCGCAATTGAGCAGGAAACGTCAATCAAACCGATAGGTTATCGGGCATCGCGCTTCACGGCACGATCATTCGGTTGGTGCCCCCCTCGGTGACCGCTTGCCCCAGGCAGCGGCCAGCCGCGGTGGAGAAACGCCACGGGTGCGACGCGAAGGAGCCCAGGCTCAACGTGCTGCGGGGCGGCATCCGGCCGAAGGGCTGGGCCACGCCGTCGAAGTCCAGCCACACCACATCCACCGGCTCCAGGTGCCGGTTGACGAAGGTGAGATCCGCAGGCGTGTCGCTGGCTTGTGAGCGCAGGGCCACGTCACAGGCCACCGGCGGCGGCACCGCCACCTCCCACGCGCAACGGCCCACCTGGGGCGGCGGCGCGACCCAGGGACGGCCGCCGCCGGCCGGATCACAGGTGATGGGCCACCGCTCCGCCGGAAAGACGTCGCCGATCAGCGCCGCCAACGCCGGGTCGTAGACCGCCAGCTCGGCCCGCGTGTCCACCGGGCCGTGGATGCCGTCGGGTGGATCCGCCGACAGGTTGTTGTCGAGCCAGCTCTGCACCCCCTCGGCCCAGTACTCATTGGCGTTGGTGGCGGCGTAGGTGTCCGCCCAGCGGCCGGCCGCCATCGCTTCCTGGTAGATCCGCTGCAGCCGCGCGCGCTGCTCGGGCCCGCCCACCTGGTCCTCCACGCCGAACTCGAAGATCGTGTGGGCCAGCTCGTGCAGCAGAATGAGCTCACCCCGCCAGGGATCCCCCCGCTCCTGCAGCAGGTTCTCCACCGCCGTGCTGGTGAGCGGACGTACCACCGTGGCCCCAAAGCCGCGCCCCCGACGGTCCCAGTCAACTCCTGGAAACGCTTCATAAAAGTCGCTGTACTCGGGCAGGTTGGTGGTCACCTCATCCCGATCCAAAATGCCGATGCGGATGCCGTTGCGCAGCAGCCCTTCGCGCACGCAGGGCCGGTCGCGGAGCATCTGCTCCATCAAGTAGACGGCCACGCGGAAGGCCTCGTCGGGCACCCCAGCGGAGCTCACCAGGGGCACCCCACCCACATCCACATGGCGCTGATAAAAGGGATCCAGCCCCGCCGGCACCGGGCTGAACACCACCTCAGGGCAGGTGGGCGTGCCCACCGCCGCGTCTGGCGCCCGGCCGGCATCGGGGAGCGCCACCGCGCCGTCCACCGCCCCATCGAGCGCTTCCAGCTCCGCGTCCCGGGACCCGCTGTCCCGCGAGCCGCTGTCCCGCGAGCCGCTGTCCCGCGAGCCGCTGTCCGGCGAGCCGCTGTCACGGGCCACCGCCCCATCGCCCTGGACGCGGGCATCGGCCTCCGGCCCACCGCCATCCAGCCGCCCCGTCGCCCCGCCGCCGTCGCAGCCCACCAGGGCCACCACGCCCAGCGCCCACCCCCAGCGTCGTGTACTGACTGTCAACTGCATCCCTCCGCACACCGGCTCAGGCCCCGCTCATGGTGGTCAAAACCGCCGCCGCGGGCAATGGGGGGCCGGGTCTTGCCCCGGCGCACGGGCCGTGCGACTTCCGCGTGCATGGCGATGGACGTGGAGATGGCCTGGGCTGCCGTGGCTCAGGCCCCATTTGCGGCGCAGGTGCGGGTCATCGAGCAGGCGCTTGAGGCGCGCAAGGGCCTGGCCACGCTGGTCCGCCTGACCGCAAGCCTGCGTGATCACGAGCCTTTTGCCCGCCTGCTCGCAGGGTTGCTGGCCGATGGCCACGCCGGCGACTCGGTGGTGCGCACGGCGCTGGCCGAGGCCTTCAGCGCCTTGCCCGCCGCCGGTCTGGCGCGCGCGCTCGGTGCCGGCTCCCTCGCCGGGGACGGGGCGGCGCGCTCGGCCCTGGCTGGCGTGGTGGCCAAGGTGCTCCGCGGCCTGGCGGTGGAGCAGGTGGCCGAGAGCTGCCTGATGCTGCGTTGGCTCGGCCGCTCGGCGCCGGGCGTGTTGGCCATGCTGCGTGACGACGCCGTGGCCCAGCTCGAGGCGCTCCTGACCGCGGGCGAGCCCGAGGCCGCCGAAGACCGCGCGCTGCTGCTGGTGCCGGGATCCGCCCTGGCCGCGCTGGACGCCCTGGCCGCCCAGCATGAGGTTGCACCCGCCTGGCAGGTCCGCCGCGCTGCCTTCGCCGAGCGCCTGCTGGCCGTGTTGGGCAGCCAGCCCAAGCCGCTGTCCCTCGCCCGTGCCGAAGAGCTGCTCTCCCAGCAAATCTATACGGATTCCGGGCACTTCCTGGCCGAGCTCCTGCAAAACGCCGACGACGCGGGCGCCCGCACCTGGCGCGTGCGCTGCCTGCCCGACGCGGTGGAGATCTGGCACGACGGCGCGCCCTTTGACGCCCGCGATGTGGTGGGCGTGTTGTCCATCGGGCAGACCACCAAGACGGCCGCCCACATCGGCCTCTTTGGGGTGGGCTTCAAGGCGGTCTACGCCGTGTGTGAGCGGCCGCAGATTTACTCCGACGTTTTCTCCTTTGAAATCGCGGATGTTTCCATTCCCCGTCCGCTCGCTCGCCGGGTCGACGAGGGCAACGAGCCCGCCGGCACGCGGGTGGTCCTGCCATTGCGCTCGCCCGAGGACGCCGTCCGGGGCAGCGCGGCCCTGCAGGCCCACGCCCTGGCCCTGCCCGCCGAGGTCCTCCTGACGCTGCGCCATGTGCGCACCCTGGAGATCCTGGGCTCGGTGCAGCGCCGCGTGACCCGCCGACCCGGCCCCGCCGAAGGGGTGGAGGTGCTGGCCGAAGAGGGCGCCCAGGGCCGCCGGCAGCACACCGTGTTGTTGGCCACCGCGCCCACCACCGAAGAGGTGCTGGCCATCGCCCTCGACGCCGGCGGCGCGCCCCAGCCGTGGCCCGTCGCCGCCCCCTCGGTGTACGCCTTCCTGCCCACCCGCCAGCGCAGCGGCCTGCCCTTCCTGGTCCACGCCCGCTTCCGCGTGCCCGTGGATCGCGAGCGCATCTTCGACGACGCCCCCAACCGAGCGGCGCTGCACCGCCTGGGCGGCCTGTTTGCGGGCCTCCTACGCACCCGCGTGGCCGAGGGCCTCGACGTGCGCCGACTCGCGGCGGTGGCACCGCGGGCGGTGGATCTGCACGACCCCGTGTTCGGCGCCGTCGCCGAGGGCTTCGCCGCTGGCATGGCCGGGCTGGCCTGGCTGCGCGACGCCGAGGGCACGCCCGTCGCCCCCCCCGACGCCTGGCTCGTGCCCGACGAGGCGCTGGCCCGCGCGTTATCTGCCGCGCCCGGTCGCCGCAGCGTCGGCCCGCTGCCCGCGCGGGTGCTGGCGGTGGCCACCGATCTGGGCGCGCGCGCCCTGGAGGCCGCGGATCTGCGGGCTTTGCTGGCCCAGGGCCTCCAGGCGGACTGGCTGCGCGCCGCGATGCCGGTGGTGCTCCGCTTCCTGGCCCGCCAGGCCTGGTCGGTGGAGGGCCTCGCCGAGCTGCCCATCTTCCCCGATACCGAGCGCGGCCTGCGCCCCTTGGCGGCCCTGCGCCGCGCGTCGAGCGACCTGCGCCCCCTGGCCGCCCGGCCCCTGCTCGACGCCAGCCTGGACGCCGACCCGACCCTGGGCCCCCTCTGGGCGAAGCTCAAGCTGCCCTTCCTGACCCCCGCCGAGGTGCTGGCCGATCTCGCCACCCATGCCGCGGCCATCACCGCGCGCGCTGGGGCGGCCCGGGTGCTGCGCTGGCTGGCCGCTCAGCCCGGCGATCTCTCCGGGTTGTCCACCGCGCCCTTCTTGCCCGACGAGAGCGGCGTCTTGCGCCCCGCCACCGGCACCGAGGCGGTCTGGCTCCCGCCCGAGGGCCCGCTGGGGGGCTGGCTGCGCCCGGTACGGCCACGCCCGCCGCTGGCGTCCCCCGAGGTCATCCAGCACCGCGATCTGCTGCGCCGCCTGGGCGTCCGCACGCTGGATTTGCCAGCAATTCTCGACCTGTACGCCAGTCAGGCCCTCGCGATCTCCGACACTGCGCTGGACGCCCTGCACCGCGTCCTGGCCCACATCCACCTCGACCTGCCCGGCCGCCACCTGGAGGCCCTCGCCGCCGCGGCCATCTTCCCCACCTCCGCCGGTGACCGCCGCCCGCTCGTGGGCCCCGGCCGCGCCTTGGTGCCGGCGGAAGAGGCCCTGCGCGTGCTCCTGCCCGGGGTCCCTTGGCTCCGCGCCGACCTGGCCACCGAGCTGGGCCACATTGCACGCCTGCCCGTGGTGGCCTTGACCGCCGACCACCTCGCGCGCGCCCTCGCTGGCCGCCCGCCCGCCGAGCTGCACGACGTGGCCATCTCCGATGTGGGCGCGGCGCTGGCCTTTGTGGCCGCCCGCGCTGACCGCATCGGCGGTCCCACCCGCCAGGCATTGGCCCTGGCGCCCCTCTGGCCGGCCCGCGATGGCACCCGCCACCCCCTGGCCGCCCTGCGGGGCCCGGCGGCCGATCCCCGCGTGGCGGCGGTGTATCGGCTGCTCGACGCCTGGCCCCCCGCGGCCCCCGAGGCCCTGGAGCGGGCGCTGGCCCTGGGGCTGGACGAGGCCCTGCGCACGCCCGATTTGGCCCGCATGGTGGTGGATCTGGCCGCCGCCGGCCCCACCCTCGCCGCGCTGCCCGACGCCGTCTTGTTCCCCGCCCTGGCCGGGGCAGGGGAGAGCCTACCCCCCTCTCGCCTCGCGCCCCTCGCCGATCTGCCCATCTACCCCACGGTGGACAACGAGCGCGTGCGGCTGGGCCACTGGGACGCCATCGACCTCGGCGGCGCCCACCGCGTGCCCGAAGCCCTGGCCGAAGCGCTCGAGCACACCGCCCGGCGCCGGCTGGCCCCCAGCGCGGAGCAGGCGCTCCTGCCGCTGCTCGAGGCCCTGCGCTTTCGGCCCGCTGGCCTGCCCGATCTGGTGGCGGCGGTGGCCGAATTTGGTCCACATGCCGCGGCCTTGGAGGCGACGCGGGCCACGCTGGTGCGCCTCGGCCCCGCCCTGCCCCCCGGCCTGGACGCCCTGCCCATCTGGCCCACGGCCGCTGGCGGTTATGCGGGCGCGAGCAGGCTGATCCGCCCGCGCGCCCTGCGGGAGAGCGACCTGGTGGGCATCATCGAGGTGCCGCCCGAGGGCCTCCTGGATGCCTCCGCCGAGCCCGACGCCGACCAGGTGGTGGGCCGCATCACCTTCCGCACCCCCATCAGCCTGCTGTTGGGCCGCCTGAACGCCGAGGCCCGGCTGGGTGAGCCGCTGCGCGACCAGCCGCCCTGGCTGGCCAGCCCGGGGCAGGTCGGTCGGCTCTTGGCCGCCGCCGCCACCGATCCCACCGTGGATCCCGCGCGCCTGCCCCTGGCCGTGGACGCCCACCGCTGCCTCGTGGCGGGCCCCCGGCTGGAGGCGACCTACGATGAGATCGCCACGGTGGCCCGCACGCCGCTGATGGCTCGGTTGGCTGAGCCGACCTGGGCCGTGGTGGCCCGCCAGGTGGAGCCCGCCCTGGCCCCGCGCCTCAGTGTGCGCAGCTGGCTGGAAGCCCTGGCCGAACACACCACCCTGGCCATCCCGGTGGAGGCCCACCCCACCTTCGCCGATCCCGAGGCCCGCCAGGCGCTGTATCGCGCGGTGATGGCCCGCGCCGATGTCATCGCCGCCGACGAGGCCGCCCGCGCCGCGCTCGGTCGAGCCTGTGTATTGCCCACACCCGATGGCCTGCTGCGTTCACCCAACACACTGCTGTTTGAGCCCGGCCCCCCCGGCCTGGAGCTGGCCTGGAACCCCACCGACGAGGTGCCCGAGGCCCTGTGTCAGTGGCTGCGCCTGCTGTTCGCGCTGGAAAAGAAGCGCCTCCACACCCTGGTCGAGCATGTGTTGACCACCCACCAGGCTGCCGCGGAGGCCGGGGACGGTCCGCAGTCGGCGGCGCTCCTGGGCTTCCTGGCGCGGGCGCTGCGGGTGGAGCCCGATCGCATGCCCGCCGCTCAGGAGGTGGCGGAGCGCTTCAAGCTCGGGCGGCGCCTGCGCATCCAGGCGGTGGATGGCACCTTCCATCGGCCCAAGCTCCTGTTTGTGCCGCTGCGTGATGACGTCACCGAGCGCCTGGCCGCCTTCCTGCCCGGCCGCCCGCTGGAGCCCCACCCCCGCTACGACGAGGCCACCCGCGCGCTGGTGCGGGCCTCCGGTGCGGCCTCCGATCTGGCGGAGGACGCCCTCAAGACCCTGTTGGATGACCTGGGGTTGTTGGAGCGCGAGCGCCGGCTGGCCTTTGCGCGCTACC
>Ga0075163_10014378_pt1 | contig 10218 bp, 9 predicted proteins | sample JI1023141ADNA_FD_71478 | JGI IMG/M metagenome (GOLD analysis project Ga0075163, IMG submission 71478) | Wastewater effluent complex algal communities from Wisconsin, to seasonally profile nutrient transformation and Carbon sequestration -... | ecosystem: Engineered > WWTP > Effluent > Algae... | reverse complement strand
TTCGCCGCGGAGAAGCCCGCCGCCCAGCCCACCGCCGAGCGCGAGGCCGTGGCGGCCCGCAAGGCAGCCGAAGCCGGCGACGCGGCAGCAGATTTCCTCGCCTCGCTGGGGGTGCCCGCCGCCCGCCCCGCCCCGCCGCGCGATCGCCCCAGCGTGGAGCTGCCCAGCCGACCCAGCAGCGCCGGCCTGCCCACCGTGAGCCTGCGCGGCGCCCCCAAAGGGGCTGAGCCGCCCAGCCGCATCAGCACCGCCTTGCCGCCCACCAGTGAAGGTTTGCCGGTCACGGGTATGCGGGGCGTCCCTCGGCGGGCCGACTCGGGCCCCATCAGCCGTGTGCCCAACCCGCCTCTGAACGGACCGCCCCAGCGCCGATCGGAGCCCAGCGTGGAGCCGACGGCCGCGCGCCCCACGTCCATGCCCGGCGCACCGCCTCGCGTGGCGCCGAGCGCGGCCCCGCCACTCACCGCCAGTCGGCCGTCGGCGGCCCCAGCCGCCTCGCCGCCGCCGAGGGCGCCCACCCCACCGCTGGTGGTCCGGCCTTCGGTGGCGCCCGTGGCCACGCCGCCTCCGAGAGCGCCCACGCCAGCTGCGGTCGTCCGCCCCTCGGTCGCGCCCGCGGCCTCGGCCCCGCCCAGAGCACCGGCCGGTCCACCCAGCGTGGTGCCGGTCAGTCGACCGTCCGGTGCCATGCCCCCGTTGCCCGTCCTGCCGCGGCGCGACTCGGGGGCGCTGCCGCCTCGGGCCCCGGCCCCGCCGCCCGTTTCGGCGCCTCAACCCCGCGCCCCCCTGCCGCCTGCGGCCAGCGGACCACCGCTGACCGCACCGCAGCCGCGCGCGCCCCTGCCACCCCCGGCCGTCCCCCGCGCCCCCGCGCCGCCCCCCGCGCCCCGCGCCGACGGGCCGCCCCCCCCGCTGCCCATGCGGGGCACCCCGCGCGCCGATGCGCCGCCGCCCATGCCCATGCGCGGCCGGCCCATCCAGCCGCCTGACGACAAGCGCTGAGCTCGAGTCCAGCTCAAAGACAATGAAATCGGGTACTTGAGCCCCGAGGTTACGCCCGCGGGCGGGTGAGCCGACGGCAGATCACTGCACCCGCGGTGAGGGCGAGACCCAGCACCACCAGGCTGGCCAGCCACGCAAACCACCAATGATTGGGCAGGGTTGCGCGCAGCGGACCCCACACGCGGCGGGCCTGGTTGATGTTGGATCCCGCCGGGGTCAGGGCCAGGGAGAGGGGCAACAGGACGAGTTGCAGGCCCCAGGCGAGCGGCACCGCCCACCGACCAAAGCGCGGGCCGCCCAGGGCCCAGAGGCCTGTAACGGGGGTGAGCACGTGGCTGACCACCGAGGAGGCGGTGGTGCTGCCCAACACGATCCAATCGGTGAGCCAGCCGGGCAGGCCAGCGGCGAGGTGGAAGAGCGTGGCGGCCTCCACCCAGGTGCGGCGGCCCAGTGCGAGGCCGGCGGCCATCCAGAGGGTGGCCACGTGGCAGGCCCACAGGATCTGCCAGGGTTCATCGCGGGCGATTTTTTGGGCGAAGACCAGGCCAAAACAGGCCAGCGGGATGAGGGCGAGGCGACGGTGGGCAGGGTGCATGGACCGCAGCTTACGGGCGCCGCAGCACACCCACATCGGCTTCGGGCAGCCAGCCCTCGGAGCCGTCGGGCAGCGTCACCTGGCGCCAGGCGCTGTCGCTGCCGCGCAGCCGCACCGTGACGCCCTCAGCCAGCACGACGCTGCGCGGATAGCCATCGCCCGGGCCGGCGCGCACGGCCACGCGGCGCAGCACGATGCCGTGCTCCACGTTGGCCTGGGTGTAGATGCGCGCCAGCAGAATGCCACCGCTGGCCAGGGCGAGCAGGCCCATGATCAACGCCAGGAAGCTGCTGGTGGTGCGCACCGAGGGCCGCTCAGCGCGGCGCCAGAGGATGAGCAGGCCAAACAAGAGCACCCAGGTCACCCCAAAAGAGATGGTCAACAAGCGCTGGCTGATGGCCATCAGCAGGCCGGTGCCCGCGTCGTCCTCGCCCGGGGGGATGACCTTCTCGTCGGTGACGCCCGCGACGCTGCGTTGGGTTGCAAGCGTGCGAATTTCCTGGAGATTGTGGACCGCATCCTCGTCGCCGGGGTGCAGCAAGAGGGCCTGTTCCAGGGCGTACATGGCGGGCCCGAGCCGGCCCGCGCGGGCCTCGGCCGTGCCCAGGTTGTACCAGAGGTCGGCGCTGTCGGGGCTGGCCTCGATGAGGGCACGATAGGCCTTGGCGGCCTCGGCGTGGTTGCCCTTCCAGAAGAGATCATTGGCCGCAGAGATGTCCACGGCCCCGGCCATTGCGGGCAGCAACCAGCAGATCAGGAGGAGCGCTCTCATCGGATCGCACCTTCTACGCGGTCGATGATTTGCCGCGCCCGACCCACACTCTCCGCCACCCCGCCCGCGCCCGTCGCCGGGGCAAAGCGGGCAAAGTCGCAGTGCTCCAGCTCCGCCACCAGGGCGCTGACGGTGCTCTCGTCCACGCCGGCCTTCTCCAGGACCCGGCGCAGGTCGGGGTGGGTCAACCCGCGGAAACCACGGCTGAACCGGGCCTCCAGGTAGGCCAGCAGTGCGCGGGCGATGGCCCCGTAGGCCTCGTCCCCACCCGCCTTCAAGACACGATCAAGCGTGGAGCGCGCGGCACTCGCGGCCTTGCGGGCCGCTCGGCTGCCGGCGTTGCGATCCCGGCTGCGCCGCACGCGATCACGCAGGATGAGCAGGAGCAACAGCCCGGGCGGGGCGGCCACCACGCCCAGGAGCAACCCGGCGTAGAGCGGTCGCTGGCTGACGGTGGCTTCGGCCTGCTTGCGCACATCACGCAGCGGCAGCACGCTCGGATCGCCGTCCGCCGCCCGCGCCTCGATGGTGGCCCCCAGCTCGCCGCCGCCCGCGGCCGCGCCCGAGGCCCGCACGGTGATGGGCTGGGTGCGCGCGAGGGCGTACTGGCCGGTGGTCGGGTCGAAGTAGGGCAACACCACCGCCGGGATGACCAGGTCGCCGTCCTTCTCGGGGCGCAGCAGCCAGGTTTGGCGGCGCACGCCGCGCAGGCGGCCGTTGGTCAGCGCGCTTTGCTCGGTGGTGGAGGGCGGAAATATCCGAAATCCGGGCAGATCCGGCAGATCCACCACCGGCACATTCTGCAGCATGCCCTCCACCTGGGTGGTGATCGTGAGCTGCAGCCCGTCGGCCGCCTTCACCTGGGTGCGGTCGGCGCCCGCTTCGAGCACCACGCGGCCCACCGCCGGCCCCCGGAAGCCCGCCGGACGGCCCGCCTCGGGCAGCGGCTTGACCGTGATGGGGACGGTCTCGGCCTGGCGGTCGATGGTCTGGACCCCACGGCGCAGCCCCACGGCCTGGGCCACGGAGAGCCGCATGGTGGCCGGCGGCAAGCTCAGGGCCCCCGCCTTGATGGGCACCACCAGACGGCGGCTGAGGCTCTCGCGCACAAACACCTCGTCGCCCATCTGGACGAGCTGGCGCTCAGCGCGATCTTGCTGATCCTGGCTCCAAAAGCCTTCCAGGTTCACCTCGGGCGCTGAGCCTTCGGTCACCCGGAGCTGCCGGTTGTAGTAGAGCACCAGCTCGATGGCCGCCGGCTGGCCGAGCCACAGCTCGGTGCCCTCGATCTCCCACTTCAAGAAGGCCAGGTTGTCGGGGGCTTGCGGCGTAGGCGCCGTGGGGGTGCCCCCGGAGTTGGCCTGACTGCCGCCGGCCCCGCCGATCCGCACCTTGATGGGGTCGGATTGCACGTCGCCGGTGGGCAGCTTCATCACGAAGCTGCCGATGGTGAGCTCACCCGCCTTGAGGGGGCGCAGGCTCAGCTGAATCACGCGCTGTTGCAGACCGGAGGCGCCATCAAAGCCGGTGCGCTCCACCTGGCCGACGATTTGCCACTCCGAGAGGGAGGGGCTCTCGAGGTTGCCGCGCCCAAACCCCTGCACCACGCTGCGGATGGTGAGCTGGAGGGTGTCGCCCAGGCCCAGCTCGGTGCGGTCCACCGACACCTGCAGCGGGACCTCAGCGGGCTGGGCACCCGGCTGGGCAGCGGCGGGCACGGCGAGCAACACACCCATGAGCAGCGCCCATAGGGGCCCGCGGGCTCGGCTCTGCACGTCGGTGGGTTGGACACATGCACGATAAGACATGGCCGCCCTGTACCACATCACCCCCAACATCGCCTCAATAATCCTCCATGGGAGGGGGCGCAACCTTGAGCTGGCGCAGCGCCTTCTCGAGTTGGGGGTTGCGCTCATGCTGATCGAGGGCATCGATGAGCTGATCGATGTCCACCTCATCGGGCGGTGGGGGTGGCTTGCTGGGCTGATCCTTCTTGTCGGGATCCTGGTCGTCCTGATCCTTCTGGTCGTCTTTGTCTTGCTTGTCCTGGTCGGGATTGGGATCGCCTTCGTCCTTCTCGACCTTGATTTTATAGATGTTTTCCTCGGCACTGGCGGCCGCCACCCGCACCCGCCAGGTGCCTTCGGTCTCCGCGGGTGGCAGGTGCAGGGCGCCCCCGTTGGGGCCGATGGGGGCGCGGGTCACCAGCGCGCGCTCGGCGTCGTAGAGCTCCACATCCAGCGGGGCGCGCACGCCGTCGAAGCCCACGGTGACGCGGCGGCCCTCCTTGGCGGGCACCTTCACCAAGAACCAGTCGTCGTTGCCCGGGCAGGCCTTGAGGGTCGGCTCCTCCCCCTCGGCGAGCGCCTTGGGGTTGTCGGCGGTGTCCTGGCCCTCGAAGTTGTCGTCCGCCGGGCAGGGCGGCACCAGCTCGACCTCGATGTGGTACTTCAGCTCGGCCTTGCCGATGCCCGCCACCCGCACCGCCCACTGGCCCCCCTCGGGCAAATCGGTATAGCTGACGCGGGCCTGGCCGTCCTTGAACTCCGCCGTGCGCGAGGGCGCGATGTCGGCGTCCTGGGGGGCAAACAAGTCGAGCGTGACCGCGAGCGTTTGGTCCTCTTCGGCCACCACCTCGCCCTTGAGCGTCACGTAGAGCAACGACCGCGCGGGCGCCTCGATGGCATACCAGTCCTCATCGGCGGGGCAGAGCAACCGCTCCGGCGGCCCCTCGCCCGGCTGCCCCGGCGGGGCCGGTGGCTGGCCTGGCTGGCCGGCAGCCGCCGGTTTATCCAAGGGTTTCGCGTCCTTGCGGGTGTCGTCCTGCTCGTGGTCGTCCTCGCGCATGGCGCAGGGCGGGTGAGCCTTGAGCCAGGCCATCTCGAGGTTGTAGCGCGCGTCGTCGTCGTCGGGATCCAACAGCAGCGCCTTGCCGAACTCGGTCACCGCGTCTTGCCAGGCTTCCTTCTGGATCTGGGCGAGGCCCCGGTTGAAGGCGATGCGCTTGCGCAGGTCGGCGGCGTTGAGCGGCGGCTCGCCCCGCGCCTCTGCGCTGGCCACCACCCGGTAGGCGTTGCTGAGCGACTCGATGGCCTCGTCGGTTTTCTTGGCGTGCAGCTGGGCCACGGCCCGCGCGAGGTGCACCTCGGCGGCGTCCTCGGTCACCTGCTCCAGGGCCGTCAGCGCCCCCCCGGCCTCACCGGCCTCGGTCTTGCGCCGCGCCTCTTCCACATCGGACTGGTTGCAGGTGAACGGGCCGAAGCCGGCCAGGCACAGGCAGAGCAGCGTCAGCCGTTTCATGCCGCCTCCTTGCGCCGGCGGCGCTCGCCCACAAATACGTCAAACAGCAGGAGGAACACCGCAAACACCAGCACATACTGGAACTTCTGGCCGCGCTTCTGCTTCACGTTGCCCTCGAGGGTGGCCTTCTGGAGGCTGTCGAAGGCGTGGGCGATCTCGGTGGGCACCGCGGTCGCGCCATCCAAAAGGAACACGCGGCGGGTATCGGGATCCTCGGGTGCGGCGAGGCGCGCGAGCTCCTCGAGCATGGGCAGGTTGAGCTTGCTGTAGATGGGCTTGCCGTTGGAGTCGCGCTGGTACCCCGCGTGGGTGCCGTCGTCGTTGAGCAGCGGGATGGGTTCCCCCAGGCGCGTGCCCACCGCCACGGCGTAGATGCGCACACCGGCCTCGCCGGCCTTCTTGGCGGCGGCCTTGGCGGCCTCGCCCTGAGCATCGGCCATGTCCTCACCATCGGTCACCAGCAGGATGACCTGGCTGCGGCTGGCACGATCACCGCGGTCTTCGCGGCTGGTCAGCAGGCGCAGGCCCTCCTCGATGGCCATGGCGAGGTTGGTGCCGCCCACGGGCATCACCCGCGGATCGAGGCTGTCGAGGTAGAGGCGAATGGCGCTCTTGTCGGCGGTGAGCGGCGACTGGGTGAAGGCGATGCCGGCAAAAGGCACCAGCGCCACCCGGTGGCCCACGAGCTGGTCGAGCAGCTGCTTGAGCAAGGCCTGGGCGGCCCCCAGCCGCGAAGGCTGGACGTCGCGGGCCAACATGGACTTGCTGATGTCGAAGGCCACCGCCACGTCGATGCCCGACGGCCGCACCGCCTCGGGGATGACGCCAAACTGGGGGCGCATGGTGGCGGCGGCGGCGGCGGCAATGCCCAGCACCATCAAGAGCTGCTTGAAGAGGCGCTTCTCCAGCGAGAACGTCGCCAAAAGGTCTTGCACCAGGCGGACTTGACCCGCGCGCTGCACCAGGCGGCGGCGGATCTGGTGGCCGTACACGAAGGCCAGCGCCGCGACGACCGGCACGAGGACGAGCCAGTTGAGGTCTTCATCCCAGCTCATGGGAACCTCCGCAGCACCGTCTGGGAGAGCAGCACTTCGAGCATCAGCAGCAGCAGCGCGGGGAACAAGAACCAGCGAAACAGCTCCACGCGATCGGCGGCGGCGTAGTCGACGAGGCGGCTTTTCTCAAAGCGATCGAGGATGTCGAGGAAGTCGCGGGCCAGCTTTTCTTTGTCGCCCGCGCGGTAGAACTTCCCGTCGGCCAGCTCGGCGATGTCCTCGAGCAGCTTCGGGTTCACCTTGTTGTCCACCTTCTTGTAGATGCGGTGGCCGGTGAAGGCATCCACCATGTCGCCCACCGGCTGGCGGGACTGATCCTCGGTGCCCACCAAGATGGGGAAGACCTTGATGCCACGCTCCTTGGCCTCCTTGGCCATCTCCACGGGCGACACGTTGCTGCCGTTGTCCTCGCCGTCGGTGAGCAAAATCACCAGCCGCGTCTTGGCGGTGCTGTCGCGCAACCGCGCGAGACTCATGGCCAAAGCGTTGCCGATGACCGTGGCGCCGCCGTCCACATCTCCCAGCGCCATGCGATCGAGGATGTCGAGCATGACGCCGTAGTCGAGGGTGAGCGGGAACTGCAGGAAGGCCTGCTTGCCAAAAACCACCAGGCTCACGCGGTCGTACTTGCGGCTCTTGATGAAGTCGCGCACCACCTCGGTGGCGGTGGTGAAGCGATCCTTGGGCTCGCGGCCCTGGTTCTGCAGCTTGACGAGGTCTTCGTCGGTGATGTCCACCGTGGCCATGGAGCCCGACACGTCGAAGGCCACCACGATGTCGATGCCCTCCACCTCGGCGGTGTCCTCGCGGGCCACCTGCGGGCGGCTGAGGGCCACCACCATCAGCGGCAGCGACAGCGAGCGCAGCGCCAGCGGCAGGTGCACCAACCGCGCGCGTAGGCCGCGCTTGAGCCCCTCCACCCGGCGCCGGGCCGGGAAGCGCAGGCCGGGGGTGCGGGCGGCGATCCGGAACCAGGCGCGCGCCAGGGCAAAAACCGTGAAGGCGGCCAGGGCCCACCAGGCCACCATCAACCAGATGGGATAGTCGGGCCAGGTGATCATGAGGCCGCCTCCTCCTGAAGCGCCTGGTCGGACAAGCGGGTGATCTGGATGAGCCCGCGGGCCGCCAGCATCACGGTGTCCGCCTCGCCCGAGCCCGGGAGGTGGGCGGCGAACTTCACCAGATCCGTCTCATCCAGGAAGCGATCGATGGCCAGCCGCGCCTCGTAGCCCGGGTCCATCTCCCTGATCTGCCTGCGGATTTCGTCGCTGGTCATCTCCAGCGCGGTGAAGTGGTAGCGCCGCTCCAGGTACGCCCGGATGATCTCGGACAGCCGCGAGTAGTAGAACTTGACCTCCATGCGGACGGTCTGGGCCTCCTCGGACAGCGCATCCAGCGCCTCCAGGGCGATGATGTGGGCCGGCCGCGGATCCACCGGCGGACCGGGCGGCGTGCGGCGGGCGTCGAGCCAGCGGCGCACGATGAAGCCCACCCCCACCCCGAGGCCCACGCCCACCACCACAAAGATCCCGATGAGCAGCGGCCAGTTGGTCACCCGGAAGGGCAGCGGGCCGTGGCGCTCAAAAAACGCCGCCGGATCACCGCCCGGGGCCCCCCAGGCGTGAAACTCCGGGTTGAGCTCGCCCACCAGCATGCGGGTGATGGCCACCCGCTGCTCGGGCACGTCCACTGCGCCCTCGCCGCCTGTGCTCTCCCGCCAGATCACGCGCAATCCCGCGATCTTCAAGGACTCTTTGGGCTCAAGGGGCTGGACCTGGAGGGCGCGCACCGCCTTGAGCCTGCCGTCGGGCAGCGCCTCGTCGGGGGCGGGCGTCAGCGTGCGAAACGCGGGTGGCGCGGTGACGGTGATGCTGACGTCGGCGGGGTGGGTGATGGTGAGCGTGCAGGTCAGCACCTGCCCCACCTTCACCGGCGAGGGCGCGCAGGCCATCACCACGTCGGGCGGTGGGCCCTTGGGCGGCGGGGCGGTCTCGGGGGCCGCCGCCGATCCGGGCGCCACCGGCGGAGCCAGGCCGGGCGCCAGACCCGGCGCCGCTGGCACCCCGGCGTCCAGCGCCAACAACAACAACACGAAGAGGTGGGTGCTCACGACCGTTTCGCTCGGATGCGGAAGTAGTTCACCAGGGGCGCCGCATAGTCGCGGGCATCGGTGCGCACCTCGATGGGGCTGACACCGTAGCGGCTGAAGTCCTCGTCGAGGGCCTCCTGGTGGCCGTGCTGCGCTTCGTTGTACGCCGCGCGCACCCGCGCCGAGCCCGAGTCGAAGGTGATCAACTGGCCGGTCTCAGCGTCCTCGAAGACCACCAGCCCCAGGTCGGGCAGCTGCGTCTCGGCGGGATCCACCACCGTCATGGGGATGAGGTCGTGGCGGCGCGCGGTCACGTGGAGGGCGCGCTGGTAGTCGGCGTCGAGGAAGTCGGAGATGAGCAGCACCACCGACTTGCGGCGCGTGACGCGGCCCACAAACTCCAGCGCCTCGCGCAGGTTGGTGCCGGTGCCCACGGGATCGAAGCTCAGGATTTCATCAATGATTCTGAGCACATGCTTGCGCCCCTTCTGGGGCGGCGTGAAGCGCTCCACGCTGTCGGCAAAGGCCACCAGCCCCACGCGATCGCCGTTGCGGATGGCGGAGAACGCCATCATCGCGGCCAGCCGCGCCGCCACTCGGCGCTTGGAGTCGCCCTGGGTGCCAAAGGCCATGGAGCCCGACATGTCCACCACGATGAGGACGGTGAGCTCGCGCTCCTCGACGAAGGTCTTCACGTGGGGCGTGTTGGTGCGCGCCGTCACATTCCAGTCGATGCGGCGGGGATCGTCTCCGGGGGTGTAGGGGCGCACCTCGTCGAAGGACATGCCCTGGCCCTTGAAGACCGAGTGGTACTGGCCGGCCATCTGCTGGTTGACCAGCCGCCGGGTGACGATCTCGATCCGTCGGATCTCCTTGAGGAGCTCCCGCGACAGGGCCGGCATCAGGGCACCTCGACCACCTCGAGGATGCGGGCGACGATGTCGTCGCTCGTGACCTCCTCGGCCTCGGCCTCATACGTCGGGATGATGCGGTGCCGCAGGATGTCTGGGGCCAGGGCCTTGATGTCCTCGGGGATGACATAGCCCCGACGGTGCATGAAGGCGTGGGCGCGGGCCGCCCGGGCCAACCAGATGCTCGCGCGGGGGCTCGCCCCGTACTCGATGAAGTTTTTGAACTCTTCCAGACCCTTGATGGAGCCCGGCTCGCGCGTGGCGAAGACGATGTCGAGGATGTACTCCTTGACCTTCTCGTCCACGTAGATCTCGCTGACCACCTGGCGGGCCTTGGCGATGCGCTCGGGCGTGATGACCGCGCGCAGCTCGGGTGGCGCCGGGTTCATCTGGCGCGTGATGATCTCGCGCTCCTCCTCGCGGGTGGGGTAGCCCACCTTCACGAGCAGCATGAAGCGGTCCACCTGGGCCTCGGGCAGCGGGTAGGTGCCCTC
>Ga0075163_10014377_pt1 | contig 10219 bp, 5 predicted proteins | sample JI1023141ADNA_FD_71478 | JGI IMG/M metagenome (GOLD analysis project Ga0075163, IMG submission 71478) | Wastewater effluent complex algal communities from Wisconsin, to seasonally profile nutrient transformation and Carbon sequestration -... | ecosystem: Engineered > WWTP > Effluent > Algae... | reverse complement strand
GACTCCGACCCGACGGCCCTCGATGCCCTGGAGCGGCTATATCGCGTCTCGCCGAATAGCAGCCGCGATCTGGTGCAGATCCTCGAGCGCAAGATCGAGCTGTCCACGCACGTCGCCCAGCGCGGCGCCCTCCGACACGCGGCGGCGAAGGTCTACGAGACCGAGCTGTCGGACGTCTACCAGGCGATCAGCCAGCTGTCGGCGATCCTCGACGACGACGCCGGCGAACAGACCTCGCTGAGCGAGCTCGACCGGATCTACACGAAGCAGAAGATGTGGCCGGAGCTGCTCGATATCGTCGACCGGCGATCGCTGCTCGCGGTGGCCGCGCGCGATCGTGCGGATCTCGCGTATCGCGCCGCGAAGCTCGTCGAGACCGAGCAGAGTGACCCCGACGCGGCGATCCCGCGGTACGGCGCCGTGCTCGGCATCCATCCGCCGCACGAGCAGGCGAGGGCGGCCCTCGAGGCGCTGATGAGCAACGACGCGTACGTCGATGCCACCACGCAGATCCTCGAGCGGACCTATCGCGCCGAGCACGATCCGGTCGGGCTGGCGCGGATCTACGAGCGGCGCCTCGCGCTGTCTCCGATCGACTACAAGGCCGACTGGGCCGCGCTCGCCGAGGTCACCGAGAACCTGGCGCGCGATCCGGTGTCGGCGTTCGGGGTGTGGTCGCGTGCGATCGCCGCCACCCCCGAGGACACCTCGATCCTCGAGCACCTGGTGCGGCTCGCGATGCAGGAGACCCTGTGGCGCGACCTCGCAGGCCGGCTCGATCATCTCCTCGGTGAATCGCTTCCTCCCGACATCGAGCAGACCTACGCGATGAAGCTCGGCGAGGTCAGCGAGGACAAGCTCGCGGACCTCGACGCCGCGGCGCGCGCCTACGAGCGCGCGGCGAATGCCGGAGAGCCGCATGTCGCCCTGACCGCGCTCGAGCGGGTGCTGGCGCGCAGCAATCGCTGGCCCGACCTCGCCGGCGTGCTCAAGCGGCAGGCCGACACGACGCAGGACGACGCGCAGATCGGCGAGTACCTCTATCGCCTCGGCGATCTCCAGGAGACCACGCTGTCCGATCACGCGGCCGCGGTCGCGTCCTATCGCGAGGTGCTCGGCATCTCGCCGTCGCACCACAACGCGCGCACGGCACTGCAGCGCATGCTCGCGAAGGCACCGGATCAGCGCGCCCAGATCGTCGAGGTGCTCGAGCCGTTGTTCGAGCGCGATGGCGAGCACGCACAGCTCCTCGAGGTACTCGAAGCGCGCCTCGACATCACCGACGACCCGCTGGACCGCGCCAGCTTGCTCGCGCGGATCCTCGAGCTCGCCGAGCAACGGCTCGGCAACTATTCGCGCGCTCTCGAAGCGGCGCTGCGCTGGCTGGCCGTCGACCCGTCGTCGGCGCAGGCGCTCAACGAGACCGACCGGCTCGCCGAGCGACTCGATCAGTGGCCGATGGTGGCGGCACGCGTCACCGAGATCACGCGCGCCCCCGATGCGCGAGATCGCGATCCCGAGGTCCAGGTCCTGCTGCTCAACTTCCTCGGCCGGATCCAGCGCAAGCGGCTGGGGCAGCTGCCCGAGGCCGCGGCGTCCTATCGCGCGGCGCTCGCCCTCGAGCCCACGTCGCTGCTCGCGATCGATGACCTGATCAAGATCCTGCGCCAGCAGGGCGACGCGCCCGGGCTCGCCGAGGTGCTGCGCCAGCGCGGCCGTGCGGTGACCGAGCTGCCGGAGAAGCGTCAGGCGTTCGCCGAGGTCGCGCAGATCAGCGACCGCGCGGGCGATCGCGACGGTGCGATCGCGGCGTGGAACGAGTACCTCGACGCGGATGACTCCGATCGCGAGGCGCTCACCGAGCTCGCGCATCTGTATCGCGCGCGCGGGGACAAGGCGGCGCTGATCGACACGCTGCAGCGCGCGGCGCGCCTCGGCGGCTCCGCCGATGACGAGAAGAAGCTGCGCGTCGAGATCGCCCAGCTCGAGGCCGACACCCCGCGCGCCGTCCAGGCGTGGCAGGCGGTGCTCGATCTCGACGGCGAGGATCTGGCCGCGCTCGTCTCGCTCGAACAGGCGTACGCGAAGGCCGGCGACTGGCACGCGGTGTCGGACACCCAGAATCGCCGCCTCGCCCTCGCGAAGTCGAACTGGGATCGCGTCGCGATCCACGCGGAGATCGCGAAGACCGCCGAGCTCCAGCGCGGCTCGATCGACGACGCGATCGCGGCGTGGTTCGGGGCGCTCGACGTCGACGCCTCGCACATGCCGGCGTACGAGAACCTCGAGCGGCTGCTGACCTCCGGCGCGCGCTGGCACGATCTGGTCGAGCTGCTCGAGCGGCTCGCCGAGCTGCAGGCCGCGAACGGCGATCTGCGAGGCGAGCTCGCCACGTTCGCGCGTGCCGCCGATATCTGGGAGGGTCAGCTCGACAACCCGGATGCCGCCGGCGAGATCCTCGAGAAGATCCTGCGCCGCGAGCCGAGCTCGGTCGCCGCGCTGACGCGGCTGTCGAAGATCTACGAGCGCTCCGGTGACTGGGACAAGTGCAAGGCCACGCTCGAGCAAGCGCTCAAGCTGTCGCCCACGGGACGCGACGCCGCCGACCTCTTCTACCGGCTCGGCGAGGTCGCGCGCGCCTCGGACGACGACCTCGACACCGCGGTGCTCCACTACCAGCAGGCGCTCAAGCACGACGCCGGGCACGCGGCTGCGGTCGGCGCCCTCGAGAAGATCGCGCGCGAGCGCCGCGATCCCGCGCTGCTCGCCGACATGCTGGCGCGCCGGATCACCACGATCCAGGTGCCGGCCGAGCGGGTCGCGCTGCTCGTCGAGCTCGCCGATCTCGAGCGCAAGGCGAACCGTAACGACGCGGCGCTCGCCGCGCTCGCGCAGGCGAAGACCGATGCGCCGGAGGACATCCGTGTCCTCGCACCGCTCGCCGATCTGTACTTCGCGGCGGGCCGGCTCGACGAGGCCGCCCCGATCTACGACCGCCTCGCGCAGGATGCCAAGGAGCAGCGCCGGATGAAGGACGTGGCGCGGTTCCGCCAGCGCCAGGGCGGGATCCTCGAGGCGCGTGGCGACCGGCCCGCGGCGCTCGTGGCGTACGAGGAGGCGCTGCGCGTCAACCCGACGGACGTCAACACGATGACCGGGCTCGGCCGCCTGTACTTCGCGTCGGCGGACTGGGAGAAGGCGCGCCGGATCTACCAGTCGCTCGTGCTGCAGAACATCGACGACGATGTCGGCGTCACCAAGGGCGAGGTCTACTGGGCGCTCGGCAAGATCCACCTCGAGCTCGACCAGGTACCGAAGGCCAAGAGCATGTTCCAGCGCGGGCTCGAGATCGAGCCGCAGAACCCGAAGCTCAAGGAAGCGCTGTCCTCGTTGTCGTGACCGGCTACTCGCCCGCGCTGGCTTCCGGTAACGTTTCCTCCTCGTCGTGAGATTCCCAGCCCCGGGCGTGCTGCTGGTGTGGAGTGGCGCGCATCCGCGGTGCCACGCCGCGCCGATTCCGCCGGGCGGGCTCGCGCTCGGTCGAGACCTGCTCGAGAGCATGCTCGGATCGGTGACCGAGGATGATCGGATCAGCCGGAAGCACACGCAGGTGGAGCCGGGGCCGCGCACCTGCGCGGTCCGCGATCTCCGGTCGCGCAACGGCACCTTCGTCGACGGTCACCTGCTCGATCGCCCGAACAGCCAGCCATATCGCGCCGATCCGTTCACCGTGGTCCGCACCGGCCGCACGGTCTGGCTGCTGGTCCCCGACATCACCCGCTGCCGTAGCGCCTCGCTGACGCGGCGAGGGCGGCTCGTCGTCGGTGGGTCGCTCGTCGACATCTGCGCGGCCGTCGAGGAAGCGGCTCGCGATCGCGTGAATCTGTTATTGCGCGGGCCGCTCACCATCGGCCGCGAGCTCGCGAGGAGCTATGCGATGACGCTGGGCAACGGGGCCACGCGGTTCGATCCCTCGATCGACAGGCGGCTGCGCGAGGTGCTCGACGGCGCGCAGGCGCGCGCGCTGGTGCTCGAGCTCACCGCGCCGCTCGCGAAGGGGGACGCCCGGCTGCTCGAGGCCGCGCTCGCGAACGAGCTCCGGGTCGTCACGCTGTGCAAGAAACCGCACCTGCTCGAGGCGTTGCCGCCGGGCGTCCAGCGGAGCCTGTCGGCGCGCCAGCTCGCGCTCCCCGCGTTTCGCTACGAGGAGATGTCGACCACGGTGTTCGACCTGATCCGCGACTACACACCGGCGGCGAAGATCCACGCGACCGTGGTCGAGCACTGCCTGATCCGGATGCGCGAGATCGACGAGGATTCGCTGCTCGGCCAGGTGCGCCTGTCCCTGCTGCGCTGGCGCGCGCGACCGACCCCGACGCTGCGCGGCGAGCACCTGATGCTGATCGGCCCCTCCGACCTCGAGCGTATGGCCATGCCCGGGCTGGCGCACAAGCCGCACGACGACGAACCCAGCGCTGCGAGCTGGCACGATCGCCGGCTGTGCAGCGACGGGGCGTGCTTCGGCGTGATCTCGGAGGGCAGGTGCGGCGTGTGCGGTCGACTCGAGCCACTCGGTGATCCGTATCGCTGATCCGCGGTAACGTTCACCTATGAAGAGTCTCGTGGCGATCCTGGTGCTGGTCAGTGCATGCGGTGGCAAGAAGGAGGACGCTCCGAAGGACCCGCCGAAGGAGGCGGTCAAGGAGGCGCCGAAGGTCGCGACGCCGCCTCCGCCCAAGGCGCCCGCCGAGCAGCCCGGGTCGGGCTCGGCCGGTCCGAGCACGCCGATGGTCGCCGATGCGCCCGAGGGCAACCCGCCGCCCGACGGCAAGTACGAGAAGGTCAAGGTCGACGGCGTCACCGTCCCGATGATCAACGTGATGGAGGGTGGCACCGTCGTGCTGGTCGACACCGACGGCGTCAAGCCGCGCTCCTGGGAGGAGCAGTACAAGAAGAAGACGGCGCCGAAGAAGGGCCAGTTCGATCTTCACAAGACGGACGCGAACAAGAACGGCAAGTTCGACGACGACGCGGTCGACAAGCAGGGCATCTGGGTGATCGATGCCAAGGGCAACATCGTCAAGAGCTAGCCATCACGGCTGAGGCCTGTACGAGCTCTCGCCGGATCAGCCCGCCACCAGGATGCCAGCACCGGTGAGGAAGACCCAGCTGCTGGCGGCATCGCCCGGCTGCGGATCGAGCTTGAGCGCCTCGCCGGTGTCGGGGTTGACGATGTTGGCGCGTCCGTCGTCGAGGAGAACGACGAGACGGCCGTCCTCCATGAACGCGAGACCGTGAATCGTGATCTCTCGGTGATCGGGGGCGCCGTAGGACGAGTAGTACACGCCGCCCTTCTCGACCGCGACGAGCGCGTTGTTCGCGAGGTCGTAGACCTGGAGCGATCCAGCGGCGGTGCAGATCGCGACGCGACCCGCGCCGGTCGCTGCGAGGTGTGGCCGGTGGCCGCGCAGGCCGAGCTCGACCAGCTCTGGCATCGCGAGATCGAGCAGATAGAGGTTGAGTGCACCAGCGCACGCGAACCTGCGATTGCCGAGCGGCGCGACCGCGACGACCTGCTCGATGGTCGGCGGGAGGTCGCGGAGCTCGCCCGTCCAGCAAGCGAGGCGACGGTCCTCACAGGCGATCAAGAGCTCGCCGCTGTCGGGATCCGCGGCGACGGCGGCGGCGCCGACGATCTCGATCATCGTCGTCTGCGCGTCCTCGACTCGCACGATGCGATCCGCGCCGACGACGATCCAGGCGCTGCGGTCCGTCGCGAGCGAGCGCGGCGCCGCCAGCGTCGGACGCGAAGCCACGAGGTCACCCTCGAGCGTGTAGGTGTGGAGGACGCCGGCGTCGTCGAGTGCGGCGAGTTGCTGGGGTCGGGCCGCGATGCCGACGATCGGTCGAACGTGGCCGACGACGGTCCTCGGTGCATCGAGGTCGTGCACGCGTAGCTCGCGACCGAGCGCGATCGCGATCGAGCTACCCGTCGTCGCGACGATCGGGCGCGATGACGCGCCGAGATCGTCGAGGAGCCGGAGCTGGTGCCTCGCAGGCGCGGTCAGGTCGGCGTCGGCGATCTTCGGGAGCGCGGCGAGGCGCGCCGCCGAGACGCACGCGAGCTGGTGATCTCGATCGACGTGGAGCACGAGGTCGCCGGCGTTCGTGCACGCCACGAGGTGCGGGGTGGCGCCGACGAGCTCCCGCGGCAACGCGGCGACCGTCGCCGTCACGGGATCGTAGATCACTCGTTCGAGCTCGGTGCCGCGGTCGGTGTCGCGTTGCAGCGCGAGGATCAGCGTCTGACGTGGACCGGGTTCGATGTTGGTGACCGTGTGGCCCGGTAGCCTGGCGACGAGCGTGCCGCTCGCGTCGCGCTCCACGAGTTGCTCGCCGTGGATCGCGAAGACGCGATCGGCAGCCGACGCGTAGAACGTGCAATCGAGGGCGTCGACCAGCTCGAGCTCGGAATCGTAGAGCGCGCCGTCCCATTCGAGGTGCTCCCTGCCATCGATCATCACGTTGCGCGCATGCGTGTGGGCCTTGCCACGCAGGCGCGCGTGCTCGCGCCACGCGCCAGCACCGCTGCGAACGTGCACCGGACCCGCGATCGGGATCGCGAGCAACCTCCCCGCGAACGCGTGGAGCCGCGCGATCGGTCCGGGGTCCGCTGGGGTCTCGTCGTCAGCCGTGCGTTCGGGAGGAGGGACCTCGAACGGCACGGCCTCGACGCGCGTCGGCTTCGCGGCGGCGATGCTCGCGAACCACAGGATGCGCCAGCCGCCCGCATGCCGAGCCACGCATGCCCAGCGACCATCGGACAGGCGCGCAGCGGCGGACGTGCGCCTCGGGTGCGTGACGATCGCCGGTGGCCACGTGCGTGCGTCGACGAACATCGTCACGACTCGGCTGCCCTTGCGGTCGAAGGTGTCGAACCACGCCGGCGTCGACATCACGACCTCGCCGCCCACCCCGTGGATCGGCCCCGCGTACTCGGCGATCTTGACCGTCGCCGGCGGCTTCGGCGTTCGTTTCGGCTTCGACTTCGCCGTCGGCTTCGACTTCGCCGGCGGCTTCGACTTCGCCGGCGGCTTCGTTGGCTTCGCCTTCGCCAGGGTTGGCTTCGTCTGTGTTGCGGACTTGCGCTGCGTCGCCACGCCCGAACGGTAACGCTACCTCGGCGCTCGAAACAGAGGCGAAGCCTGGGCGTGATCCCCTAGAACGCGAAGCGCTTCGCGAACGACGCTGCCACCGCGACGTCGGCCGCATTCGGGTGCGCGCGGCCGCTCTTGTTCGCCACCTCGTGCGCGAGCGCGTAGACCGTGTCGGCCACCTCGGTGGGCGTGCCGGGCGCGGTCACGCACTCGAGCGCGGTCTCGTTCACGGTGGTCGCATTGCAGACCTTCGCCATCATCAGCGCGAGCTCGACCTGGCGGAGGCGCTCGACGAGGCTCTCGACCTGGGAGGTCTCGCGCACCATCGAGGCGAGCGCGGCCGCGAGTATCCCGTGCGGGATCTCCGTGTAGTGGACCGGGCGACGCTGCAGGGCGTTGGCCGCGGTGTTCACGCGCTGGATGACCTCGGCGGGCGTCCCGTCGGCAGGCATCAGCCGCGCGGTGCACTTCACCGTGGGCGCGAGCTGGCCGTTCGTCAGCCCGCTGCCCATCACGCCGTTGAAGATCGCGAGGAAGCGCTGCGCGCCGGCCTCGACGGACGGATACGGCAGCAGCGTCTTCGCGGCGCCCATCACCTCGGGCGACTCGATGAACCCGAGCTGCCGCAACGCGCGCTGCGCCGCGCGGATCCGGTCGGCGACGGCCTGCGCCCCACCGTAGGTCTCGGCGTTGCGGGCGTAGGTGACGGCGACGTCGGGCGCGACGCCTCGCACGTTCGCGGCGTAGACGCCGAGGGCCTGGTTCGCCGGCATGCCCGTCTTCGCCAGCCCGATCACGACCTGGTGCGGGTTCTTCTTCACGTAGCCGATGTTCTTCGACAGCGTCGCGATCTCGCCGCCGAACGCCGCCATCTTCGCCGCGGTCTTGTCGAAGCCCTTCATGAACGCGGCCAGCGGGTGCTCGGCGTAGCGCCCTTCGCGCAGCGCGAGCTGCTGGTGGACCCGCGCGCCCTTCTGGGTCAGCGCGTAGACCTCGTCGCCGAGCGGCGCGCACGCGTACCACAGCGTCGCGAGCGGCGTCTGCCCGAGGGTGACGAGCCGAGCGCGGGTGAGCTGGTCGTTCAGCACGGCGAGCGCGCGCCGCAGCTGCTTGCGCTCGGTCTCCTGCGCCTTGACCTTCGAGTCGCGCGTGGTCAGCCGCGACCAGCTGCTCTTGAGCTTGTCCTCGATCTCGGCGAGCCGAGCCGCGACCTTCTGCGGCGCCTCGGGATCGGCGATCGTGGTCCCGGTGTATTGCTGGACCACCGGGTCCACCTGCTGGATCAACGCGAGGTCGCGCGGGTCGCCCTCGATCACCAGCTCGAGCTTGATCAGCTCGTCGATCTCGCTCGCTTCGAAGGCCAGCTGTCCCTTGCGAAAGCCGTCGAAGATCTCGAGTGCGCGTCTACCGTTCATGACGTCCTCCGTAGGCGATGAGCAACGAGCAAGCGAAGGGCAGGGGCGGGGTCGAGCGTGGTGGCGACGACCAGCGGCGCGGCGGCGGGCAGGCTGCGGGCGTGCTCGAGCGCGGCGAACACCCAGCGCTCGTGCGAGCTGCCGTCCCACACCAGCTGGATGCCGACGACGCCGGCGGCGCGGAGCTGGTCGGTGATCGCGACGAGGTGGCGCGCGTTGCGAGGCGTCACCCCGACGACCGCGATCGCCCCCGCGAGCGCGCCGAGCTGCTCGGCCAGCCGCTTGCGCGAGCGCAGCAGGACGACGGGATGCGAGAGCGGCGGCACCTCGATCGCCGCGAGCGCGGAGGTCACCGCCGCGGCGATCGCAGCCGCGAGGATCGGATCCGCGACCTCGATCTGGATCGACGCGTCGACGGCGACGGGACCGACGGGGATCCTCACGACGGGATCTTCTCCCGGAAGAAGCAGTTGTTGAGGCACGTCAGCGGGCACGCATCGACCTGCGCCCGCGTCGCCGCGTAGGCCTGGCTGTTCCACAGCGCGCGCACGCTCTTGAGGCGCGCGTCGCCATGCGACCACGGCAGCCGGTAGCAGGGCTTGATGGTGCCGCGGTGATCGACGGCGAGGAACGCTTCGCCGACGCGACAGGCGACGCGCAGCGCCTCGCGCGAGGAGTCGCGGAAGTACTTGCGCATCAGCTCGATCCGCTCGGGCGACGCGTGCATCACCTTGCCGAGGTCCTGCCGGAGCGCGAGCAGCTCGTCGAACATCGCGTTCAGCTCGGTGTGCTCGCCGCGGGTCGGCCACAGCTTCGCCATCAGGCCGATGTCGTCGCGGCGGATGATGTCGTCGCCCTTGAACCCGCCGTGCTGGAGGTTGATCGGCTGGATGTTGATGCCGTCGACGCCGGCCTCGTGCGCGCGCCGCACCAGCGCCGGAATCTCGCGGAAGTTGGCGCGCTGGATCACCGTCGACACGTTGACGCTGAGCTTGCTGCCCGGGCGCGCCCGCTTCGCGCTCACCATCCGGCGGATCGCCTTCCACGCGTTGTCGCCGGCCTTGTTGACGCCCGTGATCAGCTCGTGGGTCTCGTCGCTGGCGCCGTGGATCGAGATCGAGACCGAGACCACGCGCTGCGCGAGCTCCTCGGCGATCTTCTCGGAGATCGGAAACCCGTTCGACGTGATCGTCACCAGGTGCCCGAGCTCGTTCGCGTAGGCGAGGTACCGGAGCATGTTCTTGTCGCGGAACGGCTCGCCGGCGCCGGTCAGCGCGACGCGGCGAATGCCCCACGCGGCGGCCTCGGCGATCAGCGCGCGCACGTGCTCGCTCGACATCGACTCGGCGTCGCGGGTCTTCGCGCGATTGCCGCACATGTTGCACTCGAGGCCACACAGATCGTTGGTCGAGACGTCGAGCGCGGGCGGCGGGAGCACGTACGGCCGGCCGTTCGACATCCGCAGCGTGACGCGCTGGTCCTGGCGAAGCCGGCGCAGCGTCGGGACGAGCGCGGCCTCGTCGCGGACGTTCGTCTGATCGAACGCGAGGTCCTCGGCCTCGAGGATGACCTCGACGCGATCGGTGGTCTCCTTCGCGAGCCTCGACAGCTTGCCGAGGTTTCCGGGGTCGACGTGGAACTGGGTCA
>Ga0075163_10014376_pt1 | contig 10219 bp, 11 predicted proteins | sample JI1023141ADNA_FD_71478 | JGI IMG/M metagenome (GOLD analysis project Ga0075163, IMG submission 71478) | Wastewater effluent complex algal communities from Wisconsin, to seasonally profile nutrient transformation and Carbon sequestration -... | ecosystem: Engineered > WWTP > Effluent > Algae... | reverse complement strand
TCGCTGGATATACATATGAACCTATTGAACAACGTACACATGTGGATTGGGTCTGAAAATCTGATCATTTTTTGAGCTTTTTGAGTTTTTTTTATTTTTTTTTCGAAACTCGGTATGGATCCAGAACACGAAGATGGCGCCAGCTCGCTTCGCCTTGACTTTGGATCGGGAAATCCGTGTCGCCCTGGGAATAAAAAAATACCCACACACTAAATCCCATGAAAAACAGGGACTGCTTTTAGCCATCTCACGTCTTAGACACGTGAAGGCACATATACATAATTATCTAATGTACCATTACTAAAGTTCATCATAAGTTCCGGATCTTTTTCAGCTTTCAATACTTCTTCAACATTACCACTTCTTAACGATTCAGCCCTAGGACCTAAGATTACATTCGCATGTATCTCATTATCCTTATCCAATTGAAATTTAATTATAAGATAGCCCAAGGCTTCCAACTGAGCTAATACTCGAAACCTATCATAGCCAGCATAATGACTTAGATTAGTAGATATGTCCTCAAGAAGTTCTTCTTTTGTTCTGAAACCTCGTGGATCATTTTGGATACTGTTTACAGCATATACCAAAAAATCCTTTATGGATCTTTTAATGGGTTTTACATGGCGGTTACCTGAGGATGTCAAACGACAATTATCACAATTACCACACGCATAGATGACATTTTCCCCAAGATAACGACTTAATGATTCAATGCGACAATCCAAATTGGAGTTTGCCCACTGGTACATATCTTCGGTTCGAGTGAAGCTATCAGTTGGAGCTTGGGTTGTCTTTTCTGCCTGTGAAGCTGTTCTAAACGTGCCACCCAGACCTGCATAGGACATTGATTTTTTTGCCATACTCTGTAAAATATGTTTATCCTGTCTATTGTAAAAAAGCAAACAACGACTCAATTTCCCATCTCTTCCAGCTCTTCCAGTTTCCTGATAGAATCCTTCAATCGATTTCGGTAAGGCAGCATGTATCACGAATCTGACATTGGGTTTATTGATTCCAAGTGCAAAAGCAATGGTAGCAACAATAATTTTTGTCTCACCAGCGAGCCATCGTGTCTGTGTTAATTTCTTTTCTGAAATAGACATCGACGCATGAAAGAATTCAGCAGAAAGACCCCTTTCTTGTAAAGCTGCAGCTAGCTCCTCTGAATTGTCTCTAGATAAGCAGTATATAATACCAGTCTTCCTTAAATAATCGTTTTCTCTTATCCATTGACAAATCTCATCTACAAAAGATTCACTAAATTTAAGCTTTGAACTAGCTTCTCGTTTCTTGACGAAATAATGCAAATTCTCTCGAATATATGATTGCCGATATATTTTTACTTTTGATAAATTCAAAATCCTTATGATATCTAGCTGAACTGCTGGTGTGGCAGTTGCGGTAAATGCGACTATCTGAACACCTGGTAATTTCTTTTTTAAGTTTACTAATTCAAGGTAACTATCACGAAACTCATGTCCCCAATTACTTACACAATGAGCTTCATCAACTATGATTCTATCTAGAAGAGGTTTCCCATTAAAATTGAGAATAAGTAAATTATTAAGATTGGATGATTGCATTAGCATTTCGGGTGTGGTATATAAAATCTTTACCTTACCAGATTTAATACTATCTTTAAGTTCAAACATCTCAGTCGCGTCCAGATCAGATGACCATGCCCTAGCATCTATGCCTTTTTCCTTTAAATCAGCTATTTGATCCCATATTAATGCTATTAAGGGACTAATTATTAAACTAAAACCAGGGCTTATTAAAGAAGACAACTGATAACATAGACTCTTACCTCCCCCAGTAGGCATCAAGACTAAAAGATCTCTTTTAGCGAATATATCTGTAATAATTTGCTCTTGATGTGTTCTAAACTCAGAAATGTTAAATTTTTCTTTTAAGTGCTCCTTTAAGTCCAATTTATTTGAAGTCGAGGGTTTTGTTGGAACAACAAAATCGGAGTCCATCCGTTTTAAATCCTTATTTTCATCAGAATTCATTTACTCTCATAACGTAGGACAACCTTTCTAATCTCTTCAAATTTCGCCATTTATATTTTATTATCAAAAAATATCGTATTGTCTTAGTCTACGATATTTTATCAAAGTATCAAAAATGTATAATCTAGTCTTGGGTAGAATCGAACTACCTTATTCAACGTGTAGGGTTGACATACTAACCATTATATTACAAGACCTTCTTTCAGTCAACAGTATTGACCTTGTGTAAGCCGATATGCCTTTTTACCTATTCAAGCATACTCGCTTATTTCTCTGCAAGCAGAAAGATTCGAACTTTCGTGGGTTGTTAACCGATCGGCCCTGAACCGATTCCCTTCGACCAACTCGGGCATACTTGCTTATGTTAATAAGATCACTTGTCTATGACCTATAATAAGGTTAGAAAAAAAGTAAAGCTAGGGCGCAAAATTGCGCATTTTTCTCATGACCTCGAAAAATCAGCCATTTTATCGCAAGCAGATAAAAATTGGCACTTTTCTCATGACCTCGAAAAATCAGCCATTTTATCGCAAGCAAACTTTCTCATGACCTCGAAAAATCAGACATTTTATCGCCATGACCTCGAAAAATCAGCCATTTTATCGCAAGCAGATAAAATAGGACAGATTACAGATCTGTTTTAAGTTTGAGAATTGCATCTATCCTCTTGGAAGTCGAAGCGCCTTCTCCTCTTGGTATAAGGGTAACAATACCCATGTTTCTAGGTGTTCTATAAGCATAATCTTCTGCTGTTTCTGAATATTCAGCAGAATGTGCAACACAATCAATATTATACTCTTGTATTAAGTCTGCGGGAACATCACTCCAAGGTGCGTCTTTTATAACTTCCGTTACAGCTGGAAAGCTTTGGACAAATTTGACTCTCTCATCCGCAGGATCTATGGGTCTAGAATCCCCTTTGTACTTCTTAACATCTTCATCACTCATGACACCTACTATTAAGCGATGAGCACTAGTAAATTTCTTGGCACTATCAAATAGCTTCATGTGATTATAATGTCCTAGATCAAACACACCATTAACGTAACAGGTCTTCAGAGGTTCCAAGAGAGGTAAGTGACAGAAGTCCATTATTTGGTTAAAGAGTGGTATATAATAAAAAAGAGCAAAAAGACAAACAGCTAATGCCCTCATGAATACCATAGCTAATGCTAGAATAACAAAATTTGCATCTAATTCCTTAGAAAGATCTGGATTTAGCGAAAGCATTGATCGAAACGAATAAACATCAGGTTGAACATATAACTTATTCTGTAGAGTTTCAGATCTTTGTCCAGGTATCTCCTTTTCGACTTTCTTTGGAACATTTGTTATGAAACGCAAATATATCTCTGTTATTAAAATACAATATCCTCCTAGTTCACATAACAGTTCAACTGTCCCATAATACCTAGCAAAATAACTGTTAAAAATCTTTATACCCAAAAATAACAAGAAATTACGACTACGTGTCTTAGTAATAGCGACACTTAATTTGAATATTTGATAAAAATAGCATAGATAAAATAAAGGTAGTAAGAAAGTTATAAAAGAAATCCCAGTAACAGAGGTGATATATGCATTTATATAAAGATAAAGGTATCCTATTGGTAGTGAAGTTACGATCCATATTAAATAATCTATTGGATTTTTCGTAATCAAGTATTGGATCTTCTTAAAACTCATGTATAAACGGAAGGCTTTTGTAAATAAAGTTTTATCATTACGAAAAAATATCATTGAAAGTATAAAAGATTCATCAGATAAATTAGTATAAGGCCGAACCTTAAAAATTGGGACAAAAGGCTGTTCATAAAGATGTATCTTTAATCAATTACGGATAGGGCAAATCTCTTTGATCCCTACAAAGCATTAAAGGGACATAGGATGCAACAATCACACCAACACTTTAATAGTTTCCTTTCTCACTTCTTTTAAAAGAATACCGCCACCAACAGTTGAATTTGCATTAAAGGCAGTGGTCGACTGGAAACTTTTTTGTGAACTTTGCATAATCTCTTCAACACGAATAACTGAACATGTTTGATGTGTGGCAAAATTAGCATTATCCATTTTGTTCGGATTTATGAATGCAAATGGCATGATTTCAGAACTCCATTTTAAAGTTAACTCCTGTTGACCATAATGCTTATGATCCTCAATAACACAACTACAAACTAGGTTTCGTGCAAAAGTTGCGCCACCTACATATCCTTCAGCTTGTCCACATACACTGGTTTTGCAATTAGGAAAAACTTTCGTTGGACACAATTCCCATAATTGGCAGGAATCTGCGTTGCCCTCACCAAGTACGCATAAAGTCGCAGTGACAACAAGTATTGAATCTGCCTGTTTCTTATCAATCAGGAGTGTAAAAATAGGTCGCGTTTTGTCATATGCGCGACGAACCTTATCAGTAAATACCGTAACATTTAGAACATTGTTACGAGAAGCGTTAAAATCATTGAGTTGTTTGCTAGTCGTAACAAGCTCCTCTTTACACTTTACTAAAGAGGAGCTTGTTGTAGCAAGCTCTTCTTTATACTTCAATAAGTCACTCATCATTTTACTCATTCGCACAACATCACTAACAGTTAGGCTATCTAACTGGATATCGACTTCTTTTTCCACAAACTCGCTGATTTTCCATTTGATCTTTAACGATATAACCTTCGAATCTGGCAGGGCATCATCATTAGTTAGTGCAAAAGTGAGTAAAATATGTTTATCATTATTAGACATGGCTTTCGTAAGCATAGTATAAAATTGTTTAGAATCAAGTTCTAATTTAAACTTATCCTTAGTTAACGCGAGAATAGCTTTTGCCGTAAATGTAGCACCATAGCGAAGTTTGCTAGTTATCTCCTCCATTTCAATGGATATCTCATCATCATTGTATAACTTAACCTCAACGGCATATTTCTCATTTCCGATTGATAGAACAGAATTGTAATTCATTGTTAGATATGCTGACACATACGTGTCAAATTATTTCAATTTTTCCTGATCCATTAGAATCGCAGTTTGTGTAGATTAGGTAAGCTGTTAACTTCGACCGATTCGTTAGTATCACTTATGTCACAAGTTGCAACCTTCCATAATTTATCATAATCAGTATTTATTAACAACTCAATACCATCTGTAAGCAGCTTCCTTTCCCAACTATTCTGTCCTACTGTCGAGAGGTCATCGGTTTTACTCTGTTTAGATAGTGTATCACATAGATGATCCATCATATTATAAAAAAACTTTTCATAATTGCTATTGCAGAAATCTTGCTCCCGAATAGTTATTCGCAATACTTGCCAACCTCGGTCAATATCTGTATGGAACATTAAACAGGGTATAGGTTCGACCGCCTTGGATACGAGATTATACTTACCACTTGCATCGTTATCACCAATGAAAAGACGAAAGTTGATATAATGTCCGCCACAGTGCGCTGAGCTTATTGTGTTGTCAGCGCAGTTTTGACATACTGTGTATTTGGTCCAACATTCATCCCTATAGTAATCACGATCAGCTGGTCGATGCAAGTATACAATATGATTTTTATCGGAATGTGTGCATGTGTTATTTTCAACGATATAATATTTTTGCACAGCTCGTTCGAAATTAGAAAGTTGGGACATAATTGTTTATAATTGTTTATTATATTGAATTCGAGATACTATAATTTCATTTTTTAACCGAAAAAATTGAAGTTATATTTTGATAATCGCCTCTGTATTCAAAATAATGAATCAAAATAAAATAGAAATACCAGTACCGCCATTTATCACTTGGTTTTGTCAGCAGGATGAATCAGGTGGTTGTGGTAGTAAATGTTTGTTTGTGCTATTGAATCCAGAAGCGTTAGACAAAACAGCTATATATCAGTGCTCACAATGCGATCATAAGGTGATGATAGATAAACATTTTTGGCAGTTTTTGCCAGGTTGTGCAGCAGAATAATATAATAATATATAATTAATGTCAATAGCAAAGCAACCATTAACAGGATCAAGAATACAACGTAGAAGGGCTTCGGTTGGTACTAGTCGGGAGATGTATGGGCATGCCGCAGAAACCCTTGAGGGTCCGCAATCTAAAAGATTCAAGGCAATTAATGCGACTCACCCTCAATATACAACAAATGTACAAACCAAATCTGGTCTATGTAAACAACTAGATAGTGACCATTACAAACAGGAACTGTATGAGATTGCTATGGAATTAGGGTTAGACATTAATAAAAGAACCACTAAACGTGAACTCTGTGAGAGACTGTCTGTTTATGCTAAAGAAGCCGGCGATATTCCCATGCCTGAGATTGAAAGTATTGAAGGTGATAAAGAAAAACTTGATAGAGCTAACAGGATGCTTCAAAAAAGTTTACGTCCTCCTGAACTTATAAAAGAAGAAATGAGAGAATTATTTAGTTCTAGGAAATGGAGCTTGGAAGAATTTGAAGATTTCATCAAAGCTGAGCCTGAATTATTTAAGTTATACAAGCAGGATATAGTAGTTGGCAGTGCTGAATATGGGAACACAGAAGTGCTCGAATATTTTCTGAACCATTACAAACAATATCTGGAATCAGATGTGGACTTGCATGAAAGATTAAAAACTACTGCTACGAACAATAGTACCCTACAGGTTATAATGCAAATTGATGCAATGAATGACTGGTGGGATACTTTAGATTAGATCATAAACGACTGATACTTGTCTTGTAAGTTAATTTCTCAACTATAATTATATATGTCAGTGAAGCAACCCTTGACTATCCTATCAAGGATACAACGTAGAAGAAATTTAGTTGGAACTAGCCGAGAGATGTACGGGCATGCAGCTGAAATCCTAGAGGGTCCACAATCTAAAAGATTCAAGGCGATTAATGCGACTCATCCTCAGTATATAACAGATATTAAAGCTAAATCTGGTTTATGTAAACAACTAGATAGTGACCATTACAAACAGGAACTATATGAGATTGCTATGGAATTAGGTTTGGACATTAATAAAAGGACCACTAAACGTGAGCTTTGTGAGCGATTGTCTATTTATGCTAAAGAAGCTGGTGATATTCCCATGCCTGAAACTGAGAGTATCGAAGACAGTAGTAAAAAGCTTTATAAAGATAATAAAATGCTTCAAAGAAGCTTGAGGTCACAAACACCTTATAGTAGTAAACGAGAAAGGTTACAAGAATATGACTCAGATGTTTTTGATAAGGAACCACAGAATTATTCCCGTCTATGTCAACCAGTGGCTAGGCATCCAATAGTCATAAACGGAGAAGAATTAATGGATATTGTTGATGAATTATCCAAGGAAATTGACGATTTACGTTCAACCGATTGGGAGAAGTTTCAGAGCAAACGCGACTTTTTACGTTATCTTCTGGATGAAGGATCTATATTATATAGAAATAATCACTATTTATGTCCATTTGCTTATTGTCAGAACGATAATAAACTACTCAATTCACATGATGAAGTTAGTGAACATATTGATATGGGCCACACAGTCTTTACACAGGGAGATTATAAAACTCCGGGTTTTCTACCCAAAGATAATTCCAAAGGGCTTTGTGCCCCATGTTGTTTTGCACGAAATAGTCCTGCTTTGGACCAAAGAAGACGACAATGCATGCATAGATAATTTGCAAGATCATTCGCTACGCGATGAGGACTCTTCATAACAATCCTCCCAACGGTCCTCATATGGAATCATAGGGTAAACATATGTTTGATATTTATCACATATTCTGCATCGGCGTTTTACATCTTGGGTATCATGTGAACCTGTCGTGTCCCAATAGTGATTATGATGTGTAGCTCCAATGAAATCCTTTATCAGTGCTTCCAGTCGATCTATTCGTTCTACCAGTTGATTAAACTCTTCCATAGTTGCCATTTTGAGATATGAACATATATATATATTTGCTTATATCAAATCAATTTTATGACCAAGTGGTTATTTATTGATTTTAATGATAATCTTTGTTTTTCTTTTAGTATATTGTCATATCGTGACCAATTGATCCCTAGGGTAACCAATTGATTACGCATGGTGTCATTTATCAACTCACAAGCTAATTCGTTTTGCTCAATAGCAGCTAAACAGATATCAGGTGTCTGGGTTTTCACATACATAAGTGCCCACCCATCATATCGAACCGCAGCTAAACAGATTTCGTGTGTTTGTTCGACTACGTAATAAAGTGCTGAGTAGCTACGTTTAACAGCATATAAGCATATTTCTAATGTTTGATTTTGTGTACTAACATACATAAGAGCTCCTCCGCTTCTTCTAACAGCAGCTAAGCATAATTCTGGTGTTCTTTTCAGAGGGTCAACAAACCTAAGAGCTGTACCATCACTGCGAACAGCTTCTAATTGCATTTCTGTTGTCTGCTCGTGTGAAGGTATATGCTCAAGCGCATATGCATTACGTTTAACCGCCAATAAATACAATTCAGAAAGCGAAAGGTCAAGCTCATGACAATTGACATATCGAAGAGCTTGTGCATGTCTTTCAATTGCTGCCAAACAAATTTCTAATGTCTTGTACTGCTTATCCACATATTGTAGTGCGTGACCAGTTTTCGTTACAGCACTCAAACACATGTATGAATAATCATTAGTTTGTTGGAAATATATTTCAGTGTTAAACTATCATCTCGCAGAGCACTCAAACAAATTTCTGTTGTCTTGTATTCTTCATATACATATTGAAGAGCATGACCGTTTTCTTTGACAGCTTCTGAACATATTCTAGGTGTTTGCTTATGAACATATTTAAGCGCCAGACCATCATTATGAATAGCTGCTAAGCAAATGTCTGTTGTTTGATGCTCTGGTAATATATGTTGAAGATACAACCCGTCCGCCTTCACGTTTTTTAGATTGCTTTGGTATAATGCATTTCTTAAGATTTCTTCCTTTTTAAAATCTGATAATTCTGAAATCATCGGAACATCAATTGGTTTAGCATATTCTGCTATCAAGCAGAATAATTCCTTTTTAGTAATTTGTGCACCAAAAGAGAATCCCAGTTCTTTGGCTAATTCAACAAGCTCTGCTAAATATTCATCAGAATCTAAATTGTTACATAAAGAAGCTCCAGTCCTTAGGTCAGTTTTAAAATGTCGATTGATTGCATTTCTAGCTTTAAATCTTTTAGAATCAGGTTTTTCTAGCAATTCAGACATAGCAACATACATATTGGGTAAAAATTCGCTTTTGCGAATCCAACCTGAGTTGCTTGCAGCAACTTTTGGTAAAAATTCGCTTTTGCGAATCCAACCTGAGTTGCTTTCAGCAACTTTTGGTAAAAATTCGCTTTTGCGAATCCAACCTGAGTTGCTTGCAGCAACTTTTGGCAAAAACTTTCTGTGTAAAAAGGACATTTAGTTTGTTAAGTCTAACAACCCAGACAGAAGTAATCAATTTAAGTTTTAACTAAGTGATAGATTTAGCCAAAAATCGATTATAACCAAATATTTGCTAAAATCTCCCACAAAAAACAAATGAGTACTTTACGTGCAATCAAAAATCTAGCCAAAAAGGCAAATGTGACTTTCGGCTGTTTTGGTAATCCAATGAGCAGTGTGTTGTGCAGCTAGCAAACAGGAAAATATCAATAAATATTTGAAACATCTTACGCGATATAAAGAATTAGGATTACAAAAAGAACCATCGGAATACAAAGGTTTATTTACATTCACATACCGTTATGAAGCGTCGAATAACCAACCCTAATCCTTCCGGTCGTAAAAATAGTTTATTGGTTTTCTGGGAAACCGACTCCCTTTGGGTCGCGAAAATTGATTAGTCTAGTATGTTTGTCATATGGTTATTAACAATAATGATTAGGCACATATATCAATGTTTTAAGATTCCAAAACATGCATTTAGTAGCATTGTACCGCGCGACTCCCGAAGTTCTCACCTAATAAATGCAACATCAGCCAACAAGCTGATTAAACCACAACTCAAACACCTAAATCCGACATCAACTGGCTCATTTAGCAAACCTACTCTAAATATTTCTCACACTTGCATTCCAGTTGGACAAGACAAATATATTATTGACATACGCCTTGCCGCAGAGACTAAAGTCGTTAAGCCTACGGTTTTCGTGGCGTGTCTGGATGTTTCCGGGTCGATGTGTGATTCTTCTTCCCATAATATAGGGAGTGAAGAATCAAAATTTAG
>Ga0075163_10014373_pt1 | contig 10220 bp, 9 predicted proteins | sample JI1023141ADNA_FD_71478 | JGI IMG/M metagenome (GOLD analysis project Ga0075163, IMG submission 71478) | Wastewater effluent complex algal communities from Wisconsin, to seasonally profile nutrient transformation and Carbon sequestration -... | ecosystem: Engineered > WWTP > Effluent > Algae... | reverse complement strand
AACGGCGATGCGAATACCAACAGCGATGGTGTATTGAATGACGGCGAACGGGTGGATGCGGGTCCATGTGCCCGCCCGCCGATCTCACCAGGGTTTCAATTTGCCCAACTTCGCAACGGTGCTGTGCTCGATGTTGACGGTGATAACCGCGACGATTTTGTCGTATATGGCTACGTTGGAGCTGTGCCACATTGGTGGTTATACAAAGGCTCGATCTACGGACAAGATTTGAATTGTCCCGATGAGCAAGTCGCGTTGCCGGCGTATAAAAGTATTGGCGCAGTGCTGCTCGACAGGTTTGGGGCGGCATCAGGTCACTACGCTGACCTGGTGTTGGCTGGCGAAAAGAACAATCGCAAGGATGATCAAGGTCTCGAATGGCGCAGCTTTGATAACAATCCGGTCACGCGCTCGATCGCCATCCAATCGACGGCCAACCCGTCGTGGGGTGACGATGCAAATCATACGGGCTTTCTGACGATGCTCCGCAACTCGCCACGGTATCCCACCAGTGAAGTGGAACTGTATTGGTCGACCGGCATGGAAGTCTATTCTCGCCGCGTCTCGACCGAAGTTGGTGATACAGGCGATGGCTCAAAAACCGTGCTTGGCCAACGGTTTGCGGCTGCCAATCCCGAGCCCGAAAGCTCAACTCTGACGTTGATCGCAGCTAGCTCCTCATCGATTGGCAAAACATTCTTCACCACGCCGCGAGCTGCGACCGACACCGACGTGCCGGTAGTGCCAGGTACTGCCAACGCGTGGGATCCGCCAAGTGAGACCATATTCGTCCGTCGCGTTGGCAATAGTGGCGTGACGGTACGTGGCTACATCGACGCCTCGGCCACGGCGAGCATCGGGACTCTGGGTGTTCAGCTCATCACGGGGCCCACCATCGTCGGTTTTAGCAGCCCACTGCCCGCTGCGGACTCGGTCTGGCGCGATGGCTACGCACAAACAGTTGCAGCAAAAGTCAATTTGCTACTGTTGCGGCAAGCGCGATCGGTTGGCTTTCGCTCCGCGTCGCTGGAAGTGTATCAGCCGGCTGGTATGCCTGGCATGACGATGGCACTCGGCCAGACGCTCAACAAACTCGAATTCGACTTACCGTCGGACGCTATGGACTCACCAATCTTTATGGTGGTTGGCAACTTTGTGAGCCTGCCGGCCGTCGGCAAATTGGCGGTACGAGTGTTTTACCGAACCAATGTGGGCTCGACCAACATGCTGTGTTTTACGTGGGCGACGGTTTCGGCCGCGTTGACCGCAAACCCTTGCACGCAATAGCTGGCTACGCGCCAGGAATTTGCTGCCGCAGCTTTACGGCTTTGGCATTGCGTCGCAAATTGAGCATCTCGACGCTCAGCGAAAACGCCATGGCGAAGTAGATGTAGCCCTTCGGAATGTGTTGGCCGAGGCTTTCGCCGACGAGCATCATGCCGATGAGCAACAGGAATGAAAGCGCCAAGATTTTGATCGATGGGTGCTTTTCGACAAAGCTGCCGATGGCGCCAGCAAATGCCAACATGACGGCAACAGAGATGAGCATTGCCGTGATCATGACCCAAAGTTGGTCGGCCATGCCGACGGCGGTGATCACGGAGTCGAGCGAAAAGACGATGTCGACGACGGCGATCTGCAGCACCACTGCAGTGACCGATTTCATGCCGGTTGCAGCGCCGGATTCTTCGGCACCTTCGAGCTTGTGATGGATCTCCATCGTTGCTTTGAAAATCAGAAACAAGCCGCCGCCAAGCAAGATGAGATCACGGCCTGACAGGCTGTGGCTCGCTACCGTGAACAGCGGCTTGGTGAGCTTCATGATCCACGACAGGGTGAACAACAAGCCTAAGCGCGAGCCCAGCGCCATCGCGATGCCAAGCCGGCGAGCGAACGCGCGTTTGTCTTCCGCAACACGGCCGACCAAGATCGTGATGAACACGATATTGTCGATGCCGAGGACGATTTCCATCGCGGCAAGCGAGAGCAGGGATATCCAGACGTCGGCATTGGCGAGCTGATCCATGGGCTCGCAAAATTAGCACGGGATCGCACAAAGCCCAGCTAGGCGAGGTGCTTAGTGTGGGCTACGCGGGCTGCAAGCGGCCGGGCGGAAACCGCAACGGCATCGGCACAATTGGGCTGCCTGGCGGCGAGGACGTACCGTACTTGGAACGATGGTTGGCGTCGGCGGCCGCAAGCAAGAAATCTTCGGATTCGTGGTAGCGCTCGGGGGTTGAGTGCTCGGCGAAATAGCCCGTGGTGGCGGTTGGCTCGTGCACCCAGGCGCCAACGCGAGCGCCGGCTTTGAGCCAAGGCAAGTAGCCCTGCCGAATCATGCAGGCTTCGCCGTCGGGCAGCCGTGCGACTACAGATGGGCGAGTAATGTGCACGCCGCAGAACATGTGGGCGCCGTCGCCCAAGACGTTGGTAACCCATCCCGTTCCACTCACATCGTCCGGAAACCGGACATCAACCGCGCCCCAAGCAACCGCATCGGGCACCGCACGCACGACCATCATGCCTAACAACGGGCCGCCGGGGCCTTCGTATTGCTTGGCCGGTGTTGCAGCAGCAGCTTCGGCTGCGAGATACGCAGCTGTCAGTGCCGACAGGTCAACGTCGAAGATCAGCTTGCCATTGAGCGAGATGAAAGGCTCGTCGGTGCCGTCGGGATCGAGCAAATGCAGTGCGTTTTTGAGCCCGCCGCCAGTGCCAAGCAAGGTGTCTTCGTGGATGTATTGGATGCGCGCACCGAGTTGACGGCCATCGCCGATTTCGTTGCGGATAACATCGCCAAGGTGGTGAGTGTTGATCACCAAGTCGCGAATGCCATGGCCAACTAAGTTGGCGATGCCAAACTCCAAGATCGAATGGCGCCCGATCTTCAACATCGGTTTGGGGCGGGTTGCGCCTAGTTCGCCGAGCCGAGTGCCAAGCCCTGCACATAACAACATCGCGCGCATTACGATTCCTCCGCGGTAAATTCACGTTTCATGGGCACAAACATGCGGCGGCCAATGATGCCGCACGACTTTTGATAAAACGGTTCAGGGCCGATCCATGCGATTTCGCAGGTTGCTTGTTGCCGCGCAACATCGAGTAAACAAGCAAGCAACACAGCTTCGCCAAGGCGCTGGCCTCGATGGGCAGGCCAGGTGCCGGCTGGGCCAAACCAGCCAAGGCCGCTGTTGTTGCCGTTGTGCGCTGCGAAGGCGCAATAGTCGTCGCCGCGCACGGCAACATGGACTGCACCGGTGAGCTCGCCATCGCGCCACTGCAACGCGCGTTCAACTTCGAATGGCCACGCGCCGCCGAATTCGGCGCCGATCGCGGCGAGTAACCGGGTTTCGTCGGGACGTGCCCGGCGAATTTCGTAGCCGCGGGTCGACGCTTCGACGGACAGATCGTGTGCGCGCGCTGGTGTCACCAACGGATTGTCATGTACAGCAACAATCAAATTGGTCCGGATATCGGACGCTTCGCGCCAATGCCGCCGACGCAGCCAACCGATGGTGGCTTGGTCTTGCGCGTCGATGCCGGGCGCGAGGTAGTTGCCGGCTTGGCCCAAGGCCCAGATGCGCGGATGGCCATGGGTGCGGGCCGCGTGCTCACACCAGGCTAGCAGCTGCGCGCCAATGCCACGCTCGCGATACGTTGGTGCTACCGCAAGAACCCGGATCCGGTTGCCGTCAATCGAGGCGATGCCTGCGAGCTCGCCGTTAACGTCGACGCCGATCGTGCTCGGTCCGTCGCTGTTGGGCGCTGCGCCAAACAACTTTTCCGCGGCCACATCACCGGCTCGATAGTAGGGCGACGCAATGCCCAACAAGCGCGTCGCGGCTGGCAGGTCGGTGGCGGTAAGTGGGCGTAACAACAAGGCTCCACGCTACCACTGCTAGCGACAAACGCTACTTTTTGGCCGTAGCCTACGCAATGCGTAGCAGCAGCAGATACTCAATGTTGCCGGCCGGGCCGGTGATGGGCGAAGTGACGTGCGGACCAACCGTGAAGCCATTGCTACGCGCCCAGGTTGCGACTTTGTCGATCGCGCCGAGGCGAAACGCTTCTTCGCGCACCACGCCACCGTCGGCAACTTGGTCGCGTGGCACTTCGAATTGTGGTTTCACCAAGGCAATGATCGGCTTGCCCGCGGTTGCGTCTGGCGCCGTCATCAGCGCTGCGATGCTAGGCAAAACACTGGTGAGAGAAATGAATGATACGTCGATAACCGCAATGTCGGCGATATCGGGGACCAGCGCGCGGTCGAGCGTTTTAACGTTTTGCCGCTCAAGCACGACGACGCGCGAATCTTGGCGCAGCGACCAGGCAAGTTGGCCGTAGCCAACATCGATGGCGTACACCCGGCTAGCGCCTCGGCGCAGCAACACGTCAGTAAAGCCGCCCGTCGATGCGCCGATGTCCAAGGCAACCATTCCACGTGGGTCGATGCCAAACGCATCAAGGCCGGCGAGCAATTTGTGAGCGCCACGCGAAACGTATTCGTCGTCTGCGTCCGGCGCCCGGACAACAATGCCAACGTTGAGATCAACCTGTGCGGCTGGGCTTTTGGCTGGCATGCCGGCTACGGTGACGGCACCAGCACTCACCAGCTCGGCGGCGTGCTCAACCGACGTGGCCAACCCACGCGCGACCAGCAATTTGTCGAGGCGTTTGCGGTTGGCCATGCAGCAGCGAACCTAGCAGAACTGCCGATGTGATGGCTACGGGGCCGCTAGTTGTTCGTTGCGTGCATGCCACGCGCTGGCACTTTGCATTGGCCATCGGGCTCGCAGCGCCCAGTGAACCGTAGGCGGTTTTTGGCGAAGATCGTGTAGCCGAGCCCAAGCAACTGCGCGATGCCGGGGGCACGCGAGACAGCGACAAGCTTGCGGAAGCCAATGGCTGCATACAGGCGGCGAAATACTTCAACCCCTTCGATCCACGTGCCGTCGGGCAGCCGGCCTTGGATCTTTTTCATTAGATCTGGATAGGTGCGGCCGTAGTCCGCTGCGTTGAAATCGGCCGCCGCGATGTTGGTAAACCGGATGTTGTTATTACGGCGATCGCGCCGCATCAGCATGCGGATTTCTTTCATGCACAACGGGCAGTCGCCATCGTAAAAAACTTCAACTTGATGGGCCATGGCAATTGGACGCCGTCTGCAATCCTGAGGTTACGGTGCTCGTTACCAGCGACGGTTCAAGGCGGTTTCGTTCACCTTGGTTGATTCCCTCGGTGGTCAGGTTGGTGAATCGCGCTACGCTTGCATCATGGAGGATTCTAAGCTGGTTCGCTGCCCCTATTGCCGTGAGCAAGTGTCGCTGTACGTGGACCCCGACACGACCGGCGTGTTGGTCGAAGACTGCGAAGTCTGCTGCCGACCTTGGCACGTTGAAATTGAGCGCAGCGGCGGCAAATTGCGTGTTCGCGTGAATCGCGCGCAGTAGTTTGTGGCTCAGCGCAAGCGCGCAAAGAACTCGCGTGCGACGGCGCTCTGCGGATCTTTCACCACTTGGGCGGGTGGGCCATCCTCGGCGATAGTGCCTTGATCGATGACCCACACGCGGCTGGCGATATCAGTCGCAAATTGCATTTCGTGGGTGACCACCAACATCGTCATGCCACCTGCAGCGAGGTCGCGAATCACGTGCATCACGTCGTCGCGCATTTCGGGATCGAGCGCTGAAGTCGGCTCGTCGAACAACATAACTTTGGGCGCTTTGGCGAGCGCACGCGCAATCGCAACACGTTGCTGTTGGCCGCCGGACAATTCATGCGGATATGCACTAGCGCGATCAGCCAGGCCCACCTGCGTGAGCAATTTGTGCGCGGTTGCTTCCGCTTCGGTGCGTGGCACTGCTTGATTGCCGACGCCGACGACGCGTGGCGCCAGCGTGATGTTGTCGAGCACCGACAGATGCGGAAACAAGTTGAACTGCTGAAACACCATGCCGACCGACTGCCGCATTGAACGCAGCAGCGGATCGTTGCTGCGCAATTTCGCGCGCAAGGTGAAACCCGCAATGGTTATTTCGCCGCTGTCGAACGTTTCGAGATAATTCAAACAGCGCAGCAGGGTGCTTTTGCCACCGCCCGAAGGGCCGACGATGGCAATGGTTTCGCCTGCGGTCACCGACGCGGTGACATTGCGCAGGACCTTGCGTTCGCCATGCGATTTACAGAGTTGTTGGACGTTGATCACGTGACAACCTCCTTTCGAGCCGCCGCGCCAGCTCGGAAAGCGGCACGCTAAGGGCCAAGTAAAACGCAGCGCAAGCCAAGCCCGGCACCAACCAACCGCGCAGATCGACGGCTGCGATTGTCATGCGTTTAGTCAATTCGATCACTGTGATCACGCTAACTAGCGACGAGTCTTTGAGCAGCGAAACAAAATCGTTGGTCATCGGTGGCAGCGCCAAGCGCAGTGCTTGTGGCACCAACACATGGCGCAGCGTCTGCACGGGGCTAAGCCCCAAGGCTTTGGCCGCTTCGGTTTGCCCGCGTGGCAGCGCCAACAGCGCGCCGCGATACACTTCGGCTTCGTAGGCGCCGTAGTTGCAACCCAAGCCGATGATCGCCGCTTGCATCGGCGACAAATTCACATACGGAGCCAGCCCGTAATACAGCACAAACAATTGCAACAACACCGGCGTGCCGCGGAACAACTCGATGTAGACCCGTGCAGCCGTGCGGGCGATCGGCCCGCCGTAGACGCGGCAGATGGCAAGCAACACGCCAAGCGGTACCGCAAGCAAAAACGCAGCGACGGAGATCGCCAGCGTTACCAACGTAGCGGACATGAACAAGCGCAGCTGTTGGCCGTCGAAGTGTCGCGCTGCCGTGACTTGCCCGCCGGCGGCCACCTGCGCTGTAGCAGCGACCGAGGCTGGAGCCTGCCGGTCGTCCCACAATTTGGCTTTACGCAAGATGCGCTCCAGCTCGCCGTCTTGCCGCATGGCGGCCAATGCGGCGTCGATCGCTGCTTTGAGCTCGGGGTCGTTTTTACGGATGCCAGCAACGTAGACACCGCGTGCAATCTCCGTTGGCACGCAGGTAACGCCAGCGCGATTGCAGCCGTAGCGGTCAGCAATGACGTTGTCCATCAACACACCGTCGACGCGGCCGTTTACCAAGTCTAAGTACGGCTCTTCGTTGCCTTCGTACAGCACAGCTTCGAGCGGTTGCGCTTTAAGCAGATCGTGCGCATAGGTTTGATTGAGCGTGCCGACGCGCTTACCGCGCAGGTCAGCGAGTGTCCGAAAAGCGGACCCTTGCTTCACCGCCAGCGTCTCGGCATACACAAAATATGGCGCGCTCAGCGAAATCTGCGCGGCGCGGTCGGGCGTCGCTTCCAGGCCGTTAAATACAATGTCGAAATCGCCGCGTTGCAGCGACTGCACCAAGTTCGACCAGTTGTAGTGGACCATCCGCGCTTTGACGCCGAGCCGGCGCGCTAACGCATCCATGATATCCACTTCAAACCCGACGATCTTCGACGGATCGCTGGGGTCTTCCCACAGATACGGCTCGCCACCTTGCAAGTCGGCGCCCCACGTGATTTCGCCGCGGGCTTGAATCGCAGCCAAGGTGCCACCGCTTGGTTCGCTGCGGCGGCACGCACTGATAGCCATCAAGAGCGTTAGCAACGCCAACTCAATCCACCGCCTCGTCGACGATCTAGCGGCAGCGCTATAACGCAAGCTCGCCTCGCCCCAGTTCGATTACGTCGCCGCTGACAAAGATCGCGCCTTCGCTATCGATATCCAAGTGCAGCGTCGATGGCCTACCGATGCTGTCGCCTTGTGAAACTTCAACGTGGCGGGTCGCGCCGCGCCATTCACCGGTGTGGCGTAGCCAGCCGCCGAGATTCGCACAGGCCGAACCCGTAGCAGGATCTTCGATCACTGCACCATGCGCCATGAAGAACGTGCGCGCAACAACCTGCGTTTGCGCAGCGTCGGCCCATGCCCACACATATGCAATTGGCTCGGTGCGCTTGGCCGAGCGGCCGTAACGCGCCAGCAACTCGGGCACGGCAGCAGCAGCTGCAACGTCGGCCGGCGAGGCCACCGGTATAATCAACTGATCCGAGCCCGTGTTAATCCAGCTGGCGCGCGCATCCACGGCCGTCGTCGGCAGTTGCAGCATCGCGGCAAGTTCTGCCGTGCTCGCTGCTGGCACCGTTGCAATCAAGCCGCCAGCCGTGCGCAGTTGCCACTGGCCCGGTGCAGTCGAGCGCACCACGATATCGCCGGCATGCATTTCCAACGTCATGGTCGACATCGCGCCAAGGGCATGCACCACATGCGCAGTGCCCAACGTTGGGTGCCCCGCAAACGGCATTTCAAACGCAGGCGTATAGATGCGCACCACTGCGTCGACGCGGCTCGAAGGGAAAATGAACGTTGTCTCCGACAGATTCATTTGCTGCGCCAGCGCCTGCATATGCGCTGCGTCCAGGCCACGCGCATCTTCAAATACGCACAGCGGATTCCCCGACAGTGCGGCACCATGGCGGGTAAACACATTTACGATGCGAAATGCCAGCTTGAGATCGAGCCGGTTGCCCATGGAGCCCATGCCGCGACGATAGCAGCAGCTTCGGCACGCGGTTCGGCTACGCGGCGGCAAACCCACGCGTTAGTACATGAAATTACCTAGCCAGCGGCTCGGTTAGCCGCGGCTCATTGAGTTGCCAGCAAGCAAAGGCCTTAAGCTGTTGGTTTGACCAAAAAACGCTGCCAGAACGCGTTTTGAGCGGTTCGAGCCACCGCCATCGTGCAAATTGGAATGCTGGGAGCTTGGCACACCAGTTGCTCTTGCCTGTAAGCATGAAACGCATCAACGCCCTCGCCATGTTTTCGTCGCTTGCACTCGCTCTTGCGGTCCCAACCATGACGGCTTGCACCGACATGGCTGAAGACGACATTGAATATGCCGAACCAACGGATGAAGTCGAAGCTGAAAAGGCCGACGAAGCAACGTTGGCGCTAACGGCGCTTGATGTCGACTCGCCTCTTGATGCGTCTACTGAACGCGTCGCGATCATCAAAACCAAAACCCGCTGGCGCGAAATTTTCGGCACCGCAGCGCCGGCGTCGGTGAACTTCAGCAAACAATGGGTTGCCGTATACACCGCGGGTCCACGCACCTCTGGCGGTTATGCAGCGTCGGTTACCAAGGTGCGCTTGTCGGCATCGGGCAAAACGATGACGGTAGTCACCAACGTCGACCGCCCAGGTGCAGGTTGTATGGTAACCCGCGCCATTACGTTCCCATACGCTGTCGTGGCGTTCAAAAAACCAGCTACTGCGCCAACCTCGACGCGCTCAAGCAAACAAACCAGCACGTACACGTGTGAAGCCGAACCAACGTGCAGCTCGGTTGACACCGTTACGTCGTACATTCCGTCGACGGATGACCGCGAATGCGCAATCGAAACCGAAGTCTGCGTGACTGCAAACCATGGTAGCTGCCCACAGATCAGCCCACTGCCTCCAACCTTCTGCCAAGGCGGCCGCATCGAAACCGAGGCAAACTACGTTGATTCGGCCGACGGCGATGGCAGCAAATGTTACTTGCCACGCATCCACTGCATCACCAACGACGCCTCAGCTTGTCCACAAATCAGCCCGCTGCCACCAACGTTCTGCACAGGTGGCACGGTCAAAGCTGGCCGTCGCTATGTTAGCTCGGCCGACGGCAAAGAGTGCTCGCTGCCTGCTGTGCACTGCGTGACGAACAATCCTACCGCTTGCCCATTCTGATATTGCGGCACTCATGATCGCTGCCCACGCCCGCAAGGCGTGGGTTTTTGCGTTGGGCGTACGATCAATTGTGATTGTGGCCGGTGTGGTCTTCCGGTGGCGGCGGCGCAGCTTGCGGCGGTTGTTGCCCGGTTGCACCAGCGGCGGCGGCTTCGGGCTTGAGCTCCGCCGTTTTCATTGGATAGCCTTTTTGCTTCCATACCAAGATGCCTTCGTCGATGACGGCGGTGTTTTTGAAGCCGCGATTGCGCAACTCGTCGATGACCATGCCAGATGCGTGGTGCGGGCACGCGCAATAAGCGAGCACCCAGGTTCCGTCGTTTGGTAGCCGATCAAATTCTTTGGCTGCATAGTACGGAATCGCCAGCGCTCCAGGGATGTGGCCGAAGCTCCAATCCGAGGGTGCGCGTGCATCGATGATGATCATTTTTTGTTTCGCTTTGAGCGCTG
>Ga0075163_10014372_pt1 | contig 10221 bp, 8 predicted proteins | sample JI1023141ADNA_FD_71478 | JGI IMG/M metagenome (GOLD analysis project Ga0075163, IMG submission 71478) | Wastewater effluent complex algal communities from Wisconsin, to seasonally profile nutrient transformation and Carbon sequestration -... | ecosystem: Engineered > WWTP > Effluent > Algae... | reverse complement strand
CAGAGGCCAGCTGCTCGGAGATGAACTTCTTGTTCGCCTGCACGGTGCCCAGTGCATCGTTGGAGGCCAGCACGTCGAAATAGGCTTGAGCGACGCGCACGATCAGGTCCTGCTCGGCGGCGCGCAGCGCAGCCTGGGCGATCGCCACACTGCGTTCGGCCTGGTCGACGGAGACGCCGTTGGCCTTGTTGAAGAGTGTCTGCTGGGCCGACAGCACCACTTGGTTGGCGCTGCTGCGCGTCTCGGTGGCGGCCGTGCTCTTGGTGGTCGCCGCTGGTGTGGCGGTGGTGGTGTCGGTCGAGCTGTCTGCGCGGATCAGCGTGGATGATGCGGCCAGGCCGACCGAAGGCAGGAACAGCGCATTGGCCTGGTCGGCGCGGAACTGCGCGGAATCGGCCTGGGCGCGCGCACCCAGGTAGGTGGCGTCGTAGGCACGCGCCGACTCGTAGAGATCCTTGAGGCTCTGGGCGTTCGCCGCTTCGGCGGCAAAGCCCAGGGCCATGGCCAGGGCCAGGGGCGCGAGCCCGGCAGCGCGGGGCAGGGAATGGCGGCGCGTCAGCGTCATGGTTTTCCTCTCGGATCGTTGGTGTCGTGAAATCGATGCGGGTGTCAGTAGCGTGGTACGCGCGGATCGACCCGCACGGACCAGGCGTCGGTACCGCCGGCGAGGTTGTACACGCGCTCGTGCCCGCGGCGCAGCAGAAATGCGACGACTTGCGCGCTGCGCATGCCGTGATGACAAAAACAGACGATGGGCTGCGCAGGGTTCAGTTGGCTGGCCTGGGCCGGTATCTCGTTCATCGGGATATGCAACGTCTCGCACCCTGCCACCACCAACGGGGCGTGCGCCACCTCCCAGGGTTCACGCACATCCAGCAGCAGCGGCGCCGGGGCGCCCTCGCCACGCGGCGCGAGCACGAAACTGCCCAGGTCGGTGACGGCGATCGAATCCATCAGAAGTGGAAGCGTGTGGGCTCGGCGAAGCCATCGAGGCGCGGTGCCACGGTGTCGAACAGCACCGTGCGCGAGCAGGCGCCATCGCCCTGTTTGGTGTAGAGCGTGGCGTGCATCATCGGCTCGGCGCCTTCGATGGCGATCAGCCTGCCGCCGGGCTTGAGCTGAGCCAGCAGCGAAGCAGGCACGCCGGACACCGAGCCCGACAGCATGATGGCGTCGAACGGGCCCGCCTCGGCCAGCCCGTCGCGGCCGTCAGCCTCGCGCACCTGCACGTTGGCCACGCCGGCGCGGCGCAGGTTGTCGGCGGCCATGCGGGCCAGCACCGGGCGGTTCTCCAGCGTGATCACCTCGCGGGCACGGTGGCCCAGCAGCGCGGCGACGAAGCCGGAGCCGGCGCCGATCTCGAGCACTGTCTCGTGTCGCTGCACCTTCAACTCCTGCAGCAGGCGGGCTTCGACCCGTGGCGCCAGCATGGCCTGGCCTTCGGGCAGCGGCACCTCGGTGTCGACGAAGGCCAATGCCCGGTAGGCCGGTGGCACGAAATCCTCGCGCTTGACAACCGCGAGCAGCGACAGCACGGACGAATCCAGCACGTCCCAGGGGCGGATCTGCTGTTCGATCATGTTGAAGCGGGCTTGTTCGATGTTCATGGGCGGTTCCTGCAAAGGCGTGGGACGGGAGCGGGGAAACCCTTCATTCTAAGGAGGCGGCGGGCTCGGCTGGTCGCGGCGGCGCCAAGCCTTGCCGGCCCAGGCGGCCAGATCGTCGAGGTAGCAGTAGATCACTGGCACCACCACCAGGGTCAGGACGGAGGAGGTGATGACACCGCCGATCACCGCCTGGCCCATCGGCGCGCGCTGTTCGGCACCCTCGCTGAGAGCGAACGCCAGCGGCACCATGCCGAAAACCATCGCCAGCGTCGTCATCAGGATGGGCCGCAGCCGCACGCGGGCAGCCTCCATCAGCGCTGCCGAGCGTTCCATGCCGTCTTGGCGCAGGCGGATCGCGAAGTCGAGCAGCAGGATGGCGTTCTTGGTGACCAGCCCCATCAGCATCACCACGCCGATGATCGAGAAGATGTTCAAGGTCGAGCGCCAGACCAGCAGCGCCAACACGACGCCGATGAGCGTGAGCGGCAGTGAGGACATCAGGGCCATCGGCTGCAGGAAACTGCGGAACTGGCTGGCCAGGATCATGTAGATGAAGATCACGCCCATCGCCAGGGCCGAGACCGCATAGGCGAACGATTCCTGCATGTCCTTGGTGGAGCCGCCGAAGCGGAAGCGGTAACCCGGCGGCAGCGGCGTCGCGTCCATCGCCTTCCTGATATCGGCCGAGACCTCGCCGAGGCCGCGGCCGGAGGTGTTGGCAGTGATCTCGACCTCGCGGTTCAGGTCGCGCCGGTTGATCTGGTTGGCCAGTGTCGACGGCACCAGGTCGGCCACCTGGGAGAGCCTCACCATGCGCGGCGTGCCGTCGGCGTTGTTGCCGGCGAGCAGAGACAGGCCGGCGAGATCGGCCGCTTCCTGCCGGTGCGTGGGCTGCAGGCGTACCTTCACGTCGTAGTTCTGTCCATCGCTGGCCCGCCACTGGCTCACCGTCTGCCCGGCCACCAGAGCTCGAAGGTGCCCGGTGATGCTGCCCACTGACAGGCCGAGGTCGCTGGCGGCATCTCGGCGCACGCGCACCGAGACCGTCGGTTTCTCGGGCTTCATGCTGGTGTCCAGGTCGACCAGGCCGGGGATCTGCTTCAGGCGTGCCGTCAGGTCGCCAGACAGACGCTTCAACTCGTTCAGGTCCTGGCCCTGCAGCGACAGCGAGATCGGCTTCTGGCCGCCCACCGGATCGAGCAGCCCGGCTTGTGTCACCGTGATTCCTGGCACATGGGCCAGGCGCTCGCGCAGCGGCACCGACATCTCGTCGACATTGCGCTTGCGCTCTTTCCGGTCGACCAGACGAACGTAGATGGAGACCTGGTTGCGCCCCTGCGCGGAGCCGGTGTTGATGGTGGCCAGCGTGTAGCGCACCTCGGGCATCTCACGCAGGATCGCGTCCACCTGGGCGGTGCGCTGCTCGGTCAGCGCCAGGCTGGAGCCGGCCGGTGTGTAGAAGCCGATCGAGGTTTCCGAGAAATCCGCCTTGGGCGCGAACTCGGTGCCCAGCAAGGGCACCAGGCCGATGGCGCCGACCAGCGTGGCCAGCGCGATGCCCAGCGTGGCGAGCTTGTGGCGCAGCGACCATCCCAAGGCCACCTGGTAGACCTGGCCCAGGCGGTGCGACAGGCGGTCCACCGCGTGGGTCAGGCGGCCCAGCGTGTGGTCGTACAAGCCCTTGGGTTGGAAGGGCTGGCCTTCGCGGTCGATCGCCGGGTCGTGCCAGATGGAGCTGAGCATCGGGTCCAGCGTGAAGCTGACGAACATCGAGATCATCACCGCCGCCACAATGGTGATGCCGAACTCATGGAAGAACTTGCCGATGATCCCGCCCATGAAGCCGATCGGCAGGAACACCGCGACGATGGACAAGGTCGTGGCCAGCACCGCCAGCCCGATCTCGTTGGTACCGGCCAGCGCGGCATCGTGGGCCGACTTGCCCATCTGCACATGGCGCACGATGTTCTCGCGCACGACGATGGCGTCGTCGATCAGCAGGCCCACGCAAAGGCTGAGCGCCATCAGCGTGATCATGTTGATCGAGAAGCCGAAGGCATACATGAACAGGAAGGTGCCGATCAAGGCGATCGGCAACGCCAGGCCGGTGATGACCGTCGAGCGCCAGGAGTTCAGGAACAGGAAGACAATGCCGATGGTCAGCAGTGCGCCCTCGAACAGCGTGCGCCGCACGTTGTTCACCGAGACGCGGATCGGCCGCGAGTTGTCCCGCACCACCTCCAGTGCCATGCCCGCCGGCAACTGGCCCTGCAATTCGGTGGCCACACGGTTCAGGCCGTCAACCACTTCGATGGTGTTCTCGCCTTGGGCCTTCACCACGTCCAGCGCCAGCATGCGCTTCCCGTTGTAGAGCGCCAGTGACTCGACCTCCTCCGGGCCGTCCACCACGTCGGCCACCTGGCCCAGGCGCACCGGCTGGCCGCCACGGCGGGTGACGATCATTTGCGCCATCTCGGCCGGTGCGATGAAGCGGCCGTCGACCTGCACGATGCGCTCGTTGTCGCGGGCCCGAAGCGCGCCGGCCGGCAGATCCCGGTTCTCGCTGCGAACGGCGTTCATGACCTGGTCCGCGCTGACACCGAAGGCTTCCAGCGCAGTGGGCTTCAGGTAGATGTTGATCTCACGCTTGAGGCTTCCCACCAGGCTCACCGAGCCGACGCCGCGCACGTTCTCCAGCCGCTTCTTCAGCACCTGGTCACCGAACTGCGTCAGCTCGGCGGGCGTCTTGCTGCCGTCAGGCGAAGTGAGGGCCACCGTCCACACTGGCCGCGAGGCGGGGTCGAAGCGCTGCACGCGCGGCTCGTCGACCTCATCGGGGAATGCGGATTGGACCTGCGAAATCTTCTCGCGCACGTCGTCGGCTGCCTTGCGCCCGTCCATGTCCAGGTTGAACTGGATGATGACGACCGAGGTGCTCTCGTAGCTGCGCGAGTAAAGCTGGCTGATGCCGGCGATGGTGTTGACCGCTTCTTCGACCTTGGTCGTGACCTCGTTCTCGACGATCTCCGCTGACGCCCCGGGGTAGCCCACGGTGACCACCACGGTCGGGAAGTCGATGTTCGGGAACTGGTCGACCTTCATGCGCTGCAGCGCGAAGCCGCCGAGCACCACAAAGGCCAGCATGACCATCACGGCCATCACCGGGTTGGCGATCGAGACGCGGGTGAACCACATGGGCGGGGGGTGTGCTCAGCGGCTCGCGGCCGAGGCCGGTGCGGCCGGGCGTTGCAGCAATGTGCCGGGGCGGACAGCACCGGCCTGGCTGGCCAACACCTCGGCACCGTCGGCCAGGCCCTGCGCAATCTCCACCATGGCCTGGCCGCCGACCTGGCCCCGGGCCCCCAAGGTCACATTGCGCTGCACGGCCCGCCCGGCCTCCACGGCAAGCACATAAGGCCGGGGCTGGTCCATGCGCACGGCACTTTCGGGCAGCGAGAGTGCCGCCTGTCTGCCAGCCTCGACGCTGCCGCGGGCGAACAGGCCCTGGCGCAGCGCCGGGTGGCTGTCGACGCTCAGGTACACGGCCACCGTGCGGGCGCCCGCGCTGGTGCTGGGGTTGATGCGGGCGACGCGGGCCGCCACCGGCGCGGCCAGGCCGTCCACCTGCAACTGCGCAGGCGCGCCGATGGCCAGCGAGGGGAGATCCTGCGGCGACACGGCGGCCTCCAACTCGAGGCGCGACAGGTCGACAATCTCCAGGATGCGCGCATCGAGCGGCACCCGCTCCCCAGGCTGCGCCAGGCGCTGCGCTACCAGGCCGCCGATCGGCGCGACCAGGCTCGCATCGGCGCGCGACTTGCGGGCGAGTTCGACGGCGGCCAGGGCGGCCTGCAGCGACGCCCGGGCCCCGCTCGCATTCGACAGCGAGGTGTCCAGCGCGGTGGGGGAGATGAAGCCCTGTGCCACCAGCGCCTTGTTGTTGACGAGTGTGCGCTCGGTGACATCCAGCTGTGCCCTGGAGGCCTCGGCCTGTTGCTCGGCCTGCCTCACGCGCCAGTCGAACTCGGTGGTATCGATCTGGCCCAGGGCCTGGCCGGCGGTGACGCGGTCGCCCTCGCGCACGCTCAGAACCTTCAGCTCGCCGGCGACACGCGCTTTGACGAAGGCACTCCGCACCGCCTTGATGGAGCCAGTGACCTCGACCGCGCGGGTCAATTCCACAAGGCGGGCCACCACGATGTCCGAGGAGGCCAGCTCCAGTGCCTGGGGCGCACTGGCCGCTGCAGACGCTGCGACGGCAGACTCGGCGGCAGCGCGACGCGACTGCGAAACCTTGAAGGCGGCAAGGGCCAACACGGCCAGCGCGACCAGGATCAGGATCAGCTTCTTCGTACGGCTCATGCGGCGGGGGCCTCGGTGGTGGCTCGTCCTGCCCCGGCGCGCAAGCCATTGAGGACGAGGTCCATGTGCTGGCGAACGAACTGGGCAGGCTGCGTCAGTTGCGGTTCACTGAAGCCGCAGGCTCCCATCGAATGCTTGTGAAGGCACAACATGACCATCGGAAGCACGATGGAGTGAACCACACTGTCCACGTCCACCGGGCGGAACTCGCCTCGGTCGATGCCTCGCTGCACCAGCGTGCCGATCAATACGTGGCCGGGCTCCACCACCTCGTGCAGGTAGAACTCACCAATCTCCGGGAAGTTGCGAACCTCGGTCATCACCAGCTTGAAGATCGCCGAGCTGGGGCTTTCGTAGACAGTGACCCACCACTCGGTCATCAGATCCACCAGCAACTGCCCGGTGGGGCCGTTCTCCTGCGCCAGCCTCTCGGCACCTCGAGCGATGTCAGCCATCAGGGTGTGGCGGATGACGGCCTTGAGCAACTCTTCCTTGCTGGGAAAGTAGAGGTACAAGGTGCCCTTCGACACCCCGGCGCGGGCGGCGACTTCTTCAGACCGGGTGGCCGCGAAACCCTTTTCGACGAACAACGCCAGCGCGGCGTCGATCAACTCGTTCGGGCGGGCGTCTTTGCGGCGCTGGCGAAGTGTGGGGGCGGGTTGGGGGGCCGGCATGCGGTTAATGACTGACTGGTCAGTAATATTATCCGCCGTCGTTCCGTGCCATGCAAGGGGTACCCCGCCGGCTATGATCCGCCGCCGTTGTTGATCCCGGAGCCCGCGTCGTGGACCCTTTGTTGTTGCTCAAGGCCGCCGTCATGGGCGTGGTGGAGGGCCTGACCGAGTTCCTGCCCGTTTCGTCCACCGGCCACCTGATCCTCACCGGGGCCTTGCTGGACTTCGCCGACGCCAAGGCCAAGGTGTTCGAGATCGCCATCCAGAGCGGGGCCATCCTGGCGGTGGTGATCGTCTACTGGCGGCGCCTGTCGGACGCGGTGACCCAGTTGCCCCGCAGCAACGAGGCGCGCCGCTTCGTGCTGAACGTGGCCATTGGCTTCCTGCCCGCCGCGGTGATCGGCCTGCTGGCCTACAAGGCGATCAAGGCACACCTGTTCAACGCTCCGGTGGTGGCGGCGTCCTTCATCGTGGGTGGCTTGATCATCCTGTGGGCTGAGCGTCGCCAGGACACCCAGGTGCGGGTCGAGCAGGTGGATCAGATGACCGCCTGGGACGCGCTGAAGGTGGGCTTGGTGCAGTGCCTGGGCATGATTCCCGGCACCAGCCGCTCGGGGGCCACCATCATCGGCGGCATGTTGCTGGGCCTGTCGCGCCGGGCTGCGACGGATTTCAGCTTCTTCCTCGCCATCCCGACGCTGGTGGGTGCCGGTGCCTACAGCCTCTGGAAGGAGCGGGCGCTGTTGTCGGCGGCCGATCTGCCGATGTTCGCCACCGGCTTCGTGGTGTCGTTCGTCTCGGCCTGGGTCTGTGTACGCTGGCTGCTGCGCTACATCGCCACCCACCGCTTCACCGCATTCGCCTGGTACCGCATTGCCTTCGGCCTGTTGGTGCTGGCCACCCACTGGGGCGGATGGGTGAACTGGGCCGATTGACATGAGGGCCCTGGCCGTCGCTTGAGGCCTACCGCTTCCGGAACACCAGATCCCAGACCCCATGGCCCAGCTTCAGGCCGCGGGTCTCGAACTTGGTCAGGGGCCGGTAGTCAGGGCGCGGTGCGTATCCCTCGGCGGTGTTCTCAAGCGCTGGTTCGGCGGACAAAACCTCCAGCATCTGCTCGGCGTAGGGCTGCCAATCGGTCGCGCAGTGCAGCACGCCACCGGTTGCCAGCCGGCTGGCCAAAAGCGACACCAGTGGCGGCTGGATCAGACGCCGCTTGTGGTGTTTTTTCTTGTGCCAGGGGTCGGGGAAATACACGTGCACGCCGGCCAATGAGGCTGGCGCGATCATCTGTTCGAGAACCTGAACCGCGTCGTGCTGCACGATGCGCAGGTTGCTCAAACCCTCCTCGCCGATGCGCTTGAGCAGCGCTCCCACGCCGGGCACATGCACCTCGACTCCGAGGAAATCGGTGTCCGGCCGCGCAGCGGCGATTTGCGCCGTGGCCGCCCCCATGCCGAAGCCGATCTCCAGCACCAGCGGCGCTTGCCGACCGTAGGCGGCTGGGACATCCAGCAGCGCGGCCTGGAACGGCAGCACGTAGCGCGGCCCCAACGTGTCGATGGCTTTCTGTTGGCCTGTGCCCATGCGCCCGGCCCGGACCACGAAGCTGCGGATGCCGCGGCGCTGCACGGTGGTGTCGGTGTCGCCCGGTTCGATCGGAGCGGGAGGGGAGACGGTCATATTCAAGGGGCGGCAAGCCGTGAACTGGCCGGGCCGCGCAGGCTTGTTCCGGGCGCCGCCGGCGGCAGCGCTGCGCGATGCTGGCGGCATGTGGTGGGATGAGCGGAATTGTGCCCGAGCCCCGGCGGCCACCCGTCGGGGTGCGCTTCGCCTGGGCGCGGCCTGGGCGACAGGGGCCTGGTTGCCCGGCATCTCCAGGGCAGCTTCCGGTGAGGCGCACTTTCGCAGCTGTGGCCTGCCGCTGTCCTGTGTTGGCGTGGTCGCACAGGCCGTGGATGCAGCGGTGCCGCTGGTGTCGCTGAATCCCGAGAAGCCCTTCCAGTTGGCGTCGACCGCCAAGCTGGTCACCTCGATGGCCGCGTTGGAACTGCTGGGCCCGCACTTCCGCTGGCGCACCATGGCCTTTGCCCGGGGCCCGCTGCTGCAGGGCAAGCTTCTGGGCGATCTGTGGATCGTCGGTGGCGGCAACGCGACCTTGACCTCTCACGACCTGGCCGGTTGGATGGCGTCGTGGCGTGCACAAGGGCTGACCCACATCCTTGGCGACATCGTGCTCGACCGGTTCGCCTACCAACTCACCGAGCGCGACCACGACCACACGCCCTTGCCAGCGCCGGATCGGCCCCACCATGCCCGGCCCGATGCATTCACCGTCGACGAAGGCAGGCTCAGGGTCACGCTCAGCCCCAGCCAGAGTGGGCGGCCGGCGGTGCAACTGGATCCGCCCCTGGCCGGCGTTCGCGTCGACCAGGGCCGAGCGGCGAACAGCGGTTGCAGCGCATGGGCGCGCTGGTCCGAGGCAGCGAATGCCGAGCCTCGCATCAGCGTGCAGGGCACGCTGGCTGCAGGCTGTGCGCCGCGCGCATGGGTGCTGGCCCCGATGCCGCACACCGAGTTCAGCACGCGGGCGGTCGCCGGGCTGTGGCGCGAGGCGGGGGGCACGCTGAGGGGCCGGGTGATCGACAAGCCCAGCCCGGATCGCGAGGCGCTGTTGCCGCTGGGGCCGGACGGCGAGCCGCAGATGCCGTTCGCCACCCACCTGTCAGCGCCGTTGCCACAACTGCTTCGCGAGATCAACAAGAGCAGCGACAACCTGGCGGCACGCAACCTGATGCTGGCGCTCAGCAAGGGATTTCCGTACAGAGCCGCTACTTTGCCAGCAGCACAGGCGCGCATGCGCGAGTGGTTGGCGCGCCAGGGGCTCGGGCCTGACGATGTGCAGATCGAGAACGGCTCGGGGCTGTCGCGCGGCGAGCGGGCCAAGCCGCGGGCCTTCGTGCAACTGCTGGCCAAGGCCTGGTCGGCCCGACAGGCCGGCAGCCTGGTCGACTCCTTGCCGGTGGCCGGGGTGGACGGCACGCTGGAGCACCGCATGCGCCAAGGTGCCGCCACCGGCCAGGCCCACCTGAAGACCGGCACGCTGCTCGACACCCGGGCCCTGGCGGGCTATGTGCACAGCCGCCGGGGCCGGGTCTATGCCGTTGCGGCGCTGGTCAACCACCCGGATGCCAGCCGGGCGACCCCCGCGATGGACAAATTCATCGAATGGTTGGCACGCGAAGGCTGAACCGGTCGCGAAGGCGCCCCTATGATGGGCGCCCCTTTCACCGGACACTCGCATGGCTTGCCCGACCCGCACCGCCGCACTCATCGCTGGCATCCTGGCCTGGAGCGGCGCCCCGCTGGCCGCCAACCTGAACGACAGCGGCCTGGTGCGCTGCCTGGACACCCAGACCGGCAAGTTCGGCACCCAGTGCGCTGGCACCGGGCAGGACGGCGAGTTTGGCCGCGACCGCAGCCACCCCCGGTCCACCGACGGCGCGGCGGGCTTCCGCTTTGTCAAGGTCTGCCACTCCGGCGAACAGGCCGGGCAGGGCGCTTGCCCGGCGGAGCCG
>Ga0075163_10014371_pt1 | contig 10221 bp, 5 predicted proteins | sample JI1023141ADNA_FD_71478 | JGI IMG/M metagenome (GOLD analysis project Ga0075163, IMG submission 71478) | Wastewater effluent complex algal communities from Wisconsin, to seasonally profile nutrient transformation and Carbon sequestration -... | ecosystem: Engineered > WWTP > Effluent > Algae... | reverse complement strand
GGTGGCCGGGTCGGCGGACCGGCGACGACCAGCAGCTCGTCGCAGACGGCCGCGGCGGTGATCGCGGCGGCGCCGACCGCGACCACGTCGCCGGCGGGCGCGAGGCAATCGAGCAGCGGCCGGGCGAGGCCGGCGTCGACGCCGGGCGGGGTCGCAGCCGCGGGCCCACCCGCCGACGCCGGCAGCCGCGGACCCACGCCGCCGCGGTCCGGCGGGCGCGCGACCTCCGTGCCCGCCGAGGTCGCCGGCCCGCCGTGGTCGGCCGTGACGTACCAGCCGCCGGCGCCGATCGCGGCGACGACGACGGCGGCGGCGACGATCCGGCGCACCCGGGTCATCCCCGGGTCAGTCGTGGCAGTGGCCGTCGACATCGTCGTCGTTGTGGTGCTCGTGGTCCTGGTCGTCGTGGTCGTCGCTCTTGTGCGGCCGGCCGGTCGGCTTGCCGCAGTTCGACCGCGCCGCGGCGCTGGTGATCGCGCCCTCGGCCCGCTCCGAGATCAGGTGGCGGTGCTCGAACGCCTCGGCCGCGCGCTCGACGCACTGGACGTACTTGCCGTGGTTCTGCCACACCAGGTTGGTGCCGCGCGGGCCGGCGCACGGGCACTGCTGCGCGATCGAGCAGCCGGTGGTCGGCCCGGCCGCGCGATCGACCACCGCGCCGGCCGCCGTCCACGGACACACGTCGGTGCCGTCGACCACGCCGTCGTTGTCGTCATCGCCGTCGCAGGCGTCGCCGACCGCGTCGCCGTCGAAGTTGGCCTGGGTCGCGTTGGCGATCAGCGGGCAGTTGTCGGCGCCGTCGACCCGCCCGTCGTTGTCGTCGTCGGGGTCACAGGCGTTGCCGAGCGCGTCGCCGTCGGTGTTGAGCTGGTTGGCGTTGGCCACCGCGACGCAGTTGTCGGCGCCGTTGGCCACCCCGTCGCCGTCGAGGTCCGGGTCGCAGGCGTTGCCGAGCGCGTCGCCGTCGAGGTTGGCCTGGTCGGCGTTGGCGGTGGTCGGGCAGTTGTCGAGCCCGTTGGCGATCCCGTCGCCGTCGGTGTCACCGTCGCAGGCGTCACCGAACCCGTCGCCGTCGAGGTTGCTCTGGTTCGGGTTGGGCGTCGCCAGGCAGTTGTCGACCGCGTTGAGCACGCCGTCGCCGTCGAGGTCGGGGTCGCAGGCGTCGCCGAGCGCGTCGCCGTCGGTGTTGGCCTGGCCGGGGTTGGCGACCAGCGGGCAGTTGTCGACGCCGTCGGCGACGGTGTCGTTGTCATCGTCGCCGTCGCAGGCGTCGCCCTCGCCGTCACCGTCGCCGTTGGCCTGGTCGGCGTTGGCGACGATCGGGCAGTTGTCGGCGCCGTCGAGCCGGCCGTCGTCGTCGTCGTCGCCGTCGCAGGCGTCGCCGGCGGCGTCGGCGTCGTGGTTGACCTGGTCGGTGTTACCGACGGCCGGGCAGTTGTCGGCGGCGTTGACCACGCCGTCGCCGTCGATGTCCTCGTCGCAGACATCGCCGATGCCGTCGCCGTCGAGATCGGCCTGGTCGGCGTTGGCGATGGTCGGGCAGCTGTCGCCGGCGTCGGCGACGCCGTCGTTGTCGTCGTCGGGGTCGCAGGCGTCGCCGGCGGCGTCGGCGTCGTGGCTGGCCTGGTCGGCGTTGCTCACGCCCGGGCAGTTGTCGTCGGTGTCGACGACGCCGTCGCCGTCGCCGTCGGGGTCGCAGGCGTCGCCGATCGCGTCGCCGTCGAGGTCGGCCTGGTCGAGGTTGGCGACCGTCGGGCAGTTGTCGGGCGGCGCGCACAGGCCGTCGCCGTCGGCGTCGTTGGCCGCGTCGCCCGGGCAGCGGTCGCAGGCGTCGGGGGTGTGGTCACCGTCGGCGTCGCGGTCGTCGTCGCCGAGCGGGCAGATGTCGACGTCGCCGCACACCCCGTCGCCGTCGGCGTCGTTCTGGGGGTCGAGCGGGCAGGAGTCGACGTCGCCGCAGCGGCCGTCGTGATCGACGTCGTCGAGCGGGTCGAGCGGGCAGGGATCGACGTTGCCGCAGGCGCCGTCGTGATCGGCGTCGTTGCCGGGATCGTGGGGGCAGGCGTCGACGTTGCCGCAGATCGTGTCCTCGTCGAGGTCGTTGTCGGGGTCGAGGGGGCAGAAGTCGACCTGACCGCAGATGCCGTCGTGGTCGGCGTCGTTCTGGGCGTCGAGCGCGCAGGCGTCGCACGCGTCCGGCCGGCCGTCACCGTCGGCGTCGGCGTGATCGTCGAAGCCGGGGCAGGCGTCGGTGACGTCGGGCACGCCGTCGTGGTCGGCGTCGGCGCCGCCGCACGCCTCGTCGGCGTGGGCGATGACGGTCACGGTGGTGAAGCTGGTGGTGGTGAAGTGCGACGCGCTGTCGTCGGTGACCCGGAGGCCGACGTCGTAGGTGCCGGCCGGCAGCGCGCGGAAGTAGGCGGTCTGGTCGGTGGTGGCGGTGGCGGCGTCGGCGGGGGTGAAGTTGACCGCCGGCGTGAAGTCCCACTGGTAGCTGACGATGTTGGCGCCGCGGCCGGTCGAGTGCGAGCCGTCGAGGACGACGGTGCCGGTGCCCTCGCAGATCGCGTACGGACCGCCCGGATCGGCGAGCGGCGGCAGCGCCGACTCGGTGACCTCGACCGGGCAGGTCACCGACGAGCTGATGCCCTTGGTGTCACGGACCGTGAGCTGGATCGCGTAGCTGCCGACCGCGGTGAAGCGGTGGCTGGTGGCGACGTTGACGTCGAGCGGCGAGCCGTCCTGGAAGTTCCAGGCGTAGCCCGCGATCGGGTTGTCGCCGGCGGTCGACTGGCTGCCGTCGAGGTTGAGGGTGGCGTACGGGTCGGTGCCGGTGGTGTTGCAGCCGCCGGCGGCGCCGGCTCGGCACACGACGCTGGCGTCGACGCTGCAGACCGCGGTCGGGCCCTGCTCGAACAGCGCCGGCGACAGGATGAGGACAGCCCACGCGGTCGACGTCGAGCCATCGACCCAGCCGCCGCCGGGGAACTCGCCGTTGCCCTGCTGCCAGCCGATCAGGTAGCGCGCGAGACCGTTGGCGGGATCGGTGTAGCTCGCGTTGGGGTCGGGATCGCCGGCGTTGGGGTCGTTGCCGTACCAGTCGATGTCGCCGCCCAGCAGCGTGATCGGGCCGCCCGGCGCCAGGCGCATCGCCTTGGTCAGGTTGTACATCGCGTAGATCCGACCGTGCGAACCGGCGCCCTGCTGCTGCTGCTGCCAGGTCCGGTGGAGCCACTGCTCCGAGGCCAGGTAGCGGGGGTGGGCGCGGTCGACGCCGTCGGCCGCCATCATGATGAGGCAGGCCGCGGCGTGGGTGACGTCGCCGCCCGGGCTGCGGTAGCCGCACTGGCCGTCGGCGCCCTGACCGCTGCCGTCGAAGGACTGGAGCGCGGGGATGCCCTGGGCCAGGTTCCGCTGCTTGACGAAGGCCGGCACGGTCAGGTCCCAGACCTCGCCGGCGCGCGCCGCGACGCCCCACCAGGCCGACGACGACGAGTCGATGCCGCCGCCCGAGTTCCAGTCGTAGACCCAGCCGCCCTGGCCGTCCTCGTACTGGCCCCAGGCGTAGGCGTCGAGCAGATCCTGGGCGATGTCATGGTAGGTGCGACCGGCCTCCGAGCCGACGGTCGCGACGGCGTTGCGGGTGCCGCTCGCCACCAGCGCGTCGACGATCTGGCCGCCGACGTACACCACCTCGCCGCCGTCGGTCTCGAGGCCGTAGCCGTTGCCGTTGCTGTCGCCGTCGAGGGTGCCTTCGGGCGCGATCGCGACCCGCCGGATGTGGGTCTCCAGGTAGCGCAGCCCGCGGGCGACGTCGTCGACGTACGGATCACGCAAGGGATCACCGGACGCGCGGTGGCCGTTGACCTCGAACGCCTGGACCACCGAGGCGGTCGACGCGACCGCGTTGTTGTTGCGCCAGTTGCCGAGGTTGCCGGCCAGGACGATGGTCTTGTGCTCGTACCAGAGCCCTCGGTCGATCGCCATGTTGGTCTCGGTGGCGAGCGACCGGGCCTGGACCTGGACCTTGAAGGTGTCGGTGTACACGCTGCCGCTCGCGTCGACGACGCGCACGATCGCGGTGAACGGCTGGCCGACCGCGGCGGTGTAGGTGTGGGTCAGCTCGAGCACGCGCGAGTCGGCGACGCTGATCGCCTGCGGGCCGGTGCCGTCGCCCGGGTCCCAGGTGCCGCTCGCCAGCGCGACCGGCTCGCCGCGGCCGCCGAGGCTGGCCGAGGCCTGGAGCACGATCGCGCCGCCGGAGTAGACGACGTGGGGCTTGCCCTCGTCGCCGGCCCACGGCACCGCGGCCACCGCCGCCTGGCAGGCGTCGCCGGTGCCGTTGCCGTCGCTGTCCTGCTGCGCCGGGTTGGCGACGGCCGGACAGTTGTCGGCCAGGTTGGCGAACCCGTCGTTGTCGACGTCGGGATCGACGCAGGCGTTGAGGCCGTCGCCGTCGATGTCGGCGGGGCCGACCTCGAAGCTGTTCGGGCCGTTGCCGAAGCCCGAGTAGCCGTTGCAGAGGTCGCGGCTCGCGCACGATCCGCCTGGCGCGTTGCCGAGCCAGTCCATGACGCAGATCGACTCGGTGGTCCCGGACGCGCGCGCGATCTCGGCGCGGACGTACGCGATCGCCTCGTTGGTGTCGTGGCGCACCGCCCGCAAGGTGACGCAGCCGGGGTCGCCGATGGCGGCGAGCGCCGCGGCGTCGCTGATCACCACGGTGTACTCGCTGCTGCCGCAGTCGCAGGCGCGCTCCGACCCGTGCGAGGCGACCAGCGTGGCCCCGACGTAGAAGTCGATGACCCCGTCGGCCCCGCAGTTGGTCTCGTTGACGGTGAACCGGAGCTCGGTGGCGGGATCGCTGGGCGGGTCGGCGTCGGCCCGGCCGGCGGCGGTCGCCAGCGCGATGACGCTGAGGACGGCCACGCCGAGGTTCGCGGCGACGCGGTGGTGCAAGGATGGTGACGAACGGGTCATGGTGGTCGGCTCCTCGTGGACGAGGTGTGGGATCGGGGGATCGAGGCGTGGACGGGCGGGCGCCGCGCGGGCGTCAGCGCGCGGGCGTCAGCAGGGACCGAGCGCGCCGCTCGGGCAGCGCGTCGCCTCGTCGGTGATCACGCCGAACAGGTTGGCGCCGCGGGCGCCGCTCAGATCCGCGCCGCCCAGGTTGGCCCCGAGCAGGCGGGCGCCGGCGAGGTTCGCGCCGCGCAGGGTGGCCTTGTACAGCGTCGCTCGCCGGAGATCGGCGTGGCTGAGGTTGCCGAGCTCGGCGCTGATCCCCGAGAGGTCGGCGTCGGCCAGGTCACAGCCGGGACAGCTCCGGGTCGCCCGCAGCCGTGACACGTCGTCGGGGTCCTGAGCCTGGCTCGGCGCCGGCATCGCCGCCGCCGCACCGCAAACGATCAGCATCGCCACCATGTGTGTCGTCTTCATCCGATATCCCCCGGTTCGAAACCCGCGTCGGTGCTCCCCGGCCTCGCCCTCGCATGCACGCGAGCCGGCCAGAATCAAGAAGTCACAAACCTGTAACCTGTGATACTGGTCATCCGTGGGGGGACACAACGTCACAGATGTGACAAACGCGGGGTGTGGCGCGGCGGGGGCGGGTGGCAGGTGGTCGGTGGCGCCACCGGCGGCGTGGCCGCCGACGCTCGACCTCGGCGCGATCCGCGTCGATCTCGCCGACGGCACCGTCGACGGCGCGGGAGCCGCGTTCACGCTGCCGCGGCTCGAGCTCGCCGTGCTGCGCTACCTGGCGCAGCGGCCCGATCGGGTGGTGACGCGCGACGAGCTGCTGGCGGCGGTGTGGGACTACCGGCCTGGCGTCGTCACCCGCGCCGTCGACACGACGATCTCGCGGCTCCGGCGCCGCCTCGGCGCCGGCGCGACGCAGCTTCGGGCCGTCCACGGTGAGGGCTACTCGCTCGCGAGCTCGACGATCGCCGCCCCGCCCTCGCCGCGCGCCGGCGGCCGCCTGGTCGGCCGCGACGACGAGCTCGCCTTCCTGCGGGCGTGGGCCGCGGGCGCCGACGCCCGCTGGCTCACGCTGATCGCCCCCGGCGGCATGGGCAAGACCCGCGTGCTCGAGGAGCTCCACGCCGGCATCGTGGCCGCGCCGATCGCGCGGTTCACCGACGGCGCGACCCTGATCCGCTGCGATCAGGTCACCACCCCCGACGACGTCGCGGCCGCGGTGATCGGCGCGCTGGGGCTCCGGCCGACCTCGGCCACCGGCTTTCCACGCTTCGTCCGCACCGCGCTCGCGGGCGCCCGCCGGCTGCTGCTGCTCGACTCGGTCGATCGAGGCGGCGCCGCGCTGGCCGAGCTGGTGCCGGCGTTCGCGGCCTGTGCGGACGTGGTGGTGATCGCGACCGGCTGGCGCGAGCTCGGGGTGGCAGGCGAACAACGGCGGCTGTTGCGGCCGCTCGCGCCGGCGGCCGCCGACGCGCTGTTCCGCGAGGCGTCCGGTGGCGGCGAGGCCGACGTCAGCGCGGCGGGCGGGCTCCCGCTCGGCATCCTGCTGTGCGCCGCGGCCTGGCGGGCGGGCGCCGACCTCGCCCGCGTCGCGTCGAACGGGATCCTCGCGGCGTGCGAGGCGAGCTGGGACCGGCTGCCGGCGACGGCGCAGGGGGCGCTGGCCAGCCTGTCGGTCTGCTCCGGCCCGATCGACCGCCAGGCGGCCGAGGTGGTGGCGGCGGCCACGCCCGAGATCCTGGCCCTGCTGGCGCGCGAGAGCCTGGTCCAGCTCCAGGGTGACGCTTGCTCGCTCCACCCGTCGATCCGCGCGTTCGCCGCGGCGCGCCTCGAGGAGCCAGCGCGCGCGCGCGCCCACCGCGGCCACCTCCAGTGGGCGCTCGGGCTGATCGGCCCCGGCTACGCCGCGCTCCGCGGGGCGGCGCGGCGCGGCCATCGCGCCGCCGCGCTCGCGGTGCAGCCGGACATCGAGGCGGCGTGGCGGCGCGCGTGCACGCTCGGCGAGCACGCCGCGATGGCCAGCGCGGCCGCCGGCCTCGCCGCCGCGCTGTGGAGCGCCGGGTTGCCGACCACGACCGCGCGCCTGTTCCGCGACGCTCGCCAGCAGGCGCTGCCGCGCGAGCTGGCGATCGAGCTGGCGATCCTCGAGGCGATCGCGCTCGGCCGCGCCGGCGATGGCCGCAAGGGGCTGGACCTGCTGATCGCCCTCGACGCGCCCGAGCGCCCCGCCGTCCAGGCCCGGATCTGGGCGGCCCGGGCCGAGGCCGGCCTCGGGGTCGCCGACGACCACGACGTCCTCCACGCCTGCCGCGAGGCGCTGCGGCTGGCCGAGGCCCACGTCCCCGCCGCCGAGCGGTGCGCGATCCGCGGCGTCACCTACGCGCTCCGGGTGCGCGCCAACCTCGCGCCGCCGTCGCGGGCCGAGGCCGACCACCTCCTCGCCGAGGCGCGCGCGCTCGGCGATCCCGATCTGCTCGGCGTGGCCTGGTTCGTCCGCGGCGTGACCGGGTTCCGGACCGCCCCGTCGCGCGCGTCGCTCGACGACGTCCAGGCGGCCCGCCGCCTGCAAGAGGACGAAGGCGACGAGGGCGCGCTGGCGATCACCGCGATCTGGGAGGTGACCATCGCCGCGGTGCTCGGGCTGTTCGACGAGGTCGAGGCGCTCGAGCGGCGCGCCGAGGCGGTGCTCGAGCGCCAGGGCGCGACCTCGCTGCTGTGGGCGATGCGGCGCAACCTCGCCCAGGCCGAGGCGACCCACGGCCGGTTCGACGTGGCCGAGGCCCGCGCCCGCCGCTGCCTGCGGGCCGCGATCGATCACGACCACCCGCGGCTGCGCGGCCACATCCACGAGACCCTGGCCATGTGCCTGGTGCTCGCCGGTCGGCCGACCGAGGCGCTGCGCGAGCTCGCCGCCTGCGAGCAGGCCAAGGGCGCCCGCTTCGGCGAGGACGGGATCGTCTGGTGGCTGCGCGGGCTCGCGCTGCTCGACGATCCGGCCGCCGCCCTCGCGGCGGCGCGCGAGGGGCTCCGCCGGCAGGCGGCGGCGGCGGCCCACCTGCCCGACGTCGTCCGCGACCTCGAGCTGCTGGCGGCCTACGCGGCGGCGCCGGTCGACGGCCCCGACGCGGCCTGGGCGGCGCTGCGGACCTTCCTGCTCACCGACGACGTCGGCCCGGCGTCGTGGGGCGTCGCGCTCTGGCTCGCGACCCGCCTGATCGCCGAGCGCGATCCGGCGCTGTCCGCCCGCCTGCTCGGCCACGGCACCGCGGCCGGATCGCTGCGCGCGGTGACGCCCGCGGCCCGGGCCGCGCTGCGCGACGCCCTCGCCACGACGCTGGGACCGATCGGCGGCGCCGCCGAGGAGGCGGCCGGCGCCGCCCTCTCCCGCCTCGGCGTCTGCGACCTCCTCAGAAGATGAAGTCGTAGTGGGGGCGGGCGAGGCCCCAGGCGAGGTGGGCGAGGACGATGGCCCAGATGCCGAAGTAGAGCGGCAGGAAGTTCTTGCGGAAGGTCAGGTACTGCGGGTGGAGGATCGGCTTGCCGGCGAACTTGCCGCGCGGCTTGTTGGGGAAGACGAAGGTCTTGTAGGTCTCGATGCCGGCGACGGTGAAGCCCTCGGCGGCGATGGCGAGCACGACCCACGAGTGGGTGAAGTGGACGCAGATCGCGGCCCACGCCGCGGCCACGCCCGGGCTGCGGAAGAACTTGAAGGTCTCGAAGCCCTCGATCGGCGCGTCCTTCCACGCCCCGCCGAACGCCGAGATCCAGCCGAACACGCTGCCGACGGTGATCACCAGCAGCCACGGCGGCGCGTCGGGCCAGCGCTCGTTCATCCACCGCAGCAGGAAGAACAGGCCGAAGCAGATCGCGGCGACGATCACGCCGATCGAGATCCGCTTCCTGGCGTCCTTCATCGGCACGCCCATGATCCCGAACTGCATCGGGATGAAGTACTTGGACTGATCCTCCTCGCGGATGAAGTACTTCCAGAACTCGGTGGCGGCGCGCTCGAGGCAGTAGAGCAGGCCCCAGTAGAGGAAGCGCAGCCCGGGCTCGTCGGCCAGCGGCCACTGGGTGAAGTAGTGCGTCCCGGCGCCCAGCACCGCGCCGACGATCGCCGAGCGGAAGTACTTGGGCCAGGAGAAGCCCTCGTGCGGGGCGTCCTTGTACATGCCCCAGGTGCAGGTGTGGATGCCGGCGAGGAAGCCGATGAGGGTGGCGATCGCGTAGTTCACGAGACGACTCCAGGTCCAGTGGCGGGCGCGGGTGGCAGCTCGGCCGAGGCGTAGGCCTCCTCGACCAGCTCGAGATCACGGCGGGCGCGGGCGAAGGTGAGCTCGGGCTCGCGGTCGTGCTTCCACGCGCCGACGAAGTCGGTGAGCATCGCGCGGGTGCCGGCGAGGTCGCGGACCCCGGGCAGGTACGGTCGGGTCTTGGTGCCGTGGGCCAGCACCCACAGGCCGTTGGTCTCGAAGGTGATGGTGCCGCGCCGGCCGTAGATCTTCGACAGCCGCAGGCCGAAGAAGGTGGTCGGCACCTCCCACGAGTACGACAGCATGCCGACCGCGCCCTCGCGGTAGTCGAAGCCGAGCATCATGCTGCGCTCGAGGGTGGCGCCGGCCGCCGGCCGGGGCCGGAAGCCGCGGACCCGGGCGACCTCGAGGCCGAGGTTGGCCATGAAGTCGACCCAGTGGATGCCGCCCTCGTACAGCGCGCCGCCGAGCGCGGTGGTGGGGTCGCCGCGCCAGTCGCCGGCCGGGATCGTCTGCCGCTTGATCGCGTTGACGTGGATGAACAGCGGATCGCCGACCACGCCGTCGGCGAGCAGCCCGCGCAGCCGGCGCAGCAGCGGCTTGTAGAAGTAGTTCTCGGCGACGAACACCCGCTTGCCGGCGGCCCGGGCCGCGGCCTCGACGGTGGCGAAGTCGGCGGCCCGCGGCAGCGGCGGCTTCTCGAGCACGACGTGCTTGCCGGCGGCGAGCGCGGCCAGCGCCTGCGGCAGGTGGAGGTGGGGCGGGGTCAGGATCATCGCCACGTCGACGTCGGCGGCGAGGGCCTCGTCGTAGCCGGCGAAGGTGCCGGCGCCGCCGATCGCCTTCCTCACCGCCTCGGCCCGGGCCTGGTCGCGCGACGCGACGTAGCAGGCGACGTCCTTGCCGGCCAGCTTGCGCAGCGCGGCGCCGTGGCGGCGGGCGATCTTGCCGGCCCCGAGCAGCACGACCTTGATCATGACGTCTCGTCCGG
>Ga0075163_10014369_pt1 | contig 10222 bp, 8 predicted proteins | sample JI1023141ADNA_FD_71478 | JGI IMG/M metagenome (GOLD analysis project Ga0075163, IMG submission 71478) | Wastewater effluent complex algal communities from Wisconsin, to seasonally profile nutrient transformation and Carbon sequestration -... | ecosystem: Engineered > WWTP > Effluent > Algae... | reverse complement strand
GCGCGCCGGTGGACTCGTGGAGCTCGTTGTCGAGGAGGATGTGGAGCAGGTTCGCCGGCCGCTCGAACCCGATGGTAGCCAGCGCGCCCAGGCGCATGAGGGCAGCGCCGTCGCCGTCGAGGACGATGACCCGGCGCTTGGGCTGGGCGAGGGCGAGACCGAGGCCGAAGCTCCCGGCGCAGCCCATGCTGCCCACCATGTAGAGCTGGTTCTCGCGGTCCTCGAGGGCGTAGAGCTCACGGCCGGTGTGGCCGGTGGTGGCGACGATGACGTCGCCCGGGCGCACGTTCTGCTGCACCGCGCGGAGCACGTCGGTGCGCGAGGGGCGACCTTCGGGCCAGGCGAACGAGGGCGCGATCTGCGCGGCCTTGATCTCCCGCGGCTGGGCCTTGGTCTTCAGCTTGTGGGGGGCCACCGAGTCCTTCTTCATGACCAGGCCGTAGGGCTGCTTGGTCTTCTTCATGTGGCCGGCGGCGCGCTCGAGGCACGCGGCCACCTGCGACTCTTCGGTGGGAAAGTACTCCCAGGGAATGCCCATGAGCTCGAAGAGGCCGGTGGTGATCTTGCCCATGAGCTTGTGCTGCGGCTCGTCGGAGGGGCCGCCGGGCTCGCCGCGCAGGGTGGTGATCACCAGCGTGGGGATGTCGAAGATCATGTTCAGCGAGGTGAGCGGGTTCACCGTGTTGCCGAAGCCCGAGTTCTGGAACATCACCACGCTGGGGCGGCCGCCCATGTCGGCGCCGCTGGCGATGGCCACCGCGTCACCCTCGTTGGTCGCGCCGATGTAGTCGAGGTCCGGGGCGTCGATGACGTAGTTGATGAACGGCTTCAGGTACGAGCACGGCACGCCGGTCCACAGGGTGAAACCGTACTTGGTGCTCTCTTTGACGAACGACTCGGCAGAAATCATGGGGGCGGCAGCTCTCTCGAAAAAACGCGTTGCTTGGAACAGCGCCGGGGGGCCCCACCCAACTGGGACGCGAGGCCACCCGGCGCGCAAAGTCTCACCCGTAAACGTGCCCGTGCCCGTGCCCGTGCCCGCTCGAGTGCGTAGCGAAGACTAGAAGGAGGCGCCGACGACGACGTCTTCCACGCTGTCGACGTCGAGCCAGTGACCGGTGGTGTAGAGTACACGCACCTGCTGGCCGGCCTGCTGCACCAGCTTGAGGAGATCGGGGATCTTCATGGCGTTGAACTTGGGGTCGACCGAGGCCTTCTCGAGGACGCTCTTGAGCACCGCGGCGCCCTTGTCGGAGACCTTGAAGAAGCCCATCCACTCGCCCATGACGCCCTCGCGGTCGCCGTCGTGGACGAACTCCTTGAGGGTGACCACGTTGCCGAAGCTGCGCTTGGAGTTGGGCTCCGAGCACACCACGAAGTCGGCCACGCGGCCGCGGTTGCGGCTCTCTTTCCAGTTGGCGTCGACCGCGATGACGAAGTCGTCGGCGGTCTCCATGAGCTCTTGCACGATGTACTTCTTGAAGAGCACGTCGCCGTAGGAGATGACGGTGGCGCCGGCGAGGGCCGAGGCGGCCTTGCCGAGGGAGGCCACTTCCTGGGTGGTGTCGAAGGCGTCGTTGTCGACGTAGGTGAGGCTGGTGAGGTTGACCGCCTCCTTCTTGTAGCCGCGCACCACGGTGACGTCCTTGATGCCCACCGAGCGGTAGGTGTCGGCGATGCGGCCGAGGAGGGGCTGGCCGTTGATGTCGACCATGGCCTTCGGGCGGTCCTTGGTGAGGTCGCCCAGCTCGGCGCCGCGGGAAGCCGCGAGCACGATGGCGCGGGTGGTCTGCCCGTGCTTGGGCAGGTAGAGCTTCTCGGCCTGCTCGAGCTCGGCCTCGCCCTGGATGCGGAAGACCTCGGCCACGGAGACGACGTTGTCTTCCACGTTGAGCAGGTTCTGATCCGCCATGATCTGCTTGGCGGTCTTCTGCATGGCGGTGAGCGCCGAGCGCATCAGGTGGTTGGCCCAGATGACGGTGGAGAAGCCGTACTCGCGGAACACGTCGGTGGGCGTCGTGTAGTACTTGGTCGGGACGATGACGACCGGGCAGCGGTTGCCCCACTCCTTCTTGAAGGTGAGGATCTCGCTCGGCGACTTGAGGGCGCTGTGGATGAGGATCGCGTCGGCGCCGGCCTTGCGGTAGGCCTCGGCGCGCTTGAGGGCTTCTTCGAGACCCCAGCCGGCGATGAAGGCTTCGACACGCGCCACGATGACGAAGTCGTCGTCGCTCTGCGCTTCTTTGCCCGCCTTGATCTTGCCGGCGAACTCGTCGATCTCGGCGAGCGGCTGGGCGGAGCCGCGGATGAAGCTGTTGGTCTTGGGGAAGATCTTGTCTTCGATGCACACGCCGGCGCAGCCGCGCTGCTCCAGCTTGCGCACCAGGCGGCGCATGCTGTTGAAGTTGCCGTAGCCGGTGTCGCCGTCGAGGAGCATGGGGATCTTCACGGCGTCGGCCATGAACTCCACCACCTCGAGCACCTGGGTCCAGCTCGCCTCGTTGTTGTCGCGGCAGCCGAGCGCGGCGGAGATGGAGAGACCGCTGCCCCAGATACCCTCGAAGCCAGCCTCCTCGACCACTTTCGCGGAAAGGCCGTTGTGGGCTTCCATGAGGAAGCTCATCTCCGGACGGGTGATGAGGTTCTTGAGCAGGGTGCTCTTCTTGGTGGACTTGGATGCGGTCGACATTGGGACCGGGTTTAGCACCCCGCGTGCCATGGGAAAGGCCAAACGGTAGAGGCGAAAAGGCGGGATGTTCCGCGGGAAGTGCTCCTTCGTGCAGTGCGTAAGCTCATTCGCTGTGTATACTGGTTGAACCATTCAGTGTGACCACGGGTTCGCACCCAGCGAAAGCCGGCAAATTTTCGATAGTGTTGGGGAATGAAGGCGTTCGCTCTCTCGTTCGGGCCCCCCGAGCACGGCTGGATGGTCGTGATGCTGGGGCGCGCCGAGGGTGATGCGTGGCAGGTCGACGCCTCCGACGTACCCTGCGATTCGCTGGCGATGCTGGTGGGCGCGATGCACGCGCTGCTGGGCGGCGCAGCGGCCTTTGAGATGGAGTGGTCGCTGGAGCCGGCCTACGAGCAGTGGCGCTTCGTGGCCGAGCCGAGCGGCGAGCTCGTGCGCGTGGAGGTGGGCATTGCGCCGGCGAAGCTCGAGACGTTCGCGCGCGTGCCGCGGCGCGAGCTGGTGACCACCGTGTGGCGCGCGCTCCGAAGACTCGAGAGCGATCCCGCGTGGAGCTCCGGCGATGCCTGGTCGTGGCCCTTCCCCAGCGCAGACCTACGGGCGCTCCGAGACGTGCTCGACCGCTCTCATGCTTGAGCCGTTCAATGCTGCGCGCGGGGGCGGGCGCGCGGGTAGCCGAGCTCCTTCCACAGGGAAGACGCGCGTGCCTGCGGCGAGATGCAGAACGAGCGGCAGGAGCTGGTGATCTCGGCGCAGTACCCGCGTGCGTCGCCACGCTGGGCCTCGTGCTTCGCGTGCATCAGCGCGCGCACTTGTTGGCAGAGGACGCACGCCGAAGAGGGGTTGGCCGTGGGGCCATCGGACGGGCAGATCCCCGGATTGCACGGATCCTCCTCGGGGTAGGCCTGATCCATGAGATCGGCGTGCTGCGCGCATGCCTGCTGCCAGCGAACGCAGGACTGCTCGCAATGCGCGAGCGGTGTGGCGCGGTCCTTCGCCGCCCCGACGCAGGCGTCGCGGCACGGGCCGGCCAGGCGCACGCACGTCTGCGGGTCGGCGCAGAACGCCTCAGCTCTGCCGTAGAGAAAGCACATGGATTCGGTCTGGGCCGCGCAGCCGTTCTCCACGCGAACGCACGAGACCTCGCACGGCTCCTCGGTCGGCGTGGCCGCGCGCGGCTTCACGGACGCACCCCCGCAGGCGAAGAGGACGAGCACGATGCCGGCGCACGAAGCCATCACCCGCCGCTTCGTTTCCCCCGTTCCCATGCGGTCCTCAAGGTACCAGGGTAGCTCTGACCGCGCGCGGTCAATCCTGCACGTTGCCGTGGGGAAGCTCGCCTTCGAGCAGCACGCGCTGGCCCGAAGCGCCGGGGGCCCGGCTCTTCCAGAACGCGCTCACCATGCTCTTCATGGTGACGCCACCGCCGGTGTCGTAGGTCCAGAGCGCCGCATCGTTGAAGATGCCGTGCAGGTTCTCTTCGCCCGCCCGGTTCGGGTCCGCGGGCGCGTACAGCCAGAGGATGCCCTCCATGGAGGTGGTCATCTGCGTCTTCCAAGCGTCGCGCGCTGCGCGCTCCTGCGGCGTCAGCGTATCGCTCTCGAGCGGGAGCATGTGCTGGCCCATGTAGAGCTGATCGGTGCGGTTTTGCCCGACGAACGCGCGGATGCCCAGGCCCACCGGCGGCGGCTTCACGATGGCGGGATAGACCAGCGGACCGGAGAGACACGCGGAGACCGGGAGCCCCTGCGCCGCCGCGATGGGCACGCAGCGCGAGTTTGCCACGCCCTTGAAGGTGGCCATGATGTCGGTGGTGACGACCATGTCGGTCTTGCCGCTACCGAACATGGTGTACTTTGCATCGTTCCAGGTGCCGGCGTTCCAGAAGGAGCTGGCCATGAACGCGATGCGCGTGTCGGCGGCCGCGCGCGGCATGCGGTCCACCAGCTGGTCCAGGTTCTGCGAGGCACCGAAGCCACCGGCCGAGCCGCCCGCGAAGAGGATGTCGGCATTGGCGTCGTCGAGCCCGTAGTTGCGCCGCAGGACGTCGATGACCGCGGTCGCGTTGCGATGGCCCATGAAGACCCACGGTTCGACGCCGCCCTTGGCCTTGATCGGCTGCGGCGTGGCGTTGGTGCCGGTCCACAGATCGCTCGAGCAGTAGTGCGCGCGCACGATGGTGGCGTCGAACAGCTCGGGGTTCACCGCCGGATCGCGGCTGAAGAAGTTCTTTCCGTCGTCGAGCACGGTGGAGACGGCCCGGTCCTCGCCCATGCCGGTGGACGAGGTGAGCGCCGCAACGCGGCCGGTGCACTTGCCGTAGGTCCCGTCGCAGAAGCCGCCCCCTTGGAAGTAGATGATCCACTTGTGGCTGCCGCTGGGCGAGGGCGAGATCTCGAAGTCGAACGGCGTGCCGTCGTTGCACTTCGCGTCGGCGAAGCGCTCCATGCGCTTTGCCGGGTACACCACCTCGGCCCGTTGGCCGGACGCCGCGCACGCGGTGACGTCGTAGCCGGAGCAATCGCTGCGGCAGGTGGCCTGGCCCCCGCCCCATACCGCGCCGAGCGAAGTGCAGGCCACGGTGTCGCCATCGCACAGCTCGTCGTCGTCGAGCTTTCCGTCGCCGCACGCGAGCGGGCGACCGCCATCGACCGGTGACACCACGTCCGGGCTCCCGGCGTCGCCACCGGTCACCGGTGCATCGCCGCCGGTACCACTACAGGCGGTCACCCACGCGGCGGCGGCGGTGAGGAGGACGGCGGAGAGCACGGACCCGAGGCGGACAGAGGAGGGCTTCATCGAGGAACCCAACCCGTGCAGCCGCCATGCCCGAGCGGGAGCGACGAAATACGCTGGGAAACTGCGGCGCTGATCTGGTGGATCAGGGACCGGGGCTCGTCCCCGGACGTGCTTCGGTCCACCGCAGGCCGCTTGCCGCTTGCTTCTGGGGTGGGTCCATGTGCAACGTCGCCCCATGAGCGCGGGTAGGACGACGAAGGGTCTCGGGTTTCAAGATGCGGTGCTGCTGGCCGCCCTGGAGACCGCCAAGGGCGGCAACGACGACGCGCTGTTCACGCTGCTGCGGCGCCACTCGAACCTCCCCGGCGTCCGCGCCAACGTCGGTCTGGCGGAGGCCTTCGGCGAGGAGATGGCCACGCGCGGCAAGCCCTACGACGCGCTCCTCGATCGCATGCTGCGGCTCGACGCCGATCGCGCGCCGGGCGGCACCGAGCTCGAGTTCTTGCCCATGTGCGCGGTGTACGGCATCGCGGCGCGCGGGGCCCGCGACCCCAAGGCCCGAAAGCGCGCCTTCGAGCGGCTCCGGGAAGCTGCCGACGATCTGCGCTTTCGCGTCCGCGACGCGGTGGCGCCGGGCTTGGTGAAGATCGGAAGCCAGGCGCCCGACGAGACGCTGGCCGAGCTCCAGAGCTGGGACGACGGATACATGTATGGCGCAAGCACCTTGCAGGCGCTCGCTACCCCAATATTCCTCGACCTCCTGAACGACGGCGAGGCAGTGGCCGACGTGCTCGACAAGGTGTTCGCCTTGGCCAAGGGAGCCCCCCGCTCCGCCGAGCGATACCCCGGCTACAAGTCGCTGATCGATGCCCTGGCGGTGACCCCCGGGGTCGTGGCCGGCCGCTTCGGCAGCGCGATCTTCGATCGCATGGTGATCTGGAGCACGGTGAAAGAGCCCATGCTGCGCGAGGCCATCGAGAAGACCCTCAAGAGCACCAAGCTCGCGGGCCGCTTCCACGACGACGTGACGCGCGTGCACGCTGCACTGGACGCCAGTGCACCCAAGCGCCGCGACCCCACCACCTACGTGGGCAAGACCCGAAACCGCAGCAAGAAGCGCTAGCGCTCCGACTGGTGCTAGAGTGGGAGCCGCGATGGCGGGGCAGGTGCTTCAAGTCAGCGACGAGCTCGGTTCGGGTCAGATCCTGGCTCAGCGATTCCGGCTGCTCCACGTGGTGGGCGAAGGGGGCATGGGCGTTGTGTGGGCGGCCGGCGAGCTCGCCACCGGGCGCGTGGTGGCGCTGAAGTTCCTGCGCGACACGGGCTCCACGGATCCGAAGACCCACGAGCGCTTCTTGCGCGAAGCGCGCGCGGCCATGGCGGTAAGGCATCCCAACGTCGCCACCGTCTCCGAGGTGCTGGAAACGCCCGCCGGCGCGCCGTTCCTGGTGATGGACTTCCTCCAGGGTGAGTCGCTGCGTGAGCGCTTGCGGCGCGACCAGGTGCTCTCGGTGCAAGAGGTGTCGCGCATCATGGTGCCGGTCACGCACGCGGTGGAGGCGGCTCACGCCATCGGCATCGTGCACCGCGATATCAAGCCCGAGAACATCTTCCTCAGCAGGGGCGACGTGCGCGTCCTGGATTTCGGCATCGCCAAGCGTCTGCCGAGGGCGGGCGATGCGGAGATGCTGACGTCGCTCACCACCACCGGCGCGCTCATCGGAACGCCGTACTACATGGCCCCGGAGCAGATCTTCGGCGACGAGGACATCGATGTGCGCGTCGACGTGTGGGCCCTGGGCATCGTGCTCTACGAGTGCCTGGCCGGCGTACGACCCACGCAAGGCATCGGCCTCGGGCAGATCCTGAAGATCATCACCAACGATCAGATTCGCCCTCTGGAGCAGGTGGCGGTGCACCTGCCGCGCGACATCACGCAGCTGGTGACCCAGATGCTCTCGCGACAGCGCGATCGCCGCCCGAGCCTCGCCACGGTGCGGCGCGCCCTTGAGGCGCACGGGCCCACCCTGTACGGCACGCCGGTGCCCCACTCGCTTCGCCGCCCCGACTTCAACACCGGCTCGCCGACGCCGGTGGGTCCGCCGCCCACGCTCTCGGCGCCGCCGCCGGGGTACTCCGGCCCTCCGCCCACCTATTCTTCGGCCCCGCCCGTGGGCTACACGCCGGGGAGCGGGTACAGCCCCACTCTCGATACCCACGCGCCGGCATCCACCGGCTTGCCCACGCGCTTGCCGCCGGAGCCGCTCGGCACCACGCAGAAGGGCGGAGGCGCCACGTTCTTGCTGCTGGGGCTCGGCGGCCTCGGCCTCTTCTTGCTCCTGGGGGGCGGCGCCACCGGGGCGTACTTTTACATGCATGATACAGGTACGACCATCCCCACCGCCACCGGCGTGCTCACCCCGCCCACGGTGACCAGCGGGACGTCGGCGCCGCCGCTCCTCGCGAGCAATACCCCCAGCGGGAGGAGCTCCGCCGGCACCGTACCGCCGCGCCCCTCCACACGGCCCACCGGTCCGGGGCCCGCGCCCACCACACCGGTGCCGACACCCACCAGCTCCGCCACCACGCAGCCCACGCGCCGCGCCGAGTGGAGCGCGTTCACCGATCTCAACGGCATGGCGGGCCCCGAGCCGATCGCCGCCATCAACCAAAATCTCCCCGGTCTGCAGTCGTGCATTCCCGTCCCGTCCGGGGACGACCTCTGGACGTCCTCGTTTCGGGTGTTCTGGCCCAAAGCTGGCGGCCGGAACATCTTCTTCAAGGTTCGAAAGAACGGCAGCGACGACACCTCCCCCCAGGGCCAGGCGGTGCGCGCCTGCCTCCAGGCAAAAGCCGACGCCTGGAACCTTCCGCACCCCCACCAGGACCCGGGGATCGGCGACGTGGACGCGTTCGTACAGGGTTTCGCCGGCTACAGCTGGAAAGCGATTCGCTGAAGGTCTTCGGTGCTCAGGGGGCGGTGGTGCAGTCGCCACCGCTGCAGCTGCAGGTCGCGCCGCCGCATACCTGGGTGCAGCCGCCGCCGGCACACGACATGCTGCCCTTACCGCTGGAGTTGTTCTGGCGACATCCCTTGCCGCTGCACTCGAACGTGCAGGTTGCACCGGCCGCGCACTGCTGCCCGCAGCCTCCGCCGGAGCAACGGAACGTACACGTCGCGCCGGAGGCGCAGTCTTGCGCGCAGTTGCCACCGGTGCACTCGTGGGTGCAGGTCGAGCCGCTCTTGCAATTGCAGGCGCCGCCATCGGAAGGGCATTCCGGGTTGCTGGTAGACGAGCACGCAGAGACCATGGACACGGCGCCCGCGAGGGCGAGCGCGAGACATGCGATGGATGTTTTCACGTCCGCCATCGCACCACGGGCTCCACGCCAGGTCCAGCAATCACCCCGGCAGAGCTAGCTCGAAACGTGAAGCTCAGCCGATGGCCTTCGATCAGATCACGTCCCACCCGGTGTAGAGCTTGGGAACCAAGAGGGCGTCCTCGCCGCGCACGTCGAGCTCGATCCGTAGCCAACGCCGGTTGCGCCGGTTGGCCCGGGCCTTCTCCGGCCGCCCTAGACGCCCGCCGTACCGCGTATCGTGGCGCGCGTCGCGCGTTACCGCGTAGCCCCTCACCGGCGCACCGCGCTCTCACGGACTGCATGTGCAGGCAAAGCCATGCTCGAGCATAGCCCCGCGCGGGCTCGGCGCAAGGACGGCTCAGCTGGGGGCTTTGACCCGCGGGTGGTCCTTCCACGCGGGCATCTTCCCCATGTACGCGAGGGTCTTCTTCTCCAGGTCGGCGCGGCTGGCGTCGGGCTCGCGCCGCGCCTGCCACTGGATCATGCGCTCGAAGCGCTCTTCGAACGGCTGGAGAGCGCCGTCGGCGCCCATGCAGTGCGTGCAATATACACCGTTGTCGATGGGCATGCCGCAGCTCTGGCAGTTGGTCTGGCTCATGATGTCTCCTCTTCGGCGTTGGGGGTGGATTCGCGAACGAGCGCGCGCATGCCTCGCAAGAGCGCAGCTCGCTCGGCGTCCTTCATGCGGGCGAAGGCCGCGGCGAGGCGGCGCGGGTCGAGCACCCTGCGCTCCCGCGCGAGCGCTTCTTCCGCCCCCGGGGTGAGCCACACCAGGTGGCGACGGCGATCGCGCGCGTCGGGCATCCGCTCCACCAGCCCCTTCGCTTCCAGCGCGTCGAAGATCTCGCTGGTGGCCGATTGCGCGCGGCGAAAATGCGCCGAAGCCTCGGACACGGTGAGCGGCCCCGCGAACGCCAGGTGTTGCAGCACCGCTTGGGCCTGGGGGGAGAGCCGCGTCTCGTCCTTGTCGCGCCGCGCGTGAAAGCGCAGGTACACCTCGGGAAAGAGCTCGGCGAAGGTCAGCGCTGCGCGCTCCGCATCCATGCCCAGGAACTACGGCTGGAGCAATGCATCGTCAATCCCGATGCTTTTGCGCCCGATGAGCGTCGCGCTCGAAGCGACCGCTTCCATCCGCACGCGAGGCTGTGAAGCCGCGCCCACCCGGGCCAGGTATCCGGTGAGCGCCGGGCGCGCGCGAATCGCATCGGCCTGCGGAACCGTGAGCTCGGTGAGGAGGCTGCGCAACTGGCCGTAGATGGCCACGTCGGCCACCGAGAGGCGCTCCCCCACCCAGAAACCGCTGACGGGCGCTCGCTCCTCCATGGCGTCGAGAATGAGCTCGAAGCGCGCCCAGCAGGCCGTTGCACCGGCGCGCCACACGTCGCGAGCGACGAGGGTCTTCACCACATTCCTGCGGAGAATGGGCGCCAC
>Ga0075163_10014368_pt1 | contig 10222 bp, 10 predicted proteins | sample JI1023141ADNA_FD_71478 | JGI IMG/M metagenome (GOLD analysis project Ga0075163, IMG submission 71478) | Wastewater effluent complex algal communities from Wisconsin, to seasonally profile nutrient transformation and Carbon sequestration -... | ecosystem: Engineered > WWTP > Effluent > Algae... | reverse complement strand
CGGCTGTTGGCCTCGAAGGCCGAGCCGGCATTGAAGCCGAACCAGCCGGCCCACAGCAGGCCCCCGCCGAGCACGGTGATCAGCAGGTTGTGCGGCAGCATGGGTTCGCTGCCGAACCCGCGCCGCCGCCCGAGCACGATGGCGGCCGTCAGGCCGCTCGCCCCGGAGGCGATGTGCACCACGGTGCCGCCGGCGAAGTCCATGTGGCCCAGGCTCGCCAGCCAGCCGGTGGGGTGCCACACCCAGTGGGCAATCGGCGCATAGACCAGCACCGACCAGAGCGCGGCGAAGACCACGGTCACGCCCAGCCGCATGCGTTCGGCCGTCGCGCCGAGAATGATCGCGAAGGTGATCACCGCAAAGGCCAACTGGAACATGAAGAAGGCCGACTCGGGCACCGTCGGGGCCACCGGGTGGGCGCCGGCGTTGGCGCCGACCAGCCCTTCGGCAAACATGCGCGAGAGGCCACCGATCCACGGCGTGCCGGCGCTGAAGGCCAGCGAATAGCCGATGATGGCCCAGGTCAGGGTCACGGCCGCCGACGCGGCGATGGTGTGGGCGACGATCGACAGCGCGTTCTTGGTGCGCAGCATGCCGCCGTAGAACAGGATGATGCCGGGCATCGTCATCAGCAGCACCAGCACCGTGCAGATCAGCATCCAGGCGGTGTCGCCGCCGCTGATCGCGGGGGATGTTGCAGCAACAGCCTGCCCGGCGGTGCCGCACAACGCACCCGCAGTGACCATCAAGGGCCATCGATTCATCGTCGTGTCTCCCAACGCCGGCAGAGCCTCGCTGTGCTCCGGGGCCGTGATTGGCGCATGGAATGCATTTGCTTACAACCCCTTGAATGACGGATGGCCGGTGGTGCGATCGGGCAGGGAATGCCCTCGCAAGCCGCTATCGAATCCCCTGATGCTGCGCTCAGGTGGGGTCCGTCAGAATGCGCCGTCCCTCGGAGAGTTGCATGGAGAAGGTCTGGCTGAAGCAGTACCCGGCAGGCGTGCCGGCGGAAATCCGAACCGATCTCTACACGTCGCTGGTGGCGCTCGTCGAGGAGAGCTTCCGCAAGTACCGCGACCTGCCAGCCTACCGCTTCATGGGCAAGGCCTTCACGTTCGGCCAGATCGATGATCTGTCCCGGGCCTTCGCGGCCTACCTGCAGTCCACCGGCCTGGCGCCTGGCGACCGGGTGGCCATCATGATGCCCAACGTGCCGCAGTACCCGGTGGCGGTGGCGGGCATCCTGCGTGCGGGCATGGTGGTGGTCAACGTCAACCCGCTGTACACGCCGCGAGAGCTCGAACACCAGCTCAAGGATTCGGGCGCGAAGCTGATCATCGTGCTCGAGAACTTCGCCTCGACGCTGCAGCAGGTGATGGAGGCCGTGCCGACGAAGAAGGTGGTGGTTGCCGCAATGGGCGACATGCTGGGCCTGATCAAGGGCACCCTGGTCAACCACGTGGTGCGCAACGTCAAGAAGATGGTGCCGGCGTGGCGCATCGGCGCGGCGGTGCGCTTCAACGACGCGCTGGGGGTCGGTCGCCGCAAGGCCTACACCGAGCCCAAGGTCGGCCCCGACGACATCGCAGTGCTGCAATACACCGGGGGCACCACCGGGGTGAGCAAGGGCGCGGTGCTGCTGCATCGCAACCTGGTGGCCAACCTGCTGCAGGCCGAGGCCTGGTACCAGCCGGCGCTCAAGAAGATCCCGCCGGGCGAGCAGATCGTCACCGTGTGCGCGCTGCCGCTGTACCACATCTTCGGCTTCAACACGAACATGATGCTGGCCATGCGCATGGGCGGCTGCAATCTGCTGATCGCCAATCCGCGCGACATCCCGGGCACGCTGAAGGAGCTGTCACAGCACAGGTTCCACAGCTTCCCGGCCGTCAACACCCTGTTCAATGCGCTGGCCAACCATGCCGACTTCGACCAGGTCGACTGGAGCCACCTGAAAATCAGCGTCGGCGGCGGCATGGCGGTGCAGCAGGCCACCGCGCGGCTGTGGCTCGAAAAGACCGGCTGCCCGATCTGCGAGGGCTACGGCCTCAGCGAGACCAGCCCGTCGGCCACCTGCAACCCGGTGGATGCCACCGCCTACAGCGGCAACATCGGCCTGCCGATGCCGAACACCGAACTGAGCCTGCTCGACGACGACGGCGCCGAAGTGCCGCCGGGCACACCCGGCGAGATCGCCATCCGTGGCCCGCAGGTCATGGCCGGCTACTGGCAGCGGCCCGACGAGACGGCCAAGGTGATGACCGCCGACGGCTTCTTCCGCACCGGCGACATCGGTGTCGTCGACGAACGCGGGTACTTCCGCATCGTCGACCGCAAGAAGGACATGATCCTCGTGAGCGGCTTCAACGTGTACCCGAACGAGGTCGAGGACGTCATCACGCAGATGCCAGGCGTGCTCGAGTGTGCGGCGGTCGGCGTGCCCGATGCCAAGGCCGGCGAGGCGGTCAAGGTGGTCATCGTCAAGAAGGACCCCGGGCTCACCGAGGCCGACGTGCGCTCTTTCTGCGAGGCCAACCTCACCGGCTACAAGCGGCCGAAGATCGTCGAATTCCGTGTCGACCTGCCGAAGTCTCCGGTTGGCAAGATCCTGCGACGCGAGCTGCGCGGCTGACCCGTGGTTAACGTGGGAGGCCCCGACCGGGCCCCCACGACAACGGGAGCTGCAAGATGAGCGTTCGATACCAGAAATCCGATGCCGGACGTGCCGAGATTCGAAGCCGGAGCGTCGATCTGCCACGTCCGGCGCGCAATCTGCTGTTGATCATCGACGGCACGCGCAGCGGCGACGAATGGCTCGCGATGGTGGCCGGTGCCACCGAGCAGGACTTGCGGTCGTTGCTGGCACGAGGCCTGGTGTCGGCACTGTCCCAGGCCGCCATCGAGCCGCCTGCGTCGGTCGAGGAGCCGCTCGCGGACGCCCTGCAGGCGGCCGGTTTCCGTGCGCTCTACGCCTACCTCACGTCGAACGCCCGGCCACGGCTGGGCCTGATGAAGGGTTACCGCGCCGTGCTGGACATCGAGCGCAGCACCGATGTCGCGGCCCTGCGCCGCTACGCGGTGCAGTTCGTCGAACTCGTGCGCGAGGCCGGCGGCGAAGAAGCAGCGCGCATGGTGCGCCGCGAACTCTCGGCGCTGCGCTGAGGCGACGCCACGCCTCATGACGCTGCGCTTGTTCGTCGATGCACCGCTGCAGACAGCAGCGAGCCTGGCGCTGCCTCCAGGGGCTGCCAGGCATGCGCAGGTGCGGCGGGTGCAGCCCGGGGACGCCCTGGTGCTGTTCGACGGCCGCGGCGGCGAGTGGCTGGCCACGGTGCGATCGATGGGTCGCAGCGAGGTCGTCGTCGAGGTGCGCGGGCATGTGGCGGTCGATCGCGAACTGCCGCTCCGGGTCACGCTCGCGTTGGGCGCACCGGCCAATGACCGCATGGACATCCTGGTCGAGAAGGCCTGCGAACTGGGTGTCGCGGCCATCCAGCCGCTGCTTTGCGAGCGCTCCGTGCTGCGGCTCGCCGGTGAGCGCATCGAGCGAAAGCGCGAGCATTGGCAGGCGGTGGCGGTGTCGGCCTGTGAGCAGAGCGGGCGCACCCGAGTGCCGTCGGTGGCACCGATGTGCAGTCTCGAGCGCTGGCTGGCGGCGCTGCCGCCGGATGGCGAACGCTGGTTGCTCAGTCCTGTGGAAGGCGGACCCCCGACGCGACCTGCGCTCGATGCGCCACTGGCCGTGCTCAGCGGCCCCGAGGGCGGGCTGAGCGAGGCCGAGGAGGCCGCCGCGCGGGCCGCCGGCTTCCAGTCGGTGCAGCTGGGCCCCCGCATCCTTCGGGCCGAGACGGCACCATTGGCAGTCCTGGCCTGGCTGGCGCTGGGCGCCTGACCGGGCGCTCGAACAAACCCCTACCTGGGTCGCGGGCCGACGCGCCGCCGGGCACGCACAATGCGCGGTCGAACGACAAGGAGCAGTGACGATGGGACTTCTGGACCAGGTGGTGGGTGCCCTCGGGGGCGCGCAAGGCGGTGGTCATGGCGGTGGCCAGGCCGAACTGATCCATGCCGTCATCGGCATGCTCGGCAGCGGCTCCGGCAGTCAAAGTGGTGGCCTGGGCGAACTGGTGGCCCGCTTCCAGCAGGGTGGCCTGGGTGACGTGGTGTCGTCTTGGATCTCGACCGGGCAGAACCTGCCGATCTCGGCCGACCAGCTCAGCTCGGTGCTCGGCCAGGACGCCATTGCCGGCCTGGCGCAGAAGACCGGCCTGCCCGCCGGCGACCTGACCTCGCAGCTCACGCAGATGCTGCCGCAGATCATCGACGGCCTGACGCCGAACGGTCAGCTGCCGCAGGGCGGCCTGGGCGACATCGGCAGCCTGCTCGGCGGATTGCTGCGCCGGTAGGCTGCTACTCGTGCGCGGCCGGCTTGTTCGAGCCGGCCACCATGTCGAAGCGGAACAGCCGGCATTCGATCGGGCCGTTCCACATCGGCACGCGGCGGCTCTCCTTCAGCCGCATCAGGCCCGGCAGCTTCATGTCGGGGCTCAGGCACCAGGCCGACCAGCCGGCATAGTGGCGCTTCCAGTGTGCCGCCAGCGCGCTGAAGAACTCGGCCGAACTTCCACCCCCTTCGAACGACTCGCGGGCTGCCGCCGGGGCCGACCCCTGGCCCTTGGGCGCAAGACGCTCGCCGTAGGGTGGGTTGAGCATCAACGTTCCGTGGGGCCGCGGGGGCGGACGTTGCAGTGCATCAGCGGTCTTGAACTCGATGGCGTGTGCGACGCCGGCGCGTTCGGCATTGCGCTGCGCGAAGTCGGTCATGCGGAAGCTCACGTCGCCCGCGAACACCGCGACCGCTGGCGCATGCTCGCGCGCCTTGGCGGCGCGCTGCAAGTCGCGCCACGCGTTCAGCTGCGGTCGAAAGGGCAAGATCCGCTCGAAGGCGAATCGGCGTTGACGGCCCGGTGCCATGCCGCAGGCCAGCTGCGCCGCCTCGATGGCGATGGTGCCGGCGCCGCAGCAGGGGTCGAGCAGGGCACCGTCTTCGGCGCGGCCCTGCCAGCCCGCCGCCGCGAGCATCGCCGCGGCCAGCGTTTCTTTCAGCGGCGCCTCGCCCTTGACGTCCTCGCGGCCGCCCTTGGCATCGCGCCAGCCACGCTTGAACAGCGCCTCGCCGGAGGTGTCGACATACAGCGTCGCGTGTTCGGGTCCGAGGTACAGCGACAGCGGCAGGTCGGGATGGCGCGTGTCGACGCTGGGGCGCTCGCCGGTGGCGTCGCGAAGCGTGTCGCAGACGGCGTCCTTGATGCGCAACGCCGCGAAGTTCAGGCTGCGCAGCGGCGATCGCTGCGCGGCCACGTCCACCCGCAGCGTCTGCTCGACGCCGATCCATTCGGGCCAGGGCACGCGCCGGGCCATGTCGTACAGGTCGTGTTCGTCGCGATAGGGCGCATCGATCACCGGCCACAGCACGCGCTGTGCGAGCCGGCTCTCGAGGTTGACCTGCATGGCGGTGCGCAGGTCGCCTTCGAGCCAGACCCCGCCGCGGGTGGCTTCGGCCTCGCGCCCCGTGATGCGCCGCAACTCATCGACCAGCAGCGGCTCGACGCCGGCTGCGCAAGGCATGAACATCAGATCGTCTTCCGCAACGAGGCCGGCGCGATCTTCAGCGCCTCGCGGTACTTGGCCACCGTGCGGCGCGCGACCTGGATGCCCTGCTCCTCGAGCATCTGCGACAGCTGGCTGTCCGACAGCGGCTTGGCCGCGTCCTCGGCCGCGACCAGCTGCTGGATCAGCGCGCGCACCGCGGTGCTCGAGGCATTGCCGCCGGCCTCGGTGTTGAGCGAGCTGCCGAAGAAGTACTTCAGCTCGTAGGTGCCGTAAGGCGAGGCCATGTACTTGGCGGTGGTCACGCGCGAGATGGTCGACTCGTGCAGGCCCAGTTCGTCGGCGATCTCGCGCAGCACCAGCGGCTTCATCGCGATGGCCCCGTGCGTGAAGAAGCTCTTCTGGCGCTCGACGATGGCCTTGCTGACCCGCAGGATGGTGTCGAAGCGCTGCTGGATGTTCTTCATGAACCAGCGCGCTTCCTGCAGACGCGCCGACATGCCGGGCCCGCTGCCGTTGCGCTGGCCACGCACGGCCTGGGCGTAGAGGTCGTTGATGCGCAGGCGCGGCATCACGTCGGGGTTGAGCATCACCTTCAGCCCGCGGCCGGAGCGCTGCACGATGACGTCGGGCACGATGATGTTCGACTCGGCCTCCGAGAACTGGCGACCGGGCTTGGGTTCGCAGGCCACGATCAGGCCCTGCGCCGCGCGGATGGTGTCCTCGTCGGCGCCGGTCAGCGCGACCAGCTTCTTCATGTCGCGCCGGGCCAGCAGCTCGAGGTACTTCTCGCAGATGCGGATGGCCACCGTCCGCTCCGCGCACTCGGGCGTGGTGCGCAGCTGCAAGGTCAGGCATTCGGACAGCGAGCGCGCGCCGACTCCCAGCGGCTCCAGGCTCTGCAGCCAGCGCAGCGCGCACTGCAGCTGGTCGGCCAGCTGCTCGCGGCCGTCGATGGACTCGATGCCGAGCATCTCGGCCAGGCGTTCGGCGATTTCTTCCAGCGGGTCGGCCAGGTAGCCGTCGCCATCGAGCGACTCGATCAGCACATTCAGCGCGGCCAGGTCGTCGGCGTTCAGCCGCATGCCGGCAATCTGGGTGCGCAGGTGGTCCTGCAGCGTGCCGCCGGAGGCACGGCGGTCCTGTGCCTCGGTGTCGTCGCCTTCGCCGCTGCCACTGGCGCTGCTGGCCGAGGGCGTCTCGCGGATGCCGTCGAAGTCTTCGTTCTCGGTGCCGTTCTCCCAATCGCTGCGTTCGGTCGTGCCGAACTCCTGGTCGGTGACCTCGGCCAACGCCGGCTCGCCGGCGTCGCTGCCCCCATCGCTGGCGCCATCGGTCTCGTCGCGGTCGCTGACACGCTCCGCGGCGCGGTCGTCCTTCAGCGCGCGGTCGGACGGCGCCTCGAAGGTGCTGCCGGCATCCTCTTCGGTTTCGAGGAAGGGGTTCTGCTCGAGCATCTGCTCGACTTCCTGGTGCAGTTCCAGCGTCGACAGCTGCAGCAGGCGGATCGATTGCTGCAACTGCGGCGTCAGCGCCAGGTGCTGGGAAAGTCGGACCTGCAGGGAGGGCTTCATGGGAGGTTCTCGTGGCCCTACATGCGGAAATGTTCGCCGAGGTAGACCTTGCGGACATCGGCGTTCTCGACGATCTCTTGAGGTGTGCCTTCGGCCAGCACGCTGCCTTCGCTGATGATGTAAGCGCGGTCGCAGATGCCCAGCGTCTCGCGCACGTTGTGGTCGGTGATCAGCACGCCGATGCCACGGTCGCGCAGGAAACTGATGATGCGCTGGATCTCGATCACGGCGATCGGGTCGACACCGGCAAACGGCTCGTCGAGCAGGATGAATCTCGGCTGCGTGGCCAATGCCCGTGCGATCTCGACGCGCCGGCGCTCGCCGCCCGACAGCGCCGGGGCCGGCGAGCCGCGCAGCTTGTCGATGCCCAGGTCCTGCAGCAGCTTGTCGAGCAGCTCGTCGATCAGCGTGGACTTCAGCGCGCGGCCGTCGGGGCCGATCTGCAATTCGAGCACGGCGCGGATGTTCTCCTCGACGGTCAGCTTGCGGAAGATCGAGGCCTCCTGCGGCAGGTAGGACAGACCCATGCGCGAGCGTTGGTGGATCGGCAGCGATTCGATGCGCGTGCCGTCGATGCGGATCTCGCCGTCGTCGGCGCGGACCAGGCCGACGACCATGTAGAAGGTTGTCGTCTTGCCGGCGCCGTTGGGTCCGAGCAGTCCGACCACCTCACCGGCGGCCACCGCCAGGTGCACGTCCTTGACGACCTTGCGCGCGCCGTAGCTCTTGGCCAGGTGCTCGGCCTCGAGACGGCTCCCGCTGCCGCCGAGAGCGGCCGATCGCGGCATCTCCATCAGCGCGGCTCCGGGGTGCTGCGCGCGGGCTTGCCCGCGCTGGCCGACGAGGCGGCAGGGTCGACACGCGGGCCCAGCACGGCACGGATGCGGCCGCCCGGGTTGGCCGGCGTGGCCGTGCCGCCCTGGACGCTGAACAATTCGGCGTTGTGGTCCCAGGTGATGAGAGCGCCGGTGATTTCGTCCACCGGCGTGCCTGCGCGCATGCGGCGGACGACGCCGTTACCGACGAACTTCAGGGTTTCCGAGCGGCCATCGAACTCGATTCGGTCGGCCACGCCTTCGACGGTCTCGTCGACACCATCACGCTTCTGCTTGTAGCTGGCCTGCTGGCCGCCTGCCGCTGACGCGATGCCGGTGCGGTAGCCGTCGGATGTCTCGCGCAGTTCGACCCGGTCGGCGCGGATCTGCATCGTCCCCTGACTGATCAGCACGTTGCCGTTGAAGACCACGATCTGCTTCTGCAGGTCGACGCTGCCGGGCTTGTCGGCCTCGACCACCATCGGCTTGCTGCGGTCGGCCTTCTCGCCCCAGGCCGGCGACGCCGCCATCGCAAAGGCCATCAGCATGGCTGCGGCGAGGCGGTGGGGCGGGATGGAATGGAGTGACTTCATGATCGGCACGAAACTTGCAGATCATTGTAGTCACAACGCCTTGGCTGGCACGTGCTGGTTCGCGACTTTCGCCAGAAACTTTGTCGCGTCGGCGTGATGGCCTCACGCCCGCAGAAGCGCGTCCCTGGCGGGGAACTCAGCCCGCGCGCGTGAAATCGCGCTTGGGACTTCGCCAGCCACGCGGCCCCTCGCGGGCTCGCGTGCGCAGACTCAGCCCTTGCGCGAGCGATCGATCAGGTAGTCTGCCACCGAAACGGCACGGTCGTGGCCGCCGGCGAGCGCGGCCGACGTGAAAAACCGCCCGTCGATGCCGAGCGCGGGCACACCGTCGATCTTGTACGCATCGCTCAGCTGGCGGGCCTTGGTGGCTTTGGTATTGACGCCGAAGGACTTGAAGGTCTCGCTGAACTTGGCGCCGTCGACGCCGGCGGCCGTGGCCAGCGCCAGCGCGTCGGCCTCGCTGGTCAGGCGCTGCCCCTGGCCGTGGATGGCGTTGAAGATCTTGCGGTGCGCCGTGGCCAGCTGGCCCATTTCTTCGAGCGCGTAGAACAGCTTCTGGGCCACCTGGTGGCGCGCGGTGAAGCCCACCGGCACGCGGCGGAAGGCCACATCGGGCGCCAACTTCTTGGTCCAGCCCTCGAGCACCGGCTCGAAGGCAAAGCAGTGCGGGCACTCGTACCAGAAGAACTCGACCACCTCGATCTTCTTGTCGGGACCGGGCAGCGATACCGGAGCGCGCTGGGAGAGCTTGACGAAATGGGTGCCCTCGACCGGGGCCTGCGCCTGCGCCGGGCCCACCAGGGCCAGACCCAGGCCTGCAGCGCCCAGCTGGATCGAGAAGTCGCGCCGGTTCATGAGAATCCTTTCGAGTTGTGTCTTCCGGTGGAGTCCCGGGAGGACTGCGAGTTCCGTCTTCAAGGACGATCGACTCGCACCATCTGTGCCGTGATGTTGGCTTCCTGCAGCTTGCCTTGCTGTGCGTCGGCCTCGTCCCGCGTCTCGTACGGTCCCAACCGGACGCGGTACACCGTGCGCCCGGACTGCTCGCGTTCGGTGATCTTGGCCGACATGCCGATCATCGCCAGCTTGGCGCGCTGCTGTTCCGCTTCGTCCGACCGCGTGTAGGCTCCGACCTGCACGAAGTACACAAACGGATCACCGGCCCTGGTGGTGGACGCCGGCGCGGAAGCAGCGGTGCCCGGCGACGCGCCGGCCAGGATGGCGGCCGGGTCCCGGGTCGACTTGGCCGGAGCGGCGGCGCTGGCCGGCGCTGCGGCCGTCGGCGTCGCAGCCGATGCAGTGGTGGGTGGCAGCACCGCCACGGCACTGGCGGCACCGGAGGCCGCCGCGGCGGCAGCGGGTCGGGCGACGGGCTTGCCGGCCAGCGGGGCGTTCGGGTCCCAGGTCTTGTTGCGCTCCTGCTCAGCCTGGTCCTGCTCGGCCGTGCGCTGCGGCACCTTGTTGACGAACGGAACCGGCGCCTTGGTGATGTACAGCGCCACACCCAGGGCCAGCGCCAGCCCGATCAGCAGGCCGGCCACCAGGCCGAGCACGAATCCACCACGCTGCAGCAGCATCATGGGACAGCCTCCGTTGCGGGGGGAGCTTCACGGGACATCGATTCCGG
>Ga0075163_10014366_pt1 | contig 10223 bp, 9 predicted proteins | sample JI1023141ADNA_FD_71478 | JGI IMG/M metagenome (GOLD analysis project Ga0075163, IMG submission 71478) | Wastewater effluent complex algal communities from Wisconsin, to seasonally profile nutrient transformation and Carbon sequestration -... | ecosystem: Engineered > WWTP > Effluent > Algae... | reverse complement strand
GTCGAGGAAGTACTTGAGCGGCGCGGCCATGTTGCCGAACCGCACCGGGCTGCCGAGGATCACGCCATCGCAGGCGGCCAGGTCATCAATGGTGGCCCATGGCGCGCCCTGGTCCGGCGATGCGACCACCGGGCGCTCGCTCTCGGCCGACACCGGCGGCACGCTGCGCAGCCGCGCGGCGGCGCCCGCCACCGATTCCACGCCGCGGCACACCTGCCGGGCAAGTTGCGCCGTGGTGCCGTTGCGCGAGTAGTAGACGACGAGGATTTCTGCGTTGCCGGTCATCGCGTGGAGGTGACCTTCGACATGCCCAGGTCATCGGCGCCGTTCCAGTTGCGCGTCCAGCGACCCACGACCTTGTCGGGATACTCGCGCCTGCCCACGCTGCCGTTGTAGCGCGCCAGCGCGCGGCGCACGTCGTTCTTCTCGCGCTGCAGGTAGTAGCGCAGGATGGCGCAGCCCATGCGCATGTTGGCCTCGACCTGAGTGAGCTGGTGGCGCTTCATGCCGAGCTGCTCGGGCCAGAAGGGCATCACCTGCATCAGGCCCACGGCGCCGGCCGAGGAAACGGCCCAGCGGTCGAAGCGGCTCTCGATGTCGATCACCGCCAGCACGAGTCCGGGCGGCAGCCTCTGCAGGCCCGGGCGATGCGCTTCGCAGAAGGCGGTCTTCAGGATCTGCATGCGCTCGGCCGGATCACGCACGATGCGGCGCAGCTTGGGCTCCATCATCGTGAACCACACGGCCGAGTCGAACTTGTCGGGGAAGCATTCGGCCGCGTCGATGGCCTGCGCCACGATGCTGCGCAGTTCCGGGTCGCGCTGGGCGTCGGCCGACGCCGGGCCGGCCAGCGCCAGCCAGGCGAGCAGCAGCGCCGCCGCCTTACGCCAGGCGCGCGCGGAGGGCGTCGAGCAGGCCATTGACGGGGAGCTCACCGGTCGCGCCGGTGCGCCGGTGGCGGTATTCGAGCTGGCCGGCCGCGAGCCCGCGGTCGCCGATGATCACGCAGTGGGGAATGCCCAGCAGTTCAGCGTCGGCGAACTTCACCCCGGGCCGCGCGTCGCGGTCGTCGTAGAGCACGTCGATGCCGGCGGCGCCGAGTTCGGCATACAGCGAATCGGCCGCATTGCGAACGGCTTCGGAGCGATCGTGGTTGAGGGTAACGAGCAGCACGGTGTAGGGCGCGATGGGGTCGGGCCAGATGATGCCCTTGTCATCGTGGTTCTGTTCAATGGCGGCCGCCACGACGCGCGTCACACCAATGCCATAGCAGCCCATCAGCGGGGTCAGGGGCTTGCCGGCCGGATCGAGCACCGAGGCCTGCATGGCCTCGCTGTACTTGCGGCCCAGCTGGAAAATGTGGCCCACCTCGATGCCGCGGCGGATGGCCAGCTTTCCCTGGCCCGAGGGGCTGGGATCGCCCGCCACCACATTGCGCAGGTCGGCGGTTTCCGGCTCCGGCAGGTCGCGGCCCCAGTTCACGCCGGTGAGGTGTGCATCCCTGGCGTTGGCGCCGCAGACGAAATCGGCGAGCGCCGCCGCCGCGTGATCGACCACGATGCGGCACTTGAGGCCGACCGGTCCCAGGAAACCCGGCTCGGTGCCGGTGCCGGCGAGCACGCGCTGCGCCGTGGCCATGCGCAGCGGACTGGCAACGCCCGCCACCTTCTGCGCCTTCACCGCATTCATCTCGTGGTCGCCGCGGATGACCATCGCCACCACGCCACCATCGCTGCCCTCGACGATCAGCGTCTTCACGCAGCGCGTGGCGTCGACGCCCAGCAGCTTGCTGACGTCGGCGATCGTCTTCGTGGCCGGCGTGGGCACCGTCGCCAGGCTCTGCGTGGCGGCGGGGCGCTTGCCGTCGTAGACGGGCGTTGGCGCGAGCTCGAGATTGGCGGCGTAATCATCCGCGTCGGACACGGCGATCGCGTCCTCGCCGGAATCGGCCAGCACCTGGAATTCCTCCGACGCGCTGCCGCCGATCGACCCGGTGTCGGCGCGCACGGCGCGGAAGGTCAGGCCCATGCGCTCGAACATGCGCGTGTAGGCCGTCTTCATCGCGGCATAGCCTTCGGCGAGGGATTCCTGGTCGGCATGGAACGAGTACGCGTCCTTCATCAGGAACTCGCGGCCGCGCATCACGCCGAAGCGCGGCCGGATCTCGTCGCGGAACTTCATCTGGATCTGGTAGAAGTTCACCGGCAGCTGTCGATAGCTTTTCAGTTCGCGCCGGGCGACATCGGTGATCACTTCCTCGGCCGTGGGGCCGATGACGAATTCACGGTCGTGGCGATCCTTGAAGCGCAGCAGTTCCGGACCGTACTGTTCCCAGCGTGCCGATTCCTGCCACAGTTCGGCGGGCTGCACCGCCGGCATCAGCATTTCGTACGCGCCGGCGCGGTCCATCTCCTCGCGGATGATCTTCTCGACCTTGCGCACCGCGCGCAGGCCCATGGGCAGGAAGGTGTAGATGCCGGCGGCCAGGCGGCGGATCAGGCCGGCGCGCAGCATCAGCTGGTGGCTGATGACTTCGGCGTCGGCCGGAGTCTCTTTCGCGGTGTTGACGGGATAGCGGGAAAGACGCATGAAAACCTGTATGAATGGTTTGTCGGGCTGGCCCGCCAGTCTATATGATGCACGCAATCCATGGACGCCCCCACCCCAGAACGCCCACGCAGCCGCGCGATCTACCTGCTGCCGAACCTGTTCACCACGGGCTGCCTGTTCTCGGGCTTCTACGCCATCGTCGCGGCCATCGACGGCAACTACGAGCGCGCCGGCTTCGCCGTGTTCGCCGCCATGCTGATGGACACCCTCGACGGCCGCGTGGCGCGCCTGACGCGCACCGAGAGCGCCTTTGGCAAGGAATACGACTCCCTCGCCGACATGGTCTCGTTTGGCGTGGCGCCAGCCATCGTGGCCTACCAGTGGGGCGTGGTGCGCCTGTTCGAGTACGGCCAGGTCTGGGGCCGCGTAGGCTGGCTCGCGGCCTTCTTCTACGCGGCATGCGCGGCGCTGCGCCTGGCGCGGTTCAACACCCGCACCGCGGCCGACAAGCGCTTTTTCGAAGGACTGCCCAGCCCCTCCGCGGCGGCCATCGTCTCGGCATTCATCTGGTCATCCAGCGAGTGGCGTGAACCGGGTCTGGCCGGGCTCATCATGGCCGCGCTGGTGACGGCGACGGCCGGCTTCCTGATGGTCAGCAGCTTCGGCTACAACAGTTTCAAGAAGCTGGACGCCGAGGGCCCGGTGCGCTTCGCCACCTTCCTGCTGGTGCCGCTGGGTTTCATCCTGATTGCCCTTTATCCGCCCACCGCGCTGCTCGCCATCTTCGGCACCTACGCGCTGTCCGGTCCGCTGTTCTGGGTGCTCAAGCGCATGCGGCGCGGACAGCGTCGCGAGCCGCAGGAACCGGATGCGACCTGATGGAGGGGCGCGCCACGTACCTCGCGGCCCTGGGCATCGACGACTGGCGGCAGCGCCGACCGCTGGCCACAGCGGGCGAGAGCTGGGAAACCATCGCCGCCGAGGTGGCCGAGTGCCGCAAGTGCGGGCTGTGTGAAACCCGCACGCGCACCGTGTTCGGCGTCGGCGATCGCAAGGCCCGCTGGCTGGTGGTGGGCGAAGCGCCGGGCGCCGAGGAAGACAAGCAGGGCGAGCCATTCGTGGGCCGTGCGGGTGGGCTGCTCGATTCCATGCTGCGCGGCATCGGGCTCGCCCGCGAGCAGGTGTTCATCGCCAATGTGCTCAAGTGCAGGCCGCCGAACAACCGCGACCCCGCGCCCGCCGAAGTGGCGCAGTGCCTGCCTTACCTGGAGCGGCAGATCGCGCAGCTTCAACCCCGCATCATGCTGGCCGTGGGGCGCATCGCGGCGCAGAACCTGTTGGCCACCGACACTCCCATCGGCAAGCTGCGTGGCCATGTGCACAGTTTCGGCGCCGCAGGCATTCCGCTGGTGATCACCTATCACCCGGCCTACCTGCTGCGTTCTCCCACGGAAAAGCGCAAGGCATGGGAGGACCTCAAGTTCGCGCGGCGCGTGGCATCCGGCACGCAGGCGTGAACGCACCTCCCGAGATCCTGATCCGCGACATGGGTTTCGACGATGTCGCAACCGTGGCGCAGCTCGAGCGGCGCTCCTATGCCTTCCCGTGGAGCGATGCGATATTCCGCGACTGCCTGCGGGCCGGCTACTACTGCTGCGTCGCGGAGCTCGATTCGATCGTGATGGGCTACGGCATCATGAGCACCGGGGCCGGCGAGGCGCACGTGCTGAACCTGTGCGTGGCCGAATCCTTCCGCACGCGGGGCATCGGTTCGCAGCTGATGTGGCACCTGCTGGAGTTCGCCCGCAGCCTGCGGGTGGTGGATGTGTTCCTCGAGGTGCGGCCGTCGAACACGGCGGCCATCCGGCTCTATCAATCGCTGGGCTTCACGCAGATCGGCATGCGGCGCGGCTACTACCAGGCGGAGGGCGGGCGCGAGGACGCGGTCGTCCTGCGCCGCTCACTGGGCAAAGGCCGCGCATAGCGCCCTGCGAGCGGGATTTGCCCACCGCGCGCGCTGGCGGTAGCCTCTTGCACAACACTTCAAGAGGGGAATCCATGCGCAACCCTGTCAGATCCACAATCGCCCCGGCCCTGGCTGGCGCCTTGCTGGTGCTCGCCCTGGGCGCTGCGCTGCCCGCGTCGGCACATCACTCCTTTGCCGCCGTATACGACATGGAAAAGTCGGTGAAGGTGACGGGCACCATCGTGAAGGTACGGCTCACCAATCCGCATTCCTGGTTCTACATCGACGTCAAGGATGACGCCGGCAACGTCGCCCACTGGGCCTTCGAGGCGGGTACGCCCAGCGGCATGATCCGCAATGGCTACAAGGCCAGCGTGATCAAGCCGGGCGATGTCGTCACGATCTCGGGCTTCCACGCCAAGGACCCGTCGCAGAACATGGCCATGCTGCGTGAACTGACGATTGCCGATGGCACGGTGTTCGGATTGTTCGGGCCGCAGGAAACACCCGCGGCGAAGTGACAGCAGCGGCCGGAGGACAGATGCAAACGAATACCTTATGGCGTGGCGTGTTGGCTTTGTGCGCACTGGCGCCGCTGGCGGCGCTCGCGGCTGCGCCGGATGCGAAATCCGCCGCCGGTGCGGTTCCCCGCATGGCCGACGGTCATCCGGATCTTTCCGGCGTCTGGTGGGGTGGGGGTGATATCGGAAGCAGGAACCGGACTCGCGGGCCGGGCAATGCCGCGGGCCCCAGCTACACGAGCCTGTACACGCCGGAGGCGGCGGCTGCATCCGCCAAGCTCAGCGACAAGGATGATCCGACGCTCAGGTGCGCGCCGGTGGCTTTCGGCACGCTGAACGTCCGGCTGTGGAATGTCGGTGCCGTCGGGCAGATCGTCGCAACGCCGAAGATGGTGGTGTTGCTGTCAGAGACTTTCCACGACTACCAGCTGGTGCCGACGGACGGCAGGCCGCATCGCGAGGACCAGCCACCCAGCCAGCGCGGTGACGCGGTGGGACATTGGGAAGGCGATACCTTCGTCGTCGACGTGACCAACTTCACCGACGACACGTGGATGTTCGCCGAGGGCCGGGTTTCGATACATTCGGATGCCATGCGCATCGTCGAGCGCTATCGCCGGGTCGACGCGAACACGCTCGAGGTGGACACGGTGGTCACGGATCCCAAGACCCTGACCGGCCCCTGGACGGTACCGAAGCAGACACTGAAGCTGGCTCCCTTCGACCAGCTGCTGTCGCTCAATTGCTCGTCCCAGGAAGCCGACGCGATGATCCAGAGCGCCAGCCAGGGCAAGTAGCCCCGGGCCCGGCGCGGGCACACTAGGCCAGAAGGGCGGTAGAACGTACTATCCGCCCCTTCTTTGCAAGGTGGCTGACTGGTATGGCTGAGGTGATCCCGGGAGAAGCGGGCAAGAGACGCACTTTTGCCATTATTTCCCACCCCGACGCGGGCAAGACGACGCTGACCGAGAAGCTGCTGCTGTTCGGTGGCGCCATCCAGCTGGCCGGCACCGTGAAGGGCCGCAAGGCCGCCCGTCACGCCACTTCGGACTGGATGCGGCTGGAACAACAGCGCGGCATCTCGGTCACCTCTTCGGTCATGCAGTTCCCGTTCAACGGCTGCATCGTGAACCTGCTCGACACGCCCGGGCACGAGGATTTCTCCGAAGACACCTATCGCACGCTGACCGCGGTGGATTCCGCGCTGATGGTGATCGACTGCGCCAAGGGCGTGGAAGAGCGCACCATCCGGTTGATGGAGGTGTGCCGACTGCGCGCCACGCCCATCATCACCTTCATCAACAAGCTCGACCGCGAGGGCAGGGCGCCGCTCGACCTGCTGGACGAGATCGAGAAGGTGCTGAAGCTCACGGTGGCGCCGGTGATCTGGCCCATCGGCATGGGGCACGACCTGATGGGCACCTATCATCTGGTCGAAGACCGCATCTACGTGTATGAGTCCGCCGGGCGCGGCACGCGCGGCGAGAACCGCGTCATCGAGGGCCTGATGAGCGACGAGGCCGCGGACTTCCTCGGTGATCGCGCCCAGCCCTTCCGCGACGAAGTGGAACTGGTGCGCGGCGCCGCCACGCAGTTCAACCTGGAGGAATACCTGGCGGGTCGGCAGACGCCGGTGTTCTTCGGGTCGGCCATCAGCAATTTCGGCGTGGAGGAGCTGCTGCGCAGCTTCACGCGCTACGCGCCTGGGCCGCAGGCGCGCGCGGCGCGCGAGCGCACCGTGCAGCCGGACGAGCCGAAACTCACCGGCTTCGTGTTCAAGATCCAGGCCAACATGGATCCGGCGCACCGGGACCGGATCGCGTTCATGCGCGTGTGCTCGGGACGCTACCAGCCGGGCATGCGGTTCTTCCATCCGCGGCTAGGCAAGGAGGTCCGCATCGCCGATGCGCTGACCTTCATGGCGGGTGATCGCACCGCGGTGGATGAAGCGTGGGCAGGCGACATCATCGGCCTGCACAACCACGGCACCATCAACATCGGCGATACCTTCACCGAGGGCGAGAAGCTGACCTTCACCGGCATCCCGAACTTCGCGCCGGAGATGTTCCGCCGCGCGGTGCTGAAGGATCCGCTGAAGATGAAGGCCCTGCAGAAGGGGCTGGGCCAGCTGTGCGAGGAGGGCGCCACGCAGCTGTTCCGGCCGCTGCGCAACAACGACCTGATCCTGGGCGCGGTCGGCCAGTTGCAGTTCGAGGTGGTGGCCTTCCGGCTGCAGGATGAGTACAGCGTGCAGTGCGCCTTCGAAGGCATAACCGTGCAGACCGCGCGCTGGGTCACGGGCGATGAAAGGAAACTCGACGAGTTCCGCACCAAGGCCTATGACAACCTGTCCGTCGATCATTCCGGCGCGCTGGTGTACCTGGCGCCATCACGGGTGAACCTGGCGCTCACACTGGAACGCTGGCCGGACCTGCGCTTCAGCGAAACCCGGGAAAGCCAGTCTTGAAGGCGCGCGGCGGTCCAGCATCCTGGCTCGCCGCGCGACCGGCACTGTCGTGGGCCCTGTACGACTGGGCCAACTCGGCCTTTGCCACCACGGTGATGGCGGGCTTCTTTCCCACGTTTTTCCGCCAGTACTGGAGCGCGGGCGCGGAGTCTTCGCTCACCACGTTCCGCCTCGGCATGGCCAACGCGGTGGCGGGCCTGGCCATCGCGCTGCTGGCGCCATTCCTCGGCGCCGTGGCCGACCGCGGTGGGCATCGCAAGCGCATGCTCGCGGCCTTCAGCCTGCTGGGCATCACGACGACGCTGGCGCTGTTCTTCGTCGCGCAGGGCCAGTGGTTCGTGGCCGCCGCGCTGTTCACGCTGGGAACGCTGGGTTTCAATGGCGGCGTGGTGTTCTGCGATGCGCTGCTGCTCGATGTGGCGAAGCCCGCCGACTATGACCGTGTGTCCTCGCAGGGCTACGCGCTGGGATACCTGGGCGGCGGCGTGCTGTTCGCCATCAACGTGGTGATGGTTTCGAAGCCGGCGTGGTTCGGCCTTGCGGGCGCGGCCGATGCGGTGCGCTGGTCGTTCGTCACGGTGGCGGTGTGGTGGTTCGTGTTCATGCTGCCGCTGCTGTGGTTCGTGGAGGAATCCGTTCCGGCTGGCCGGCGCGCGTGGCGCGAGTCGCTGGCGGCGGGCTGGAAGGAACTGGCCAGCACGGCGGGCAAGGTCTGGCGGCAACCGCTGCTGCTGAAGTTCCTGGTGGCCTACTGGCTGTACATCGACGGCGTGAACACCGTGGTGAAGATGGCGGTGGACTACGGCCTTGCGGCCGGCATCGCCTCCACGCACCTGCTGGGCGCGCTGCTGCTGACGCAGTTCGTGGCCTTTCCGGCTTCCCTGGCGTTCGGCTGGCTCGGCGGCAGGGTCGGCGCGCGAACGGCGGTGCTGGTCGGGCTTGGGGCCTATTCAGTCCTTACCGGCTGGGCCTATTTCCTCGATACGGCGCTCGAGTTCTACCTGATGGCCGGCGTGCTGGGGCTGGTGCAGGGCGGGGTGCAGAGCCTGTCGAGGTCGATGTTCGGGCGGCTGGTGCCCGAGGGCAAGTCGGCCGAGTACTTCGGCTTCTACAACATGGTGGGCAAGTTCGGCACCGTGCTGGGACCTGCGCTGATGGGCGCCGTGGCGCTGTTCACCGGCAGCACGCAGGTATCGATCCTCGCGCTGCTCATCCTGTTCGTGGGCGGTGGGTTGATGCTGTGGCGCGTGCAAGTGCGCTGAGCTGGCGATGAAGCTCGCGCAGCTGTTCACGCTGCGGCGGGCTGGCAGCAGCCGGACCAAAGCGCAGCGCGACATAGGCGTCGGAGAATTCCCGGATCTGCGAAGCCAGATCCGGCCAGGCCTGCATGGCGCGCAGCGCCACGGCGCGCGGTCCGTCGTGTGCAGCAACCCCGACACCAAGCCTGCCGAGTATGGCGGCGAAGCGCCCCCAGGTCTTTTCCAGCGCATCCTGCGCGGCACGCGGCGAGCGCGCGGCGGCGCGCATCACCCACAGCCCCCACAGCACCGCCACCCCTATCAGCAGCACAGCGAGCGCGCGGTAGTCCAGCTTCTCCAGTCCCAGCTTCTCCAGCAGCGAAAGCTGCGCGCCCAGGTTGTAGTTCACGATGCGTTCCTGCCAGAAGTTGGCGGCGGCATCCCAGGTGTCGCGCATGCGGCGCAGCCACTCGGCCTGCACGAACAGCCGGCCCGTCAGCGAGGTGCCGGAGTCCAGCAGTTCGTTCACGCCGCGCCGCAGCCGTTCAGGGGCCACCACGGCCGTCGGGTCCACGCGCGTCCAGCCGGCATCCTCCAGCCACACTTCGGCCCAGGCGTGGGCATCGGATTGCCGCACCACGTAGTAGCCGCCCACGGGATTCCACGTGCCGCCCAGGTAGCCGGTGACTACCCGCGAAGGGATGCCCGCAGCCCGCATCAGCGTCACGTAGGCCGAGGCGAAGTGCCCGCAGAATCCAAGCCTGGTGTTGAACAGCAGGTCGTCGATCGAGTCGCGCTCCAGGCGCGGCGGGGTCAGCGTGTACTCGAAGCCGCCGTCCTGGAAATAGCGCAGCGCGCGCTGCATGTAGTCGCGGTTGTCCAGCGAAGCCGCCCGCATCTGCCGAGCCAGCGCCTGGGTGCGCGGATTGCGGTTGCCCAGCGGTTGAGTATCGAGCCTGCGTCCGGTCACCGACAGCGGCTTCGTGTGACGCACCTCGAGGTATGAAACGCCCTCGTAGACGATGGGTGAGGTGATCTCGCGCGAGGCGATGGCCTGGCCGTCGAAGGTCTGGAAATTGCGCCGGCCGGTTATCTGGCTGATCGTGTCCACGCCGAACAGGTAGCTGCGGCCCGTGGGTTCCAGCATCACCTGGTAGCGCAGCGGCGGGGAGACCGGCTCGGTGGGCTGCCGCACGGCGCCGGGGCCGAGGCGGCGGCGCCAGGTGAAGCCGTCGAAATCGTGCAGCACCGGGCCGCGCCAGTAGCGCTGCGACGGCGGCGGAGCAGGCCCCTGGAAGCGAACGCGGAAGGCCACGTCTTCGGAGATCGAGAGTTCCGAAATGCTGCCCGGGCTCATCTCGTCGCCAAGGCCGGTGGTGGCATCTTCCGAGGGCGGCAGGCCCCACATTGCCCCCGGCAGGCGCGGCACCAGCACGAAGCATAGCGCGGCCAGTGGCGCGCCGATCAGCAGTGCCCGTCCG
>Ga0075163_10014365_pt1 | contig 10223 bp, 10 predicted proteins | sample JI1023141ADNA_FD_71478 | JGI IMG/M metagenome (GOLD analysis project Ga0075163, IMG submission 71478) | Wastewater effluent complex algal communities from Wisconsin, to seasonally profile nutrient transformation and Carbon sequestration -... | ecosystem: Engineered > WWTP > Effluent > Algae... | reverse complement strand
TTCGTCTACTCCGGGGACTGTTTTGAGAGCAGGGATGACCTGCCAGTCCAGTATGTCTCTTAGTTGCATCAGTGAGTAGCCGGGTCCAGTTACTTCAAACTGGAAGACCTCACCAAGACCAGTAGCGATTGGACCAAGCGCCATTTTGATATCGGCGTTGGGAGGCATTTGATCTTGTGCTTGTTTTAGTCTCTCTGCTACTTGTTGTCTGGCAAAATAGATATCTGTACCGTCTTCAAAGATGGCGGTGACTTGGGATAGTGCGTACTTAGAGATTGAGCGCTGCATTTTAAGGCGGGGCGCACTTTGCAAAGCCAGCTCGACGGGGTAGGTGACATACTGCTCTACTTCGCGTGGGGCAAAGCCGCGAGCATTGGTGGTGACAGTAACCTGGACATTGGATATGTCTGGTACGGCATCGATTTTGAGCGTCATAAAGGCCCAGATGCCAGCCACTGACGCCAAAAGCGATGCCACGATGACGAGCACCCGTCTATCCAGTGCGGCGCAGACTGTTGCTTCCAGCAGATCCCTTGGTTTGTATACCGAGTCTATTGCGGCTTGATGCGACGATTCTGGCGCTGTCACTACTGCGCTCCCATCGATGCTTTGACCGATTCGGTCTTGAGTGTAAAGGAGCCGTTTACGACAATAGGCTCGCCTGGTGTCAGTCCGCTATCGATGATGACAGCGCTACTAGTACGGTCGCCACAGTGGACGAGACGTTTTTTGTAGCGATGCTCACCCAGTGATACAAATACATAGTCCTGCCCATCGATGTTTTGCACAGCGCTCAGCGCAATAGTCGGTTTGGTCAGGCTTTTGCTCATGCCTTCGACAGTAGCTATTACCAGCATGCCAGGCTTGAGGACAAAGTTGTGATTAGGTATCTCGGTGCGCACAAGAGCGGTATGTGATACTGCGTCAAAACTCTGCCCCAGTCGTGTCACCGTGCCTGTATAGATTTTGCCAGGAGCGACTTCGGTGCGGAAGTTTACCCGGGCTCCTTGTTTGATGCGAGAAACTTGTGATTGGGGGACTTCAAGCATTACCCAGACTTTGCTTAAGTCGGCTACGGCGGCAATGGCACTGGATTTGGCTCCAGAAGCCAGACTGGCTGGACCAACGGTCTGTCCGGGATTGACAAAGCGTTGTGTGATAATGCCCGAAATCGGGCTTTTGATGGGGAGTTCGGATGTGACATTGTCCACTTCTTGAGTCGGTACATCCAGACCCAGTGATTTAATGCGAGAGCGGGCTGCTCGTAGTTGAGCTTCGGCTGCTAGCAGTGCTGAGTCTGCTGCTACCATTTCTGACTGTGTGCCGGTCACTCTGCCGCGGGCTGCTTCGACTTCTTTTTGTGCGGCGATGCCATCTTTGACCAGACTGGAGAGTCTGCTCTCATCGCGCCTGGATAGCTCGATGCGGGTTTTAATGAGGTTTTTGGCGGCCTGACATTCTTTGATTTTGGAGAGTGCATGGAGATAAGTGGCCTGACCTTCGGCAATGTCTGGGCTGTTAACGTAAGCCACTATCTGCCCTTTTGTTACTGTGTCGCCGGCATTGACCAGGATGCGTGTCACCACTCCGTTGACCAGGCTATAGATAGCACCTGTGGTGTCAGCGGGGGATTCGACTGTGGACGAAAACTCCAGCGGTTGATCAAGGGTCTTAAATCCAGCTGGTTCGACTTTTATTTCTGCTGTTTTTTCGCGTCTATCGTCGAGCTGTATGATTGCCGGATCGATTGGCTCAGATAGAGCAGATCGCTCGCTTAAAGTGGCTTTTGTGCTGGGAGCATTGCCCAACAGCGCTGGTCTGATGGCGCTATTGCAGGCGCTCAGTGCTAGAGGTGTAAGGGCAATACTGACGATGAGACCCAGATATCTGGATGCTTGATGGATGGCAGGCATGATGAGCTAACGTCCTTTTGGTGTAGGAGCAATTGCTCCGGGACAAAAAGTAAGACGCTCCAAAGCGTTGCAATGCAAAAGCAGTGCGCTAGTGGAGCGTTAGCTCAATTTAGATAAGTAAACTCTGGTAAGCGATATAGATGTGGCATTTGCCGTGGTTTGGCACCATGGCATTGGTGTGAGCAACAATTTGCTCTTGAGGCGGATCTCCGCAGTGCACAAAAAACGCCAACTGCAATGTTGAGATCAAAAGAGCCACTGCTTCGTCTGTGGTCAGGTCTCCCGGCTCGCTGTCCACCCAGGGGCTGTGTCTGTGGGTGGGGCAGTCCGATGGCTTACTTGCTTGTTGGTGAGTATTGGCGTTTACAGTAAGTAGCTCGTCACTATCAGCTTGCTGACCAGAGAGTTTGCTAAAAATTGCCTGGCTAAATTGAGCCACAGGTAATCCGCAGACATCATGCAATAGCGTACCTGTCCACAGCATTGTGGCCAAAAGTAAGCTCAAGATTATCCGGCGGATCAAGTAATAATCCTCTATTGCGATGCGTCGACAGCGGAGTCGACATCTTCAATATAGCACAGCTAAAATCTTGACCTTAGTAATGTTGATTGTTAGTGCAACACTGCTTTGCTCTCAACTAAGTCCTGGATGTGCCAAGCGCCATCTCGCGCACTGGCGCTGGAGTAAAGTCCTGATCTATTAGCTTTTGTGTGGTTTTGGCAGTGCACAGCACTCCTGGTATACCTGCTCCGGGATGCACGCCAGCGCCGACGAGATAGAGTCCTGCCACTTCTTCGGAGCGGTTGTGATAGCGGAAGTATGCTGATTGGGTCAAAGTTGGTTGAATCGAAAAACCAGCGCCAAACTCTGATAGCAAGTCGACCTTAAAATCTTGCGGGGTAATGTAGCGCTCTACTACGATGTGATCTTGTAAGTCTGGCAGCAGGCGCTTTTGTAAAAGGGCGACTATTTTGTCTCGCAAAAGTGGTCCTTGTTTGGACCAGTCGATGTCGCCTTGCAAATTGGGTACTGGGCAGAGTACATAAAAGCTATCGCATCCTGGTGGAGCAAGTGAGCTATCGGTGCGGGTGGGCGCATGGAGATAGACACTTGGTTCTTGATTGAGTACTTTGGTGTCAAACAATTCTGTTAATAGCTCTTTGTAGGTCTCTCCCAGCATTATGGTGTGGTGAGCTGTGTGTTCATAGCGTTTGTCAGTGCCAAAGTAAAGGACAAAGAGACCCATACTATGTTTGAGATTGTCTACTTTTTTGTTGGTCCATTTGCGGCGACTGATATCAGGCAGCATGTTTTTATATAGATAGGTGGCGCAGCCGTTCCAAATAACCATGTCGCTTTTGATTTTGGTGCCACTGGCTAAGGCAATACCTGTGACTTTGCCATCAAGAGTGGTGATTTGTTTGACTTCGCTATTGAGCAGTATCTTTATCCCGGCTTCTTCCATCAGGACTGTGAGCGCGTCAATGATACTTTTGGTGCCGCCCATAGCTGAGTAGACGCCGTACTCCCGCTCAAGATACTGAATCAGTAAGTAAATGCTGGTGGTATGGTAGGGATTGCCGCCGACAAGTAGTGGGTGGAAGCTCAATGCCCGGCGCAAGTGCTCATCCGAGATGTAATTGGAGACCAACTCGTAGACTGTTTTAAAGCTCTGCAACCTGACCATATCGGGCATGGCTTGCAGCATGTCCTTTAGTGAGCAAAATGGTTGGTCGCCCAATTGTACAAAGCCGACCTCAAAGATTTTTTTGCAATGCTCAATCAGTTTGATATAGCCCGGTGCATCGGCTGGACAAAATTTGTTAATTTGAGCAATGGTGGCCTCAGTGGTGCCGCCATAGTCAAAGTTACTATTGTCAGCAAACATGATGCGATACCAGGGCATCATCGGCACGAGCTTATAATAATCACTGGCTTTTTTGCCGTATAGTTCAAACAACTGATCCAGCAAAAAGGGTGCAGTGATGATGGTCGGACCGCAGTCAAACTTGTAGCCATCAATCTCAAAAGAGCGGCCCCGACCGCCGACACTATCACATTTGTCTACCAGTGTGACTTGATAGCCGCGCGCTCTTAATCTAAGAGCGCTGGCGATGCCACCAAGTCCGGCACCAACGACTACGGCATGTGTAGCTTCAATCAAAACAAACCTCTACTTTTTGTCGCTCTCGGATGGTGTTTTGTCGCCGCCTAAGAGCAGGTTAAATACATCACTGTGACTGGCCCAATCTTCTTTGGGGGCATTTAAATCTTTTAGTCTAAAGGGACTATTCGGTAGCAGGTCTGCTATCGCTGACAATATCGCCAGGACACCAAAGAAAGTACCAACCGTTTGCATGTCTAACTTCATAATGTACTTCCTTGACTCTGTCTTTCCACAGTAGCTCTTCTATGTGAACTGATAGTGAACCTTTTGCCACTCAGCGTCCTGTGGGTAAATCATCGGCACTGAGCCAGCCTTCAGCGACAAGTGTATCGACGAAACGAATCGAGTTGGTTTTCATTTCTTTCATCGCTAGTTGGAACTGAGATAGTGACAGTTTGCCTTTACTAAGCAGTGATTGAGCCAGGATGACTGCACTGATTTCGTCAAATGTGGCGAGGTGCTTCTCGACTAAGTATTCAATTAATTGTCTATCGCTCGTGGGTGCGCCACTTTTGCTCAGTGTATTTATTTCTTCGCCGGTCACTAGTTGTCCGATAACCAGCAGGTCCGCCAGGCTAGTGGCAATGTGATTTTCTTCGATTTTGCTCGAGGAGCTGGCTTTGACATCGCCTGGATATTTGACAAATTCGTGCATGCCAAGCAAGCTCAGGTCATATTTTTTACGCATAGCCTTGTCACTTAATACTTCCTGGGCGCGGTTGAGAGTGCGGATTAACTCGTCAAGCTGCCACTGCTGCAAGTCCTTTTTTTCTTGGAAGCGATATCTCAGTTTTTTTAATTTGTCTACAAATGCTTCGCTGATTTCGGCTGAGGATGCGGTCTGACCGATGGATAGTATCTCGTAAAAACAAAATGATTCCAGTTTTGCTCTTAGTTCGCGGGCGGCGGTGCTCACTGGATCGGTTGGGCTTGCTTCAAAGCTTTCTTGTTTGCTGGCGTCAGACAGCGGCTTGCCCATGCTTGCGGCAAGAGGTGCTGCTGGTTTACCCTGCTTTTCAATTTGTTTGTCGATAAATTTTTTGGGGTTAAAAAAGAGATCCAAAAACGATGTTGCTTCTTCTACCACTTGTTTAAAGACCAGTGCCTCTTCAAGCTTTTCTTCCACTACTTTGGCTGATTCGCCTTGCGATTCTTGTCGCTCTTTTGCTCTTTGAGCGGCCTTAAACATTGATTCGCGTACTTTTGCCTTTTGCACTATAGGCTGGTCCTTGAGACCGAGTCTGTCGGCCAGGCTGGTCTGTGTTGCAGGTGCTGGGGCTGTCATTGCCTCTGTCTGCGCTGGTGCTTCAGGGGCAGGCTCTTTTGCTTCTTTTGCCTCAGTTATGACGGATTTATTGTCGATTACAGGCGCACTACCAGTCAGAACATTTTCTAGTGCGTCGGGCGCTGCAGTTTCTGCTTCTTCTTTGATTGTGGCTGTTTCATCACTGGGAGCAAAGCTGCTTTCTAGCTCTTTTATCAGTAGTTGCGCTTTGGTCAGGTTAGCTGCATCGCTTGTATCTTCCGGTTGCTCGGCTTCTACTGCAAATGCTGCACCCATAGCGTGATTGTCAAATTTCATAATTTGAGCTTCCAGCTGTTCAATGCGCTCATTGATCGAGGACATTTTGCTGAATTCCTGGTTTGTCAGACAATCCAAAAAATCACCCTGCAACTTGTTCAACTCCAGTTGCAGTGCCTCTATTGATTCTTCATTGGTGTGGCTGCTCATAATAGATACCTTTCAGATCTGATTGCCCCGCTCAGGCTGGACTTGCTTTGGTGTCAAAGATTGATTTGACAGCAAAGTGAGGCGCGGTTATACAAGAGAGTGTGATAAATAAGACCCGTGAGCAAACATCCGACAGCATTTGACCGTTGTTTATGGCGTAGACAAAGTATGCTGCTGCCAGGATGAGTACGATTATGGTCGGTAGCCATGCCAGTTTGCCAAACTCAATCAGACCGCTTACCAGGTCTTTGTGAGTCAGTTCCATCGAGAGCTTGAGAGTTTCTTCCAGGGCATGCATGCCACAAAAGTAAACTGTAAAAGCTACAATAGGAGATACTTTGAGGGCAAGAAAGGCCAGGCAGGCAAGTAAAATCGTGTCGCTCAAATCTCGCTGGCTCAGTGATTTTTTGCTCTGGATCAAAATGTTATAGACAGTGACTATGGCAAATCCAGTCCAGGCAAGACCAAATCCCTGCATCACCAGACAAATTAGTTTGACCGATTGGGCATTGCTTGAGAGTCCAGCAATGATTGGCTCCACTTCGGTGGACAAAAGTCCGCATGGCAAAAGTACCGGCATGCCCGCTATCGCCAGGGCGACCGATTGTCTCAGCGTAAATTGACGACAAAAGCGCACAGGATGGCTTAATAAGGATTCAAAGCCAGCAAAGTGTAATACGGAGAGTATCAAAAAGCTAATCAGGGCAAAAGTCGGTGCCACCAACCAGAGTGCCAAAAAGAGCAAGGCAATAGCGCTGTATAGTGTCAAAAATGCCACCATACGTTTGTTGCATTTGGGTGCACCCGGATCTTTAATCATCACCATAAAGTCCAGGGAGCCGTGCGCAACGCCAAAGACAGCAACCATGGCAATACAAATTTGTAACTCCAGCATAAAGTTGGAGGCATTGGCTGTTACCACCTGGTGATATAGCACACCTATCGCCAGGCAAAGACAGCTAAACCAGGCGCGGTGGGTATTGAGCAGCACTTCAGGCTGACTTGAGGTGAGCGCACTCATGGTGGTCTCCTTGGGGGCAAAGGGCGTTAATGGTGGCAAGGGTTAGATTTTGCTTGCAACCAATTTGCCTGGCGATCAAAAGTAAGTCATAAAATGTGGCGCTCTGGCTCAAGAAGCGCGCTAATCTGTTGGCTTCGACATGGTTTGCCAGTTGTCCAATCATGGTGGCAAATAGGCATGCGTCATTTTGTAGGGTCTGGATAAATGCTTGATCAAGTAACCGTTCGAGACGTCCAGTCTGGGTTTGACCGCGGCTATTGCTAGTGATTGCGGACATCAGGTTGGTGTCAAAGTTGCTCGCTTTTAGTTCTATAGTCTGGCTCAGTCGTGCAGCACACTCGGCAATCATTTGACAGTCATTATCAATATTTTGCAAGGCATAACCGGTAGATGCTCTGAGCATGCCGCCCCTGCTACCTATAGCTATTGTCCTTGGATTGATAAAGCGGTCGACTGGTTTTGCGCTCAGGGGTAAGATGCCCCTTTCTTCTCCAGTCAACTGGATTTTTGTGCCCAGTTTGCTGATATATCTCTGGAGCCATTCTCTATGGAAGGCTTCAATCTCTTTTGGATTTTGACCGTGAGGTCTGTAAAGAGTTGATTCGACTAGGGCACTATTTGTGCTGTCCGGTAGCAAATACATAAAATGGCTACCGTATTTGGTGTCGCCGGTAAAGTCCATCAATGTGGCTACCTGGGGATCAAAGACAGCTGCATCACTTTGCAGACGCAGCCCTATAAAATCTTGATAGAGGGCAAAGCTAGATTTGTCATCCGGAATTGAGCTAAACACCTGGTAAGCTCTGACACTGTCAGTTGTTGTGGCTATTGCTACATGATTGTTGCCGTACTTTTGACTAATGACTTGAGTCTTTACCAGATCTACATTGGGACAGTCATTTATTAGTTGTATAAGTGATGCAAAAAAGTCATTGGAATCAATTGAGTTGTAGCAAAATTTACTTGAATTGAAGAGGCGTGTGTTAGCGCTATCCTGGATGGTCCAACTAGACCAGCTGGATTTGGGTAGTGTGCATCCAGTCAATGTCTCTATAGCAAGAGGGGCTCTGCCAAAATACGAAAAAGTCTGTCTGGGTCTAATGCTCGGACTGTTATCTAGCAGGGCGATTTTGCTGTCGGGCAAAAGTCTGGCCAGTTGCAGGCTGAGCATTACTCCCGCTACTCCACCACCTAATACGGCATAGTGATAGATGTCAGTCATGACTCTGCCTCTCTTGTATTTGTCCGCCTTAATAGCGGTCTAAAGGTTTCTTTTTTGAGTTCGAGAGCAGCTTGTAAGGCTATTACTGTTTTTTGCACCAGGCTGACCGACAGACGACGGCTCACCGGTCCACTCTTGTCTGCACCACTGATGTGCTGGGATATCTCTTTGCCGATGTTTTCATAGAGGCGACTGGCCACAAGTACTGGGTAGCGCACAGACTCCGGCAGGAGTGCTATGCCACTATCGGCGCGTCGGTAATAGGTGGTGGCGGTGCTCAGTATCTCGGCGATAGCTCCGTTTACTTGTTGTACAGCGTCAGCTTCGCCAGTGGTGACAGCTCTGATTATCGTCTCTCTAGTGACCATCTCCTCGGGCAGATAAAACCTCCCCGATAGTGCGTCGTCTCTGACATCTCTGGCAATATTAGTAAGCTGCATGGCGATGCCCAGGTCGGCAGCACGCTTTTGAGTAGCGATGTTACTAGTCTTAAGTAACCAGACAAACATCAATCCAACTGTGCCGGCTACCTTATAACTGTAATCCAATAGCGCCTGCTGGGTGCTTATCTGTTTGCCGTCGAGATCTGATAGCTGACCGCCCAAAAAGTCAGTAATCAGACTGGCTGGCATACTGTGGACAGTGCAAAACTCTACAAAATCAATCAATGTCTCTAGTCGTACTTTGACTTGAGTCGTATCTGTAGCCAGATAGCATTCTCTCAGCGCTTTTAGGGCACTGAATGCGAACTCTCTGTCCTCGCTCTCGTCGACCAGGTCGTCGATATAGCGCAGGTATCGATAAAGCTCTCCAATTGTTTGTTTGCTTGCGGTATCAAAAAAATGTGCAGCAAAAGCAAATGAGCGAGAGCGCCTGGCCAGCTCGTATGATGTTTGCTGGCCAGTGCCCGGCAGTGCGGCACACTTAGTGTGCTCATGTATAGTTGCCTTGCTCATAATGTTTCCGTGCTAGCTGACAGCGCTTGTTGGAGCGCTCTCATTGACTTGTGGTTTTGTTGCGGTCTCGCTGCTGCTGGCCTTAAGTGCTGCCATTCCACCAGCGTAGACGATGATGCCCAGTCCGACTTTGTTTAAGACATCGCCAAGGTTGTAGCAAATTTGGCAGAGGTCCGATAGGTCGGGCTGAATCGCACGGACAATATAACCTATTGGATAGACACACCACCCTATAGTGACAAACTTGGTGAGCATGATGATAGAGCGTCTCGTCTCAGCATCTGCCAGGTTGGCCTGTCTTCTAATGCCAGTGTAGAGGTACACCAGGATACCAAGCCAGCCACCACATCCGATGACAAAGGCCACCCAGCGTGTCTGGAATCCGCCGGTTTGAAAACCATTGGTTTCTCCGATGAAACCAAAGATAATCATGATCAGATCCCATAATACGAGGCGCCAGATCACTCCTCCTCTGTCTTTGAAGTCGAGCAATACAGCAAACTCAATGAGCATGAGCGGCGTTGTTAAAACCCAGTCTATGTATCGGATTTCGGTGGGAAAAACTTGTCCAGGTAGATACTTGTCACGCATCATGTAATACATAACTGATGCGATACCAGTTATAAGTGTCGCCAGAAGTAGTGGCAGTCTGTAACGTGGATGCACTTTGTCTTTTTCGTGAAAAAAGAAAAACGCCCCAGCACCCATAGCCAGGCAAACCACTAAAAAGGTAAATGATGTAATTATCTGTACAGGCGTAGAGCCTGGCAGCAGTTGCGTCGGCATGGGACCTCCAGTATGAAAAATAAAAGTGTTGACTAGACTTTGGTGGAGAAGAGCATTGACAGTACTTCTTTGTGAGAAGGAAGATTTTCTTCTTTCATTTCTTCCAGATCGCCCAGTCGATATTTGCAGCCAGGTTTTAGATCTATCGAGGTGACAGCGGCGGCTGCCGCTAAGACGATAATGCCGAGTAGTTTGAATTGCATAAAAGGGGTTACCTCAGTTGAGTCTAAAAATGCCACTTGTCTTCACCATAAAATCGATTGGTGAACGCCTTGTGAACTCAACAGTAGCCTCTTTTCGTGGATTTCCTCGTGGTGCCTATGCGTGGTTTGGGTAAGTGACATAACTTACTTTTGGGAAGATAATAGGCGGTCTGCTAAGATAACATTGCAATTTGGCGCAGTGCGATGCTCCCTGGGGTAAGT
>Ga0075163_10014364_pt1 | contig 10223 bp, 7 predicted proteins | sample JI1023141ADNA_FD_71478 | JGI IMG/M metagenome (GOLD analysis project Ga0075163, IMG submission 71478) | Wastewater effluent complex algal communities from Wisconsin, to seasonally profile nutrient transformation and Carbon sequestration -... | ecosystem: Engineered > WWTP > Effluent > Algae... | reverse complement strand
TTGCTCATGTACCAGCCGGTGAAGAGCCTCTCGGGCAACTTCTCGCAGGTGCTCGTGGGCCTCGGCGCGGCGGAGCGGCTGTTCGAAATTCTCGACGCGGTCGTGGAGCCCGAGCGCTCCGAGCCGGTGACGGCGCTCGAGGCGCTGGAGCTGAAGGACCTGCGCTTCTCGTACGGCGACGGTCGCGAGGCCCTGAGCGGCGTGTCGTTCTCGGTGAAGGCTGGCGAGCACGTCGCGCTGGTCGGTGCCTCAGGCGCGGGCAAGTCGACGGTCTTCTCCCTGCTGCTCGGCTTCTCGTCGGCCTCGTCGGGAACGCTCACGTGGAACGGCGCTGACGTGAAGCTGCGCTCGCGGCGATCGATTCGTGATCACCTTGCATGGGTTCCACAGGAGCCCGTGCTGCTCTCGGGAACCGTGCGCGAGAACTTGTGGATGGCGAAGGAAGGCGCGACCGACGCCGAGCTGTGGACCGCGCTCGAGCACGCGCACGCGACGACGTTCGTGAAAGCGCTCCCGCTCGGCCTCGACGAACGCATCGGCGAACGCGGCGCGACCTTGTCTGGAGGCCAGCGTCAACGGCTCGCCATCGCGCGGGCCTTTCTCAAGGCTCCGAGCCTGTTGCTGCTCGACGAACCCACCAGCGCGCTCGACGCCGGCACCGAACAGGAAGTGCAGGCGGGCCTGTCGGAGCTGATGACGAACCGCGCGGTGCTCGTCATCGCGCACCGCCTCGCCACCGTGCGCAGCGCCGATCGCATCGTGGTGATGGAGCAGGGCCGCGTCGTCGAGCAGGGCACCTGGGACACCTTGATGAAGGAGAACGGGTCCTTCGCGAGGCTCGTCGCGCACGGCCTTGGCTGACGTGTGGGGAAAACCCGATAAGGTGCCGGCCATGTTCTCCCGACGTCTTGCCTTCATCGCTCTCGGCGCCGCGCTCGTGACTGGCGTGCTCGCGCAGGCGTGTGGCCCAACGAATCCGCCGTGCGCGAAGGTGCGGTGCGAAAGCCCGAAGTCCTGCAACCCGACGAGCGGCGTCTGTGAACTGCCCGCTGGCTACGACGCAGGCTCAGGCGGCGGCACGGCGACCGACGGCGGGCTCGCGTGCAACCCGGGCTGCACCGGCTCGACGCTGTGCGATCCCTCGACGGGCCGCTGTGTGCAGTGCCTGACCGCAGCCCAGTGCGCGTGCCCGACGCCGATCTGCACGGGCAACGTCTGCGTGGCCGACCCGAGCGACGCGGGCACCATCGAGCCGGCCGACACGTGCCTGAATGCCGAGGTCGCCATCGCCTGCGGACCGAAGACCTTCGACGTCGACGTGAACCTCGCGAACAAGACGCGCAACGTGACGACCGCGTGTGCGCCCGATGCCGGAGGAACGGACGTCATGTTCGGCCTCACGCTCGGCACCGCGTCTGATGTTCGCGTGAGCGTCGCCGCGGGTCCCGGTGGAGCGCAGCCCGTCGCGGCCCTTCGCACTCAATGCACCACCGACGTCGATCTCGCCTGCGTCGACAGCGGCGGCATTCAGGGCATCTTCCGCGCGCGACGGCTGCAGCCGGGCACGTACACCATCGTGCTCCAGGGCTACGACCGCTCGGGCTCGGGCCCCACGCTCGCGCGCGTCGAGGTGCTGCCTCCGACGGGCTCCACGAACGAGACGTGCCTGCAGGCGCAGACGCTGCCGCTCGACGGAGGCACCACGCGTGTCGATCTCGTCGACGCCGATGACGACACGCAGCTCGCCTGCAACCCCACCGCGCGCAGCCCCGACCTCTTCTACAAGTTCACGCTGAGCGAGAGCTCCGACGTCATCATCAACGCGACCGGCACCGCGCCGCAGCAGCCCGTGCTCGCGCTTCGTTCGGGAGGCTGCCGCACGCCGACCGAGCGCAGCTGCACCGCCTCGGGCTCGGCCACTGGCCGCCTCATCGCGCGCCGCCTTCCCGCTGGCGACTACACGCTCGTCGTCGAGACGCCAGGCCCCGTCACGCTGGGCCGCATCGAGCTCACCTCGACCGTCTCGGCCGCTTCCATCGCGCCATCGAACGACACCTGCGCGCTGCCCAGAGACCTCGCCCTGCCCGCAGCCGGCGCCGAGATCAGCCAGCTCGTCGATACCAGCCTCGGCAACGATGACGCCCAGGCGACGTGTGGCGGTTCAGGCAGTCCTGATCAGGTCTTCCGCTTCTCGGTGCTCACCGCCGGGACGTACACGTTCACGGCGACGCCCGAGGCTGGCAGCGGCGGCGTGCCAGTCATCTACCTGCGCAAGGCGAGCTGCGACGCGATGACGGCCGAGCAGTGCGTGGTGGCGCCCGCTGTCAACCAAGCGGCGACCTTCACCGCGACGCTCTCGCCCGACACGTATTACCTGTGGGTCGACGCGACGCAGCCCGCCACCACCGGCCGAGTCACCATCACCGTTCGCCGATGAACCCCGCGCTGGCCAGACGGTCTCCCCTGCTCGAGGGCCGTGAGCCCTATGCAGAGGTGTTGCTCGGCCCGAACCGCGTCTCGCTGCTGCGTGACGGCTACCAGGCCTACCCGGCGATGCTCTCGGCCATCGAGGCCGCGCAGTCGACCGTCACGCTCGAGACCTACATTCTTCGCGACGACGGCACCGGCAAGCGCTTCATCCGCGCGCTCTGTGAACGGGCCGCAGCCGGCGTCGAGGTGCTGCTGCTGTTCGACGCTTGGGGCTCGTCGGTCTCGGAGGAGTCGCTCTCAGCGCTGAAGCAGGCTGGCGTGAAGGTGCACGCGTTTCTGCCGCTGCGGTTCGCCGCAGGCCTGAAGAAGGTCGTCTCGCGCCTCATGCGCCGAAACCACCGCAAATCGCTCGTCGTCGACGGCGAGGTCGGGTTCACCGGTGGCCTCAACATCACCGACGAATACGCCGCGGTCGCAGATGGGGGTGAAGGCTGGCGAGACACGCACCTGCGCATCGAAGGATCGGGCGCGCTGCAGCTCGAGTCGCTCTTCCTCATCACCTGGCGACGGCAGAAGGGGCCCCGCTTCGACGAGAGGCGCTTCCTTCGCCCACGGGCTCCGGCGTGCGCGGCGTTCAACGTCGTGGGCAACGACTTCGCGCTGCACCAGAAGGCGATTCGCAAGGCGTACGTCGACGCGATCGGCCGCGCGAAGGACAAGATCTTCCTCACGCAGGCGTACTTCCTGCCGCCGGGGAAGCTGCTCAAGACGATGTACAAGGCCGTGCGCCGTGGGGTTCGCGTCGCGCTGATCGTCGCCGCCACCACCGACGTGAAGCTGGTGCTGTGGGGCGCGCGCGGCCTGTACCCGAAGCTGCTCAAGAACGGCGTCGAGATCTACGAGTGGCAGGGCCGCGTGCTGCACGCGAAGACGGCCGTGGTCGATGGCTCGTGGGCCACCGTCGGCAGCTCGAACCTCGACTCGTTGTCGCTGCGGCAGAACCTCGAGGTGAACGCCGTCGTCGTCGACCACGACTTCGGCCGCGCGATGGAGTCACTCTTCCTCGACGACCTCGCGCACTGCGAGCGCATCACCCTCGAGACGGTGAAGGGCTACGGCCTGGTTCGACGGCTGCTCTCGTGGTTCGCGTTTCAGCTGCGTCACTGGCTCTGAGGCTGTTTGCGCCCGCGCATCATCAGCCACATCAGCACGCCGACGCCGAGGCCGATGGCGTAGACCGTCAGCACCACCGAGCCGGCGTAGATGAGCCGCACGTGGGTCTCTTTCAGAGTGCCCGCCGCGTACGCATCACGCAGCGGGTTGAGCAGGCCGACGGTGCGCAGAATGCCGGCGGGGAACGCCTCCATCGACCACGAGAGCTGCTCGGCCCAGCGTGGGTTGATGGTGCGACGAATGCCCTCGACGATGGCGCCGACGAGCAGGTACCCGCCTGAGAGCAACGTCGCGTTCGCGAAGCTGATGCGGAAGACGGGAATCGGGGCTTCCTGCGGTGTCGGCTGCCGAGACGACTCGCTCACTTGAGCTGCTTCTTGAGTGCGGTGACGACCTTCTTCACGCGCGCGAGATCGCCTTCGTTCTGAGAGAGGCCCAGCACCGCTTCGTACTCGGGCAGCGCCCGCTTCGCGCCATCGCCACCGGTTCGCATCAGAGCGTCGGCATACGAGAGCCGCGCCGCCGACCACGACTGATCGTACTCGGCCGCCTTGCCGTAGCTCTCGAGGGCCTTCGTCTCGTTCTTCTGCTTGCGCGCGACCTCGGCCATGGCGAACCAGGCGGGCGCAGAGAACGGGTCGGTTCGCGTCGCGCTCTCGGCCATCTCGAGGGCATTCTTCAGGTCGCGCTCTTCGAGCAGCACGCGCGCGAGCGAGGCGTCGACGAGGGCCTTGTCCCAGCTCGAGAACGCCTGCTTCTGCAACGCGAGCAGCTCTTCTTTCGGAGTCGGCCGCGCGCCCTTCGCCGAGGGCCTCGCATGGTGGGGACCGACGAGCCCGCAGAGCACCTTCGCGTTCTCGCGGCGCGCTGCTTCGTAGGCCTTGATGGCCGTGTCGGTGTTGCCCTGGCGCACGAAGGCGTTGCCGATCTCGCAGAAGGTCTCGGCGTCTTTGGGGTTGAGCTTGTTGGCGCGCTCGAGCGAGGCGAACGCGTTGCGGGCGTCACCACGGGCGAACAGCACCTGCGCCTTCACGCGGAAGGCGAGCACGTCGTCGGAGTCGGGCTTCACGCCCTTGGCGATCGCGGCCTCGGCCTCCTTCAGCTTGCCGCTGTGCAGGTACACGAAGGCGGCGTCGGTCCACGCGTCTTCGCTGGTCGGGTTGTCTGCCGTCCACGACTCGACCTGCTTCGTCGCCTCGGGCAGCTGACCGAGCGCGAGATAGGTGCGGATCAGCAGGTGACGAGACGGCCCGTGGCTGCCGTTGCGCTCGACGGCCTTCTGCAGCGGAGCCAGCGCGGTCTCGGGCGGCACGCCCATGTCGACGGCCTCGAGATAGAGCTGACCCAGCAGCGCGTTGGCTTCGTAGTCCTGGGGATCACGCGCGGCCTCTTCGAGCTGGGCACGGGCCTTCGTCAGCTCGTTGCGCTTCATGTAGACGCGCGCGAGCGCGATTTGCGCCGTCGACTTGTTGCGCTTGGTGGTGGTGACGAGCTTCTCGAGGGCCTGCAGCGCCTTGTCGCCACCCTCTTCCGCCGCGTCGAGGAGCGCCAGATAGACGACGGCCTCGGCCGGGTACTTGCCGTTCACGCGGGTCCGGTCGAGCTCGGCCCTGGCGCGGCGGTTGTCTTCGATGCGCGCTGCGGCGATGCCACGCACGAGCGCGATCTTCCGCTGGTCGGCGTCACCCTTGAGGCGCTCGAGCAGCTCCTTCTCGCGGCTGCGGGCGAGCAACACGCGCCCCAGGCCTTCTTTCGCCTCTTCGCTCTTCGGGCGCACCTTGATGGCTTCGTCGTACGCCTTCTGCGCCTCGGCCATGCGACCCGCGTTTCGCCCCGCCATGCCGAGCGCCATCTGGAACTCGAACGCGAGCTCCTTGTTCGCGGCGAGGCCGTCGGTGAGCGTCTTCGCGGCGTCGTCGTGTCTGGCGGCAGCCGACTGCGCCCGTCCCAGCAGCAACGTGTAGCGGCCCTTGAGCGCGTCGGGCACCGCGGCGTTCGCGGGCAGCCCTTCGAGATCGCCGAGCGCCTCCTGCGCCTCACGCCCCAGCTCGAGCCGCGCTTCGGCGAGGCCCATCACCCGCTGCGGGTGGAACTTCGAGAGCGTCTCGGCGGTGGAGAGAATGCGTGCTGCGCTCTCGTAGTCTTCCGAGACCAGGTAGTACTCACCGAGCGCCACCAGCGCGCGCAGGTTCCGGCTGTTGAGCTCGGTGGCTTTCTGCAGGTGCTTGAAGGCGTCTTCGAGCTTCTTGTCCGAGAGGAGCACGCGCCCAGCCTGCGCCTCGACCACGCTCTGGTTCAGGTCTGAGCTGAGCAGCTGCTGGCGTCTTCCGGCCAGCTCGGCGGCGTCGGCGGTGAGGTAGTCGACGACGATGCCCAGCTCGGGGTGCGCCTCACGAACCTTGGGCTTCTCGATGGCGGCGCGCGCGGCTTCACGGTCCGACAGCGCGCCCCCGTGCTCGGCGTAGAGGATCGCCTTCGCGAGCGCGATGTTGCCCCACGCATCGACGTTCGACTCGTCCATCGACAGCGCCTGCTCGAGCGCTTGAACGCCCAGCGTGTACTGCTCCTTCGTGTCGGCGTTGATGGCGACGAGGCCCTTGGCCAGCGCGGTCTCGAGGTTCTCGCCGCCGTGCTTCTGGCGCGTGACGACGAACGAGGTCGCGAGCGCGATGCCGACGACGAGCACGACCGCAGCCACGCCCACCTTGAGCCCGTGCTTCTGGAAGAACGTCTTCTCCTGCTGCTTCGCGCTGAGCTTTTCGCGCAGCTCGCGCTCGTACTCCTTGGCGATCGCCTCCGTCGCCTGGGTCGAGAACTCCACGCGCGGCGCTTCGAGGGCCGAGGGCGGCTCGAGGGGCGAGTCAGGGATCTCGTCGAGCAATCCACCGCCACCCGACGGAACGGGCTTCAAGACCGGGGGAGCGCCACCCACGACTCCGGGGTTCATGCCCGGCATGCGGAACTCGCTCGTCGGCATCTCGCTCTGCGCCGACACCACGTCTTCGAGCAGGTTGTTCTTCGCGGGCTCCGCCGGGAGCGACGCGGGCAGCTGCAGCTCGGCCGACGGAATGATCGACGGCATCGAGGGATCGCTGGGGCTGGGTCCCAACGGCACCGGCAACGGCGCAGCCTCTGCTTCCTGCAGGGCCTGGAAGGTGCTGGTCAGGCCACGAAACGTCTCGGTCGACTCGCTGCGGCCCAGCGCGGCGAACGGGTCTGGCGCCTCGGCGACGGGCCCTTGAAGCGGCAGCTCGGCAGTCGACGAACGCTCCTCCATCGAGCCCATCACCATCGGCAGATCCTGGCTGCTGGGCGTCAGGGTGCCCATCGCGACGGGGATCTCCATCGTCGGGCGGTTGTCGTCGGGGTTCGAGCTCGCAGCACCCGGCACCAACGGAAGCTCCATCGTCGGAACGGGAGGGCCGGGCTTGTGATCCATCGAGCGCGGCGCCGAGGGCCAGGCTTCGGGAATCTGCGCCGTCTGCGTCGGCACCTCGAGCGTCGGTCTGCCTCCAACACCGGCTTCAGGCGTGTACGCCGACATCAACACCGTGGGCTCGGCGCGCGGGTCGGCCTTCGCGGGAGTGAACGCCGCGAACACGTCGGGATCAGCCTGCGGCACTTCACCCGTCGGCGTGGGAGGGGGTGGTGGCTCGCTGGCGGGTCGCGCGCGGGGACCACTGGGCTTCGCTGCGGGCGGCGGGTCGGCAGCGGGCGCCGGGCGCGCGCGAGGACCACTGGGCTTTGCAGCAGGCTCCGCCACGACTGGCGCGACGGAGGTCACCGGCTCGACGGTGAGTGGAGCAGCCGGCTGTTCCGCGAGCGCCTTCGTGTTGACCGAGGTCTCGTCGTACAGCACCGGAGCGGGTCCACCGGCGAGCGCGGTGCGGGCCTGCTCGAGCCACTGCTTGATGCGGTTGTCGTTCGGCTGCAGCGCCGAGGCCTTGCGCAGAATCGGGAGCGCCGAGCGGTACAGGCCCTTTCGCAGCAGCACTTCGCTGATCAGGTTGTACGCGTGCGGGTTCTCTTTATCGATGTTCACCGCGGCATCGAACTGCTGCATCGCCTCGGCGGCCTTGCCGCTGTTGATGAGGCCCTTCCCCCACAGCACGCGGCCCGCGACGGACGAGGGGTGATGGCTACACCCCTGCTTGCAGACCTCGATGGCCTTCTCGTTCTCGCCTTTGTCCAGGTACGCCCGCGCAAGCTCGACGAACACCGTCGACGTGGGGTCCTGCGAGAGCATCTGCTCGTACTTCTCAACCATCGACTTCGACATGGGCGCTCGTCGGAAAACGGGGCGAAACAGCCGCGGAAACATACCCTTCCCGGCGCGGGCGGCCACTGCTCAATCACCGGCCATCAACTGGCCCCGACGATCGCGGGTGGTACCCTGCCCGACCATGCGAACGGTCGCTTCATGCCTGTTGCTCCTGCTCTCTTGCGCGGGCATTCGCGCGAAACCCGACCTCGAAGAGCTGAAGCCCGCCATCGAGGCGTTTCACCAGCGCTCGCGGTGGAAGGACTTTCGCGGCGCCGCCGATCTCATCGTGCCCGAGCGCAGCGCCGCCTTCGTGAAGGCGCGCATGAGGGGCGGCGACGAGAAGGACCTGTTCGTGACGAACTTCGAGCTCGAAGACGCGAAGATCTCTGCCGACGGAATCGCCGAGGTGGTCTCGCGCATCAGCTGGTACCGCCTGCCCTCGAACACCGAGAAGACCGCGACGGTGACGAACATCTTCGTGTGGCGGGAAGGCAAGTGGTGGCTCGAGAGCCAGGACGAGGGCCCGTTCCCCGATCTGAAGCCTGCGCCCGAGAAACCCAAAGCCGCGGCTGATGCAGGCACGTGATCGTTCGCCGGAGCGCGAGGCTCACTGACTCGAGCTGGCGAAGCTGAGGGCGCTGCTCGACGTCGCGTACGACGGTGACTTCGGTGACGACGATTGGCTCCACGCGCTGGGCGGGCGGCACATGCTCGCCTTCGACGGAAACGAGCTGATCGCGCATGCGAGCGTGGTCGAGCGGGGGTTGCTGTATCAGGAGCGCCGGTTGAAGACCGGCTACGTCGAGGCGCTCGCGGTCGCGCCAGCTCGGCGACGCGCGGGGCTGGGCTCCAAAGTGATGGAGCAGGTCGAGTTGATGCTTCAGAACGAGTTCGAGCTGGGCGCGCTGAGCACGACCGACCTGGCGCTGCCGCTCTACGAACGACGCGGCTGGCAACGCTGGCGGGGCACCACCTGGGTACGCCGAACGGCCCACGACGCACGCCAGAGGACGACGACAGCCTCTTCGTGTGGCCGGTCACCGCGCCCCTCGACGTGCACGGGAGCCTCACCTGCGACTTCAGGCGTGGCGACGTCTGGTGACGATCACGGCGCGTAGCTGACGGTCGAGACGCGCCGTCTGGCGAGCATCGTCGCACCGACGACCAGCAACAGCGGCGTCACGTGAAACAGCAGCAGATGACCGACGTCGCGGTGCGGACACTTGAGCTGCATGACGGCGAGTGACGTGGTGCCCGCAGCCCAACCGAGCACCATCGCACGCGAGAGCCTCGGAGCATGTTGCCGAGCTGCCAGAATCGCGAGCGCCGCGGGAATGGCCGAGCACACGAGCTCCCAGCCGAAGCAGCCGAGGTGAAACGAGAAGGCGCCGAACTCCATCGACAACACCTGCGTCACCAGCACCGAGCTGGCGACGAGCCCGCCGAGAATCCACGGCCGAGAGGTGCGCTGCGGCCAGGGAGCCAGCGCCGCGACGCCCGCGATCAACGCGACGACCAACAGCGCGAGCGACTGCATCCACACGCTCGAGGGAATCGCCGACGGCGGCATCTGCGACTGGAACATGAAGCAGCCGCACGTGAACAACACCACCGACGCGACGACGAAGAGCGCTGCGTCTCGCCACCACGGCTTCTTCGGCACCTCGAGCTCGGCCGCGAGCGACGCCGACAACCGCGCCTCGAGCTCGGGCGGCAACGATGGTGGTGGCGAACCAAACGGGTGAGGTGCGCTCATGATTCGAACTCCCAGACGTCTTTGAGCAGCTCACGCAGCACCTGGGTGCCACGAAAGGCCCTCACCTTCACAGCCGTCTCGTTCGCGCCGACGGCCTCGGCGATCTCCGCGAAGCTCCAGCCCTCGAGGCGGTGCAGCACCACGGCTTCACGCTGCGCCTCGGGCAACTTCTGGAGCGCGTCGAGCAAACGCCGACGAAGCCCCGCGTCACCGTGAACGGCGTCGAGCCCGGCATCGACAGGATCGTCTGCGGTCGGCTGCTCGCGCTTCGTGCGGCGGTGGCGATCGCGCGCAGCATTCGAGGCGATGGCGTAGAGCCACGGCTTCACCTTCGAGCCTGCGCGAAACTGATCTCGCGAACGCACGACCGAGAGAAACGTGAGCTGCACGGCGTCTTCCGCGGCCGCGGCACTGCCAGTGATGCGAGTCAGGTAGCTGGTGAGCGCGGCCGCGTGGCGGCGAAAGAGCGCGTCGAAGGCAGCACGCTCTCCACCCTGGAAGCGCGCCATCAGGCCTTCATCGGAGTCGGGTGCCGGCTCGGCCATCGCGAACGCGGCATCCCACGGCAACGCCAGGGCTGTCATCGCCGCAGATACGCGC
>Ga0075163_10014363_pt1 | contig 10224 bp, 5 predicted proteins | sample JI1023141ADNA_FD_71478 | JGI IMG/M metagenome (GOLD analysis project Ga0075163, IMG submission 71478) | Wastewater effluent complex algal communities from Wisconsin, to seasonally profile nutrient transformation and Carbon sequestration -... | ecosystem: Engineered > WWTP > Effluent > Algae... | reverse complement strand
CCCGTTGCCGACCGCGCTCCAGGACCTGCAGCGCCTGCTGGTGCAGGCCACGCTGCTCCAAGGACTCGCCGAGTTCGACGTAGGCCTGGGCGCAGCCCGGATCGCGCTGGAGCAGCGCCTCCAGCACGGCGCATTCCTCGTCCTGGCGGCCGAGTTCGCGCAGGAACTTCGCGTGCCGCAGCGGATGCCCGGATTGCCACGGTCGCTCCGCGGCGAGCGTGGCCGCCAGCTGTGCCGCGGTCGCCGGGTCCTTGCGGCCGACGAACTCGATGTGCGCCATGCGGTGGTCGATCTCCTGCGGATGCGCAGAGGCCAGCGCGCGGAAGAACGCGGCGCCTTCGGCGTCGGGCAGCATTGGCAGTACGTCGAGCAGCCCGACCAGCACGTCGAAGTCCGGGGGCACCGGTCGCCGCACCAGCGTGTCGAGTACGAACCGCAGGTCGGTTTGGGCAACTGCCGGGTCTGGCGCCCAATCGAGCAGTCGACGCACCGAAGCGCTGTTGGCGGGCTCCAGCACAAACGCTTGCCGCACCGCCGCACGGGCCGCGTCAAGATCGCCGTCGTGGTGCGACAGCAGGCCGATATCGCACCACAGCGGGCTCGAATCGGGCGACGACTGCCGCAACTCGGCCAGCAGCGGCCGCGCCTCGTCGAAACGACCGCGATGCAGCAGGCGACGCGATAGACGGCCGGCCAGCCAGTGTTCGTGCGGATGCTCCGCGACGAGACGCCGCAGCAGCGCATCCGCGGCGTCATGAGCCTCGATACGTTCGAGGAACTCCGCGACCTTCACCAGCAGGTTGGGGGGCATGGCACTCGCCGCGGCGAGCGTCTCCGCCACCGCGCGGGCCGCCGGCAGGCCGTCGTGTTCGAGCAGGTGGTCAAGGCGCAAGGCCTGGGCGCCTTCATGCCACGGATCGGCGGCGAGACAGTCGTCCAGAGCCCGCGCCGCCGCCGCATGGTCACCGCGCGCCACCGCGAGCTTGTGCCGGCACCAGGCTTCGTCGATCGGCCGCAGGCCAGGCTCGGCGAGCACGGCCGCAGCCTCATCGAGCCGATGCAACCGATGCAGCACCGAGAACAGGCGCAGTCGCACCTGCGCGGCGTCGTCGTCCGTCGTGAGGGACGCGCGCAGCACCGCCACGGCCGGCTCGGGCTGGTGCTGTTCTTCCAGCGCTTCGGCGTAGGTCATTGCCATCGGCCCCGAACGGCCGCCCTGCACCGTCTGCCGATCGCGCAGGAAGCCGAGCCCCTCCTCGGCGCGCCCCAGGTTGCGCAGCTGGCGGTAGTGTTCGACCGCGAGCCACTCGTCGAAAGGTTGCAGGCCCGCCGCCAGCCGCGTCAGTTCGGCCGCGGTCGCCGCCCGCGCCGGGTCGTTGCCGACGATGCGCGCCAATCGGTGCCAGGACCGTCCTTCGCGACTGGTCCAACGCAGCGAACGGCGCACGACCCATTCGGCGTCCGCCCGCCGCCGCGCATCAAAACGCCACTGGTCGGCCAGCATCTGCAACAGGAACGGCGAGCGCGTGGTGGGCGCCCAGGACTCCAGCAGCTGCCGCGCGTCCTGCCAGCGATTCTGGTCGATCAGTTCGGCGATGTGGTGGTAACGCCAGTACGAATCCTCCGGCTCCTCTTCCCACTTCGTCCGCCACAGCTCCAACTCGCGGCGCCGATCACCGCGCTCCCGCGCGAGGCGCAGTTCAACGTCGAGGCGCAGTGGGCCGGGCGGCAGTTCGCCGAGTGCCACGAGCCGCGCTTCTGCCGCTTGTGGGCGCCGCTCGCGCCATTCGAGCTTGGCGCGCATCCACTGCAGCGTCTCGTGCTCCAACGGCAACGGTGGCAGTTCGTGCCGCGCCGCGACCTCCGCCGGCAACAACAGCGCGCATTCGCCGCCGCGGCGCGCGACGCGCTCCAACCACGCGGTTGGCACTTCGCGCCGGAAGTTGCCGGTCGGATCGCGCAGGATGAAGGTATCCAGCACGCGGTCGTAGCCGACCAACGCCTGCCGGTGACTGCTCGATTCGAAGCGGGTCGTGATCGCAAACGGCAGACCGCGGTCGAGCAGTTGTCGCGCGATGTCGGTATCGAACTGAAACCACCGCACGACGAGGCCGCGCGCTTCCGCCCACACCATCTCGTCGTGGCTCGCCGTGCCGTCCACGGTGATCTGTCGCGCGATCTCGCGCTGGTCCTCGTGCACGCCAAACGTCGCCAGCAACGACGCCATCGTCGCCGGCGAACACGTCAGGTGATCCTGCCGCACGAACGGCACCGGCAGCACCACGCGCGTTCGCGTTCGTTCTGGGCTGGCTTGTGGGTTGGCGAGATGCGCTTGCAAGCGCGCCACCTCTTCGGTGCCGTACCTGCCGGCGTCTCGCATGAGCGCCAACGCCGCCTGATCATCGCCAAGGTCCCGGCACGTGCGCATCAACGCGAAGCGCCAGGTCAGCCGGACCCGCCGCTCGTGGTGCGGTTCGGCCAGCAGCGTCGTCCAGACGCTGCGCGCCGTCGCCAGATCACCGTGTTCCAGGCAGTGGTTGGCATAGATGCCGTCGAGCACGGGCGACTCGACCAACGCGCGCGTTTCACGCAACAGTTCGCCGACGCCAGGATCGTTGCGGTCGTGCCGCAGCCAGCAACGCTGCAGCCGCAGATCCACCTCCTCGGGCGACTGTTCGAGCGCCGCCTCGAGCACGGCCAGCGCCCCGGTGAGATCGTCCTGGTCCTGCCGCGTCCAGGTCCGTTCGCGCACGATGTCGAGGTGACCCGGCATCACTGCTTCGGCGGCTGCGAAACCCGCTTCGGCCGCGGCGAAGTCGCGCAGTTGCGAACTGACACGCGCCCGCGCCAGCAACCAGTCGACCTGTTCGGCCGGGTCGAGCGCAGCGGGCTGCGGTTGCCGGGTCTGTTCCCAGGCCTGCAGCACGAACCCCCGCCGCAGCAGATCCCGAACGTGGTTTGCCCGCGCCGCCAGACGGTCGGGCCACCGCTGCAGGATCCGCCGGCCGAGCCACCGTCGCCGCGCGTCGAAGCCAAGCCGCAGGCACAGCAGGTGCAGCGTGCGCAATACCTCGAGCGGGGCCCCAGCACCCAACTGTTCCAAGTTGGGGGCTATCGCCGCAAATGCCTGTCGATAACGGCCTGCGCGCAGCAGGCTGTCAAAGTCCCTGGGAAGCGTTGGCAAGTTGGATTCGCCGGACACGGGGCGGGAGGATAGCGACTTCCTGCGCCGGCACGACCCCCAAACGGCCCGTGGATGACTGCCGGTGGCCTTCCCGGTCCTTGAGGGCCGTCGCTGCGAAGTCGACGTTCTTGGGACACCGACCTCCGCCCCTCCGAACGCTACCATGGCGCCGTCTCTCACTCCGCCAGCACCACCCAGGACCCCTATGCACCGCAGCGCAGCGCTCGTTCTCACCCTCTTGTCCGCCGGCAGTCTTGCCGCGCAGGCGCAGTTCTTCGCGCCCACTCGCCCGGCGATGGCGACGGATCTGAACCCCGAGTTCAAACTCGCCGTCGGCGACGTCAACGGCGACCTGTTCCCCGACATCGTCTGCGCCAACATGGGCGGCACCGTGCCCGGCGTGCAGAACACGCTCTACCTGAACGACGGGCTCGGCGGTTTTGTCGACGTGACGGCCACGCACCTGCCACAGGTGGTGGACTGGACCGGAGCGGTGGCGCTCGGCGATATCGACCACGATGGCGATCTCGACATCTTCTTTGGCAACGGCCAAGGCCAGGCGAGCCGGCTGTGCGCCAACGACGGCACCGGCCACTTCACGGACGTCAGCGCTGCACAACTGCCGCCGATGACCCGCACCATCTATTGCGCCAAGATGGTCGACATCGACCACGACGGCGACCTCGACATCATCGCGCGCGAGAAGGTGCTCGTGAACGACGGGTTGGGTTTCTTCACCGACGTGAGCAGCACCAACGCGCCGCCCGGAACGGTCAACGCCTGGGGCATGGCGGTCGGCGACGTCAATGGCGACAGCCACGTCGATGTGATGTTTGGCATCAACTCCAACACGGTGCCGCCAGTGCTGTGGCTCAACGACGGCACCGGCGTGTTTACGAACGCCAGCGCCAACCTGCCTTCTGCGGTCTATGTCGGCGGCGACTTCCAGCTCGGCGACCTCGACTTCGATGGCGACCTCGACGTGTTTCTGCAGGCTTATGCGCGGCCGAGCAAACTGTGGCTGAACGATGGTCTCGGCGTGTTCACCGACGCGACTGCCACCAACCTGCCGGCGCTGACCGAGTTCACGTTCGCTTCGTCACTTGGTGATATCGACCTCGATGGTGATCTCGACATCATCCTCATCAACGGCGCCAACGTCGCCGGCCAGACCCGCATCCTGCGCAACAACGGCCAGGGCGTGTTTGCCGTGGATCCGACCGCGGTGCCTGCGGCCACGATGGCGTCGAGCTGCGGCGATGTCGCCGACCTCGACCTCGATGGTGACCTCGACATCGTGTTTGGCAACTGGAACGCGCAGAACGTCGTCTGGTTGAACCAGCATCGGCACTGCTACGCCGCGGCGGCCCCGACCCTCGGCAACCCCTACACCGTCACGTTCACGTCGCAGCCCGGCTACGGTCCGTCGACCGCGGTGCTGGTCGCGGTCAGCATCTTCCCCCCGGGGCCGGCCCAGCTGCTCCCGAACTACGGTTACACGGTGTTGCAGGTGAATACGGTGGTGTCGCTCGGCATTGGCCTCACCAGCGCGAGCAACGGCCAGTCCTCGTTCGTCATGCCGATCCCGAACGATCCCGGCATGAGCGGGCTAGCCTTGCTGTGGCAGGGGGTTGTGGTCGAGCAGCAGGGGCTCGTGCTGTCGTTGACCAACGCGTTTGGCGACCACGTGCAGTAGCCGTTGGGGGGCTCTCGCGCGGCCGCCCGGGCGCCGCGCGCCTTGACGCGTCCGCGCGGCGTTGGGATTGTCTAGGCGTCCCCGCTGCCGTTCGTTTCAACTGGAGTCGCTCATGGTCGAGAACCTGCGTCGTGTCGTGTGGTCTTGCTTCGTCACACTGCTTCTCGCGGCGCCCGGCAGTGCGGTTGCACTGCTCGCGCAGACGCCCACCGAGCAAGCTCCGGTGGTCCGTTGCGACATCGACCTCACCTTGCCGGGCATGATGCGCGACGTGCTCTCGAACGCTCTCGTGCGCGGGTTGGGCAAGCCTGAGCACGACGTGCGCACGTTCCTCAACGCGGAGGTGAAGCGCGCCAGGCAGGGGGAGCAGATGTTGCCCCCCGTGGCCCAGCACTTTGCGATCGAACCGGCGGCGCTGCAGGCCGAGGTGGAACGGTTTCGCCACTGCAACTGCACCCACGCGCCAGTGCCGGGGCAGGTGCCGCTGCCGCCCGTGATTCCCGACGAAGCGCCGGTTGTGCCGACGGACGTCGTCGTGACTCCGTTTGCCAAGGACGTGCTGCTGCACGTCGTGCTGCACGAACTCGGCCACGCGCTGGTGCGGGAGTTTGATCTGCCCGTGCTCGGCAACGAGGAGACGCTCGCCGACGCCTTCGCGACGCACTTCCTGCTGCACCACATGCCCGATCGCGCGCCGGCGGTGCTCGAGGCGCGCGTGCGGTCCTGGCTGATCGAGGCCGCTGAGGTGCCGCGCGCCGATTGGCCGGTGAGCGGGGAGCATGACAACGATGCGCGCCGCGCGTTCCGCACTGCGGCGCTCGCGGTCGCCGTCGATGCGAAGGCCTACGCCAGGCTCGCCGAGCTCGTTGGCATGACCGAGCGCGACGTGCGCAAGGCGACCGACTACGGCGCCGAACTGCACCGCAGCTGGCGGCGCGTGCTGCAGCCGTTGTTCATGCCGTCTGGTCAGCTTTCGAAGGAGGCGCGGGTCGAGTGCCCGGACGACCCGCTGTTCTCGCAACTGGCGCAACTGGGGTTGGTGAACGAGCTCGAGCGGGCGGTCAAACAGTTCGACTGGCACTCCCAAGTCACGATCCGCTTCGCCGCGGGCGATGGTGGCGCGGCGTGGAGCCGCGGCACGCGGACCGTGACCGTGCACGCCGGTTATGTGCTGCGCTTCGTGGCGCAGGGGGCGGTCGCGGGCCGCTGAACGAGGGAGAACGCGAGTTACCGAGGTGCGGGGGCGTGGGCCCCTCTGTGCGGGCCCCGGCCGGAGAAGTCGGAGTGGAGGGCAGGCTTGACAGGTCCTGGCTGAGCGTGCTAGAAGCATGGCACAACTCATCCAGACCAGCCGAGGGCCGGGCCCAACGACGCTGGGGCAACCACGTAGCCGAACAGTCGGAGCGCAGGTGCCAATTCCCGCGGCCAGTCCTCAGTGCCAGTTGGCAATTGCCAGCGTGTCACGGGGCCGAAAGATGAGTCTGCCAGCGAAGCGCGTCGTGCGAATCGCTCAGACCCATGCTGGCAGCGCGAACCTGGACGGCCCGAGAGGTTCGTTCATGACTCGTTTCGCATCTGGCCAGAAGGCCGCAAAGGAATGCCTGACAGGGGCTCTGCAAACCGGCGCTCTGCAAACCGGCGGCACCGGCACCGCAGCCTCCCTTTCCCTCGCCACAGCATCGTCCGTTGGCCGCGATACCACGGGGTTCGGCTCGTCGGGCCAATCCCCGGGCCAATCCCCGGGCCAGGGCAGCGCGCCGCGCAACGAGGCGCGGCCGACGCTGCACCTCATTGGACCCGGCCAGGTCGGCCGCGAGTTCCTGGCGCAGGCCCGGGCGTTGCCCGTGCGCATCGTCGCGGTCAGCGATTCCAAGGCCACGGTCTTTGATCGCCAGGGCCTCGACACCGCGGCCATTCAGCAGCACAAGCAGGACGGTGGTTCGCTGGCTACGCTGCCGCGCGCCGAAGCGATCCCGACCGAACTCGCGATTGGCGTGGTCGCCGCGGACTTCGTCGTCGATGCGACGCCGACTTCGGTCGCGGGCACGGCGGCTGCGGTGTTGCGTGGTCGCGCGGCGCTGCGCGGTGGGGCGTTCTTGTGCTTGTGCGGCAAAAATGCACTGGCGGCGGCGGGGCCGGAGTGGTTGCTCGGCTCGCATCGCGCGCGCCTTGGCATCCAGGCCGTGCTCGGTGGCGCCGGCCAGGCGCTGTTGCGCGAACTCGACGAGCTGCGCGCGCAGTGCAGCCGTCTGGCGTTGGTTGGCAACGTCACGACGACCGTGATCGTGCAGGCGATCGAAGCCGGCGCGTCGATCGAAGAGGGCATCGCCGTGGCGCGCGAACGGGGTCTGCTCGAACCTGATCCGACGCTCGATCTCGATGGCAGTGATGCGGCGACGAAACTCGCCGCGGTGTTCGGGGCGGTGTTTGGTGAGCCTTGGTTGGCTGTGCCGGCCAGCGCGCGCATCGGGAAGCAGGACCTGCGCTCGCTGGACGTTGGCGTGGTGCGCGAACGGGCGCGGCGTGGGGCCACGACGCGTTTGGTGGCGCGCGCGAGTCGCGATGGCGCGGACCTGCGCGTTGGTTACGAAGAGCTGCCGCTCGGTTCGCCGCTGGCGGCGCCGCCCGATCGGGTGGTCTATGGTTATGAACTGCCTTCGGGCCTGCGCGTGCACACGGGCCTTGCGCTCGGTTACGCGCGCACCGCGGGCGCCCTCGTCGAGGATGTGGCGCAAGCGCTGCGTACGCTGGAGGTGACGCGATGAGCGCTGCCATCACGTTGCCCGCTGGGGTCGAACTCTGCCATCTGCCGGCGCAGTTCCCGTTGGCTCACGGCGGGGTGCTCGCCGGCGCTTCACTCGCATTCGAACGGCAAGGACCGGTGGACGCGCCGGTCGTGGTCGTGCTCGGCGGCATCTCCGCCGGGCGCCACGTCAGCGCGCATCGTGCGGTACAGGGGCCGGGCTGGTGGGAGGGTTTTGTCGGCGAGGGGCAGGCGATTGATACGACGCGCTACTCGGTGCTGTCGTTTGACTGGCTCGGCGGAGCAGGCTGTTCGACGGCGCCGGCGAGTGGTGAGTCGTTCCCATTCGTCGGTACCGAGGACCAGGCCGCGGCGCTGGCTCATCTGCTGACCGCGCTGCGCATCGAGAAGGTGGCTGCGCTGGTAGGCAGCAGCTACGGCGGCATGGTCGGGTTGCAGTTCGCGGCGGCGTTTCCGCAGCGTGTGGCGCGGTTGTGCGCGATTGCCGCACCGCACGAGAGCCATCCGCAAGCCAGTGCGTGGCGCTCAGTGCAGCGTGGCATCGTCGAGCTAGGCCTGCGCACGGGCACGGCGAGCGAAGCGCTGGCACTGGCACGCGGCCTCGCGATGGCGACCTACCGCACGCCGGGCGAACTCGCCGATCGGTTTTCGGGACCGGCCAGGTGGCAGGGCGAACGTGTTCGTCTGCCCGTGCAGGATTGGCTCGACGCCCGCGGTGCGGATTTCGCCGATCGGTGGCTACCGGAGCAGTTTCTATGCCTGTGCGCGTCGATTGATGCGCACCGCGTCGATCCCGCGCGCATTGCCGTGCCCTGCTGGCTTGCTGCGTTTGTCGGCGACCAACTGGTGCCGCCGCCGCAAGTGCGCGAACTCGCCTCGCGGTTGCCCAACCTGCGCGCGGTGCGCGAAGTGCGTTCGCGCTATGGGCACGACGCGTTCTTGAAAGAACGACTGGCTGTCGCCGCGTTGCTGCGGGAGGTGCTCGCATGAGCTCGCTTCCCGAAACGGTGGCCGTTCGCGCGGGCATTGCGGCGGACACGGCGCACGGTGCCGTGAGCCCGCCGCTGCACCTGAGCGCCAACTTCTCGTTTGCGGCGTTTGGGGAAAAACGCAAGTACGACTACACGCGCAGTGGCAATCCGACGCGCGACGAACTGGCGCACGCGCTCGCTGCGCTCGAAGGTGGCGCCGGTGCCGTGGTCACGGCGACCGGCATGGCGGCGGTGACGCTCGTGTTGCACCAGTTGCGACCAGGCGACCTGCTCGTGCTGCCGCACGATGGTTATGGCGGCACCTGGCGCATCGTCGATGCCCTGGCGCGCAAGGGCCATTTCGAGGTCGTCATCGTCGACCAGCGTGATCCCGAAGCACTTGCGAGTGCGTTGGCGCGGCGGCCGCGGCTGGTCTGGGCCGAATCGCCGAGCAACCCGCTGTTGCGCATCGTCGATCTGCGCGCCCTGGCCGCCGATTGCAAGCGGGCCGGGGCGCTGCTCGCCGTTGACAACACGTTCTTGTCGCCGGCGCTGCAGAATCCGCTCGAACTCGGTGCCGACCTCGTCGTGCATTCGACGACGAAGTACGTGAACGGCCACAGCGACGTCGTCGGTGGGGCCGTGATCGCGAAGGATCAGGCCCTGCACGAGCAGCTGGCGTGGTGGGCGAACGCGCTTGGCATCACGGGCGCTCCCTTCGATAGCTGGCTCACGCTGCGTGGCCTGCGCACGCTGCACGCGCGTTTGCGCATTCATCAAGAGAATGCGCAGCAGCTCGCGGAACTGCTGGCGTCGCATCCCGCGGTCCGCAAGGTGCACTATCCGGGCCTGCCGAGCCATCCGGACCATGCGCTCGCGGCGCGGCAGCAGCGCGGGTTTGGTGGCATGCTGAGTTTTGAACTCGTCGATGCGGCGGCGGTGCCGACGTTCCTCGATGGCCTGCAGCACTTCACGCTCGCCGAGTCGCTCGGTGGCGTGGAGAGTCTGATAGCGCACCCGGCGACGATGACGCACGCGTCGATGACGGCCGAAGTGCGCGCGCGGGCGGGCATCACCGAAGGTCTGCTGCGCCTCAGTGTCGGCATTGAAGCCGCCGAGGACCTCGCCGCGGATCTGGCGGCGGGGTTGCAGCGCGTGCAGCGCCGACGGGCTGCGGCGTGTGCGCCCCTGACGACCTAGTCGGCGCATCGCAGTTGCTTCGCGGATGGCGGTTGCTCTACTGCCTGCCTCGCTGCTGCCAGGTCGCATGCTTACAGTCGTCACAGAAACCGGTTCCTTTGCCCAGATCGCGCAGATCGTCCTCCTGGACCTGCTGCTCGCCGGTGACAATGCGGTGGTGATCGCGATGGCGGTGCGTTCGCTGCCGCGGCGCGAACAGCGATTGGGGCGGCTCTGGGGCACGGCAGGCGCGGTCATCCTGCGGGTGCTGTTTCTGGCCATTGCCACGTGGTTGCTGTCCATCCCGTGGTTGCAGTTTGTAGGTGGACTGCTGCTGCTCTGGATTGCGTACAAACTACTGGCGCCCGCGGCTCATGGGGTGGTCACAGCCGGGGAGAGCGACGCGAGCAAGGTCGCATCCTCGCTTCGT
>Ga0075163_10014362_pt1 | contig 10224 bp, 5 predicted proteins | sample JI1023141ADNA_FD_71478 | JGI IMG/M metagenome (GOLD analysis project Ga0075163, IMG submission 71478) | Wastewater effluent complex algal communities from Wisconsin, to seasonally profile nutrient transformation and Carbon sequestration -... | ecosystem: Engineered > WWTP > Effluent > Algae... | reverse complement strand
GCCTTCCGCTACCTGGCGCCGCCCGAGGTGCTCCGCGTAGCGCCCCCCGAGGGTCCCACCAGCGAAGAAACGCTGGTGGTCATCGACGGCCGGGCCTTCGAGGAAGGCGCGCGAGTCCTGTTCGGTGATGCGGACGGCCTCCGAACCGAAGTCCTTGATCCACAACGGCTTTCCACCTTCGCTCCACCCCACAGCGCCGCCACGGTTGAGGTGGTGGTGATCAACCCCGACGACCAGCGCGGGGGCCTCGATGCGGCGTTCACCTGGTGGCCGGCCCCCGAGATCGTGGCGGTGACCCCCAATCAGGGCCCCGACCTGGGCGGCACGGCGTTGCGCATCGAGGGCCGCTTCTTCCGCGCGCCGGCCACCGTCTGGCTGGGCGCCCACGAGGCGACTCTGGTGGGGGTGGAACCCAGCGGTACGGTGGCAACGGCCGTCACCCCGGCCCAGCCCGCCGGTCGGGTGGAGCTGCGCCTCTACAATCCTGACGGCCAGGTGGCCGTAGCGCCGATGCTGTGGCGGGTCATCGGCCCCCCGGTGTTGGTCGCCGCCGAGCCGCCCGTCATCAGCCGCTGCGGCGGTGGGCTCACGGTCCTGGTGGGCGAGAACTTCGATCCGGCCATGCAGGTGCGCATCAACGGCGTGCTGGTGGAGGTGGTGGAGGTCTCGGACGATGGCACCCGCGCCACCGTGCGCACGGTGGCAGGAGAGCCCGGCCCCGCCACGGTGGAGGTGCTCAATCCCGACGGCCGCGGCGCGCGCAGCGACGTGTTGGTGGTCTACGGCGTGCAGCCGGTGGTGCGCGCCATCACACCCGATCGTGTGCCGGTGTGGGGCGGCGTGACCGTGCGCATCGAGGGCGCCGATCTCGAGCAGGGGGTGGAGGTGCGGTTCGACGAGGTTGCGGCGGAGCGCACCGTGGTGCGCCAGGCGGGCTGCGACGCGGTGCTGGACGTGGTGGTGCCCCCACACGCCGCCGGCCCCGCCGCGGTCATCGCCACCACCGCCGAAGGTCAGGTCGGCACCCTGCCCGGCGGGGTCACCTACGTCGCGCCCACGCTGGAGCCACCCACTGGGTTGGTGCCGGGCTACGCCAACATCGAGCTGCGGGGGGTAGACCTCCGGCCAGGCCTGCGCCTGACGTTTGGCGACCGGGCCCCGCGCGTGTTGGAGCGGGTATCCGATGAGCGCTGGCGTGTGGTCACGCCACCCGGCGAGCGTGGCCCGGTGGCGGTGGACGTCCGCAACGCCGATGGCCGAGGGGTGCGCCTGACCCCGGGCTTCCACTACCGCATCTTTGTGGACGAAACCGCCGGTCGGCTGGACGCAACGGGCGACTGCAACGACGCGGAAGTGGGTGATTTTAATGGGGATGGTCGCCCTGACGTGGCAGTGGCCAACGGCGGCCTGAGCGGCGTAGGTCGCCTGGAGCAGGCCCCCAGCCTCTACCTCAACGACGGGGCGGGGCGCCTGCGCCGGGAGGACCTGCGACCCGTGGGTAATGGCCTCAACGTCAAAGCCGGCGACGCCGACGGCGACGGCGACCTCGACCTCTTGGTGGCCAACCTCTCCAGCCCCACCAGCCACTTCTTCCGCAACCAGGGCCGCGGTCGCATGGTGCACGAGCCTGGCTACACCGCGCGCGCCTCCGCCTACGACGCCACCTTCCTGGATCTGGAGGGCGATGGTGATCTGGACGTGTTGCTGCTGCGCAATGGCAGCCCCGACAACAACGCCTTCGATGGCCCGGAGCGCCTGTTCCGCAATACTGGGGGCGGCAACCTGGTGGACATCTCCGACCAATTTCCCTTTGATCTCAGAGATGTCCACGATCACGACGTCGAGGTGGGTGACCTGAACGGCGACGGGGCGCCCGACGTGGTCATCGTGGTGGACACCATCAGCCCCTCCTTCAGCACCGGCCGCAATCGCCTGCTGCTCAACGACGGGACCGGCCGTTTCCGGGAGGCCCCCTCCCCCTTCAACGACTACCCGGGCGACTGGTTGGACGTGGAGCTGGTGGACATCGACGCCGACGGTGACCTGGATGTCCTGGTGCCCCAGGACTTCATCGAGGGCTTCTCGCGACCGGGCACCCCCGCCCTCGCGGTTTTCCTCAATGATGGCCGCGCCCACTTCGAGGAGGCCACCGACCTCATCCACGGCCTGCCACCTCTGCCCGCTTTCGAGGTGGTGGCCACCGATCTCGATGGGGATGGCGATGTGGATCTGGCGGTGGCGATCTACGGCTACCTGTTCTCCGATGGCAGCATCGAAGCGTTTCGTAGCGCCCTGCTGCTCAACGACGGGACCGGCAACTTTTTCGAGTCCTCCGGGGCCTTCGAGCGGGGCCTCGATTTGCCCACCGCGGACTTCGCCGATGCCGATTTTGACGGGGATGGTGCGCTGGATCTGATGGAGTGTGCTGCGCAGGGTCAATCCCGGCTGTGGATGCAGCGGGAGTAGAATTGAGGAGTGTGGCCCCCCTCGCGGGAGCCTGCTACTTTCGCAGGCCGCGGACTGCTGGTGAAGGAGCGCACGCGCATGGTGGATGCCACCCAGGAGCCAGAGCGATCAGACGCGCTGTCGGCCAGTCCGGCGTTGGAAACCGATGTCCGCCAGTGCCTCGCGCACATCCGCAAGGCCCCCTTGGACTACCGCCTGCGGGTGCACGCGGCCGAGTTGATGATTGCGCTGGGCCGCCGCGACACGGGCCTGCGCATCCTGCGCGGCTGCGTGGACTACTTCACGCTGGGCGGCTTCCCGCTGCGCGCGTTGTGGGCCACCAAGCTCCTGGAGTTGCACGGCGCCGAAGCCAGCCTCGTCGACCGCGGCTACGTGATGTTCGCCCAGCATTATGGCCATGGGCCGGGCAGCCAGTGGGGCGATCCCATCTTCGAGATGCCCACCCCGTCACCCACCGTCTTGGACCTGGAGGGCCTGCCCACCAGCCTCGACGACGTGGTGCAGGAGCTGGATCGCCGCGCCAACGATATCATCCGCGGCGCGCATTTTCCTGAACATTTACCACGGCTTGCCCTACTTTCGGATCTGCCTGCCGGCCCATTGGAGATCGCGGCGCGGGCGCTGGTGCTGCGGCGGGCCGTGGACGGCGAGACGCTCCTGACCGAAGGTGAGGTGGGGCGCAGCGTGTTTTTCATCGCGTGCGGCGAGGTCACCATCTCACGCCGCCGGGGCGAGGATGTGGCGGTGCTTGGCCGGCTCGGGGAAGGCGACCTCTTTGGCGAGATGGCGCTGGTCACCGACTCGCCCCGCATTGCGTCCGCGGTGGCCGACGGTCCCACCGAGGTGCTGGAGCTGGACCGCAGCGTCGTCGAGACCCTGGGCCCAGCCGCGCGCAGCCTGCAGGATGCCCTGGCGCGGCAGGTGTGCGACCGCATGGTGGGCAACCTCATGCGGCTGTCCCCGCTTTTCCACGGCCTGGATGCCGACCGCCGTGGCGCGCTGATCACCCGCTTTCAGTCGCGCCTCGTGGCGGCCGGTGACGTCATCGTGATGGAAGGCCAACCCAGCCCGGGCCTCTTCATCATCCTCGACGGTCAGGTGGAAGTCCGCATGCTCCGCGCCCGCGAGACGCGGGTCCTCACCACCCTGCGAGAGGGCGACCTCTTCGGTGAGATCTCCCTGGTCTACGACCGACCGGCCACGGCCAGTTGTGTGGCCAGCCGCCGGTGCATGCTGATGTGGTTGTCCCGCACGAGCTTTGCTGAGTTGCGGGCGGTCTACCCCGAAGTCATCGACGCCATCTCCGACGTGGGTGACTACCGGCTGCTGGACAACCTCTACACCCTCGCCTGAGCGGGGTCTGCCGGCCTCCCACCAGTCCCACTCCGCGCGATATTTACGCGTAGTTTCATATACTTGTCGGATCCACACCGGGCAAAGCTGCCCGAATGGCCATCGCCGCATAGACGATCGCCATCGGCAGACCGAGAGTGGAGGCGGGCAGCTTGGAGCGGGGAGGCGGGCCCGCCGCAGGTGCGGCGGGCAGAGAGGCAGGGACTAGAGGGAGCCGACGCCGAACAGGTCGCTGAGGAAGACCAGGTTGGACATGCGGTCCTCCTGGGTCTCAAAGCGGCTCTGCGCCTGGCGCTGGTCGTCTTCCGTCTGGGCGCGCGTGCGGCCCTGCGGGAAGTTGCCCGTCTCCAACGCGCTCGTCAGCGCCTGGTACTCATTGGCGAGGCGATTGCAGCGCGTGATGGCCTCCACCGCGATGCTCTTGGTCAGCTCCGTCTGCACACCGACGAACCGGCGGTGGGTCAGCGGGCTCTCGCACATCTGGTAGGTGGAGGGATCGAGGCCCTCAACCGAGAAGCCCGAGTCGCCGCCCAGCTCGAACACGCGCGTCGCGTTGGTGAAGCTCAGGTCCTGGTAGTAGGGCGTGAACTGCATCGAGTAGATGAGCGTGTAGAGGTTGAGGTAGATGCTGGCACCGGGCTCAACGCGGGTCCCCTCGGCGGGATTGGTCTCGCGGGGATCGAAGCCGTCGTCACCCCCGAAGAAGGTGCCGTCCCAGAAGGTCCGCTGCTGCAGGGTCTTGTCAGTGTTGTTGTAGACCAGCGCCGCATTCGAGAACTCACCCGAGATGAACGAGCCCAGCAGGTCGTTGAAGGCCTCCGGGAAGAAGTCGTGGAAGCTCAGGTAGAAGCGCTCGTCGTTGGGCAGGTTGCTCTGACCAAAGTCACGGGCCGTCAGCACGTACAGGGCGGCCTTCTTGTCGTAGAAGGTGCCCACGTAGGCGAGGCGCTTGACCTCACCGAAGTAGCCATCCTCGTAGGACGAGTACAGCGGCTTGCCGAGGCCGAGCGGGATGTTGATGGTCTCCGCGTTCGGGTTCTCGACGAGGTCCTCGTCCAGCTGCTCAAACAGCTCGGTGTTGGGGTTCCACCGGTAGGAGCCCGACTCGGGCTGGGCCAACACGTTGCCCAGGAAGTCGAAGCCGATCACGGTGGCGCGGAACATGTCGTAGAAGCCGCCGGGCCCGGTGTTGTTCCGGAAGCCGGGCTCGTAGAAGTACTTGTACAGCAGGGCCTGCATCTGGTCGCCGATGGTCAGGAAGTACCGGGTCATGATGCGGTTGTAGTAGCCGTTGGTGCTGAAGGCCTTGCGGTAGCGGCGGAAGTTGTTGAACACAAACTGCCGCTCGTACAGCTCGATCATGTTGCGCACGATCTCCTCGGAGCTCTCGCCTTCATCAAAGCGATTGCAGAAGGGCTGATCGGAGACGCGATCGTCGGTGCAGAACTTGTGGAGGGGGTTGAACTTGCCGATGGCGCGCTGATCGTCGTCCCAGTTGGAGCAGATGCTCACCCCCAGGTTGCTGGTGCTGCGGTCATCGCGGCGGCACTTCTGGCCAGCGCTGGCTGCCGGGCAATCGCTGTCGGCCTCGCACAGATCGCCACCGAGGTACCACTGGGTCTGGGTGCGAGGGGCGGTGGCGCACTTCTCGATGCTGCCTTCGCAGTCGGTCTTGTCCACCAGGCCAGCCTGCACGAAGCGCATGGCGGCCTTGTCGTACGAGCCCAGGCCCATCCAGTCGTTATAGAGCAGCGCGCTGTAGTCCATGATGGAGGAGTAGCGGTACTCGGCCAGACCGACCTCGCGCTCACGGTTGCGGCGGGTCTCGCGGAGGCTGTCCCAGGCGGTGTAGCGCTCCAGGAACTCGGCCTGGGTCTCATCGGCGTCCTTGAAGGGGACAAACTCGGGCTCAGGGCCCAGCTCGTCATTGACCTGCTTCTTGAGCTCCCAGTACTTGGGGAAGAAGTTGGTGCGGTCGAACGAAGCGATGAAGTTGTGGCGCAGGCCCATGTTGTGGCCGAGCTCGTGCAGCGTGGTGGCACGGAAGGACTGCTCGCGGATCATCTGCTTGAAGGCGGTGCGATCCAGGTCCATGTGCTGCTGGGCAAAGGCCCACAGGGAGGCGTCGTTGAACAGGTAGTCCGCAGGCTCCACCGCGCGGGAGGCGAGGTGGTCGATGCGATCGCGCAGACCGCCCATGCCACCCTTGCCAGGGTTGAGCGGGTTGATCATCGCGACCTGCTCGTCGGTCAGCTCCATGGCGTTGCTGGCCAGCCCACCGCTGACCTCGCGGGCGATCTCGTCGGGCACCATCATGCGCTCAAGGCCGGCCTCGCGCAGGACCTGCTCGCGGACGTGCAGCGCAGCGGGGTGCTTGTCGAGCTCCTCCATCCGCAGGCGGACAGACTCGAGGCGGCGCGCTGCGTCGTCGGTGGACGCGCCGGCAGCGGTCAGACCACGCAGCGGGGTGCGGGGGGGCTGCTTGTAGCCCTGGGCCTGCATGATCTCGAGCACGCGCAAACCGCGCAGGTACTGGTTCTCGTCAATGCCTTCGCAGGCCTTCGGCAAGCTGGTGACGCCATCCTTGGTCTTCTGGGCACAAAGGATGTCCACCATGTCCATCACGGCGGTCTCGATGTAGTCGAAGCACTGGTTGCCGTAAACGTAGGCGACGCCGTTGATCAGCTCGCCCGTCTCCGGGTCGTTGGCAGGACCACCGACACCGCAGGGCTGGCCCGGGCCGGCATCCTCGATGAAGGCGATGAAGTTGTAGCGCAGGTCGCCCAGGAACTGGGTGCCGTCGTTCTCACGCAGCTCGAAGGCGCAGGTGCCTTCCATGCGCCAGTTGGGATCGGTGGCCGAGCACTGGGCGGCGGGCTTGCCGTCGCCGCACATCACCTTGCAGGAGGTGGTCAGGTCGAGGCCGGGCTTGATGCCGTTGTAGGCGTCGTTCCACTCCTTGGCCATCTGGAAGGCCATGGGCTTGAGATCCTTGGGGAACTCACGATTGAGGTGGTAGACGATCGGCCGAATCTCGCGCTGGGCGAGGGGGATCGGGGTGCAGGTGCCCCCCGAGCAGGTCTGGGTCTTCTGCCACACGTGCCAGCGGGTACCGAGGTACTCCTGGAAGTCGGTCTCACCGCGACCGGCGGTGTAGGTGCCCTTGACCACGCGCCACACGCCAAACCGCTCGAACTGCTCGTCGGGATAGGCGAGGGGCTCGTACATCTCCTCGTTGGGGCCCATGGTCGCCCGCTCCGGCACCTTCTTGAAGGAGAGGCGCATGCCGATCTCGCTCAAGGTGCAGGGGGTGCCGTAGCCGTAGTAGTCGGTGGCGAAGCAGGTGAAGAGGCCATCCGGCGGCACGATGGTCATCCGGTTGGTCACCAGGATGGCATCGTCCTTGATGATCGGGGGCACGAAGCCCTCTTCACAGGTCTTCAGATCGATGGAGCCGTCGGCGAGGCGGTCGCAGCTGCTGTCCTCTTCCTGGACGTAGTACGGGGCCTCGATGCCCCCGATCCAGCCCATGTCCGCCGCGGAGTTGAGGTTGTAGCCCAGGTCAGTCAGGCCCAGATCGGCCCAATCCACCCGGATGTACTCCCGCTCGTACCACGGCCGATCGGAGGAATTCTCCGCGATGACGTTGGACTGCTCGCCGGTGCTGGCGTTGTACTGGCGCTGGATGTCGAAGTGCTCGATGGCAAACGCGGCCACGGGGTGGTCGCAGGGGAACTTCTCAAAAGCCTCCCCTTCGGCATCAGCAGCCGCGCGCGAGGCGGCGTTGTCCGGATCCAGCTCGTCACCCGGCTCACGGCCAGGCGCATTGGACCCAATCACGATCTCGTCGACGCGGCAGGCCAGCATGCGGCCTTCCTCAATGCGCCACCGAACGCGCAGGGCAGGAAAGTCTTCCGAGAAGAAGTATTCCTGGCGATCACCGACGAAGGTCCCATCGGCCTCGTACGGCACATCGATGACCGTCCGGGCGAAGTACCACTCGCCAGCGAACTGGCTCTTTTTCAGCGCATTCGGCTGAACGCGGTTGATGTCCTCCACCTTCTCAGTACACGCACTGAGCGAGAAGAGGGCCCCGAGCGCAATCGGTGCACCGTGCTGGCGAATCAATCCCATCTGCTCCTCCGAAGCCGACCGGTATGCTCCGATCGTCAACCCTGGTCCGAGGGCTCCCGACCGCAGGCGGCCGAGGGTCCGGATGTCCTACGGCGGCCCGCGCGACCTGTCAAGGCGAGCCGCGCATTCGAAGTACGCGGCCGTGTTGAGGCGATGTGGAAAGATCGCCCGGTCAGGGCTGTGCGAGCAGGCGATCGAGCTCGCCGGACCGCTCGGCGGCCGCCAGATCAACGAATCCGCCCACGGAGGTGTCACCGATGAAGATCTGGGGCACCGTGCGCTGCCCGGTGGCCTCCACCAGCCAGGCCCGGGTCTGCGGGTCGTGGGCGACGTTGATCTCCTCGTAGGGGAGGCCCCGACGCTGAAGTAGGCGGCGGGCGGAAAAGCAGTAGGGGCACCAGGGCGTGCTGTAGACACGGATGGAGGGCATCGTGGCTCCCGGCAAGAAGTACTGGGATGAACGTCGTTCGACCACGGTTGCGGAGACGATCACCGGGGTGGTCATCGCGCGCAATGAGGCCCACCAACTCGCAGCGTGCCTGGCGAGTCTGGCCGGGGTGGACGCGTTGGTGGTGGTCGACCACGCCTCCGACGATGGCACCGCCGAGGTCGCCCAGGCGGCCGGCGCCCAGGTCCTGCGGCTCGAGGGCGATCTGGCGGACCTGCGCACTGCGGGCACCCGGGCTGCGGGCACCTGGGTCGTTGCGCTGGACGCCGACGAGCGCCTGCCCGCGGGCGGCCTGCAAGCGATTCAGGCCGCGATTGCAGCCCGCCGGCCCGAAATCAGCGTCTTTGAGCTGCCCATCGCAACCTGGCTGGGCCCACAACGCCTCCGGTTTGGGGGCTACCGACCCTGGCGGATCCGGGTATATCGCGCCGATGCGGTGACCTGGCCGCCCGCTCGCGTGCATGAGCGCCCGGTCTTCCAGGGCCTGGCCGCGCGCCTGCCGGTGGAGCTCACCCATCACTGCTACCGCGACTGGGGCCATGTGCTGGAAAAGACGCGCCGCTACGCTGCCTGGGGTGCGTTGTCCCTTCAGGACGCGGGCCGCAAGCGGAGTACGGTGGCGGCCGCCGTTCGGGCGGCTTGGCGGTGGCTGCGGGTGTTCTGCCTGCAAGGTGGATGGCTGATGGGCCGAGTGGGCCTTCGGCTCGCGGGCCTCCAGGCCCGCGGTGTGTGGTGGCGTCTGCGCTGGAGCCGGCAAGGCGTGCCAGCGGCCGCGGCCCGCTCGCCCGCCCCGGTTGGGTTTGCGCGCGAGGGTGTCCATCTGAGAAATTGAAGGGGGTCTGCTCAGCGCTTTGCGGGGTGGGCGTCAACGTCGAGGTGCCGAGGGAGGTGCCGCATGTTGGACGGCTACATCATCGAGCAGCTTCGGCGGCGCGAGGAAGAGCGCAGGCGTGACGATGCGCGCCCGCGGCTTGAGCTCCCGCTCCCGCCCCTGCATTGGCCCGAGCGTCCGCGGGACAACGAAGAAGAAGAGGAAGAGCCTGCCCGCGTGATCATCATCGATCTGTAGGTCACCCATCGACCCGCGCTTCGGCCGCTCAAACCCTCAAAAAATGAGTCAAAACACGGCATTGCGCGCCCGATGCAATCGCACAGGCGCGTCAATCGCGGCCCGCTGTCTCGCAGTCGGCTTGGCAGTCCCCCCGTGCAACACGAGGGTCCGAGTTGGCAGAGCATGGTGAGCTTGAGGACGGAGTAGCCGCGGCAGCGGCCAAGAGAAAGCGGGTCAGGGGGTGACCCGCGAGGCCGCCTACAGGCCGGCGCTGAACACGAAGGGGAACCGAATCTGGCACATACCGCCATCGGGCTTGGGGAACGTCCACCGCTCGATCTGGCGCATCATGCAACCTTCGACGGTCTTGTTGCCCAGGGAGCTGCTGTCGATGATGACCTTGACGACCTTGCCTTCGAGGTCAATACGCCAGCTCACGGTCACCTTGCCCTGCAGCTCGGGGCTGCGCGCAAGCTCTTTCTCGTAGCAGTACTGAATGCCCGACTGACGTGCGCTCACGACCCGCTGGATGTCCTGCTGCTTGCAGAAGCCACTCACGTCGCCGCCCGAGGCCTTGACGCGGATGCTCTTCTGGGCTGGGCCCTTGCCGCCAAGCTTGGCGCGGGTCCCGCGACCACCGCCGGTGTCGATACGACCCATGCCGTGGATGCGGCCGAAGCCCTCACCACCACCGCCGGTGCCCGTGCCGCGCAGGCCCATGCCGCCAGCACCGTTGCCAACCACCAGCTCATCGCCCGCGCCGCTCATGGCG
>Ga0075163_10014361_pt1 | contig 10224 bp, 11 predicted proteins | sample JI1023141ADNA_FD_71478 | JGI IMG/M metagenome (GOLD analysis project Ga0075163, IMG submission 71478) | Wastewater effluent complex algal communities from Wisconsin, to seasonally profile nutrient transformation and Carbon sequestration -... | ecosystem: Engineered > WWTP > Effluent > Algae... | reverse complement strand
CAGCGACTCGAGCTCCCGACGCTCTGCCTCAGTCAACTCAATCCCAACCGCAGGCTTGCCCATCAGACCGTCCCCGACCACACACCATGATCGTAGAGACTTAGCGATCAGGACACTAGAAGATGATCGGCAGTCCGGGATCGCGTGCGGCGCAGACGGTCGATCCTTTGATTGCGGGCAATCGTAAACACCCAAGTCGACGCGCCGGCTTTTCCGGGATCGAAATAGGACGCTTTTCGCCATACCGCTATCATGACCTCCTGGGCCACTTCCTCCGCAGCGGCATCTTCAAGGCCCGATCGCATCAGGAAGCTTTTGACGCGAGGCGCGAAATACCCGAAAAGTCGCGCGAAGGCGTTCCGGTCCTGCTTCCGCGCGACTGCGTCGATGAGACCGATCAGTTCCTCAGCAGACGGCAGCACCTCTTTTTGCCTTGCCTCGTTCAAAACAACCAGCCTCGCTGCCGGACGGACCTGCCGCGTATTCCTGGTTCCACAATATAGGCTCGCTGCATCCATTTGCCCTTCATACGCCCGCGCCCTGTGATCGGATCACGTCCGGAGTGATCTATCGCGCGCCAAGTTCCGTAAATATTGGCAGTTTGGCGCGCGGAGGGAAATCCTTTGACCGGAAAGATTGCAGCAACCGACGGACGTAACGGGTGGGAACCTGGCCCGGCGGCTGATCAAGGACTCGATGTCGCTGTCGTGGGTAGTGGCATTTCCGGGCTGTCTGCCGCATGGTTGCTCTCAAAAAAGCATCGCGTCTCTCTTTTCGAAGCGGATAACCGGCTTGGGGGGCACAGCCATACGGTCGACGCCGCCGGCTTGGCAGTTGATACCGGCTTCATCGTTTTCAATGAGAACACCTATCCGAACCTGACCGCGCTTTTCGATCATATCGGCGTTGCCACCAAGCGTTCCGATATGTCTTTCGCCGTTTCACTCGACGACGGCCGTCTTGAATATTCCGGCACCGGATTGCTGGGACTTTTCGCGCAGGGCCGGAACGCGATCAGTCCACGATTCTGGTTGATGTTGCGCGACCTCGTCCGCTTCTATCGTGAAGCGCCGCGGAATGTTGCGGCGTTAGGCATGATAACCCTAGACGAATATCTCGATGCGGCCGGTTACGGCGATAGCTTCCGCAATGACCATCTCTATCCCATGGCGGCCGCAATCTGGTCGACTCCGGCAGCAAATATCGGCGCCTATCCCGCGGCCTCGTTCATCCGATTTTGCCAGACGCACGGTCTTCTGAAGCTTGCTGGCCGACCGGTCTGGCGAACCGTCGCTGGCGGCAGTCGGTCCTATGTACAGATACTCTCCAAAGGCATACCCGAAGTCGTCTCAAACTATCCCGTCAACGCGATTGTTCGCGCAAAAGATGGCGTCGAGATCGTTGGACGCGATGGCCACCGTCGCCGTTTCGATCGCGTTGTCATTGCTGCCCACGCGGACCAGGCGCTGGGAATGCTGGCCGATCCAAGCGAAGAAGAGCAGCGGTTGCTTGGCGCGTTCGACTACATTGTGAACGACACCGTCCTCCACTCCGACACGCGCCTGATGCCTCAGCGGCGCCGGGTCTGGTCGAGCTGGAACTACATGACCCGGGAAGACGCGGACAGCCGCAGGCTTGCCGTCACCTACTGGATGAACCGCCTTCAGGGAATCGAGAGCGATCGGCCCCTGTTCGTTACGCTCAATCCTCATAGAGAAATCGCAGCCGGCGCAATTCTGAAACAAATGCGCTACAGCCATCCCCGCTTCGATGCCCGGGCTATGCAAGCGCAGAAGGAGCTTTGGTCGTTGCAAGGGCGCCGCAGCACATGGTTTTGCGGCGCCTATTTTGGGGCAGGGTTCCACGAGGACGGGCTGCAGGCTGGCCTTGCGGTGGCCGAAGCCCTCGGAGGCATGCGCCGGCCTTGGACGGTTCCGGAAGAATCCGGACGCATCCATTTACATGTCAGCGAAGCCGGCCTACCCGAGTTGGAGGCCGCCTGATGTCGGGCTTCAAATCGGCGCTCTACGCTGGCTCGGTGATGCACCACAGGTTACGGCCGCGCGAGCACCGCCTGCGCTACAGCATCTTCTACCTGTTGCTCGATCTCGACGAAATCGACGCACTGGCGAACAGACTTCGCCTATTCTCCCACAATCGCTTCAACCTTTTCAGCTTCCATGATCGCGACCACGGCGAGGGGACACAATCGCCACGCGACAGGATCATCCGTCATCTGGATCAAGCGGGCATCGAAACGGATGGGCCGATCCTGCTGCTCACCATACCGCGCATCCTCGGATACGCCTTCAATCCGCTCAGCATCTATTTCTGTCACAGGCACGACGGCACACTGTCCGCGATCTTCTACGAGGTGAACAACACGTTCGGGCAGCGCCATAACTACCTCATTCCCGTGGCTCCCGGCATAACTGGGCCGGTGCGGCAAGAAAGCCAAAAATCCTTTTATGTCTCGCCCTTCATGACCACCGACATGGTCTATTCCTTCTCCATTGTGCCGCCGGGAAAGGACGTGTCGGTCTCGGTGATCGGCCGCGATGACGATGGACCGCTCATTGTCGCCAGGCTGACCGCTGTCAGGCAGGAGTTGTCAGACGCCTCTCTAGTCCGCGCGTTCTTCGTCTATCCGCTGCTGACGTTCAAAGTCATCGCGGGCATCTATTGGGAAGCACTGCTTATTTGGCTGAAGGGAATCCGTCTCTATCCGCGGCCTTCCCCGCCGGATCGGCCCGTCACTATCGGGCGCGAAGCAACCCCTGAAAGCGGTCGAGAAAAGAGCAGCGTGCATGACGTTTGACATCAAGACGAGAGCCTTGAGCGGCTTCAAAAGGCCCCGAGAAAGCCTGGTCGCCGATATGCTTGGCCGAATGATCGCGCGGATCGATTGCGGCCACATCACCGTCGTACTGCCATCCGGTGATCGTGTCGAGCATTCAGGTGCGCAGTCCGGGCCGTCCGCCACGCTCGTCCTCCATCGCTGGCGAGCGATCCGGCGGCTCCTCAGCCACGGAGATCTGGGCTTTGCAGAAGCCTACATCGACGGTGACTGGTCGAGCCCCGATCTTGTCGTACTGCTCGAGCTGGCGGCGCGAAACATCGCGGTGCTCGATCGCAGTATTTCCGGTTTCTGGCCGGCCCGTGCTCTAAATCGAATTCGGCATATTTTGCGCCCAAACAGCAAGGCTGGCAGCCGGAAAAACATTTCCTTCCACTATGATCTCGGCAATGCATTTTACGAGCGCTGGCTCGACCCGACGATGACCTATTCATCGGCGCTTTATGCGCATCCAAACCAGACGCTTGAAGAAGCCCAGGAAGCCAAGCTGTCAAAAATCGAACAACTCCTGAATCTTCAAGGCGGCGAGAATGTCCTAGAAATCGGCTGCGGTTGGGGAGCCTTGGCCATGAGGTTGGCTCGCGCAGGTGCTCACGTTACCGGCATAACCCTATCGACCGAGCAACTGACTTTCGCTCGAAAGCGTCTGGAGCAGGAAAAGCTGGTCGACAGTGCCGCTTTGGAATTGACGGACTACCGCGACGTCGAGGGTTCCTATGACAGGATCGTATCGATCGAAATGCTGGAGGCGGTGGGCGAAGCCTACTGGCCGGGTTACTTTGAAACTCTGCATGATCGCCTGAACGTCGGCGGCATCGCCGTTCTACAGGTGATCACGATCGACGAGGCGCGCTTCGAGGCTTACCGTGGCTCTCCCGATTTTATTCAGCGTCACATTTTCCCAGGCGGGATGCTTCCGACCAAAGCAATCCTTGCAGAACAAGGCGCGCAGGCCGGGCTCAAGCTGGTTTCGACGCAAATGTTCGGCGAGAGCTATGCGGCCACACTTTCCGAGTGGCGCAAACGCTTCCTGGCGTCCTGGTCCGACATCGCCGCAATGGGGTTCCCGGAGCGCTTTCGCAGACTCTGGAACTATTACCTTTGCTACTGCGAGGCTGGATTCAGAGCCGCAACCATCGATGTTGGCTTTTTTGTTTTTGCCAGAATCTGACGTTCGGGTGGAGAGTAATAATCTCTCGGGGAGACCCCTGTCTGCTCCCACGCCGTCGCAAAACGACTTCATCGGATTATTTGGGTGTGTCACGAGCAAAGAACGTTCGATCAGCATTTGCGCGCCTACTGATTTCACGCGGCGCGTTCCTGACGCTGACAATAGGAACGATCGAGAGGCTGGATTCCGATGGCCGGCACGGTATCACTCAAATCTACGTTACCTGGAAATCCATAGCGCAGGCGCCGTCGTACAACGTTCTGTAGATGACAGCGAAACAAGGAGGATCCTATGACTATGAAGTTGTTGAAAGCCGCTATGTTTTCCATGGCACTTGCGGTGTCCGGAACCGCCTATGCGGCCGATCCGATGGTAGGCGGCGCACCGATGTACGCCAGCAAGAATATCGTCGAGAACGCGGTCAACTCTAAGGACCACACGACGCTTGTTGCGGCGGTAAAAGCAGCGGGCCTCGTGGAGACGCTCGAAGGACCGGGGCCATTTACCGTATTCGCGCCGACCAACGAAGCATTTGCAAAACTTCCCAAGGGGACTGTCGACACGCTTCTCAAGCCGGAAAACAAGGACAAGCTGGTAAAAATCCTTACTGCCCATGTCGTCGCCGGAAAGGTTACTGCTGAGGATCTTATCCGCGACATAAAGAAGAATGGCGGCAAGTACAACATGACGACGGTGAGCGGAGATTCGCTGACAGCCGAACTGAAAGGTAAACATGTGTACATCATCGATGAATCTGGTGGCGCCGCTGAGGTGACCATACCGGATGTGATGCAATCAAATGGCGTGATCCACGTCGTCAACGCCGTTCTCCTGCCGAAATAAGCGACATAAGCCGTGAGCGGAGCTCCCATTGACGGGGCTCCGCTCATTTCGGCTAAATATCGGCGTGTCGGCGTGTAAAACCGCAGCTTCGGTGTATGAGATTGGAAGGTTAGATTTGACTTGCAAGACAGTACTTAGAAAAACAACGCTCGATCAGCGCCCGGTGCAATGAAACCGATAGATCATATGCCAAATGTCGTTCTTGTACTCGGCAGCGCACCTGATGCTCTGGAAGTTCGTGAGTGGGATCGTTCCACAATCGCATCGATAGTAGCCATCAACAATGCGTGGGCGATCCGCGACGATTGGGATTATTTGATATATCCTGATGATTTCCCAAGTGAGCGGTTACCCGCCACACAGTCAACATCTGCATTGAGGATCACGTCAGAAATATTTGTTCCTGCGCAGAACGAATTCGGCGGTTTTGTTTATGCAGGCGGAACCATGGCATTTACTTCTGCGTATTGGGCGCTTCATGCTTTGAAGCCAGACGTTCTCGCCTTTCTTGGCTGTGACATGATTTACTCCGGAGTTGGACGCACGCATTTCTACGGCAATGGAACGGCTGATCCACTTAGGCAAGACGTCACGCTGCGTTCTCTTGAAGCGAAATCAAGCCGCGTGTTCGTGAAAGCCCTGCGAGAAGGAACACTCTGCGTCAACCTTTCCAGCCGCCCACGGAGCAGGTTGACTTTTCCGCGTACGACATTGGCAACTCTTTCGCGTCTGACTACGCGCCGCGTCAGTGTGTTGAAGCAGATATTTTCAGGGCTGGTCGTTCGGGAGGCCGAAGCCGCGGCAAAGTTGCTCGAGGCTAATTTGGGCTACTTCGTCGCAGACGGCCGGTACTGGAAAAAGATCACTGAATTCAGTGAATCCTGTATCGACCGGATCGACGCGTCATGGACCGACGCGATCGTCCGCATTCCAAAATCGTGCAGTTCCCGAGATATCTGCCAATGCAGGAACGCCTAACACAGGACTGACGAAGCGCGAGAGTTCAAATGTGGTGGAATCACGTCCGGCGCGAGAAAGAGATATCAAATGGCGACGACGGTTATCTACGGCGGTTCGGGCGGCATCGGTATGGCTATTATCGGCCGAGTCACCGCCCGGGGTGGCAGTGCACATCTCGTCGGGCGCGATACCGGCCGGCTTCAAAACCTTGCGGTGGAAACCGGAGCAACCTTTACGGCTGTTGACGTGCTTGCTCCGGGCAGTTTCGAGCGTGTCGCTTCGGAAGTTCAAGGTCCCATCGATGGTCTCGTCTACGCGATAGGATCGATCAAACTGAAACCGATTGGCGGACTGAACGAAGATGACTTCGTGCATGACTTCCGGCTCAACGCCGTCGGCGCGGCGCTCGCGATAAAGGCTCATCTTTCGAGCCTCAAACAGAGCCCAGCGGCTTCGGTGGTCCTGATCTCCTCGGTCGCAGCCTCGCAGGGCTTTGCGGCTCATGCGTCGGTCTCTATGGCAAAGGCGGCCGTGGAAGGGCTAACGTTTGCGATGGCGGCGGAACTCGCGCCCACAATTCGAGTCAATTGTGTCGCGCCCTCTTTGACCAAAACGCCGCTTTCAAAATCGCTGACCAATTCGTCTCAAATGGTCGACGCCATTGCCCAGTTGCACGCGATGCGCCGGTTGGGTGAGCCCGAAGATATTGCCGCAATTTCCAATTTCCTTCTGACATCGGAAGCCGGCTGGATAACCGGGCAAGTGATTGGAGTGGACGGTGGACGTTCTCGTCTGCGGACCAAGGGTTAAGTTGGCCAACACGCGATGGGACGGAAATATGTTGCCCGCGACCGCTATAATAGATGACCTCAGCAGGGAGCCACCAGTCGCTACGATTGGTAGCGCCTGGAAACTTGTTACAGACGCAGTCATGGGTGGGGTGTCCCAAGGAGTGATGGCCCGCGAGGAAGTTGCAGGCCGGTCCGCTATCCGTGTGCGCGGCGACGTTAACCTGGAAAATAACGGAGGATTTGTTCAGGCCTCCCTCGATCTCTCGCCGACAGCCCATGTGGTGGATGCAAGTGGCTGGGACGGGATCGCGATAGACGTGTTTGGCAACGGCGAGGTCTACAACGTTCATTTGAGAACAGATTATCTGCAAAGACCCTGGCAGTCGTATCGCCAGGATTTTACGGCATACCCAGATTGGCGGACATTAGTTCTGCGGTTTAGCGCTTTTGCTCCCTACCGCACCGATATTCCACTTGATACACATCGGTTGAAGCGTGTCGGGTTAGTCGCAATAGGCCGGGCATTTCGTTGTGATTTGGCGATCGGTGGTTTGAGATATATTCGCAGCGATTCTCCGGTCTGCAATCACGGAGAAAATATCAACAGACCCTAAGCCGTTTTGAGATCGCAAGCCATCTGATGCTAGCATGCGACCGACCGACGAATAACAGCATAATCACAAGCGCGCTATCAAGGCGACCTGTAAGTAATATCGGCTACGGAACCGAAAGGTAAAGTCAATGTCTCTATGTAGCCGCTTGATCGACCTGGAAACACCGTCGTTAAAGTCTCTCAATCTGCTCAAGCGCGGCGCGCATATCGCCGCCGGCGAGGCGATGTGTATAGTGATTGATCAACCGCGATGAAAGTGGCAAAGGCCAAAACGATCGCCCTCATCCTCGGCGATCAACTCAGCCATCAAATCTCTTCGTTGAAGGGTTTCGACCCTCGGGAAGACATGGTGCTCATGGTCGAGGTCGCCGATGAAACGACATACGTTCGACATCACAAACAGAAGATCGCCTTCATCTTGTCCGCCATGCGGCATTTTGCAGACGAATTGTGTGAACTCGGCTTCAGGGTCGAATATGTCCGCCTAGACGACAAGGCGAACACTGGCTCTTTCACGGGTGAATTGATGCGGGCGGTTGCCCGCCACAAACCAGATCGCGTGGTAGTTACCGAGCCCGGCGAATGGCGCGTGAGAAAAATGATGGACTGTTGGCCCGAACAGCTCGAATTGCCTGTCGATGTTCGAGAAGATGATCGCTTTTTTTGCTCTGTGGGTCAGTTTCAAGCATGGGCGAATGGCCGCAAGACGTATCGCATGGAGTATTTCTATCGGGAAATGCGTCGTCGAACCGGCATATTGATGGAGGGTGACAACCCTTGTGGCGGTCAATGGAATTTTGATGCCGACAACCGCAAAAAGTTGCCCGACACGCTCAAAGTTCCAGAACGCTTCGGCTCAGAGCCGGACGCCATCACTCACGAAATTCTGTCTATGGTTGCGGTGCGTTTCGCGGATCATTTTGGCGATCTCGAGGACTTCACATGGGCGGTCACCCGAAAACATGCCCTCGCGACGCTAGATATTTTTATCTCTGAGGCACTTCCCTTCTTTGGCGACTACCAGGACGCAATGGCGGTTCACGAGCCATTCCTCTTTCATGCATTGCTTTCGCCCTACTTGAACATCGGCTTGTTGAACCCGGGCGAAGTCTGTGAAGCGGCCGAGAACGCCTTTCGCCGCGGTGATGCGCCGATCAATTCAGTCGAAGGGTTTATCCGGCAAATTCTCGGCTGGCGCGAATATGTTCGCGGAATCTATTGGCTAAAGATGCCACATTATGCCGAAACCAACGCTCTTGGCGCTGTCCGATCACTGCCCTGGTTCTACTGGTCAGGCGAAACAGACATGAACTGTCTCGCCACAGCGATCGCCGATACCCGGCAAAACGCCTACGCTCATCACATCCAGCGTCTGATGATCACCGGCAACTTTGCCCTGCTTATAGGGGTTCGTCCGGCCGAGCTTGAGGAATGGTATCTGGCTGTCTACGCGGACGCTTTCGACTGGGTCGAATTGCCCAACACACATGGGATGGTTCTTTTTGCCGATGGCGGGTTACTGGCATCAAAACCCTACGCTGCGTCCGGCGCTTATATCGACCGGATGTCCGATTATTGTGGGACATGCGCATATAATCCAAATATTAAGCGCGGTCCTGGTGCATGCCCGTTCAATTTTCTGTATTGGAATTTTTTGATCGAGAACCGCTCTTATCTGGAACGAAATCCCCGAATGGGCATGCCGTATCGAACGCTTGATCGAATGCCAAAGGATCGCGTGAAGGTCATCACCCAGGATGCGCATGCGTTCATCGAAGGCTTATGACTAAAAGGCCATTTGGTTGATCTGGCAGCGTGGTGCGCGGCGATTGTCGTCCTGCCTTAAAGCGCTTTACACCCAACCAGCCAATTCCTTTCGGACCATGTGCTCTATGACTTTCATGCCGTCCGTTCCGTCGTTAAGGCACGGCACGTGGGTGAACCGCTCACCGCCGCTGTGAAGAAACGTTTCCTTCGCCTCCACTGCAATCTCTTCGAGCGTTTCCAGGCAGTCGGAAACAAAGCCCGGATTGATCACCGCAATCTTTTTTGTTCCTTCTCGTGCCAGTTTCTCGACGGTTTTGTCGGTGTATGGCTGCAGCCATTCTTCCGGACCGAACCTCGATTGAAATGTCACCATTATCCGGTCGTTGCTCCAGCCGAGACGCTCCCTGAGCAGTCTCGTCGTTTTTTGACACTGGCAGTGATAGGGATCACCCTTCGTAAAATAAGACATCGGGATGCCGTGGTAGGACGTCAGCAAAATCTCCGGCTCCCAATCCAAAGTAGCGAAATGGCTTTCGATCGAATGGGCGAGAGCATCGATATAGACGAGATCGTCATGATATCGCGGCACCGTGCGGATTGCTGGCTGCCATCTAAGGTCCATCAGCGCTCTGAAACTTTCGTCATTCACCGTCGCCGTCGTCGCGGCCGCATATTGAGGATAAAGTGGGTAGAGAAGTATCCTTTCGCAGCCGGATTTCTGAAGCTCTTCGATCCTGCTCCGGATAGACGGTTGGCCGTAGCGCATCGCCCATTCAACCTGCACCGACGGAAGATCCGAGAGTCTGTTGGTAAGTTGCAAAGCCTGGCTATGCGTAAAAGTCCTCAGGTAGCTTTCGTCCTTTTCCTTGTTCCAAATCGTCTCGTAGGCTTTCCCGACTTTTCTCGGTCTCGTATTCAGCACAATGCCGTAGAGTATGGGATACCAGAGCCAACGAGACCATTCGATGACACGACGATCCGTAAGGAATTCTGCGAGATATCGGCGTATCGAAGCGGGATCGGTAGCATCTGGCGTGCCCAAATTTATCAGTAGCACACCGATTTTTCCGAATTTTACCGCCGGATGGTTGGAGGGTAAATTCTCAGAGCCCAACCCGAAATGAGTTGAGCGATATCATTGGGTTGTGATTCACGTCGGTTTGCGAAGACTGACGGAGGCACGATGCCCTGGGATGATACCGCTCGACGCGATCATGCACGC
>Ga0075163_10014359_pt1 | contig 10225 bp, 8 predicted proteins | sample JI1023141ADNA_FD_71478 | JGI IMG/M metagenome (GOLD analysis project Ga0075163, IMG submission 71478) | Wastewater effluent complex algal communities from Wisconsin, to seasonally profile nutrient transformation and Carbon sequestration -... | ecosystem: Engineered > WWTP > Effluent > Algae... | reverse complement strand
TGCCTTCCAGTGAAATCCATTCGTGATCTTTTGTATACTTCAGGTTTGCAGGATAATTCATTGCTGCGTTAGTTAAAGTGTAAAATGATGCTGCAAGTTAGCAGAAAAAAGCCATTGCAGTCCAATTATTTGGTCATGATTTCCATTTTCATACGGATGTTGCCGCCGGGTCTGTTGTTGCCATCTCTAGATACAGTGGCGATTTTTTCAATCACTTCGATGCCGCTTTCTGTTTCTCCGAAAACGGTGTATTCCATATCGAGGAATGGCGTGCCACCCATAGTTTTATAAGCATTTCTTTGTGCCGGCGTATATTTAATGCCTTTGGATTGTTCCATCATATTGAGTTCGGCATCCGATACTTTTTTGCCCTGCACCAGGTAAAACTGGCAGGCGCTGCTGGCTTTTTGCGGGTTGCCATCACGGGCCGCTGCCAACGCACCTTTCTTGTGAATCAGGCTAGACTTGAATTCTGCAGGAATACGGGTCATGTCTCCGCCACCCATACCCAACATACTTCCATCGGGCGCATTCTTACTCATCGGATCACCACCCTGGATCATGAATTCTGGAATCACCCGGTGAAACATCAGACTATCGTAAAATCCTTCTTTAACCAGTTTTACAAAATTATCGCGGTGGAGCGGTGTTGAATCATACAATTTTACAATGATGATACCAGAGTCGGTGGTGATTTTCACCCGGATGGAATTGTCGGCTTTAGGCACCACTTTTTTAACGGTAGTACGGGCTACCGGTGCTTTTTTCTTAGCAACAGGCTTTTTCACCTGTGCATTCAAAGTCATTGAAAATACGCTGAAAAGTAAGCTGAAAGCGAATAGTTTTTTTGTAATCATACAAATTTTAGGTTTTAAAAAACTGGATTAAATAAATCCCTGGTTTTGAAAATACAGCAAGATATGGTCTTTTAGAAAATTTTCCTGTTCGAAAAGGTTAAAAGCCGGTAATTGTTTGGTTAATGTAAAATGTGGCCAGCCTTCTTCATCATGCCCGTCGAAGCTGTAATAGCCACTGAGCGACAGGATGGTACAGATGGCAATATGCATCAGGTCCTGTTTCTGTTCTTTGCTGAATGCCTGAGGGCCCTGTCCCAGTTCCTGAACACCTATGAGCATCAATACTCCGTTCATATCGGGTTTGATCCCGAACTGCTCTTTCAGTTTAATCCGGAGTTTCAGCCACCGTACCTGCAGGTCTTCTTCCATCTGTTGCATAGCGCAAATGTAGCTAATAAGCTTTTCCCGATTATCTTTGCGCTCTTAATGATTTTTTAAAAAATTCAAGCAGCAGATGTTACAGGTAAATTTTATCCGGCAGCAGGCCGAAATGGTGAAGGAAAGATTGGGCGTGAGAAATTTTGCGCAGATTGATCTGGTAGATTCTTTACTGGAAATGGATGAAGAACTCAGAAAGGTTAAATCTGTTTCGGAAAACCTGCAGGCATCGGTAAACAGTGCGTCCAAAGAAATCGGACAACTGATGGCAAAGGGAGAAAAGGATGCTGCTGAAAAAAAGAAAGCAGATGTTGCCGCCTGGAAAGCAGAACTGGCCGATAAAACCACGATACTCAATGAGCTTGAAGCAAAGTTTCATAAGCAGCTATTGATGTTGCCGAACCTTCCGCATAGTTCTGTTCCGAAAGGAAAATCTGCAGAAGACAATGAAGTGGTTAGAGAAGGAGGTCAGAAACCGACATTAATCGCTGATGCTAAACCACATTGGGATCTGATCAAACAATACAACCTGATCGATTTTGAAACCGGAGCAAAACTTACCGGCAGCGGTTTCCCATTGTACAAAGGGAAAGGCGCAAAGCTGCAACGTTCACTTATCCAGTTTTTTCTGGATTATAATACTGAAGCTGGTTACACTGAATATCTTCCTCCACTGATGGTAAATGAAGCCACAGCTTATGGTACAGGTCAGTTGCCCGATAAAGAAGGACAGATGTATCATATCACGGCCGATGGTCTGTATATGATACCAACAGCCGAAGTGCCAGTAACGAATGTGTACAGCAATGAAATTTTGAAAGAGACCGACCTTCCGGTGAAGATGACGGCATATACTCCTTGTTTCAGAAGAGAAGCAGGAAGTTTTGGCAGCGATGTTCGTGGATTGAACCGGGTTCACCAGTTCGATAAAGTGGAAATCATACAACTGGTTCATCCGCAAAAAAGTTATGAAGTGCTCGAACAGATGGTGGCACATGTAGAAAAATTATTGCAACTGCTTGAACTGCCTTACCGTATTCTTCGTTTATGCGGTGGCGATATGGGTTTCACTTCTGCACTCACTTATGATTTTGAAGTTTTCAGCGCAGCGCAACAGAAATGGCTTGAAGTAAGCTCTGTAAGTAATTTTGAAACCTTCCAGACCAACAGGATGAAGATCCGTTACAAAGATGAATCAGGTAAAACACAACTGCTGCATTCATTGAATGGCTCATCACTTGCATTGCCGAGGATTGTAGCTGCATTGCTGGAGAACAATCAAACGGCAACGGGTATACGCTTGCCGCAGATACTGCATCCTTATTTCGGCGCTGCTGAAATAAGCTGATTGGATAGTTGATTTCAGGAGGCCTGCATCTTTTTTATTTTCCGGTTCATTACATAAAACCATAATGGCGGAACCAGCGACAGCAGCATGCTGCCCGGATAACCTGTGGGCAATTGCGGAGCATTCTCGTGGTGTTTCAGGATCTGGTATTTCCTGCTGGCGAGGTAATGATGATCGCTGTGCCTGCTCAACTCAAACAACATGATCCTGCCGATCGGATGGTTGCTGTTCCAGCTATGCCAGGGCATGGCTCTTTCATAACTGTTGTTGCCGGTTTTCTTTCTTGATAAGCCATAATGTTCAATGTAATTCACTGTTTCCAGGAGTAGGATGCCAATAAAAGCGGCAGCCAGAAAATACAGGCAGATAATTGTTCCGAAATAGAAATAAACTGCAGCAATCAAAATCAGTTGAAATAAATGTGCCTGAATCATTTCGTTGTGAATGCTGAAAATGCTGCCATGTTTTTTTCTGCAATCATCATTGGCAATATGCCAGGCAGATAAATAAGAATAAACAATGGTTCTGAAATAAAACGTATAAACTGGTTCATTGTAACGGGCGCTGCTAGGGTCTTCTGGCGTTGCTACATTTTTGTGATGCCCTTTATTGTGTTCAATGAAGAAGTGTATGTACAAAGAAGAAGCGAGTAATATTTTGGCCAAAGCCTGTTCCATTGGATTGTTCCGGTGGCCAAGTTCATGGGCTACATTGATGCCGAATGTTCCGCATAAAAGTCCCATGCTGAAAATTCGTCCGGTAATTTCCCACCACAGCAAACCAGGCTTTTCCAGGGATACCAGGAAAAAGTACAAAGCTGCGTATTGAAAGGGAACTATGATGTAAAGCATATAATCATACCATCGGTTACTGCGGGCCATCTCTTCTTCGGCAGCGGAAAGATTGCTGTTATCGGGGTGAATAAATAATTCGATTACAGGAATCAGTATCCAGGCATAGAGCATCGGCAACCAGGTCATCCAACCGGTATGCTGAAAAGCATTCCAGCTTGCAAGGTAAATCGTTAGCGGAGAAAGATATTTGAATAACCTGATCTTCATATATAACTACAAATTACAAAAGATAAACTGTTCCTTTATCACTTGTTTAACAGCTTATTTTTTATCTTGATTAAACGAACCGGATTTTTATAAGTCAAACCTCTTTTCCAAAATATATTTTCATGGCATTAACGAACAGAACCAGGAATCAGCATTTACTCTGGCGGGCAGCATTTGGTCCGATGGCAGAAAATGCCGCTTCCCTTGACTCCGTTTCTACAAAGGAACTCTGGGAACTACTCTTACAGACTTCTTCCAGGGAGCCCGAGAAAATAGCAGTAGCCGATAATTTGGTGGATGGCCTGGTGAAAGGCGTAAAAGATATTGTAGATACGGAGAAAGCCACGCAGATGTCGGAGGAAGATAAGAAAGAACAGAAAAAGAAAATCAGGCAACAGTCCCGGGAAGACCTGAAAAACCTGAACCTGCGCTGGCTCGATGAAATGATAAACAGCGAGGCGCAATTAAGAGAAAAAATGAGTTTGTTCTGGCATGGTCATTTTGCCTGCCGGGTGATCAACAGTTATTTTCAACAGGAATTATTGCATGTAATCCGTGCCAATGCATTGGGAAATTTCGGAACGCTCTTAAAGGAAGTGAGTCGTTCTCCAGCCATTCTGCAATTCCTCAACAACCAGCAAAACAGGAAGAAAAAACCCAATGAAAATTTTGCCCGCGAAGTGATGGAATTGTTTACACTGGGCAGAGGCAACTATACAGAATCAGATATCAAAGAAGCAGCCCGTTCCTTTACTGGTTGGGGTTTTAACTTGAAAGGGGAATTTGAATTCAGGAAGTTTCAACATGATGATGATGCGAAAACGGTATTTGGAAAAACCGGCAATTTTGATGGCGACGATATCCTGAATATGCTCCTGGAGAAAAAACAAACAGCCCGATTCATTTCGACTAAGCTTTACCGTTATTTCGTAAATGAAGAACCGGATGAACAGAAAGTGAACTGGCTGGCAGACAGGTTTTACAACAATCAGTACGACATTAAGAAACTCCTCACAGATATATTTCAGAGTGAATGGTTTTATGAAGAAAAAAACATCGGCAATAAAATCAAATCACCGGTTGAATTGATTGCAGGCATGCGCCGGTTATTGCCGCTTGAACTCAGCAATGAATCGGTGCAGTTGCTGTTTCAGAAACTATTGGGACAAGTATTGTTTTTCCCACCCAATGTAGCCGGATGGCCCGGTGGTAGAAACTGGATTGACAGCAGCACACTAATGGTGCGCTTGCAGATTCCAAGGTTGCTTACAGCAAGTGAAAACATTCAACTAAGGGCAAAAGGAGACGATGATGTGGACATGGGAAAAATGAAGGATGATAAAAATACCGTCCTGCCTTCAAAACGAAGCACAGCCAGTATCAACTGGCCCATGCTGACAACTGTTTTTGAAAAAATTCCCAGGGATAAGCTGGTACAACAGATTGCTGATATGCTGCTTCAGAGCCGGAGCAGAACGGATTTAGCTTTACTTGAAAAGCACATCAGAAAAGAAAGCCGTGAAGCATATATTAAAACAGCAGTCATCAACCTGATGAGCACTCCGGAGTATCAGTTGTGTTAATGTAAAATTTTAAAGCGTCTGTAATGGTTATAAAAAGAAAAGAATTTCTGCAGGTCAGCTCACTGGCCACTGCATCATTGATGATGCCTCGTTTTTTGAAAGCACTGAGTACAAAAACAAATGGAAGCAGGCGAAGCAAAGTACTCGTTGTAATTCAATTGAGCGGAGGCAATGATGGTCTCAATACAATCATTCCTGTAACCAATGATATTTATTACAGGGCCAGGCCCAGGTTGGGCATCAGCAAAGACAAAGCATTGCGGTTAAACGATGAAGCAGGGATTAATCCGGCGTTGACCGCTTTTAAAGCTTTGTATGATGATGGCTCACTGGCCGTTATTAACGGTGTGGGATACCCGAATCCTGATCGTTCACATTTCCGTAGCATGGATATCTGGCACAGCGCCAGTGATAGTAAAGATTATGTGAATGATGGCTGGCTGGGCCGATACCTCGATGCTCAGTGCAAAGGTTGCGATAAACCAACACAGGCACTGGAAATCGATGATATGCTGAGCCTTGCATTAAAAGGCAAAGAATATTCGGGTATTGCTTTCCGTGATCCCAAAAGATTGTACAACAGCAGCAATGAAAAATTTTTCAGGGAAATCAGCGATGCACATCATACAACAGAACCTGCTATTGATTATCTCTATAAAACGATGAGTGAAACCATCAGCAGTGCAGCTTATATCTATAAAGAAAGCCAGGTAAAACCCACCAGCTATGCTTATCCTGAAACAGAACTGGGGAAGAATTTGAAAACAATTTCTTCATTGATTCAATCCGATCTTAACACCAGTGTTTATTATGTTAGTCTCGGCAGCTTCGATACCCATGTAAATCAGGATGCACAACAAAAACGTTTGTTTACAGAATTGAACAATGCCGTAGAATCTTTTACAAACGACCTGAAGAAGAATGGTCTGTTCAATGATGTACTGATCATGACTTTTTCAGAATTTGGCAGAAGGGTTTCTCAGAATGCAAGCAATGGAACCGATCATGGTACAGCCAATAATATGTTTTTCATTGGCGGGGCGCTGAAGCAAAAAGGTCTGATCAACGAAATGCCAGATCTGTCTGATTTGTCTGATGGAGATCTCAGACACCAGGTAGATTTCAAATCTGTTTATGCAACTGTTTTAAACAAATGGCTGAATACAGACGACAGGCAGGTTCTTCTGCAGCAGTTTCCGTATCTCTCTTTTATTTAAGCTGTTTGTTTATTCGGGAAGAACTATTTTCTTACGTTTAAAAATCCCGAATTTACTGTGGCTTAGCAGGTCTTTGTTGGTGAGGTAATGAATTACTTTTTCTTCCAGCCAATGATGGAGCGGCAGCAGAATTGCAATCAATCCGATTTTTATCAGTATGATTTTCCAGGGCTCACCGTGCGTCCAGTGGTGAATCTGGTTGTCTGCCAGCAGGATGATGAATTCGAAAAGAAAAATGAATGCAAAGAAGCCGATTGTTTTAATGGTGCCTTTGGATATTTTGAATAAGCCCATCAGCGTCAACAAAAGAAATATGGCAGCAATGGCAATGGTAATACCCATGTACTGAATGTTGTGTCGCCTGGCTTGCTCTTCTTTCTGTTTCAGCAATTCCCTTTCTTTTCGCTTGTTTTCATTTTCTACTTCTACTGAAAGAAGATCTTTTTCTTTTGCCAGTTGTTGCAGCGTGTCATTTAGTTGTGCATAAATGCCTGCAAAAGTGTAAGCCTTTTCAAAGTTGCCCGAACGTTGATAAACAGAATCAAGTTCCTTCGAAATTTCTTTCTGCATTTCAAGTGAGCCTACCTGTTTAGCATATTCGAAAACCTGCTGGTAGAATTGAATGGCGCTGTCCCATCGCTGTTCTTTTTTATACAGATCTCCGTATGCTTTCAGGAAAAACTGTTTATTGGAAGAGGCAGCCTGGGTTAAATAGAAAGGTGCTGATTTCCGGTAATAGAAATGAGCGCTGTCATAAACATTCATGTCGGCAAAAGCAGCACCGGTAAGGAAGTCTATCGGAGACGTGTACCCGATGGATTTCATCAGATCGATCATTTCCTTTTTCTCTTTGAAAAGGGTGAATATTTTCTGCGGGTTATTACTTGAAAAATACAATGTCAATAGTGGATCCAGCAGGTTCAGTTTGATCATCGGAAGTTTTGCATTGTCACACATTGCCATGGCAGAATCGAGGTATGCTTCAGCGAGATCATATTGTTTGGCGCTGATATTCCGGGAAGCAATTGTTCCATATAACATCACGATCTGTACCAACGGGGCTTTTTCGTCTTTGTACATTTTCAGCAGCCTGAACAGATAATCTTTTGATTTTTCGTACTGCTGAATGCCCGCATAAAAATCAGAAAGTTTCCGGTAACAGATGGTGAGCAATCCGGAGCGGCCCGACTGATCGGCAATGTCGAGTGCCGTCATAAAATTCCTGAATGCATCCAGCTTCTGACTTTTTTCAAGCAATGTATTGCCCAGCCCCACATGCGCTGTAACCAACAAACTATCATCCTTGCTATTGGTTGCCAGCATCAGCGCTGTCTGGTTGTATTGCAGTGCTTTCTCACGCTGATCTTTGGAACGATAAATTCTTGCCAAAGCTAAATTGGCCCATCCCAAACTCGTTGGAATATTGCTGTTGGAAGCAATATCAAATGCTTTTTGTGCAAAATTAAGTGCGGTGTCAAGATTGGCTGCAATATTTGAGCGGCTCGAATATATATATGAGGCATATACATAAGCTTCTGTTATCAGTTTTGGGTTTCGGGTTTCATCGGCCCTTAACATTGCGCTATTCATGAATTGAAGCGACTGAGGCTTATTGGTTTCAAATACCATATTGGAAGCCATCAGCAAATTCATTACATAACCCGAATCAGTTTTTGATTTGATACCTACATTATAAAGGCTATCACCCAGCTTTGTTAAATCCTGAGATTGTGCAGATAAGTAATTGAATAAAAAAGAAATGAAAATGATTACTCGTGAAAACCGCATCTGGATATATTTTGAATTGTTTAGTTTACTCCTTTTTCCCTCATCACTTTATTGAGCCACTTAAGGATGATGAATAAGAAAATCGCTGCACTGAAAAGTAAAATGAAATTCAGCCAGAAGTAACTTGCTTTATCATCGTATTCATCCCATTTACTTGCAAGTATGCCGCTTAATTTGTTTCCGATGGAAGTTGATAAGAACCAGCCACCCATCATGAGTGAAGTAATCCTTACCGGACTAAGTTTTGAAACCAAGGATAAGCCCATCGGACTTAAAAACAATTCACCGATGGTAATCACACCATAACTTGCAAACAACCACCAGACGCCAACTTTATCAGCACCATTGTTACCTGCTTTGGCTGCAGCTACCATTACGAAAACCGACAATGCAGAAATAAGTAAACCAAATGCAATTTTGCTGGGCGTTGAAGGTTCTTTTTGTTTTCTTCTCAACCAGGTAAAAAAAGCAACCACCAATGGTGTAAGGGCAATTACCCAGAAAGGGTTGATCGACTGACTTAAACTCGGCACCCATACTTTCACCGCTTCACCTTCTTTAAGCGGTTCTTTCTGAAGGTTCATGTTTTTGAAATAGGATGGATAGTTCAGTTCCTTCACTTCTTTTCCATTCTCTTTTATTTTTCTGAACTGATTGTCAGTTTTTGTAACGGAATCTAATTTGTAGGTAACCGTTTCCGTTAGTTTGAGCGTACTGAGCACTTTATCAGTTGTACCCGAAACATGTCTTTCGGTATACCTGCTGGCCCAGGTGTTGAGTGCAGATCCGTTTTGTTTGAATATCGCCCAGAATAAAATTACTACAGCAAATATGGCGAGCATTGCACCGATAGCAGGTCTTTCATCTTTACTGCTTCTCAATAATAACATTACATAAAACACCAATACAGGTATGCATGCAAAGATGAAAGCATCAGTGGAGTTCGAATCGAATATATAACCCTCTGTTCCTTTGATGAACCAACCTATTGCACCAAAAATGATGGAAGGTAAAATGATCAGTGCGATGATTTGCCATAGCGGCATATCGCCCGGCTGAAGCGGCTTTCGGGTATCGTATGCTGCATAATGCCGGGTACCCGAAATGAATGTAATCACACCAATGAACATCCCAACTCCCGCAGCAATGAACGCTGCACCCCAGCCAATGGTTGTATACAATGCTGCTCCGAAAAAGTTGCACACAAAAGCACCGATGTTGATGCCCATGTAAAAAATATTGTACCCTTCATCCTTCTGGGTTTTGTGTTCGGGTGTTGAATAAACATTGCCCAGTAAAGTTGAAATATTGGGTTTAAAAAAGCCATTGCCGATGATTACAAGACTCATCGATACATACAGCATCGTTAAGTTGTGAACACTCATCAGGCAATAACCAGCGCCCATCAGTAATCCACCAAGAATGATGGATCGACGATATCCCAGGTAACGATCTGCAATCAGTCCGCCCAGAAATGGTGTAAAAAAAACCAGGGCAATAAAAGTTCCATACAAACTGGCCGATTCTTTCTCGTCCATATTAAACCCATTCGTAGCATCTTTCAGGTAAAAAGTAAAAATGCCGATCATGAGATAATAGCCAAACCTTTCCCACATTTCGCTGAAGAACAAAAAAGGCAATGCTTTCGGATGAGATTTCCACATACTTGATAGATTGAAACAGGAAGTTAATAAAAAAGGCAACCCGGAGATTGCCTTGTACAAAATACAGTTGGTTTTATTTTTTAAGTGCCGTTCTGTAAAGTATTAAACCCATGGCTGCAAAAAACAATACGCCGAGGATTGCATACATACCCGCACCCATACCCGAAGATAATGTTTCTTCCATGCTGATCGCTTTGAGGAATTTATCACCCGATTCACTTCCCGATACAAAGGCGATGATAACACCGGCAACTGCTCCACCTGCTACCAGTCCGGTTGCGAATAAACTTCCTTTACCCAATTCTTCTTCTTCGGGTGATGTTGTGATA
>Ga0075163_10014358_pt1 | contig 10225 bp, 7 predicted proteins | sample JI1023141ADNA_FD_71478 | JGI IMG/M metagenome (GOLD analysis project Ga0075163, IMG submission 71478) | Wastewater effluent complex algal communities from Wisconsin, to seasonally profile nutrient transformation and Carbon sequestration -... | ecosystem: Engineered > WWTP > Effluent > Algae... | reverse complement strand
CTCGACCTCCTCGGTGAACGCGAGGAACTCGCGGTGCGCCAGCCGCCGCTTCCACTGCAGCGCCCCCTTGTTGTTGCGCGCCGATCCAGCCGCCGACTCCGCCATCACGAACCCGAATGCATGGCGCGCGTCCGCCGGGACCTCGCCGCCGTGGAAGTCGCGCGTCTCCTTGCCGTGGACCCGGCTGGCCTGCACGAACCCGCCGCGCGTGGTCTTCCACCACGACGCGCCCTGCTGCTTGACCTTGTGCGCCAGCGACACGACGTACCCGGCCTCCATGAACGGCGTCTGCGAGTTGAGCGGCAGCTTGGCCCGCTTGCGGGCGAGTCGCCGCTCCTCCTCGGCCTCCTGCTTCTTGCGCGCCTCGGCCCGCTTGCGCGCCGCGGCCTCGCGCCTGGCGATCTCCGCCTTCTCCTCGGGCGTGAGCGGGGCCGGTGGCGGCGGCGCCTCGACGTCGTCGACGCCCGGCAGCGGCTCGCCCGCTGGCTCGGCTGGCGCCTCCGCGGGCGGTGCCTCGGCGGGTTGCTCCGCGTCCGCGGGCGCCTCCTTCGGCTTCGCGGCGGGCTTCGGCTTCGTCGCGGCCTCGACCTCGGCCTGCGCCTTTAATAATGCATCGTACCGCTGACCGGCGAGGGTGACCTCCTCGGCGTCGGGGATCCGCCACCACATCGGCGTGCCGTCGCGGACGACGACGCCGTAGTCGTACGGGATCGGCGCGTCGATCCGCGGCGGCGGCGGCGTCAGGTACATGTACGGCGGGCGGTTCGCGTCGACGATCAGCCCCTTGCCCGCGCACGCGAACCCGCCCGCCGGCAGCCCGTGGAACCCGCTGGCGCAGCCGGTCCCGCGGTCCTCGAGCTTCGCGGTGACCATCGTGCGCGCGCCGATCTTCAGGTAACCGAGCCGCGGCGATCCGAGGTCGGGCAGCGCGTAGATCGCTACCACCTCGTAGCCGGCGATCGCGTGCACGATCAGCTCCGCGGGCGCAGGCAGCGGCAGCGGCGGCCGGATCGCCCCGAAGTCCTCCGGCGGACCCGCGGGCGCCGCGTCCTGCGGCGCCGCCAGCACGGGCGCCTCACCCGGCGCGAGCTCCGTCGACGCGGGCGCCGCGGGCTGCTCCGCCGCGGCCACCGCGGGCGCCTCCTCCACCTTCACCGGCGCCGCGCGCTCGGTCGGCGTGCAGCCCCACGGCCGCGCGCACAGCACGACGATCACGGGGACCAGGCGAAGTGCCGCGCGCATGTCCAGACTTCATGCCCGCAACTGCGCCGACCTGTCCACCCGAAAAGCGCCGCCGCCCGAGCGAGGACCAGGTCTTCGAGCAGGCGGGCGCGAGGTCCAGCCGCTCGTCGGCGCGAACGTTGGCGATAATGTCGATACTATGAAAGCGGCGTGGCTGGGATTGAACCAACGTCCCCCACGGGTAGTGGAGCTCTACCACTGAGCTACGCGCCGCACATGCAATGTTGTATGTTTCTACCATTAGAGCTTCTTCGATGTCGTGTCAAGCGCCGATATCCATCGAGTTCGAGTGATGACATTCGTGGACTGTTCTGCCATCGAAGACCGACGACGGCGGGCCATCGCCTCGCCAGTTATTACCATTGACGTCACGGCAGCGATACGAATGGACCGCGTGCATGTCGTCGTTATCGACGGAGGTCCATTATCTCGGCAGGACTGCGCCGAGCCGCGTGAGCTCGTCGGCGCGGGCGGGGTCCGACGCCGGGCTCGCGCCGCTGGCCTCCGCCAGGCGAGCGCGGGTCTCGGCCAGCCACAGGTGGGCCATCAGGTCGGGGCGAGCGGCGGCGGCGGTGAATGCCGGGATGGCCGACTCGAGCGCGGCGGCGGCGTCCGCGGGGCGGCCGAGGCGGAGCAGGGCGCGGCCGTACAGCAGGGCGAGCTCGGCGTGCTCTCCCGCCAGCCAGGCCACGCCGAGGTGGGGCGCGAGCCGCTCGAGGCCGCGTTCGGCGGCTGCGCGGGCCTCGGCGTCGCGGCCGTCGAGGAGGGCGAGGAACGCGAGGATCTTGTCGGCCTGGTGCTCGTCGCGGAACTCGAGCACCGGGCCGGGGTGACAGGTCAGGGCGGCGGCGGCGGCGGTGCGCGCCGCGGGCTCGTCGCCGAGGAACGCCGCGGCGTGGGCGAGGCGGTGGAAGCAGACGGCGCACGCCTCCGGGGCGCCGGCGTACACGCGCACGTAGGCGGCGCAGGTCTCGTCGAGGCGCGCGCGGGCCGACGGCAGGTCGGGCAAGAAGCCGGCGGCGATCAGTCGGTGCTCGAGGGTGACGAGGTGCTCGGGCCCGAGGCTGTCGCTGTACAGCGCGACGGCGCGGCCGAGCTCGGCCCGCCGCGCCTCCGGGTCGCGGGTCATCATCGCCAGGTTGAGGCCGGCGCCGGCGAGGTCGAGCGGGTCGACCCGCGGGGCCGCGCGCAGCTCCCTCACCGCGTCGGCGGCCGAGCGAGCGGCGGCGGCGACGTCGTGGGCCATCGTCTGGGCCGCGCCGATGTTGTTGTGCGCCAGCCCGAGCGCCGCGTGCGGCTCGGGGGCGCGGGCGGCCAGAGCGAGGGTCAGCGAGGCCTGGCGCAGCGCCTCGGCCGGGCGCCCGAGCTGCACGCCGTCGACGTACAGGCGGCGGGCCATCGCCTCGGCGGCGAGGTCGTCGCGGCGGGCCGTCAGCGCCAGCGCGAGCGCCTCGTCGAGCGCCGGACCGGCGGCCTCGTAGGCGCCCGCGGTGAACTGGACGCGGGCCCGGGACAGCAGCGCCTCGGCGATCGTCGGGGTGAACGCGGCGGCGCGGGCCCGGGCGAGCGCCTCGTCGATCCGGGCGGCCGCGCCGTCCTGGTGGCCGGCGTCGTGGCGGACGCGGGCGGAGATCAGGAGCTCGGCGATCGCGGCGACCTCGGCGGCGGTCGCCGCATCCTCGGGCACCTGCGACTCGCTCAGCACCACCGCCGCGTCCGCGCACGCCGAGACCGGCGGCAGGCGGGCGACCACCCGGGCGGCGTCGGGCGCGGGTGCGCCGTCCGGGACGTCCGCCAGCAACGCGGCCGCGGCGTCGAGCGACTGACGGCGACGATCGAGGCAGCGCATGCGGGCGTCGAGCAGCTCGCTCGACTGCTCGCCGCGCTGGTGCTCCAGGCACGCGTCGCGGTGGGCGAGGAGGGCCGCGGCGACCAGCGGCCCTCCCGCTGGTCGCCCTCGACGACGACCCCTGCGCCTTCTCGCGCGCCGCTCGCTGGACGGCCTCGCCCTCGCACGCCGCTCGACGGCACCGTGCTCGCACAGATCACCGGGCTGCCCGCGTCTGGCCTGCAACCGGCTGTCGCGGCCCTGCCGCGCTGTCGGTCCCAACGAAGCCCGCGGGTAACCGAAGCCGCCCTTCAAACTGCCACCCAGGATGAGATTATTGCAGGCACGAGAGACGCTGTAGCCAGCGGATGCGCGGATGACGCGCAAACAACTGTCTGCTGACGTCCCTTGAGGTCCCTGGAAGTCTAGGGCAACCTCCAGCGGTCCAAATCGCTCTCCACTTCCCCAGCCCCGCAAGCCTGACGAGCAGACGTCACCACGCCTAGGAGCCCCCGATGAGCAAGGCAAGCAATACGGTAAGCCGAAAGCGACTAGGCAAAGTCCCTTTTACCGTGTCTGGCAGAATTATCAAGCAGCTTGGTAGAGATAACATAGCGAGCTCGATTGGGGCCATCGTTGAAATTGTCAAGAATTCTTATGACGCCGACGCGGAGCGTGTCTATATTAAGTTTACGAACATTCACTCACAGTCGCCCACTATCGAAATAATCGATGATGGCGATGGAATGAATCATGCCACCTTAGTCGAACGCTGGATGCACATCGGAGATAGCTCGAAAGTGCATCTCGAGAAATCCGGCAGCAAAGAACGCGTATTGACTGGTGAAAAGGGCATGGGTCGACTTGGGCTTGATCGTTTGGCGCAGAACGCATCGGTACGATCTTTCGTAGCGAACAGAACCAGTGGGGTCGAGATATTAATCGATTGGTCTCAATATGATGAGGAGCCCAACAATATTGGAGCCGTCAAGCATCCGACGTTCTCAATACCGAAAACGCAAGAGAATCGACTCCTCCCTCCCAAGGGGAAGAAACAGTCCAAAAAGGGAACAATACTGACGCTCACAGAGCTTCGTGACACGTGGGCCTCGCGGAAAGACGAAAAATGGGATTACAGTTACCTTAAGGACCTCCGAAAAGAGTTGTCCCTCCTAGTATCTCCCTTTTCAGAGGTGGAAGACTTTGAGATCTCCATCATATCAGATGCCGAGGATCCAGACATAAACGGTCCGGTAACGGCGGAAGAAATCATTAGAGGGGCGTGGCGGGTTACTGCTAGCCTCTCAACGAAAGGAGTGGTCACGCTTAGAGTCGTGAGCGAGGATAATGGTATCGACAAGCCCATAAGCTATCCGTCGGAATCTTTCTTCCGCGGTAAGCCTCAGTGCGGGCCTCTCCGCTTCGAAATGTATCATTTTTCAAGGAGTAAGACTAACGAGATCGGCTTTGACAGCGCGCGGATCAATAAATTTTTGGATGACAACCAAGGAATTAGAATTTACCGCGACGGTTTTCGCGTTCGGCCATACGGTGCCCCCAGCGGGGAAGGCGATTGGCTGAATTTGAGTTTTCGTCGGCAACGTCGCAATGTTGCAATGTCCGATAAGCAGTGGAAAATAGGTTACAAGCAAGTCGTCGGGGCCCTCTTTATCGGGAGACTGGAAAATCCGGGGCTTATCGATCAGACCAATCGAGAAGGGTTGGTCGAAGGACCGGCCTACAATGAAGCGCGAACCCTCTGTATGCGTGCTGTCGAATACTTTGAGCAAGAGCGTAGCAGCCATGAACGAGAGGAGTTGAAGAAGGAGCGTGAGCGGGAGGAGTCGGGACGCCATCAACGCGATCCTTCTGCGAATGACCAAAAGGACACAGCAGAGACCCCTGGAAGAGAGACAAGACAACTGGGCGCAACGGCAACCGAAGTTTTTCGCAAAATCGAAACGGAGGTAGAAACGCTGCTGAGCATGGCGGGATCGGGAGATCCCTCTGTCGACTGGGAAGAAAAACGAAGTACTTTCGAAGTACTCTTAGCAGACGCGAAGCAGACGCAGGAACTTCTCCAGGCGGCCACGGATGCCGAGCGTGATGAGTTCGAGAGACAGAAGGATACATTAGCGAACCTCGCCTCCCTCGGAATACTAGCAGCCACATTCGGCCACGAAACTATAGGAGCAACCAATTCGGTAATCACAAACGCTGGACTGCTCCAATTGTATCTGACCGACATCATCTTCGCAAATCTTGATCTTAAAGAGCGCGCCGAACGAGCCGCGTCTGTTGTAGTGAGAGAGTCGCGAAAAATCGACACATTTGCCAAATTTGCACTCCGGAATGTTGGACGTGACAAGCGGACACGAACCAAAATTCAGCTCGACAAAATCGCCCAAGAGGTCTTGGGCGCTTTCGATGAGCCGTTTAGAACGAAAAGGATTGTAGTGACCGCGGTATGCGATCTGGTGCCTCCCATTCTTGGATTTCGGATAGACTGGGAAAGCGTAATTGTTAATTTCATCACGAATTCGATTTGGGCGCTCGAAGATACCCCTGCAGAAAAGCGAGCCATATCGCTGTCCATGATGAAGGAGGGTGACAAGATCAGCTTTCGATTCTCAGACACCGGCCGAGGCCTTGAACCGGGGAGTGAGGAGAGGATCTTTGAACCCACGGTGTCTACGAAGCGCAACCGGAGAGGGGATGTCATCGGAACAGGCATGGGTCTCACCATTGTTAAGAACTTCGTTGAAGCTCATGAAGGCAGCGTTACGGCTCGGAATAATGACTCGGGGGCCGAGTTCCATGTACTGATCCCCATACCCAAACTTGAATCACGAGGCACACCCAAGGGAGGCAACAATGACGAGTAAGCCCATCGTCTGGATTGTTGACGAAGACAACACACAGCTTGACACGCACCATGATGTGTTATCGATAGTCATGCCCGGTATGGACGTGCGCAAAATTCTAGCGCCTCCGAGGATGAGTGACTTTTTGACGATTCTCGACAACAGAGACACCGCATGCCTTTTGCTGGATCAAAGGCTGAAAGAAACAGGAGTTGCTAATTATACGGGGATCGAATTGGCGCAGTACCTGAACGACATTAACAGCCAATTGCCGGTGTTCATCTTGACGAATTATTCTGAGTGGCAAGAATTTGAAGAAGATTCGAAAGAAGTGGAGGATATCCTGAACAAAGGTCACGTTCGCCTCCCTGATGATGACGACAACCTGAAGCGAATAGTCAGCAAAATTCAACGGCGAGTGAACGTGTACTTGGATCTGCGCAGCAACCAGGCTCGGCGAACTAACGAACTCATCGAGAAAAGTTTCAGCGGGGCACTTTCCGAGGATGAGGCAAAAGAACTTGCGCTGTATGCGGTTGAGAATGATAAAAGCAGATATCTCAGAGAACTGGGGAGAATCGAGAGCCTCAGCAAAGTGGTTGATGCTCATCACGACTTGATGGCGAAGATTCATAAACATCGGAGTGAGAATTGACTCGAATCTTCTTTCCACCGATCAGGCGACGGAAAAAGTACAAGCAACGACGGTATAAAAAAACTGTCGGCTTCTATATCTATACGAGGTACCGAGAGGAAACTCGCGACGACTGCTTCGGAGCGTGCTATTACTGTGATCGGCACGAGGACGAGCTCGGCGGAGTAGAAGAGATTGAGTTGGATCATTTTCGACCATACTCCTACACCGAGTTCGCCCATCTCGAGAACGACCCGCGGAACCTTGTCTGGAGTTGTCACAAGTGCAACAACTTAAAGCTTGAGAAATGGCCCGCTCGGGGGACGGCGTTTTCTCATGCGGGCGGAAAAGGATTCATTGACCGCTTCGGAGATGATGATGCAGCCGACTATTTCTCGGTGCAACACGACGGCAAAATTGTCCCCTTGAAGGATCCTGCACATTGGGTTATTAAAGAACTTCAACTTGATCGCGATGGGCTGGTTGTACAGCGCCGAGATCGATTACAAACTGTTGAAAGAATCTCAAATGTAATCAGTCTTCTAGACAAGGCTAGGAAAACTCTATTGGACACTTCGCTTACCCCCGACATCGTTAAGTTGCTGAACGACATCTGCTCTGAATACATCCACTATCTCGAAAATTGCCGCCAAAATCATGCGTACTTATTTCAACGAAATTTGTTCTCATAGAGAGTACGCATGAGGTCTGAGAGCGCCAGTTACCCCGTTTGTAGGGGAGAGTCGGCTTCGGGGATGTATGCGTCTCCAGAAGAGAATCACGACATCACTACACGAAACTCACTGTGTGTGCGGCCTTTCTTCAGCTACTACGGCGGCAAGTGGAGGGATACTCCGGTGAACTATGACCCGCCTAGTCACGAAACAATCATTGAACCGTTCGCGGGATCGGCAGGCTACTCGCTGAGGCACCCGCGCAGGAAAGTCATCCTCTGTGAGATTGATCCCGTAGTGTTCGGCATCTGGGACTACCTCATTAACGTGAGTGAGCGGGAGATTCGCGGTATCCCCGACGTTCCCTTGAACGGCAGTGTCGACGATCTTGAGATCTGCCAAGAAGCACGATGGCTCGTCGGCTTTTGGCTAAACCGCGCAACCACGGGGCCCAGGAAGACCCCATCAAGATGGATGCGGGAAAAAATCCGTCCTGGCTCATTCTGGGGCAACCGAGTGCGTGAGACAATCGCATCACAGCTCCGGTTCATCCGGGATTGGGAAGTGCACAACTGCAGCTACGAGGAGTGCCCGGTTTGGAGAAAATCGACCTGGTTCATCGACCCTCCCTATGAAAATGCTGGTCAGCACTATCGATTCGGCTCAACCGAGATTGACTATCAACATCTCGCTGACTGGTGTCGAAGCCGCCGTGGCCAGGTGATCGTTTGCGAAAACAAGGGGGCTAAATGGCTTCCGTTTAAACCAGTCGCGGAGGTGAAGACGACCAGAAACGGCCGCCGCTCGAAGGAAGTGGTATGGGTCAGGGACGACTGAACAGGGTCGCATGGACTCCGTCGTCAGCGGCAAGGCTCGCTTCTGAGGTGACATCGGCCGACCTGTTCCTCGTCGCTCGCCCCCGTGTGACATCGCACACGGATCGCGCGCGCGCAAGCGCCTTCCGTTTGTTAGCCTCCGAATTTTACTACCTGTCGTCACTGTACCGGACAAGTCTTACCACCTTCGCACGACACGGCCACCTTAGGAGCTAAGATGGAAATCGTTCATTATCGCTGTACTTTCGACATCTACCCTACGAGCGGGAGTTCCGCGACTTGGACCGACATCGTAAAGGCCATTCGTAGCTGGATTTCCAAACGCCTCCCCCAAAATGAATTCTTTGGATCCCACAATTTTTTCACAGGAGGTTGGCTATCCGTTCCGGGGCAGCCTAGACTCAAGGTGAGTACGGCCGCCACTGAAGCGGATTGCGAGGGCGCTCCTGAGTTCTGGGCTGTCTGCGTCGAACATCCTGACAATGAGTTCGCTCACCGAACCTGGCAAACCCACATCGGCATTACTCTCTCTGAGAGTGGCTTCTTTCGCATCTCCCTGATGCTTGTACACTCGATTGTTCCCGGTTTCATTGATGAACCGCCACCCGTACCACTTCCTTCCGCTCCGTTTATTGTAAAATGCCTCATCAAGGACGATCGATGGATCTCCTGTTCCGGTTCGGAAAAACTCCGCATTAGTCCGGACTTGCTTCGAGTTGGAGGAGGCCCTGCGTGGCGTGAGCGTCTTCTTGATCCGAAAAGAGGATGCCCACTCGTCTTTGTCTCCCAGAACAAGGACGGCAGGGTGGGGGTTGATCCAAACCGCCTCGCAACCCTATTGGCCGGGGTGGCAAACGTCGTAACTCCGGAAAGTTTGGCTGTGGATCAGGAACTACAGTGGGTCCTTCCCGAGCGGCTTCGCGCCTGGGGTGGGACCGTACGCGTTTACGTTCCGGATATTACTGCATCGGACAATGGTAGTCGCCACAGGTTTTTCAGTGCAGAGCGCATAGCCGAACTAACCCCCCTAGTAGTTGAAAACATTCTCGTAGAGGCACTTGCTCGCCGCTCTGCATGGGTGACGCCAGGCCTCGTGACTACGACCGACGACGTTGCCGCACGCCGACGGGAGTCGCGAATTCATGTGCTGCGGAGATCTGCCGGTGAAGTTGAGAGTCTGCGCGAGTGGATTGGCCTCCTTGAAGAAGATAACAGACGTGTGTTTCAGCAGCAAAAAGGCTTAGAGGCGAATAACTCAGAACTGAGAGCCCAACTCGACCGAGCTGAGGCGGAGCGCGAGGACGCGTTCAAGGGGCTAAATTCCGAAAAACATATAAGCAAATATGAACGTGAGCGAGCAGTCGCAGCTGAACAGCAGGTGCTTCGCCTAGCGAACGAGTCTAGAATTCTTCGAGAGCTTGAATCGTTTCCGAACAGCCCACGTTTAGTAGTTGCGCTCGCTGCCCAGGTGTTTGGCGATCGTATTGCTTTCACCGAGTCGGCGCTCAAGAGTGCAGAGAACTCCTCTTTTACCAGCGCCGATGAAATGAGCACAATCTGGCGGTGCCTTCGTTCAATCGCTACAGAACTCTACAAACTATATTTTCCGGACGAGGATGAAGAGTCCGCATCGGGCACCATCCCTCAGCGTTTTGCAGCATCCACGGGACTTGAGCTTGCCCCCACGGAAGGCACAACCACTCGAAAAGATGGTAAGATTATGGCGAAGCGGAGGGTTGTACACAAAGGAGAGTGGATCGACATTGAACCCCACGTCAAATATGACAAAGGCAAGAAGTTCCTGCGCATTCACTACCACGTCAGCCAATCCGAACGGCTCTTGGTGGTCGGCCATTGTGGAGATCATATGGATACGGCGGCCACTCGTCGCCGCAAATAACGGGTGGTCGGGAGATCGTTCGTACGGCCGGGATGATCGACCGCCGCTGGACTCTGGCCCTCTCTCTCCCCCTCACCGCGCTGGCGCTCGCCGCCCCGCAGACCGCCGACGCCTACGCGCGTGTCGGTCGTACATGCTCGCCCTATCCCGTCGGTTTTTGAGTTGACGAAGCCCGACGATTTCCGTCGGAGGAAACGTCATGACTCAAGAAGACACCGGGGTGCGAGTTGCGCTGAAGAGGCGCTTT
>Ga0075163_10014357_pt1 | contig 10225 bp, 9 predicted proteins | sample JI1023141ADNA_FD_71478 | JGI IMG/M metagenome (GOLD analysis project Ga0075163, IMG submission 71478) | Wastewater effluent complex algal communities from Wisconsin, to seasonally profile nutrient transformation and Carbon sequestration -... | ecosystem: Engineered > WWTP > Effluent > Algae... | reverse complement strand
GGATAACCGTTCAAGCAGATCCGCGCATGCTCGGCGACATCGTTGAAGCACTGCTCTCCAACGCATCGAAATTCTCCCGCGCTGGACAACCCATCCGAGTTCGCACACACGTTGATGGCGCCGAAGCCGTGATGAACGTGCAGGACAACGGCACGGGCCTAAGCAAGGAGGACCTGGACCAGGTCTTCGTGCGATTTGCTTGGTTGAGCAACCGACCTACCGCAGGAGAAGCACAAGGCCGTGGAACTTTGGCCCGCGCACGCCAATGGGCCAGTGCGCATGGCGGAAGCTTAGAAGCGCAAAGCCCCGGTGTTGATCAGGGTTGCACCTTCACACTGCGTGTTCCCTTGTTCTCCTGATCTAGGTCAACTGAAGGTCCGGTTCGCGTACGCGACGGATCTGCCGTGCCACGCGTTGGCCGCGTTTGTTCATGGCCAGGGCGAACTCGACAGTATCGCCGATGTGGAGATCGGAGAACTCTGCATCCTCCAGGTCCTCTCGGAGGAAGAATAGGTTGTTGTCCGGGAAACGGATGAAGCCGTATCCGTTCATCAGGTTCATGATCGTGCTCTGGTGCCGGGTCTCCGGATCGAAGTCCGGCGCAACCGCAGAGATCTCTTCGGCCTCACGCGGCAGGTTCTCACGAACCACGAAGAACTCGCGGATGATCTCATCATCGTCCTTCAATCCCTCGTCGATGATGTCATGCATCTGCAAGGGGTAGGTCACCTCGTTCCAGAGGTCCGTACTGGTGCGGGTGTATTGATGATCGCCGGTCTCGCCATCGGTGAACTCGAAGTCCCAACCGAGCAACATGGTCTTGCAGCCCAAGGCGTGCAGCTTGCGCACCAACGGCACATGGTCCCCATCGGAAGCGACGAGCACGACCACATCGTAGCGCTTCAACATGCAGAGTTCATAGGTCTCCAGTGCCATCAGCACATCGATGCCCTTCTCCTTCTTGCGGCCCATCGTATCCTTCAAGGGCAGGTAGTGGGTCTGCACGTTGTTGTACATGAGCACATCGTCAAAGACACGATCACGGTACAATTGGTCAGGCTTCTCATTCGCCTCACGCGCAGTGAAACGCCCCCTGAAGAAATGGGCATCAATGATGTGGCAGAGGTTGGGGCGCGTTCCCTCCCGCTCGGCCACCATATGCTTCACGAAATCGTGAAGCCCACCGAGGTGTATCCTGCGCCGATGGGGATGTACATAGTTGTAGTAGTTGCTTACGTGGGTGAAATAGGACCCGTCATAGAACACCCCCACCTTCAAGGCGGGGGCACCGGCATTCATAGTTGGCATGGATAATGGATAAGGACCCAAATGTAGCGGCGGGCACGCCGCTATCTTGCGACCCGAGATGCGCTATTCAGCGTTACTGATACTGTTCCTGTCCGCAGGACCGATCCTGGCCCAAGAGCCGGGCAGCGGGGAAGCCACGGCGCTCAGCTTCAGCCGTTCGATGAGCATACCGTTGAACGCGTTGCAGTTGTTCGATCAAACCGTGGAGGCTTGGAAATGGACCTTCGGCAAGGAACCCGGAGCCAAGATCATGCGGCAAGAGCGCGAAACCGGGGTCTTGGAAGGCACCGCGCGGGTGAACTTCCGAAGTGCCATGCTCCCCGGGCGGGAGGAGACGATGGGCACGATCACGTACGAGGTACAACTTCATATCCGCGCAGGTGAGTGCAGGGTGGTGGTCTCCAATTTGTCCCACACCGGGAACAAGACCACCAGGATCGGCGGCATCCACATGGGACAATTGATGCGGTCGGATACGGATGCCCCCCCCTGCCGTGGCCTCGGCCGCGGCAACGCGGTCCGGCTCCATGCCGAACTGCGGGAGGCGGCCACGGCACGCATCAACCAGTTGCTGCAGACCATGGAGGGCCGGATCCGGGCACAAGCGGAACCCTAGAGGACCCGATCGCGTTGAACGGCTGCTTCCATGCCGTCCTTCAAACGCTTCACACTTCGTTCCTGGCCCATTGCGGCCGTCGTTCTGGTCACGGTCTTCATCATCTATGGTCTCGGTCTGATCTCGCGGTCGCGCCAACTCCAACAGAAGATCACCCAGGAGATCCATCTGCTCGATGAGTTGAGCCGGCTGAACGGTTCGTTGCACCAGCTGAGCCTGACGCACCGCATGGACGTGGGCACCCGACAGTACCAATGGCCCGCTGAACTAGGACTATTGTATGGCCAGATCGACAGTTTGAAGGCACGTTTCCCGGCATCGCCCGGTATGGCCGAACTGCCGGGGAACATGCGCCTCTTGCTCCACCAAGCGGATTCCTTGCACCGTGATGCCATGGCCCAGCAGGGTAGCTGGAGCGAGAAGCGTCCGGGTGAGGTCGTCTTCCAATTCATGTTGCAGCGTGCCCAGAACGTGATCGAGCGCACCACACGGCACGTACATGAACAAGGATTGGGAGCACATACCAGCACCCTTTCCGATCGTTGGGATGAAGCCCAGTTCCTGCTGATCGCCGCATGCCTGCTCGCCGTGGTATTCGCTTGGTTGGTGGGCGTCAGCAACAAGCTGCTGCTACAGAGCCGTTTGCGCGGCGACCAGCTGGATGTGGCCCGCCAGAACCTCGAACGCGTCAACAGGGACCTCCGCGAAACGATGCTGAGCAAGGAGGAGAAAGAGGTCATGCTGAAAGAGATCCACCACCGGGTGAAGAACAACCTGCAGATCGTGAAAAGCCTGATCCGCTTCCAAATGGACCAGGTAACGGATCCGAGGACCACCGAACTCTTCAACGAATGCGTGAACCGGGTGGGCGCCATGGCCCTGGTACACGAACAGACCTACCTGAGCAAGGACCTCGCGAACATCGATGTGAACGCCTACCTCACCCACCTGACCCGCGACCTCTGCTACGCTTACACCATCGACATCAAATTGGACCTCGACATCCGGATCAACGTGCCCACCATGAGCGTGGAAAGCCTGATCCCACTCGGCCTCATCATCAACGAGATCATCTCCAATTCCCTGAAGTACGCTTTCAAGGGCCGCAAGCAAGGCACCATTCTCGTACACCTGGATGGTCATGAGGACCATGGCATCCACCTGCGGATTGGCGACAATGGTGTAGGGCTTCCCGATCGTACCAAATGGGATCGGCCGAACACCCTGGGTATGGACCTGATCCATACCCTGGCCGGCCAGTTGAACACCTCCGTTTCTCTTGCCAAAGGACCAGGCACGGTGTACGAGTTGATCACCATTCAGGAAGAGCGTCGAAAGCGCGCTTGAACGGTCGGGCAAAGGACTCCCCGTTCGGCCCGAACATCCCCGACCCTGCTTCACGCTTCCGGCTACTTTTGCGGCCGTTCGCCAGCAGGCGTTCCAACCCCTCATGACACGTACACTTGTTGCCGCATTACCCCTTGCACTGCTTTCCGCTTGCGGAACTTCCGATCATCCCACCGCCGCCCGTATGACCTATCCCGAGACCCGCAAGGACAGCCTTGCCGGTGACACCCTGCACGGCACTTTCGTAGCCGATCCCTACCGTTGGCTGGAGAACGATACCAGCGCCGAAACAGCCGATTGGGTGAAACGCCAGAACGCCGTAACGCAGCAGGTGCTCTCCGCCATCCCCTACCGTAACGAACTGGCCAAGCGTTTCGAAGAGATGTACAACTTCCCGAAACTGGGTGGTCCCATGCGCGTGGGTGAACTGTACTTCATCTGGAAGAACAGTGGTCTACAGAACCAGAGTGTGATCAACGTGCGCAAAGGGCTCGATGGAGAGGACCAGGTCTTCATCGACCCCAATGCGATCGACCCGAACGGCACAACAACCCTCAGCCCGATCGGCAGCAGCACAGATGACCGGTACATGGCCATCGGTGTCAGCAAGGCCGGTAGCGACTGGCAGGATATCACCGTGTACGACCTCACAACACTGAAGCAGACGAGCGACCTGCTGAAGTGGGCGAAGTTCAGCGGCGCTGCCTGGTACAAGGACGGCTTCTTCTACAGCCGCTATCCCGCACCTGCAAAGGGCACGGAACTGAGCGCTGCCAGCCAGTGGCAGAAGGTGTATTACCACAAGCTCGGCGATCCACAGGAAAAGGACGTATTGATCTACGAGAACACCACGAACCCGAACCTCTACATCGGCCTTGGTGTCACCGAAGGTGAAGAGTTCGCAACGCTGACCGTGAGCACCGGTACCGACGGATTCGAACAGTACTACCACGATCTGCGCAGCGGTGGCATGCCTACGCCTGCGACGAAATGGGTGCCCTTGCAAACCGGCTTCGACCATAAGACCAGTATTATCGCCTACGAGCCGACGACAGACAAGCTGTTGGTGATGACCGATGTTGACGCACCGCGTTACCGCCTTGTTGGCGTTGACCCGAAGAAGCCCGCGCAGGCCGATTGGAAGGATGTGATCCCACAGAAGGAGGAGTTGCTGCAAAGCGTGACCACCGGCGGTGGTCTTCTCTTCGCCGATTACCTGAAGGATGCCACCACGCGCATCTACCGCTGCAACAACGACGGCTCGAACATGACCGAGATCCAACTCCCCGACCTCGGCACAGCCGGTGGATTCGGTGGTGAGCGCGGCGACACCTTCAGCTTCTACAACTTCACATCGTTCACCGATCCCGGCTCCATCTACAAGTACGACTACGCCACAAGCAAGAGCGAAGTGTGGAACCGGCCGGAGCTGAAGTTCGTTCCTACGCAATACGTGACCGAGCAGGTGTTCTACCCAAGCAAGGACGGGACGAAAGTGCCCATGTTCATTGTCCATAAGAAAGGACTTGAAAAGAACGGTAAGAACCCGACGATGCTCTATGCCTACGGCGGATTCAACATCAGCCTTACGCCGAGCTTCAGCACCAGCCGCATGCTGATGTTGGAGCAAGGCGGTGTGTTCGCACAGCCCAGCCTGCGCGGTGGTGGCGAATACGGCGAGGACTGGCACAAGGCCGGCATGAAGGAAAAGAAGCAGAACGTGTTCGATGATTTCATCGCCGCAGCGGAATACCTCAAGGCGATGAAGTGGACCGATACGGACCACCTCGCCATCAACGGTGGCAGCAACGGAGGGTTGCTCGTCGGCGCAGTGATGACCCAGCGTCCGGATCTATGCAAAGTGGCCTTCCCCGAAGTGGGCGTATTGGACATGCTGCGCTACCAGAAGTTTACCGCAGGATTCGGTTGGACGCCGGAGTACGGTGATGCCAGCAACAGCAAAGAGGAGTTCGACTACTTGATCAAGTATTCACCGTTGCACAACGCAAAGCCTGCTAAGTACCCAGCCACAATGGTGATGACCGCCGATCACGACGATCGTGTTGTACCCGCGCACAGCTTCAAGTTCATCAGCGCGTTGCAGGAAGCTCAACAGGGTGATGCGCCCGTGTTGATCCGTGTGGAAACGAATGCCGGGCACGGTGCAGGTAAACCCACGAGCATGGTGATCCAGGAGATCGCGGACAAGTACGCCTTCTTCTTCCACAGCATGGGCGTTACGCCATCGTTCAAGGCTGCGGAAACAGCCGCGCACTGATCGTTCGAACAGCGACCTGAAAGGTCTTGCAAAGCGGACCCTTGCCTATCGCGGCTCGGGTCCGCTTCGCTTTTCCGTGCAGGTCGGCTCTCATCTTTGCATCATGCCCCCCTTCCACCTGCGCCCCTTTACGATACACGATCTGCCTTCGTGGGTGAAGCATGCGAACGACCCCACCGTTGCAGCCAACCTCACGGATTCCTTTCCGCATCCCTATACCGAAGAGCACGGTCGTTCATTCCTGGAAGAGGCGGTGAAGAGCTTGCCTTTGCGCAGGGCGATCGACATCAACGGCGAAGCCTGCGGAGCGATCGGGCTGCATCCCCGATCCGACCTGTGGCGCCGCAACATGGAACTCGGCTACTGGCTGGCGAAGGAGCATCGTGGCAAGGGCATCATGACCGATGCGATCAAACAGATGCTGGAACTCGGCTTTGCCACCTTTCCGGACATCGTGCGCATCTACGCCACGCCCTTCGGCAGCAACATCGCCTCGCAACGTGCGCTGGAAAAGGCGGGCTTCGAGTTGGAAGCCAGGTTGCGCGGCACACTTTTCAAACTGGGCAAGTTCGAGGATGAGTGGGTCTACGCCGTTCGGCGTTGATCACCGCGCGCTTTCCGGTGCGCGCTTTCGTTCCATGCTGTGGATGGGCCCATGGGCCTCCATTTCCAGCAACTGCAGCCTTGACGCTGTATGCCGCGGACGCTTGATCCGGTGGAGCGGGAACATTCCGCCGCCGGGATCACAACCATAATTCCTGATGTCAGGGTAAGGCAACACCTTCTGTCGGGCTGTTCCTGGACCGGAAGGTCAAGCGATCACTGCAGAAGAACGCTCATCGCGCACCGCGCTGCCTATGAACAGGTGCTTGCGATAGGCGCGATCGCAGAGTAGCACCACAAGCATGATGATCAGCGCAGCCATACAGCCCGCGAGACCGGCGATGGTGCTCACCAACGGATGTCCACCCCACGCGAACATCACCGATCCTCCGGCAGTGCCATTCACCAAACCGTGCAGGATGCAAGCTGACCATACGCTGCCGCTGCGGGTGCGCGACCAATCGAATAGGAAAGCAAGAGCGACACAGAACACCACCATTAGACCGATGCCCATGATCGGGTAGCCCGGGTAGTTGTGACCCATGGCGATCAAGGGCGCATGCCATAAGCCCCAGACCACGCCAGTGAAGAGTACACGCCGAAGGCCGACCCAACGGGCGGTCCGTTGGTAGAGGTATCCGCGCCAACCCAGTTCCTCACCCAGCATGAACGGCAGGTTAACGGTGAAGGCCGCGAAGACGGCCGAAAGCTGCATCGCCAAAAGGATAAGTCCAGCTGGGATGTTGGCCAGCAGCGTGCCCAGCGCTGTGGTAGGTACTTCCCTGCCCGCTGCCGTCAGCAGGTCGGTCACAGCCGTGGTGAAACGCTCTGAAGTGATGCTCACCTGACCGAATTCCGAAATGCCCAAGGTGTCGCCGAAGAAGGCGATCACCCCGAAATACACCGGCACGATGCACAATCCTACCAACACCGTGAGCCAGACGAATTTCCAGCGCACGTGTTGCAAGCCAAGTCCCAGATCCGGCCATGGTGAACGGTCCCGGCGTCGATGCTGAATAAGCGCGGCAAGCGCCGGACCCAGCATGGCCAACCCGGCCACGATGATGTACCCGCCATGTTCCGTGCTGCGCACGCCGAGCAGGTAACCGATGCCCGCAATGCCCCAAGTGATGCCGAAGGCGAGCAGCAGGAAGGAGCGGATGCGTTCCATGCGGACAAGATAACGATGCGGCAGGTGAGACGACTATGGCCGCTGTGTTGAACGGTACACACTTCGGCGGACGCGTCGTGTATTGGGTGCGGCTCGAATTGCGCAAGTTGGATGACCCCAGCGACCACACCGTTATGTACACCGGGACGAACAACGACCGCGATGTCATTCTTACCGCCATCGGCGGCACAGTGCTCACCAATAATGTGACCGGCTATCGTAACGAGGACGTGAACCTGGACGGCGTAGTGAAATACAGTGGTAACGACAACGATCGGATACCATCCTCAGCAATATCGCTGGCATCGTTCCGACGACGACAAGGGTTGAGCAAATGCCTTGATGGCAGGACGGTGGTCGGGCACCGTACCTCCGTTCGTCACTTTGCTCTGTAGTTGGGAAATAAACGGCCCACCTTCCACGTCTTCGCGCAAACAATGATCACATGCAGCGTTGCTTGAGCTTTGTATGGACAGCTCTGTTCATTCCCGCGTTATACGCCCAAAGCCTGCTCGACCCTACGTTCGGAACAGGCGGACTCACCACCTACGGTGGCACGAATTCGTCGGACCAGTTCTACGAGCTACTCGTGCGGCCCGATGGTCGCTTAATCGCATTGGGTCGCGCGGGCTTCGACGAGAACGAGATCGTGGTCTGCCAGTTCAACGCTGATGGGACCTTTGACGACGACTTCGGCACGGCGGGCGTGTTCCAACACGGCTTCAGCACACAGTACGATGGACTGTGGGCGGGCGTGCTGACGAGTGACGGCTCGATCGTCGCTGCCGGGTACAGCGCAGGCGCGGGTATGGTTTGCAAGATCACGCCCGATGGTGCGCTCGATACGGACTTCGGTACCGACGGCATCACCGCGCTCGCCGGTGGTAATGCGCTCGATGTACATCTGCTTACGGATGGACGCCTGCTCGTTGCGATGACCACAGGCAAGGTCTATCGGATCGAAGCGGATGGAAGCATCGATGCGACATTCATCACATCCACTATTCCGGATGCGGTTGCACAGATGCGCGTCAACGACATCCTCGCGCTTTCCGATGGCACCATCGTCTGCTCCGGCTTGAGCGGCGGTCATAGCGGAGTGGCCTGGTTGAACGCTGATGGTTCCCTGGCCACTGACCACGGCGACAACGGCTTCTACATGCCTTCGGATTCTGGTGTAGTACACAGTACCCTACTACTCTCGGATGACCGTGTACTCTTCGTTGGTCGGAAGGGGACGGCCTTCACCTCTGACGTCGCGTTGACGCAAGTGTTGGCAGATGGATCGCTCGATCCTGCTTTTGGCGATGGAGGGATCCTGCGCGTCGACCCCGATCCCACGAAGATGCACGCCGCTTTCCGGGCAGTGCGTACCGACGATGGCGACTACATCGTGAGCGGATTGACGGGTGATGGCATCGGGACCGCGCTGGCCTATCCGTTCCTCTTCAAGTGCCATGCGGACGGAAGTCCTGCCCCCGATCTCGGTGACGACGGCTTCCACGTGGAACCCACGATCCCTTGCGGACAACTCGCCGTGCATGGTCCAACAAGCCTTGGTCACCACATCGGTGCGGTCCTGCAACCAAGCGGAAGGCTCGTGCTCGCGACGTGGTACAAGACCTTGGGTATGCCGGCACCGGACGCTGGTGTGTATGGCCTGCTCATGCCGACGGTCAATGGTGTGGGATCGTTAACAGCAATCGATGCGTTCAGCGTGGCTCCGAACCCGGCAAGCGATCTCGTACGGATCTCCTTTTCAACGGACGATGTCGCCAGCATGATCCAACTGCTCGATGCACAAGGGCGTGCATTGCGCAATTGGCCGGTGAATGGTCAACGCACCATGATACTAGATCTGCATGATCTGCCAAGAGGCTTGTATCTGATGCGTGCCATCGGCAAGAGCGCCTTTGCACAACGGCTGGTCATACAATGATCCGCTGCGCACTGCATGGACCGCGCGATGGTCTCTCCCGTGCGTTCATCAAGGTCAGCGAAGAGGTCATGTTCGAGCGTATCCATTTCACCGGGCCCGTAGGTCCGTGGATGTCGCCACACCGGACCGGGTTGATCAGGCCACACAACTCCTCCAAAGGTGCGAGCCGCTGCGATGAGATCCAGATCGTGCGGCCTTTAGGCCCTGGACCTGAAGTTTCGTCGAGTGTGTCGATCTGACGGGGGGAACGGGGCCGCTGGAATTCGTCGTCACGATCGTGATCTCCATACCGATGGTTGATGAATTGAACGAAGGTGCTCCGAAGAGATGTTGCGACCCGATAGCTTCGATTTCATCAAACCGATCCCGGATGAAGCGCTCGTTCTTCCTTCCCTGTGCCGTGTTCCTTTCACTGTACGCCCAAGGCCAGACGGTCAAGATCCTCTTCGATGCCTCCCAAGCCGAGATGGCAGGGAATGGCGACTGGGTGATCGATGCTGACATCAACAACCTTGGCGTCAATAGCGCACACCTGATGGTGACCGGTGCTGGCAATGAAGCCAACCCACAACGCACGCCATCGCCTGCACAATCCGGCATCACCGGCAGTACATCACAGTCATACTGGAAAGGGGCCCTCTCCTATTGGGCGGTGGACCTCGTGCGCCAGGGCTACACCGTTGAAACGCTTCCCTACAACGGTCTTATCACCTATGGCGTGTCCACGAATGTCCAGGACCTGAGCAATTACAAGGCCTTCATCGTGTGTGAACCGAACATCCGCTTCAGCACGAGCGAAAAGGCCGCGTTGCGCAGCTATGTGCAGAACGGCGGCGGCCTCTTCATGATCGCCGATCACACCGCAAGCGATCGCAACAACGACGGTTGGGACTCACCCGCCATCTGGAACGACCTGATGACCGGCAACCCGTTCGGCCTCACCTTCGACCTGCAGAACTTCTC
>Ga0075163_10014355_pt1 | contig 10226 bp, 8 predicted proteins | sample JI1023141ADNA_FD_71478 | JGI IMG/M metagenome (GOLD analysis project Ga0075163, IMG submission 71478) | Wastewater effluent complex algal communities from Wisconsin, to seasonally profile nutrient transformation and Carbon sequestration -... | ecosystem: Engineered > WWTP > Effluent > Algae... | reverse complement strand
CTCCGTCCAGCTTGGGGGCAAGGCCACCGTGGGCCGGGGCCGCTGCCGCCTCGTCCTCTCCACCGGCAAGGAGGCCTGAGCCATGGCGACCCACCGCACCCGCCAACAGCAGCGCGCCATCGATGGGCACCGCCTCGTCGGTTCCCGCTTCGGCGCCGACGGCAAGAGCGCCGACTGGAAGAAGTACCGCACCTTCTGCAAGAAGGGTCCCACGCTGCTCCAGCAGAGCGGGGTGATGCAGACGGTCGCCTTCTGCCTCTCCCGGGATGACGCTGGCGCCAAACACTGGGTGGCCGATCTGGCCGAGCTGCTCGGCAAGAGCGACCTCGCCCAGGTGGCCCGCGAGGCCCCCCTGGCCCAGTACCTCGCCCTCAGCCGCGATGCCATCGAGGCCGCCACCTGGCTGCGCCGCTTCGCCATGTCCCTCGACCCGGAGGTCACCGAGTGAGGCCGCCCCGCCCGCAGCGGGATGGGGCCCGCCGGACCTGCCTGGAGGGTGTCCACAAGAGCACGTCGACCCACATCGGCCTCTGGCTCGATCGCTACCTCAAGATCCAGAACGATCAGAATCACAAGACCGACGACGATCCGGGCATCGGCGAAAAAGCCAACCATATCAAGAGTGTCGAGAACACCCCGGTGCCCAACGGCTATCTGCAAGCCTTCGAGCGCTGGCGCGAGAGCTTCGCCGCCGATCACCACACCGCCCTGATTACCCCCATCAAGGCCAGCGGTCGCATCGCCCTCGGCCTGGGCACCAAGGGTGTCCTCGAGAACGGCATCCACCTCGATCACACCTGGGGTGTGCCCGTCATCCCGGGCTCAGCGCTCAAGGGTCTGGCCGCCGCCACCGCCCACCAGCTCACCAGCGACGATCGCTGGCGCAAGGGCACCGCCCAGCACGCCGCCCGCGGGACCTGGCACGCCGCTCTCTTCGGCCAGGGCGGGGCCGTGCGCGACGGCGAGGACGCCACCGACCACATCGGCCGCGTCAAGTTCCACGACGCCTGGTGGGATCCCACCGGCGCCCAGACGGTGCCCATCGCCCTCGACACCATGACCGTCCACCACCCGAAGTACTACCAGGGCGAGGCCGCCCCCCTGGACACGGACAGCCCCAACCCGGTGCCCTTCGCCACCCTGCACGGCACCTTCCTGCTCGCCCTTGAGCTCACCGATCCCGGGGACGACCCGGGCTGGCTCGACCGCGCCTACGATCTCTTGAAGCTCGGCCTGGTCGAGCTCGGCATCGGAGCCAAGACCAATGCCGGCTATGGCCGCATGACCATCGAGGCCCCCGAGAAGTCCCGGCGCACGCTGGAGGCCGAGTACCGCGAGACCCTCAAGACCCCGGAAGAGCGGTGGCTCGAAGCGCACGGTGACCTGCGCGCCGCATCGACCCAGGCGCACATCGAGTGGCTGTTGCGGTCGGGCCAAACGCCGCCCGAGGGCTTCACGTTGGCCGCGTGGCAGGGCCTGCTCAGCGCCACCTTCCCCCAGGCCATCGCCGCGCTCCAGGCCCAGGCCATCCACAAGTGGGATGAAACCGCAGCCCTCCCGGACGAAAGCCTCCTCACCAGCCAGAAGCGCGCCCTCTTCGCCTTCAAGCAGAAGGGCAAGCCCAAGGACAAGAAGGAGGCGCGCAAGTGGGATGAGCAGGCCGCCCAGATGGAAGCGGAGATCAAAGCGCTGGAGGACGCCCCCAAGCAGCTCGAGCAAGCCCGCCAGCGTGCCGCCGAGCAGGTGGCCATCGCCGCCGCCTTCCTGGCCTGGCTGCGGGGCGGGGACTGACCATGGCCACGCGCATCATCACCTTCTTGGGACTGGGAAGCCCCAGCAAGCCCAATCGCTACGACGACATCGTCTATCGAACGGTAACCGGGTGCCGCTACGGTCCCACCCCGATGCACGATGTGCCAGCGATTGCGGAGGCCGACGGCCCCGTGCATCTCAATGTCCTTGGAACGGACGATGTCGTCGGATTCTGGTTCGATCAAGAGGAACGCTTCCGCCATCTGCTTGCCTCTGGCCTCGGCCCACACAGTGTGGCCTTGCCCGAGATCACCGTGCATGTGATTCCAAGGTGCCGCAACGAGAGCGAACGCTGGCAGCTCTTTCAACTGGTGGTCGATCTTCTTGAGCCGACCTGCTTGGGCCCCGAGACCGAGGTCCCAACGGCCCAAATCGTGGATGTTACGCACGGTTTTCGCTCCGCACCTGTGCTTGCGGTCGCGGCCCTGAGCTTTGTCCATCAAGACCGCGTGAGGCGGTCGGGCAAGGGGGTGTCCTGGCCGCAGCTCCGGGTCCTGTACTCCGAAGTACCCTCCGGCTCAACGGAAGGAACAGTCGAAGACCTCAGCCATGTGCTCGAAGCCAGCCGTTGGAACATCGCCGTCAGCGACCTGATGTCGCACGGCCGAGCGGATGCCCTGGCCGGATTGCTGATGAACAGCAAGGCCACCGACCTCGGCACCAAAGCGCGGGCCTTTGCCGATGGACTGGTCACAGGGCGAGCGCCCGATGTGGTCATGCATCACGCCAAGGCCCTGCGCGAGGTTGTCAAGAGGTTCACTCGGAAACAGACACTCCTGCCTCCGATTCGAGCTCAGCTCGAGCGCCTAATGGACTGGCTGGAGCCCCTCTCGGCCGATGACGCCATCAGCCCGGGCGGAGTACGGGCTAGCCTTGCCCTCGTCGAGCGTGCCCTCTATCTGCAGCGCTTCTCGGAGGCGGTCGCCCTTCTGCGTGAAGCGCTGGTTGACATCTGGACCCTCGACCGCTTGACGGGAACGCCCATCGCAATCCTGCAGCCTGCCAATCGCTTCAAACGTCGGCCTGATGAGCCTGATCCCTTCAAGGAGCAACGAAGAAGAATGGAGGATGGGCTCCGGGTTGCGCACAAGCAGGCCGAGCTCCATCGCACTGCCCCGGCACTCATTCCACAGCTTTTCGGAGAAATTGGCGACCTGCGCAATGACGTCGAGCACTGCGGCTACCGCAGCCATCCACGCGCACCCAAAGAGATCCGCGATCAGATCCGAAACAGCTTGGAGAAGGTTCGCGCGGCATTCGAACTGATTGGGAGCCACCTGACCGGAGCGAATGAGGTTCCGACGGCTCAGACGTGTTTCACCAACTGCTCCAACCACCCCAGCGCCACCTGGACCCCCGAGCAGACCAGCGCCGCGCTGGCCCTCGGCCACGGCCCCATCCTCGACGAGCCCTTCCCCCCGGTCCCGCCGGCGGCCGATACCGAGGCCCTCCAGCGGCTCGCCGACGAAACCGCCGCCCGCATCTTGAGCCGGCCCTGCGCCGCCGCCTTCGTCGCGGGCGAGCACAGCCTCACCTTCGCCCTGGTCCGCCGCCTCCAGGGCGCCGGCATCCCGTGTTACGTCGCCACCACCGAGCGTGTGAGCACCGAAGCGGTGCAGCCCGACGGATCCATCAAGAAAACCAGCCACTTCCGCTTCGTCACCTGGCGTCGCTACCCGGAGCTGTGACATGAACGCGCCCGACCTGTGGACCGGCCCGGAAACACATCCGGCCTCCGCCGAACCCGCGGGGACCGCTGGCTTCCAGCCCGCTCGGGCCACGCTCCCGCTCACCGTCACCACCCTCCGGTTCACCCTGCGCGCCCTGGACCCGGTGCGGCTGCCGGCCTTCGCCGGCTCCACTCTCCGAGGCGCCATCGGCCGCGCCCTGCGCACGCTGACCTGCCTCACCGGCGCCCCCGATTGTGCGGGCTGCCCCGTCTTCAACCGGTGCGCCTACGCGGGAGTCTGGCTCGCCGACTCGCCCGCCAAGGGCGCCCTCGACGCGGCCGGGACCGCCCCCAGTGCCGAGCCCCCCGGGCGCCCGACACCTCTGGATGATCGGAGCAACCGCGACGCCCACGCCTCGCCGCCCTACATCGTTGTCCCCCCCATGTGGACCGGCCACCCCACCCGCCTGGCTCCCGGTGATCTCTTCGGTTTTCGCCTGCACCTCTTCGACTCCAGCATCCGCCCCGAGCTCTGGGAAGCCGCCGTGCGTGCCGCCGCCCTCAACGGCTTCGCGGAAGGCCGCGGTCGCATGACCACCACCGCCACCATTGAGCCCCCGGCGCGCCCCCTCCTCGACGACTCCGGCCCCTGGCGCCAGACCGTGCGCCTGCACTTCGTCACCCCCCTGCACATCAAGGCTGATCGTCAGCGCCTCGACCGGTTCGACCCGGTGGCCTTCACCCGCCGCCTGACCGCCCGCGTGGAGCACCTGCTCAGCCGCTACGGCAGCGGCCCCAGCCCCTTTGAGCCCGAGGCCCTGGCCGATCTGGCTGCGTCCTGTCCCATCGTCGAGCAGAACATTCAACCGGTCAGCGATCACCGCGTCAGCGACCGCCAGGGCCGCACGATCCCCATCACGGGCTTCGTCGGCCACGCCACCCTCGCCGACGTGCCGCGCCCGGTTCGCCAGCTCTGGCGCCTGGCCGAAACCCTCCATGCCGGCAAGGGCGCCCCCATGGGCCTCGGGCACGTGCGCGTCACCGAGGTGGCGTAGGCCATGAACGAGGCGGCCGCCCATATCCGGGCTCTCGCCGCCGCTGGCGAGCTCGGTGAGGCTGGGCAGTGCCTCGCGGAGCAGCTCGCTACGCTCACCTTGACCGGGCCGGCCCGTCTCCCATGGGCGGCCCTCGCGGAAGAAATCGGTGCCCTCGAGCTGGCCAACGAGCAGCTGCGAGCCGCTGCCCGGGAGGCGCCCACCGACGCCGCGGTTGCCGCCGAGCTGGCAGTCTTTCAGGCCGACCTCGGCCCCACGCGCCCGGTGGCAGGCCCCAGCGGATCGGCGGGATCGGAAGAGGGCGACTTTGAAGCACAGCGCAGCCCCGGGCTCGGGGCGCAGATCGACGCGTCCCAGCCCGACCTGGTCCCGCCCACCCCCGCGGATATCGCCCGGTTCCTCCACCTCTTCAGCGGCCGGGAGGGCGTCCACGCGCGCCAATGGGTGGACGAGGCGGCCCCCATCGCCAGCCGCCGCCATGGCTACGGCCCGCAAGCCAGCCCGCTGACGCCGCGACTCATTGAGGCTCACCTGGCCGGCACCACGACGCTCGGTGTCTACCCCATCCGCCTCGATGGCACGGTCACCTTCTTCGTGCTCGACCTCGACCTCACTCGCCGGGCCCTGGAGGCAGGCGCCCAACACCAGGCCACCCACCACCGCCACCGCGGCGAGCTCTCTGAGACCGCCCTCGGCATCCAGGCTGGCCTCGCCGAGCTGGGCCTGCCGACCCTGCTCGTCGACAGCGGCCACAAGGGCCGCCACCTCTGGGGCCTCCTCGCCGCCCCACAACCGGCCGATCTCCTCCACCGCTTCGGTCGCTTGCTCCTGCGGCACCTGGCGCCCAGCCTGCCACCTGCCCTGAGCCTCGAGTTCTTCCCCAAGCAGCCGCGTGTGGAAGCCGACGGCCTCGGCAACCTGATCAAGCTGCCCCTGGGCATCCACCGCCTCTCCGGCCGCCGAGCCACCCTGCTCGACCAGCGCGGCCGGCCGTTCCCTGATCCCTGGCCAGTGCTCGAGGCGGCCCCACGCATTGAGCCGGCGGCGCTCCTCGACGTCTTTGCCCGCTTGCGCGATGAGGTGGGTGAGGGGGCCGCGCCTGCACCGCCCGCGCTCGGGTCGGCAGCGCCTGAGATCTTGGAAGACGCACCGGTGCGCGCCATCCTGGGCGGCTGCATCGTGCTCGCCACGCTGACCGAGCAGGCCCGCCGCACCCGCCGCCTGAGCCACGACGAGCGCGTGGTCCTGATCCATAGCCTGGGCCACCACGCCGCAGGCGTTCGCCTCATCGAGGCCCTGTTTCGTCTCTGCCCCGAAGTCCCCCTCCGCGACATCCCCCAAAAGCCTCAGCGGGGCCACCCCATCTCGTGTGCCCGCATTCGAGCCCGCGTCGCGCACCTCACGGCCCAGCTCCCCTGCCACTGCGCCTTCCCCCCCCAGGGCGCCGACTACCCCAGCCCTCTCCTGCACACACCATGAAGGCGCTGCTGGCCGTGCAGGCCCCAGGCGCCACCGTGGCCCTCGACGACCAGAGCCTGCTCATTCGGCGGGGGGCCACGCCCTTGTCCCGCAAGCCCCTGGCCGAGATTGAGGAGGTGCACCTCTACGGCTTCATCGAGCTGACCGCTGCGGCGCGTCAGGCGCTGCTGCGACAGGACATCGACACCCTCTTTCTGACCCCCACCGGCGAATACCTGGGCCGCCTCCAGGCGCGTCGATCCCGCACCGCCGAGCGCCGTCTGGCCCAGCTCCGCGCCCTGAACGATCCGCAGACCGCCCTGGCCACGGCGCACCTCTGGGTGGCCGCCAAGCTCCATAACCAGCGCGCACTCTGCCTGCGGCTCGCCCGAAGCCACCCCAACCCGCCCGCCACCGCCGCCGCCGTGGCGCTGCGCCGCCTGATGACCCGCGACGCCCCCGACCTCGACACCCTCCGCGGCATCGAAGGCCAGGCGGCCGCCCTCTACTTCCGGGCCCTGGGCGCCGCGATCCAGCACCCGGACCTGACCTTCACCCACCGCACCCGCCGGCCCCCGCGTGACCCCGTTAACGCCTGTCTGTCATTCGGCTACACACTGCTGCTGCGCCGGGTGGAGTCGGCCCTCCACCGCGCCGGCCTCGACCCCCACCTGGGCGCCCTGCACGCACCCGACCACGGCAAGCCGGCCCTGGCCCTCGACGTCCTCGAACCCTTCCGGCCGTTTGTTGATCGCCTGGTGCTGCGCCTCATCAACCGCCGCCAGCTGGGGCCGAGCGACTTCGTACACCCCGAGATCGACGCCGCGGCGGCCGGTGCACCGCCCACCGAGGCCCCCACCGGCTCGCCCGCGGTCCACCTCGGCCCCAGCGCTCGCCCGCTCTTCCTCCAGGCTTTCCAAGACCTCTGGCGCAGCCCCGTCGACGGCGAGCCCAAGCGCGCCACCCTGCGCGACCACCTCGACGCCCTCGCCGTCCGCCTCGCCCGACGCTTCGAAGGCCAGGACCTGCCCCTCAACCCACCGCGGCTCGACTGATGTACTTGCTGCTCTGCTACGACATCTCCGGCAACGCCCGGCGGCAGAAGCTGCACACCCACCTCAAGGCCTTCCTGCGCCCCGTCCAGAAGAGCGTCTTCGAGGGTCCCCTCGAAGAGGGCCGCTACCGTGACCTGCTGCGGCTCGTGCACGGCTTTATCAACCACCGGGTCGACACCGTCCGCATCTACCGCCTCTGCGGCAGCTGCATCGACCAGGTCACCCTCATCGGCACCGCCCTCCCGGTGCCCAACGGGCCCGAAGATGTCTTCGTCTGAAGGGGGAGGGGATGCCCCCACCTGCGCCACCCTGCTGACGCGCGGCCGCCTTGAGGCCGCCTGGGACCACGTCCATGCCCGGGCCTCAGCCCCGGGCATCGATGGCCTCACCGTCGACCGCTTCGATCCAGCTCGCCTCGACGCCTTGCTCGTTGAGCTGCTTGCCGGCACGTGGCGCCCTCGCCCCGCGAAGCGGCTGCGGCTGCCTGCCGATCCTGATCGACCCCTGGCCATTTCCACCGTCGAGGACCGCATCGTCCAGCGCGCCCTCGCCGATGGCCTCCAGCCCTTCTATGAGCCGCGGCTTTCCCCCTGCGCGTGGGGCTGGCGGCCCCGCCGCGGCGTGCAGGCCGCTTTGACGTGCGTCGAGCGCCACCTCGCCGCTGGGCGTCGCTTCTTTGCCCGCAGCGATATCGAAAAGTTCTTCGACCGCATCCCCCGTGATCGCCTGCTCGCACGCCTCGACGCCGATGGCCTCGATACGCCCACCCGCCGTCTCATCGGTCGCCTGCTCAAGGCGGGCCTGCATGAGGGCGCCCACCTGGCCGAGCCCGAGCTCGGCACCCCCCAGGGCAGCGCCCTCTCCCCCTTGCTTGCCAACCTCTACCTGCGCCCCGTGGACGCTGCCCTGGAGGCCGCCGGCCATCCCTACCTGCGCTTCGGCGACGACCTCCTGGTGCTGGCCGAGACATCGGACGCCCTCCGGGATGCGCTCGCTCTGCTGGGCGACGCCGTGCGGGCCGAAGGCCTCGATCTCAACGCGCGCAAGACCCGAACCGGCCACCTCGCCGAGGGCTTCGACTTTCTCGGCGCCCGCTTCGACGCGGGCGGCCGCGGGCCTTCCGCCCGCGCGCTGGCCCACCTCGGCCACCGCGCCGAGTGTCTCGTCCACCAACCCACCGAGCTGGCCGCCTTCGCCACCGAGTGGACGCGCTGGTATGGCACCCCCGCCCGCCATGCCGATCTCACCTTGCCCGCCCTGGCGGCCGCAGCCCTCGCCGGCCTCGATCGGGCACGCCTCGCCGCTCGCCGCCCTGCGCTGAGCGGCGCCCTGCCAGCCGGCCTACACCTGCGCCTGGCCGAGGCCTGGATGGACCTCGACGACGGGGTGGGCCGCGCCGCCGCCCTGACCGAGGCCCGTGCGCTCTTGGCTCGGCCCACCTCCGATCTCGACGCGCAGCGCCTCGCCCGCGTCCTGGGCGTGTCCGCGGGTCTCCTACCGGCGGTGGCCGCCGCCGACGCCTCCGCCCTCGCTGCTGCTGGCCATCGCCTCCTGGCGGACGCCCTCCGGCCGCCGCTGCCCGCTGGCGATCTCGCCGCCCTCGCCCCCAGCGAGGAAGCCCTCGCAGCGCTGCTGACGCGCTTCGGCGGAGGCACCCCGCACCTGGTCGAGCGCCGCGACGAGCGCGGTCACCTCCGCCTGGAGCCCACCCCGGTGGCCTTGAGCCTGCCGCACCTGCGCGCTCACCTGCTCCACGGCCCGCGCCGCGGCATCCACCCGCTGCGCGAGGACGGGACGGTTCGCTTCGCGACCCTGACGGTGCGTGTGCGCCGGGAGGCCATGGTGCCCCCTTGGATCGCCGAGACCGCCGACGCCGACGCCCGACGCCGGTGGGCCACGCTGCGCGGTCAGGCTCATGACTATGTAGTGCGTTTGGCCGATACGGCGCGGCGCCTCAGCCTGGCCCCTCTCCTGGAAGACGACGCCTGCGATGGTCGTCGCCTTTGGCTCTTCTTCGAGCCGCCCATCCTCCTGCGCCATGCCCATGCCCTGCTGGCGCGGCTCCGCATCGAGGCGGGCGATCCATCGCCTGAGCTGAGCCTCACCGCCCTCCCCGGGAGCGACGACGCGCATCCACCTGGCCCCCGTCTGTTGCTCCCACTGGCGCTCGACCCGCGCTCGGGCCGCCGATCTCTGCCCATCGATGCGCATGGGCACTCGCTGACTGATCCGGTGGCGCGCTTCGCCGCGCCCGAGCCGACCCTCGCTCCCGCCGCGCTCGGCCTCGTGCGCCAGGGACCCCTTGCGCCGCCGCCCATCGCCGAGGATCGCGCCTGCCTCCGTAGCCTCGAACCCCGGGCTCGACAGGTGTTGACCGGCTGCCACTTGCTGCGCGCGCTGGGCACCAAGGCACGCCGGCTGGGCCGCTTGGATGGCCTCGACCGACAAACGCTCTATGAGAGCCTGGCGCACCTGCCCGAGCCCGAGCCCCTGGCTGCCCTGCAGGTCCTCCTGGCGCCCACCGGTGATCCACCGATGGAGATCGCCCGCCGCTTGCGGCGGGCTCCACCGTGTCCGCCAGCGTGCGCAACTCTGCGCAAGCGCCACGCCGAGCTGGCCGCTGAGGTGGGGTGCGACTGTCGCTTTCGCCTCGTGCCCAAAAGCTGGGCCACCCCGGTACTGCATGCCCTGGCCCCACACGAGGTGCCCGCGTTCAGGACGCCGGGGATGCGCGGCAAGGCCCGGCCCACTTCGGCGCCGCCACCCGCTCCCATCGCGGAGCCCGCGGCGCCGCCGGCTCCGCCTCCATCCGTCCAACCACCTCAATCAGCACACGCGCCAGCAGCGCCGGCCACGCGCCCGATCGCACCCGCGCCACCCCCTGTGGCGCCACCCACCTTGGAAGCACTCATCGAGAAGCTCGCGGCCCTCCACCGCCAACTGGCCGACGCCACCCGCGGCCTGGCGCGGACCGAAGCCGTGCTCGACGCCCACTTCGATCAGGCAGGCACCGATCGCCTGCCGATCGCCCACGGCTGGCTCGTCCGGCGCCTGGACGCGCGCCCGCGGTTCACCATTGAAATCGGCTGATCGGAGCGCTGGGCCCCCATGCATTTTTTTCCTGCACTTTTCCCTCGCAGTGGCACAGCCAACGCGCGAATATGGACCCTCAACCAT
>Ga0075163_10014354_pt1 | contig 10227 bp, 10 predicted proteins | sample JI1023141ADNA_FD_71478 | JGI IMG/M metagenome (GOLD analysis project Ga0075163, IMG submission 71478) | Wastewater effluent complex algal communities from Wisconsin, to seasonally profile nutrient transformation and Carbon sequestration -... | ecosystem: Engineered > WWTP > Effluent > Algae... | reverse complement strand
GATATTTGATGTGGAATTATTTTTTCTAGTCGACTTAATATGCAATTCATCGCATCAGTTAAGGCCTGCAAGCTTACACTTGGTAAGGGTTTATCAACTTCATAATAAGGCGTAGCAACGCTTACATCAAAATAATCTCGTTCTAATCTTGGCAACGTATCTAAATTCACACCCGCTAATTTAAATTGTTCATACAATTGAAGTTGTCTTACTAATTTCATCCTAGGGTCATCTTCTTCTTCATCCGTTAACTTAGGTTGAGGTAGTAATAATTTTGATTTAATTTCAGCAAGCGTTGCTGCCATCAATAAATAATCGGCAGCAAGTGTTAATTGACTTGCCTGCATAGCTTTTATATATGCGATGTATTGATACGTAATTTGCTTAATTGGAATATCTAAAATATCAATGTTTTGTTTACGAATTAGATATAACAACAGATCAAGTGGCCCTGAAAATGATTCAAGTAATACCGCAAGTGCATCAGGTGGGATAAACAAATCAGCCGGGAGCTCTGCCAGTGGCTCGCCATAAACCAAAGGTTGGGCAATGGCGAGTTCCATTAATAATCTAACCCCATGACATCTCGAACGACATTAAGCGTTTTGTTCGCTTCTTCTCTTGCGGCTTCTGAGCCTTCCATCACGATTTTTTTGACAGAACTAATGTCTTCTTCAAAGGTGATAATGTTTTCTTGTATGGGTTGTAATTCTTTATTGATGGCATCAACGATAGGTCGTTTACAATCAATACATCCAATACCCGCACTCGTACATCCTTGAACCACCCAATCTTGTGTCGTTTTATCAGAATAAACTTTATGTAATTGCCATACGGGGCATTTATCAGGAGAGCCAGGGTCTGTTCTTTTAACGCGTGCGGGGTCTGTCGGCATGGTTAAAATTTTCTTTTCAACAGCAGCAGGCTCTTCACGAAGTGAAATCGTATTATTATAGGATTTTGACATTTTCTGGCCATCTATACCTGGCATTTTTGACATTTCTGTCAACAGTGGATGTGGCTCTGATAATATAATTTTACCCGATCCTTCGAGATAACCTAATAACCGTTCTTTATCACCTATCGATAAATTAGGTTGATTTGATAGTAACGCTTCTGCGGTTTTAACCGCTTCAAGGTACCCTTCTTGTTGAAATTGCTTTCGAAGCTCAGTATAGAGCTGACCATTTTTCTTACCCATTTTTTTGATGGCATCAGCGGCTAACGATTCAAAATTTGGCTCACGGCCATAAATATAATTAAAACGTCTCGCAACTTCTCGAATCAGCTCTATATGAGCCACTTGATCTTCACCCACAGGCACAAGATCAGCATTATAAAGAAGCACATCAGCACTTTGTAATAAAGGATAACCTAAAAATCCATACGTTGATAAATCTTTATCGTGAAGTTTTTCTTGTTGATCTTTATAAGTAGGAACGCGCTCAAGCCAACCCAAAGGCGTTATCATCGACAACAACAAATGCATTTCAGCGTGTTCTGGCACCCAAGACTGAATAAAAATTTTAGATAAACTGGGATTAATCCCACAAGCAAGCCAATCAACAACCATATCCCAGAGACTGCTTTTAATTTTACCGGGCTCATCATAGCAGGTTGTAAGCCCATGCCAATCAGCAACAAAAAAGAAACAATCATAATGATGTTGTAACGATAACCAGTTTTTAATTACACCATGATAATGACCTAAATGAAGGCGTCCACTGGCACGCATACCAGAGACGATTCTTTTATTATTTGAAAATAAGCCAGACATCAAATTCCTCTTAATTTTAAATTATCATTGAAACGGCGTAGGGTCGCCTCTGCCCACACGAATCACCTCCGGAAAATCGCCGGTCAAATCAACAACGGTTGTTGGCTCGTGTCCACAAGGTCCACCATCAATAATTAAATCAATTTGTTGACCCAAAACATCTCGAATTGCTTCCGGTTCGCTCAAAGGCACTGAAGCACCTGGCAAAATCAAAGTCGAGCTCATCATTGGCTCTTCAAGACATTCTAATAGTGCAAGCGTAATGATATTTTCAGGTACACGCAATCCTAACGTTTTGCGTTTAGGATGCAACATCAATCTTGGAACTTCAGGTGTCGCATTTAAAATAAAGGTATAAGGACCTGGTGTAAACGCTTTTAACAACCTAAAAATAGGATTGGTCACTTTGGCATAAGTACCTAATTGTGATAAATCGCGACACACTAACGTCATATTATGATTTTTATCTAATTGACGTAAACGTCTGATTCGCTCAAGGGCTGCCTTATCACCTAAACGACATCCTAACGCATAACCCGAATCTGTTGGATAAACAACAACACCACCCTCTTCAATAATATTAGCCGCTTGTCTTAATAAGCGCGCCTGCGGATTATCAGGATGAATTGCGTAAAACTGACCCATTAAAGTCCCCTATAAAAATCCATTCATACACCGACGTGCCACGGTTCATCCGCGGCATCCATGTATCCCGCGGACAAGCCGCGGGACGTCGACATAGAGGTTATCATAAACTATCCCCATATCTGCCAAATCGGTTTAACCGTTGAAGGCAATTGTTTTTGTCTCCCGAGAGAGACTAACGAACGTTGTTCGTCATGAAAATCAGATCCCGTAGATGATAATAGATCAAAATGCTGCGTTAAACCAGCGACAGTATTAATTTGTAGCAAAGACATATCACCTGAAATAACCTCTATTGCGTCTCCAGATGCGGATTTAAATACATCGATTAAGGCGTTGAGTTTTGTATGAGTAAATCCATATTTAAGCGGATGAGCAAGCACTGCCTGGCCCCCTGCTTCATGAATAATGCGTACCGCATCTTCAACACATACCCATGGCGTAGGCACATAACAAGGTCGCCCTCTCACTAAGTATCGCTTAAAAGCTGCTTTATTATCTTTGGCTAAACCCTCATTAACGAGTAACGTTGCAAAATGAGGACGTGATAAATGCTCATGTCCTGCTATTTTACAGGTTTTTTCATAAGCCGAATCAACACCTAATAAAGCGATTCTTTCTGATATCGCTTTAGCGCGTAGGTGTCGGCTTAGTTTTTGTTGTTCGATTAGTTTAAGCATCACTAGGTGATGAATATCGATATTTAACCCAACGATATGAATATCATGAAGCTTCCAGCGCGCACTAATTTCAATGCCTGTGATAATTTTAATGGGTGTACCCATTGCTGCTTGTTGAATTTCTTCAACGCCTGCTGTCGTATCATGGTCGGTGAGGGCTAATTGTGTTAAGCCATTTTTTAAAGCTAATGCTATTAAAGCCTCAGGCGATAGTTGTCCATCTGAGTAATGGCTGTGACAGTGAAAATCTATAATAGACATAAATAATCCAAGATTTATCGCCTTAGGGTCGTGGCGCTGATAACGCTAAAATATATAACATTTTATGTTATTTTAGGTTAGAATAATACCACTCAATTTATTAGCTAAATATATGACCTTCGAAATTGACATACAAACTGTCACCAAAGACCCACTTCCAGTCGATGAAACGACAGTAAAACAATGGGTAACACGAGTATTATCTGACCATCAAGATGCCGCTGAGTTGACGTTAAGGTTTGTTGATGAGGCTGAAATTAGAGCACTTAATCAAACCTATCGAAAGCTCGATAAACCTACGAATGTCTTAGCCTTTCCTTTTAATATGCCTAATATTGAAGCCCTTGATATTCCTTTGCTTGGCGATGTTATCGTGTGTCTTTCAGTAGTAAAAAGTGAAAGCGAAACTCAGCATAAACCTTATATCAATCATCTTGCTCACATTATCATTCATGGCGTATTGCATTTATTAGGCTATGATCATATTAAAGAGGATGATGCTTTAGTCATGCAAACTAAAGAAATTTTATATTTAAACGAATTAAATATTGAAAACCCTTATTTAATGGATGGTGATGACATTGTTTTCTAAATTAAAACAATTATTACAACATAAGCCTCAAAATAAAGATGAGTTAATTGATTTATTACGTGATGCTGAAGCACGCAAATTAATTGATGCAGCAACGCTTTCTATGATTGAGTCTGCTATTTCAATCACGCAACTTCGTGTCAGAGATATTCTACTACCTAGAAATCAAATGATTAGCCTTAAAGAAGGCATGACTGTTCAAGAAATTATCGACATTATTACCCAATCAGGTCACTCCCGCTATCCAGTATATGATGCGTCTGAAAATGACATTATTGGTATTTTACACGCAAAAGATGTGCTTCGTTATCACCAACTTAATGATGATAACTTCGACATGATGGATATCCTCCGCCAAGCGCCATTTATACCTGAAAGTAAACGTCTAGATAATCTACTCTCAGAATTTCGAAGCAAACGCAATCATATGGCCATTGTCGTTGATGAGTATGGTGTGGTTGTTGGATTTGTTACAATTGAAGACATTATCGAGCAAATCATAGGCGACATTGAAGATGAATTTGATATCGATGAAGAAGATTATATTAAAAATCATAATGATGCTTTTTATATTGTTAAAGCCACCACCCCCATCGATATGTTTAACGAACAATTAAACGCGAATTTTAGTGATGAACAATACGATACCATTGGCGGCATAGTTATGACTAATTTTAACTATTTACCCAAACGCGGTGAGCGCATTGTCCTCCAAGGGTTTGAATTTAAAATTATCTCAGCTGATGCCAGACGACTAAAGCTGCTTGCCTGTGTTGATAGAAGACATAAAATAGACGAAGATGACATAAGCACTGAACATCTAAAGAGTGATGAAACATGACACATTCCATATTAATAATTGATGATGATACTGAGCTCACTGATCTACTGACGGAGTATTTACTCGTTGAAGACTATAATGTCGAGGCAGCGCATGATGGCGAATCTGGTACGAAACGCGCACTCAACCATAATTTTGACGCCATAGTTTTAGACGTCATGCTCCCGAAACTCAACGGTTTTGAAGTATTAAAAGCCATACGTGAACACAAGCAAACCCCGATTATAATGTTAACTGCACGGGGTGATGACATTGATAGAATTGTAGGCCTTGAAATTGGTGCAGATGACTATCTGCCAAAACCGTGTAACCCGCGAGAATTGGTCGCACGATTAAGAGCTATTTTAAGACGAACACAAAAAGCACCCGCGCTTAAACCCATCGTTGAAAACCACGGTGTGACCTTAGATTGCTCTAAACGATTAGCGCAGTTTAATGATGAATACCTAGATCTCACCAATGCGGAGTTTAATATTCTAGAAATGCTCATGAAATCCCCAGGCCAAGCTTTCTCAAAAGAGGAACTCACCGAATACGCCTTAGGTCGAAAATATACAGCCTATGACCGTAGTATTGACGTTCATATCTCAAACCTTAGAAATAAACTTGGTGATAATGCAGCAGGTGAGCCCCTCGTTAAAACGGTACGGGGTTTTGGGTATATGTTTAATGCGTAGTTTGTATTGGAAAATATTTATCTCTTTTTGGTTAGCGACCATATTAATTATTATCACCACAGCCTGGGTAACTTCTGAAATTGCGAAAAGCTCCTCAGCGCCCGCTCGTGAATACGCCTTTATGGACAGCTATGCCAATGCAGCCGTTGCTACTTTCGAATCAGGGAAAAAAGAAGCACTCGATAAATGGCTTAAGCAGATAGGCCTTTCACGACAAATGACCCTGTATTTATTAATTAATACGGGGGAAGTCATCAGCTGTGAAACACCCCCTAAAAGCATACAAAATATTGCTAATGAATTTTCTAAAGATAACTTAGATGATGGTATTATTAAACTTAGCAACATAATCGTCAGTCATGAAATTTTATCTACCAGTGGCCATGCCTACCGATTGGCTGCAGCCGCTCAAAAACCCTTATCTCTTTTTGTCGCCATCTCATGGACTGGGTTATCATTACGCCTACTTATTGCTACTTTTATTTCAGGCCTCATCTGTTATCTCTTATCATTGTATTTAACGCAACCCTTACGTTCGCTTACCATAGCTGCAAAATCACTGGCAACAGGTAAATTAAACACCCGTGTCGGCCCCCTTAAAGGTCACCATAAAGATGAAATTGCAGACCTAAGTCACGAGTTTGATAGCATGGCTTCTCAACTAGAAAAACTGGTTCATGCCAAAGAGCGGCTTTTGCAAGATATTTCTCATGAGCTTCGCTCACCGCTTGCAAGATTACATGTCGCCATAGAACTCGGTCGAAAAAAATCTAGCGGTCAATTTGAAAATGAATTTGAGCGGATGGAGCTTGAGTGCTTACGTCTAAATACCCTTATTGGTGAAATCATAGAATTTTCTCGCCTTGAAAGCTCAACAACACCTTTAAATTTAATGCCTGTTAATTTAAAACCCCTATTAATCAGTCTAATTGAAGATGCTAATTTTGAATTTAGTCAAGAAAGACCTCGGGTAACCTTTATCAAATCTCCAGAACTCATCGCAATGATTGATGAAAAACTTATTCATCGCGCGTGTGAAAATGTATTACGAAACGCCTTGCGTTACTCGCCTATCGATAAAGGTGTCACTGTGTCATTAACCAAAAAAAAATCCGCCATTGAAATCACCTTCGAAGACAGTGGGCCAGGCGTACCTAATGACCAACTTAAAAAGATTTTTAGCCCATTTTATCGAGTTGATACCTCTCGTGAAAAGAAAACGGGCGGGTATGGCCTAGGATTAAGTATTGCTAAGCAAGCAGTTAGATTAAACAACGGCGTTATTGTCGCGCATAACAAGCCTGAAGGCGGTTTAAGTGTAACCATAAAACTTTTACTTGCATCCTAGCCTACATTTTGATTAAAATGTACAAAATTACTAACAGGGCTGTCTGTTGTATAAAACATCAGAATTACTCGACCGGATTGGGGGTTACCTCGCATTAGGCGGCTTTGTTTGCTCAAAACTGCAAATTGTCCCAGATCCCATCATATCTTGCATATTTCGTTATTTAGCCTTTTTGCTATATCTGATGTCTTACGGCTTTTGGTTATTAGGTAGTCTTGTCTCCCCTCAGCACCCACGAAAATGTGAAAAATGGTATGGGTATGCTGACTTTAAAACACAAAATCTTTTAGGCGCCACTGTTGGATTTTTAGGTGTTACGCTAGGACTTATTGCTGCGCTTTTTTTCCCACCAGCACTTATGGTAGGTTGCTGGCTAATCGTTGCAAGCAATATCATTTGGACCACTTCCGAATACCATAAATACAGACACCCAGACCCTAACGATCCTTTTTATATCCCTGAGAAACAATCTGAATACATGAAATACGTATTTATGATGACGTTAGTCAGTATGATTTCAGCATCAGCATTAACGCTATGTATTATCTTTCCACCTGCAACGCTTACTGTCATGACCATATCAACTATTACAGGCTTGTTTTTAACAGGGATTGCGATACATTACTGGTCAGAAATGACATTTAAATTTGCGCCATGGACGAAGCATGGTCCAAAGGCCTGTGTGAATTCAGATATCACGATTATGCAAGAATTGGGTGCGGTGATTAATCGCGAGAATATCAACGCCTTGGTGCCAGAGGCTATTAAAAGTAGAAGTGGCAGGTTTTTTTCTTCTGAAAGTAGGTTGGGCCTTGGCCCAACAACAGAGGTTAACGTTGCGACAAATGGCCCGACCGACCTTCACATTTCTAATTCAAATATACCACCGTCAGGCGCGTAACCAGCGGCTGGCAAAGGAAACATAGTTAATTTATATCTTCCATTATTAGCAGCAACGGTTTGCGGAATGGCAGTTAACAAACTTTTACTTGCTTCTGACAATGGCGCTGTATGTTTTAAAATAAGCACAGGCGCATTTCTTTCCATTGAAGCATAAATTGCGTCATTAGACGTTTTATAATCACGCTCCCAATTTTTAGCCCTATCTACACGTATTGCCTCTTCTATTTTTTCATCATCAATCGGTACTGAAACAGATTTAGCTGAAGCTCGTCTTGGCGTTATTGGGCTTACTGCTTTTTCAACCAAGCTGCAAGGTGCTTTAATATGTAATGATAACGATTCACAGGGTTCAACATGCACAAATATTGTCATATTGCATTTTTTAAGCAGCTCTGCGTCATCAAAAGCTAACGCACCATATATAATCACAAATTTAGTTTGATTTTCTCTATTTTGAAAGCAATCTCTAATTTTATTTTGTACCATCAAATCACTCAAGGCAAAACATCCTGGCAGTGGCAATACTACATAATCCGATTTACGTTTTTGAGCCATCAAGTGGTTAACATAGGGCTGAAGGTCAACCCCTATTGGAGATGATAAAAGCAGAACATACATAAAATAAATCCAAAGTAGAAATTTTAAGCATTTTATAGGGTTGGTTTATGATTTTCAAGATAAATTTTGTTGTCTGTCATAGCTTAAATTCCTTCCTCCTCCGGAGGAAGGTGCCCGTAGGGCGTATGGGGGGATTTAAATCCATGTTACTTAATCCGCCAGGTCGTCCCCTCTGGGCCATCTAATAAATCAATACCTTCAGCTAATAACGTATCACGAAGCTCATCAGCTAATGCCCAATTTTTATCAAGGCGTGCCTGTTTACGTCGTTGTATCATTTCCTCAACATAAACCGCATCAACATTATCCCGGCTCGCTTGTAAGAAGTCTTTAGGATTCATCTTAAGCAACCCTAATACGCCACCTAAGTGCATTAATGTTAGTTTTAATGCCAACGTTGGTGTTTTATTTATCGCATGAGCTAGCTTAAATAAAACCGATAATGCTTCTGGTGTATTAAAATCATCGCTCATGACATCGTTAAATTGTTTTACCCAAGCATCATCAATACCTTCATCACCCGCTTCACACTCAACATCTAATGCTGCATACAAACGCATTAAAGATTTATGCGCTATGCCCAATTGCGCTTCAGTATAATTTAGCGGACTTCGATAGTGACTTGATAATAAGAAATAACGCACGACCTCATGATGATGCTTCGCCAATACATCCCTAACGGTTAAAAAGTTCCCTAATGACTTAGACATTTTTTCATGATTAATCTGTAACATACCAACATGTAACCAATAATTGGCAAAAGGCTTATGGGTCACTGCTTCTGATTGAGCAATTTCATTTTCATGATGAGGAAACTGCAAATCCAAGCCACCCCCATGAATATCAAACGTTTCACCCAACTCGTGTAAAGCCATAGCTGAACACTCAATATGCCAACCAGGTCTCCCCTCACCCCAAGGTGATGGCCAGCTGGGTTCATTTTCTTTGGCACGCTTCCAGAGCACAAAATCTAACGGTGATTTTTTATCTTCAGCAATTTCAATACGTGCTCCCGCCATTAAGCCTTCAATATCTTTATGAGACAGTTTGCCATAATCTTTAAATCGTGCGACTTCAAAACACACATCCCCCGATGTCGCAACATAGGCAATATTATTGGCAATTAACGTCTCAATTAAGGCAATAATTTTTGCGATATAATCTGTCGCACGAGGTTCTGCACTAGGCTCTAAAAGCCCTAATTGTTCTGCATCATCATGCATCGCATTGATAAATTGGGTGGTAATCGCCTCTATGCTCACGCCGCGCTCATTCGCGCGATTAATAATTTTATCGTCGATATCAGTAATATTGCGCACATAAGTGACATCAAAGCCGATATGTTTTAAAAACCTTACGATAACATCAAATGAAACCATTGAACGCGCATGGCCTAAATGGCAATCGTCATATACGGTATTGCCACAGACATACATCTTAACTTTGCCAGGCGTTAACGGCTTAAACGGCTCTTTTTTTCTTGATAATGTATTATAAACAGTTAACACTTTAGCCACCCCATGTGTCTTTTAAACTCACAATTCGATGAAACGCGGTTACCTTTCCCTGCTCAATTGTATTCACTTTAAAATAGCCCACACGCTCAAACTGAAATACGCTATCAGCCTTTGCTTCTAATAAAGCAGGTTCCACATAAGCGGGCTGACGTGTCAAAGAATTGGGATTAATAAATTGTAAAAAATCTTCTTCACGCGCAGGATTAGCATCGTTAAATAACCTATCATATTGAATTAAATCGATTTTTTGAGCCTTCGTTGCTGAAACCCAGTGAATCACTCCTTTGACTTTTCTATCAACTGGGTTTTTACCTAATGTTTCAGGGTCTAACGTACAATGCAATTCAAGCAACTCGCCCTTATCATCA
>Ga0075163_10014353_pt1 | contig 10227 bp, 9 predicted proteins | sample JI1023141ADNA_FD_71478 | JGI IMG/M metagenome (GOLD analysis project Ga0075163, IMG submission 71478) | Wastewater effluent complex algal communities from Wisconsin, to seasonally profile nutrient transformation and Carbon sequestration -... | ecosystem: Engineered > WWTP > Effluent > Algae... | reverse complement strand
AGAAAATATTTTTACAGACAGGATTGATTATTTCTACAACAACCTTCCTTTATAAATAATTATTTGCGCATGGGCCAGGCGGAATTTTACCAAACGATTGAACAAACGGCAACAACAGAATTTAAAGACAGGGGCAGCCGCTTTATCGCTCACACTTACCCGTTGCAAACCGTAAATGATTTTAAAATAATACTGCAGCAATTAAAAAAAGAACATCCCAAAGCCGTGCATCATTGCTTTGCTTACCGGCTTGGTAATGAAGGCAATATTTTTCGCGTAAGCGATGATGGCGAACCATCGGGCACTGCGGGCAAACCAATGCTCGGGCAAATTGACAGTAAGGGATTAACAAACGTTCTGGTAATTGTTGTACGCTATTTTGGTGGCACCCTGCTTGGCGTGCCAGGTTTAATAAATGCATATAAAACCGCTGCTGCTATGGCTTTGCAGCTTTCACCTGTTGTGCAAAAACCTGTAACGGTGCGGTGGCAGATAACTTTTGCCTACACACAAATGAGCGAAGTAATGCGCTGGGTAAAAGCGTTTAACTGCATTGTAAAAGAACAGGACATGCAGTTATTTTGCAAACTTATTATTGATGTGCCCCGCAGCCGCATGAACGAACTTAAAACACTTTTTGATGATATGCAGCAGGTGGAAATTACTACTGTTGCTGTTACATAAATGAACTGCGTTTAACTTTTGCGCACTTTAGTTTTTAGAAAGTTCTGCCAGTGCCGCATCAATCGTTGGATATGTAAACTGAAAGCCTGTTTGCTGAAATTTTGCAGCGCTTACATTCGCACTTTTTAATATTTCCACACTCATTTCGCCAAGCATTATTTTTAATACAAAAGCAGGCACGTGTATGGGAATAAAGTGCGAACCCTTTGCTGCTTTTGCCAGTGCAAGTGTCAATGTTTTATTGGTTACGGGGTGTGGTGCAACCGCATTAAAAATACCGCTGATATTATGCTCAAGGGCATACAAATACATACGGCAAATATCCTCAATATGTATCCAGCTTGTTATTTGTGTGCCACCGCCAAGAATAGTGGCAGTGCCAAATTTAAGCGGCTTTATAAATTCGGCTAAAGCGCCACCATCGTTGCTTAGCACAATTCCTGTACGCAGTATTACCAGGCGTTTGCCAAGTGTTTCAACAGGCTTAATACTTTCTTCCCACCGCTTGCATGTTTCGCCAAGAAAATCACCGGATGGTGTAAAGTCTTCCATAAATCCATTTTTAAGCGAAGCTTCTGTATCGGCCCCATACCATCCAATTGCAGATGAACTTATAACTGCCTGCACTTTATTATCTGTTTCCTGCAAGGCTTTTATAATCAATGCGCCGCTTTTCGTCCTGCTTTCGCGTATCTCTGTTTTACGTTTGCCTGTCCATCTTTTTTCTGCAACACCGGCACCTGCGAGGTGGATTATATAATCTGATTTTGCAATTGCCCCAGCATCTATTTCGCCCTTATTAATATCCCATTTTGCAAAGGAAATATTTGGTTGCGGGTTATTCACTGGTGGGTTGCGGGTTAATATGATTACTTCATATCCCTTCCTTACAAGCATTGCTGATAAGGCTTTTCCTATTAATCCTGTTCCGCCGGTGATGGTTACTGTGGGCATAATCCTTTTTTGTAAAGCTAAGTAACAATAAATGCTGCAATAAGTTTTTATTATAATGAAGCAACATAAAAATGGAATGATTTTTTTGCACTTAACTGTATTACTACTATTCAACTTATGATGTAGTCATTGATTTGTTCTTTTATTCTTTTGCAGTGAAAGAGAATAAAAGAATCTCAAATGTACGGCTGCTGATTCTATTGGGCGTGTTCTTGCAACAGTATTATGTATACAACTTTTCGCTTCAATCTTTGCTTCGGTAAAAGCTGTATTTATTTCCAAATGTACAAGAGTGCGACGCAACAGAAGATGCCATGAAAAGATTAGCCGGTATCATAAATATTTATTCATCAAACTTATTTCTCCGCTTCTTTTTCTTTTTAGGCGGGGTATATATTTTCTTCGCTTTCTGTAGCAGCGATACAAACTCTGTTTCTACAAATGAACCTGTGTTTGCAGAAGATATTGCAATGGCAATAACATTTTCCCATGTGTAATTTTGCCACAGGTCAGACTGTTTTAATATACCTCCAAACATAATTACAGCAGTGGCAAACCGTAATGCGCTGTCGCAATTTGTAAATGATTCATAATTATTTTGCACAGAAAATGGAAGCGCAATATCCGCATCATTTTCAGGTAGTTTATAATGAAGCATAAGCGCTGCAATAGCCGCTGCGTCTGTGTTTCGCAACAGGCTGTCATTAAAATACCCGGCAGTTTCAATTTCAAAAACAGCGTTGAATGAATGTCCTGTACCTACCTCTCCACCTTCCAGTTCGCTGGTGCTGTCGTTAAGTAAATCTTTTTTATTATCAAAACCAATAAGCCTGTAACGGTTTACATACAACGGGTTAAAATGAATGTTTGCAAAAGCATTATCCGCCACGGCATACATTGTTTTGGTAAACTCGGTTACCAATATTTTTTCTGCTTCATGTATATTATCAATGTATGCAAAATTGCCATTGCCTTTTTTGGCAAGTACTTCCAGTTTACTATCTTTATAATTTCCCATACCCACACCAAGACAGGTTAAATAAATATCAGACTGCCTGTGTGTCACCACAATATCTTCCAGCTCTTTTTCGCTTGTTTGCCCCACGTTAAAATCGCCATCAGTTGCAAGTAAAATCCTGTTTACTGATGCCTTATTAAATATTTTTTTTGCCAGGGAATATGCAGTTATTATAGCCGCGCCACCAGGTGTTTCCCCACCCGCCTCCAGCTTTTCAATAGCTGTTTTAATACTGTCTTTATACATGCCCGATATTGGCGGCAGCCACGTACCTACTGTGCCGCCATACACAACAATGGCAACGGTATCCTGCGGCCTTAAATTATTTACAAGCAGTTTAAATGCATCTTTCAAAAGGGGCAATCGGTTGGGCTGATCCATTGATCCTGATATGTCAATCAGGAAGATAAGGTTTACGGCAGGCACGCTGTCAACGTTTATGGAAGGCGCTTTTAAATTAATGAACAGTAATTTATTTTTGCTGTTCCATGGCGCATCTGTTAACTGCGATTTGAAAGTAAAATGGGCAGTATTATTTTGCCCGCTTTTAGAAAGGTCAAAGTAATTAAGCATCTCTTCAATACGAACAGCATCGGGCGGCACTTTCATATCCATATTAAGGAAACGCCTGATATTGCTGTACGATGCGCGGTTTATATTAAGCGAAAAACCAGTCTCGGGAAACTTAGCTGCATCAGTAAAATCATTTTCAATAACCGTTGTGTAACTCTCTCCTGAGTGATCGTAATTAACCGGTTTCTCACTATTGTTTTTTTGTATAACAGACAGTAATTTATTTTTTGTAACTGTAACCTGCCCCGCAGCAGGCTTTAATGTAAACACCTGGAACAACCTTGTATCTGCAATGGTTTTCAATGTTTCGTAACCCTCGGCCAACAGCGTAATTGAATCGCTAACTACAGAAAGTGGAATACCAAATGCGCCGGAAGAACCACTGGAAAAAGGAATGGTGCCTTTCGATGATAAATAGATTTTTACGTTATAAATCCCGTTGCCTTTCGCATTATTTATCACACCCCGTAAATAGTATTGGGCCCTGGCGTGCAGCGTAATAAAGCAAACAAATATGGGCAGCAATAATAGTTTCAAGGGATGTTGCCGGTTTGCTCAAAGTTAAACAGGCTTTTGCAGAATGTATATTTTTTAAATGCAATTATGGGCCAGGCAACAGTGGTACTATGAAGCTTTGTTGCGTCGCACTCTTGTAGGTTCTGTTCTTTATTGATCTTTTAACTAAGCGAAGATTGAAGCGAAAGAGTGAACATTATCCTGAATTTATTTCAGAGTTTCCTGCATGAATTATTTTACAGGAAATGCCGAAATGAATTTAGAATCTTCCGGCAAAACCTATCAGGTTTTAAAAACCTGATAGGTTTGTGCTGGCCCTGAATATGAAGGTGAGCATTTAATCTAAAAAAAATTGGCCGCAACACAGCTTTTAAAAATAGTCAAATGGTCAATCTTTGATACAACGGACAGAAAAGCCGTTTCGCTTAGTGTTGGAGGTCTGAAACATGAAGCCAGTGGTGTAACTCAGGAAGCAGTCCCAGGAGTTGTCTACAGAGTGTTCCGTAGAACTCCACCAGTAACAGTAGCCGCCAATACCGGAGAATTCAAAGTTGTAACGTACGCCGCCCGGTATCCCTGTGAATCCGCTGCTATTGGTGGCATCTGTGTTGGGGGCAAGCCAATGTTTTTTTCCTGTTTCTTTCATCTTGCCACCTGCCACTGCTTCGCCACCTAAAAAAGTGGTTAGCGTTGCCCATTCTGCATCGCTTGGTACATGCCAACCTGCGGGTGCCAAGCCCCTTGGGTCATTCACGGCAAACCAGTTGTATAACTTGCCATAGATAGCACCTGTTGCCGGATCATTATTATAATAGCACCATGCACCGGTGGTTAATGCAGCCCATGCAGCAGGGTCTGTTACCTGTGGTATTTTGTCTCCGTTCCTGTAACGGCTGAGATTCAAATTTGTACTCCTCCATACCTGGGTGCCAATCCTTATTGTGTCTCTGGCAGCACCATCAATGTCGGTTGATAGTGCCTCTGTTGAAATATCATCATTTGCAGGTAAAAATTTTATGCTGCTGTTTTCTTTTTTACAGGATATCGCAAGTAACAGCACCAAAGCTGCAAGCCCTGTTTTGATTGTTGTTTTCATTTGAGAAGTTTAATAATTAAAAAGTGTCACCTTTTATTGCAGGTGGTTTTTAGGTTCTTTGGTAAAAGTAATTTTTGCTTTTAGCCAAAACAACTACATGAATATGTGGGGCAACCTAAAAACAGTTTTAGCCAGCTTCCTGCAGGGATATTGAATTTTGAGGAGGATAAGGATAATGGGTACCGGAAAGGAAGAAACTTATAAATAATAGAGGAATATTGAGTCACCTTGGCTTTTAGCAATATCCTTTATTCGAAATAAAATTTACTGATTATTTGAGAGCTGTAAAATATTGTTTCTTCGACCGGGGTTGTTCGCCTTGTGCCACTATTCGTTGCCTCACTAACATACGCTTCAATCTACGCTTCGGTAAAAGCTCAATAAAGAACAGAACGTAAAAGTGAGTGACACAACGGACGATGATAGCAGCAATGCAGTTGGGACAAAAATCGTGAAACGTGAATCGGCAATCGTAAGTTAAAAGAACGGTCACCATTATTGTAACTGGTAAATAGAACTGATGTTTCGGCCAAGGCCATCATAATCGAGGCCGTAACCCACTACAAATTTATCGGGTATGGTGAAGCAGCAATAGTCAATATTTACGGGAAACACAGTGGCAGCGGGCTTATGCAGCAGCACGGCAATTTTTAAGGAAGCGGGTTGCTGGTTATATATCTGCGGCAGAAAATGATGAAAAGTTTTACCGGTATCTATGATGTCTTCTATTACAATTATATCGCGGTCTTTGATGTCCATATCCAAACCAATTGCAGTAACAACCTGGCCAGTGGATTTTGTTCCTTTATAAGAAGCGAGTTTTATAAAACATATTTCTGCTTCTATTGTAAGGGTTTTAAAAATATCTGCGGCAAACATAAATGAGCCGTTTAATACGGCAATGAACAATGGTTTTTTGCCTGCATAATCACGGTCTAATATTGTAGTGAGTTCTGTAATTTTTTGCTGAATTTCTTCCGCAGAAATATAAGGAACAAAATATTTATCATGGATCTTTATAGAAGACATGCAGGTAAGTTTATCAATGATTTATTTTGAATTGTTCTTTACCAATTTTGGATAATAAGAAGGTGTGCCCGGCCTTAGGTAAACCTTTTCGCCCTTTGCGGGTTGCAGGCCTTTTTGCATTTTGTTGTACTCGAAAAGGCTTTCCAATTGTACGCCTTCTATTTGCGCAATGGTTTCAATTGTTTCGGCATATTCCACAATATGAAAATCCCTTGTGTTGCTTTTCTTTGGTTTCTTTTCAAGGTAAATAAGCTGGGCTTTATCAAGTATATCGGCCTTCTCAAGGTTGTTGAATTCTAGCATTTTAGCATAAGCAATATTATGGTTATTGGCAAGCGCAAACAACGATGTGCCCGCAGTTGCGTAAATAACTTTGGCCTGGTTTATAGTAAATACACCGGGCGGAAAATCACCGGCTTCGTAAGCTACTTCTGTTTGCAGGGGAGCGGTATTTTCAGGAATGGCATCGACTGCTTCTACTGGTGCGCTATTAATGATTACACCGTTATCCGTATAAGTATTTGCATTGTAGGCAATATCTTCCCTTGTGCCATTTTTAATATGCTGCAATGCGGTTAAAGTATATTGCTGCAGGTTGTTATCGTTTATTATTTTCAACAGCATCCTTGCATAGGCGGGGTTGGTAGCATAACCTGCTTTTTTTAATCCATGCGCCCAGGCTGTGCAATCAGCAGGATCAAGTAAGAAGAGGGAAGCATAGTTGGGGCGGTTCTTTAAAAAGTCAGAATGATCGCGGTAAGAATCTTCTGCTGAAGGATAACTGCGGAAACATTCCTGTTTTGCATCATCATCATAATTATATGTTTCGCCGGTCCAGTCAGTTTTACATTTTATGCCAAAATGATTATTCGATTCTTTAGAAAGTTTACTAATGCCGCTCTGCGATTCAAGTATACCCTGCGCCAATGTAATGGCTGCGGGAACACCTGTGCGTATTTCTTCATTGATAGCGAGTTGCCTGTAGGTATCAATGTATTGCTGCACCTGGCTGCCTGTTTGCGCGGTAACAAACTGTGAAAATAAAATGGCGCAAAAAAATATCAGCAAAAACCGTTTCATCATTATTTCTTTTTTATAAGTAACAAACCATCCCTTACTGTAAGCATTACCTGTTCTGTTCTTTCATCTGCGGCTACATGTTCATTAAACGCATTGATGGCAACTGCATTTTTACCGGTGATCTTTTCATTGAGCACCTGGCCGTGAAATAGTACATTGTCAGCAATAATCAACCCGTTTTCGCTTAAACGCGGCAATACCATTTCGTAGTATGTGATATAACCCGTTTTGTCAGCATCAATAAATACAATATCCCAGGTGTAAGGGAGTGCAGGTATTATATCAACCGCATTACCAACGTGCAAATGTATTTTTTTATGAAGTTCCGATTGTTCAAAATTTTTTGCACATGTGTTAGCATCTTCAGTCCTAAGCTCAATTGTATGCAGCTCACCATCTGGCTGAAGGCCTTTTGCAAGGCATAATGCGCTGTAACCTTTGAAGGTTCCTATTTCAAGGATATACTTTGGCCGGGATATGGTGCTGATAAACTCCAGTACTTTTCCCTGTATATGTCCGCTGAGCATTTGTGCCTGTGCGTGGTTGGCAACTGTGTGGTCATTAATTTTTTTTAACAGACTATCTTCTGCTGATGTGTATTTGGCCACATAATTTTCAGCAAGTATATTAATCAGTTCCATAGTTGTCCTGTAAATTATTGGATGGTTTTGAAATTAAAAACAAACCTATGAAAGTCAATAACCCATTTATAATAAGCAACTCCAGACCTATTTGATAATTACCAAAAATTTCTTTCTGAAACCTGTCAATAAAAAAACAAATCAATGGCGATGCAACACATATATACGGCACAAATTTATCCAATACTTTTCTTTTGGTGATAATGCCAAAAGTAAACAGGCCAAGCAATGGGCCATAAGTATAGGTGGCCACTTTTAGTATTACACCAATCATACTTGGGTCATTGATCCATTTGAACAGCATTACAAAAAGCAGGAAGACAAAAGCAAAAACAAGGTGTATACGCTGGCGTATTTTTTTCTGCTTTGCATCGTTCCAGTCTTCACGCCTTTTCATGCCTAAAATATCTATACAAAAAGTGGAAGTTAATGCAGTAATAGCGCCATCCGCACTGGGGAACAATGCTGAGATCAATGCAATTATAAAAATCACTGAAACAATTGGCGGCATATGGTTCAATGCAATTTCAGGGAACAGTTTATCGCCTGTGGCAGTAAGGTTTTGCTGGCCTGCATATAAATGTAACAAGCCGCCTAAAAACAGAAAAAGCAATATTACAAAAAGCATAATAACAGAAAGTGTAACTACATTTTTTTGAGAATCCGACAGCCTTTTTACCGAAATATTTTTCTGCATCATTTCCTGGTCCATACCCGTCATCGTGATGGTAATAAAAGCCCCTGCCAGTATTTGTTTAAGAAAGAAAAATTTACTGTCAGGGTCGGTTACAAAAACATTACTTAACCCTTTTTGCTGCATTACATCAAGGCTTTCACCGAAGCTCATATCCATTGTACTTAAAATATATATTGTGCATATAACAAGCCCTGCAAGCATGCAGGTTGTTTGCAAAGTATCCGTCCATACAATTGTTTTTACGCCGCCTTCGTAAGTGTATAAAAGAATCATTGCAAGGATAATAACGGTGGTAACCCAGAACGGGATATCAAAGCTTGACAGGATGGCATCCTGCAAAATTTTTACCACCAGGTAAAGCCTTGCGGTTGCGCCAAGCGTTCTTGATAATATAAAAAATGAGGCGCCTGTTTTGTACGATGTAAACCCAAGCCTTGTACTTAAATAATTATAAATAGAAGTGAGGTTTAGCCTGTAATACAATGGCAGCAATACATACGCAATTACAAGATAGCCAATAAGGTAACCAAGTGTAACCTGGAAATAAGCAAAACCATCATTGCCCACTGCGCCGGGTACGCTTACAAAAGTTACACCACTCAGCGAAGTGCCAATCATACCGAATGATACCAGCATCCAGTTGCTGTTGCGGTTACCAATAAAAAAAGATTCATTATTACTGTTGCGGCCCGTGTACCACGCAACGGCAAGCAGTATTAAGAAATAACCAATAACGAAGGAGAATAAAAGCGTTGCTGACATGAAATATTATTTAGTATTTATGCTGATACATTTTAGTTACCGGGCATTCGTTTCTATGGCACCGCCGGTTGTGTCACTCACTTGTACGTTCGGAATTCTGAGGGACAAAAAGACGTTCCGCAAGTTCACGTGTTCACGAAGTTCACAAGTTCGTTAGGTGTTGCAAAATATAAAAACCAAAGTTTTAAAACACGTGAACTTTTGGAACATGTGAACCACTGTTGCTTAACTTCCTAAAGTACAAGTGTGCGACGCAAGAAAAGCTAAATCATTGTTTCTATGCCTGGCCCAAAAAATTCCTTTTGTATTGTATACATAAAAAGAAATTAAAAACTGGTAACAAACAAATATCAGTCATCTGCCGGTAAAATCCGTAAAGGCTGGTAATATTGCTTTAAAATTATTACGTATATGTATACATCTGTGGCAGTATTCTGCGGCTCAAATAATGGTAACGATCCTATTTATATTCAGCATGCAAAAGAACTGGGTAAACTGCTTGCGCAATATAAAATAACTTTAGTGTACGGCGGCGGAAACGCAGGCCTGATGGGAGCTGTGGCCAATGCTGCACTTGAAAATGGCGGATCTGTAATTGGCATAATCCCCGAAATACTTAAACACCGCGAACGCCACCACAATGGCATCAGCGAACTGCATATTGTACCCGATATGCATACCAGAAAAAAAATGATGTACGATCTCTGCGATGCAGCAATTGTATTGCCTGGCGGAAACGGCACACTCGATGAAATGTTTGAAATGGCCACATGGAATGCATTAACCATACACGATAAAAAAATAATCCTGCTTAATACCGCAGGGTTTTATAATAACCTTATTGCTCATGTAAACCTAATGCAGGTAAATGGCTTTCTGCATGATGACTGGAAAAAGATGCTCGCCATCTTCGATACACCCGATGCTATTTTTTACGGCTGGGGCGCAGATAAAAATCAAAACCCGCCCTTATAATTGGTATAGCCGTATTATTATAATAACCGCGGTAAGGCGAATTAATATCCGTCATAAGGTCTAAGCCTATCATTGTATAGAAATTACTTTGGCCTACAATGCGCTGCGCGTAACCAATGCCTGCAATAAAACTGGTTGAACTGATTTTATATTTTTCTTCAAAGCCATCGGGGTATTTTAAATTAAGCGTGCTCCAGTTTCC
>Ga0075163_10014352_pt1 | contig 10227 bp, 6 predicted proteins | sample JI1023141ADNA_FD_71478 | JGI IMG/M metagenome (GOLD analysis project Ga0075163, IMG submission 71478) | Wastewater effluent complex algal communities from Wisconsin, to seasonally profile nutrient transformation and Carbon sequestration -... | ecosystem: Engineered > WWTP > Effluent > Algae... | reverse complement strand
AGCAGCAAGGTCCCGTAGCTGTGGCTTAGCGCGGCACCGAACAGCGCGAGCATGGCCAGCGCCAGCACGAGAGCGATGAATCGGGCTGGGATAGGCCGCTCGCGCTTCTTGGCCACTGCTGGCCCCGCGATGACCTGTGGGCTAAATCGGATCGCCGCCACATTGGCGCGAAGCTGCTGTCTTCCAACGCTGAGTAGAACAGCGGTCGCAGCGACGCATGCAGCGGCAACTCCGAAGGCCGCCCCCCACCCCAGCAATGTGCGAACCAGCCCGCCGACACACGGTCCGATTAACGCGCCTATGTTCACCGCGTAGTAATAGTAAGAGAAGGCTCGGGCTCGTCGCGGGTCGGAGGGCGCATACAGGGCACCCACCAGGGCGGCCATGTTTGGCTTAAATAGTCCGTGTCCACCAACGACAAGAGCCAGCGCCACCCACAAACCACCCGGCGCACCGCGGCCGAGCCCCAGCACGGCATACCCAAGCGCCAGCAGGACCACGCCTACAAGTACAGCTCGCCGAGCGCCCAGCCCACGATCAGCGAGCACGCCCCCCAGCACACCCGCCAGGTACGACAGCACGTTGACGTAACTCGCGACCTTCGCCGACGAGCCTGTATCGAGGCCAAGGCCCTCGTTTAAGTAGAGCACGAGCAGCGAGGAGACCATCACGCCTGCGAGCCGTTCGCACAGCTCGATGGCACAGATCATGTGCAGGTCGGGCGCCTGGGCAGGCTCGATGGCCGGTATCGCAGGTGGCCGCGGCAAGAACGAAACTACCGGCAAGCGACGAGTTACTGCACTTCCAATCAGGGTCGATCTATGCATAGATCCCTCCGGTTCGCGGCGGGAGTGCTTCTCAGGGCCTTTCCCGTCGCGTGCTGTGGGACCGGCGAGCAGTGCTCGCCGGTCCTTCTGGGGCTACAAACCGCGCATCTTGTCGCGGTCGCCTGTGCCGCCAAGTAAGCAAATTCGCTCAGTAAACGCCAATAAAATGACGTTTACGAGGCTGAAATCTCTATATTGGCGTTCACCATGGAAGAACACCGAGTCGTGCTACATGAGGTCATGGCCAGAGGTCGAAAAGCACCCCTGCACGAGAGCTTGCCGACGCGGCTGGTCCGAGCTCGCGAGTTGAGCGGCATGAACACCGCCGAGCTGGGCCGGCTGGCGCGCTTGAGCCGCACCACCGTCTCCAATATCGAAGAGGGCAAGACGGCACCGGGCATCGACACGGTAGAGCGCCTAGCCGAAGCGTTGCATGTCTCCCCGGCGTGGCTCGGCTTTGGGGAAGACGCCCTGGTCGACCTGAGCGCCCACCGAATCGCGCCTGGCTTTGACCCGCTCAAGCTCTCGGCGGAGCTGTCGCAGTTGGTAAACGGCGCCGGCGGCCACATCGACCAGATGTACTTGTATATCGACCTGACTGGCGCGGCACAGTGGCGCAGCCTGGTTGATAGCTACAAGGGGGTGCCAACGCGACCACTGGCGGAGGCGCTGATGGCGCATGCGGAGCGGCAACCGCTCGATGTGATCGGTCTGGGCTCTGGCATCGGCCAGCACGAGGTCGGCCTGGTAAAGTACCTGCTGGAAGCACGATGTAAGAGCGTACGGCTGTACCTCGTTGATATCAGCCATTCGCTGCTAACGGCGGCCTACCAACATGCGCAAGAGGCGCTCGCGGATAGCGGAGTTCGCGTTCTCACCGTCGAAGGGGATTTCAACCGGCTGCCTAGTTTCATGCACCTACTGGGTCGTCGGGAGACGGGGCCACGCCGTCGGGTTGCTTGCATGTTCGGATACACGTTCACGAACCTCGGCAACGAAGTCCTCTTCGTGCGCAATAGCCTCGTCGGTTTTCAGCCCGGCGACTTTCTCGTTCTTGATGTAACCAAAACGTACTCACCCGCTGATCGTCCCGATGAGGTACTTGCCAAAGACCCAGCGCTACTCGGCCAACGGCCGACGGAGTTTCAGCACAAAGTAGACGCCTTCCTGACTGGTCCGATCCATCGCCACCTTAACGACCAGGCAGAAATCGCCATCACGCCGTCACTGGACGCCACCTCATGCCCCGTGCCGGGAAGCTACGCGATCGAGCACCGGGTTACAGTTCGGTCACCGGGCAAGCCTGAACGGCACTTCACCGTTGGCCACGCCAAGCGCTACGACACAACGAAGCTCGCCGATTGCTTGCGCAAAGAAGGGTGGGAGCTACTCGCTGAGTTTCCCTATGGAGAGGCTATTCCGTGTGCTGTGGCTCTATTTCAGCGGCGGGGGTAGGCTGCCAGCAAGCGCTCTATCTATGGCGATCGGAAAATTACATTTCACTCAAAAGAGCCCAACGGCCAGAAACCAGCATTGGAGATCCCATGGGTCTGATCGATAGTCTAATAGTCGATGCACTCAACGGTCAGTTAGCTCAGAAGTTCGCTGAAAGTTGGCAAACTGCAATTTTCAAGAGACTGGCATCTGCTGCCGTTCGGCACCTCGATGTTGCCAACTGCGCCATCCTTCCTTCTTGGGATCAACTCGATGATCCCATCTTGAGATATAAGCTCATTGAAGAAGAAGGAGATATCGATGAATTATGCATAGAATATTTATGCAACGAAGATAACCAAAGAATTATCAATGAGTCAATCGAAAATAATGGATTAGGCAAGCTTTCTAAGCCGAAGCTAAAAACGAAACTACAGACGATAGTTCCGGATTTGTTGCGACGAGTTCATTTTGCTTCTACTTTTGTAGATAAACCATTTCCTAAAGCATGGCGTTTTGTTTCAGACGAACTTGCAATCAAGTTATACGAATCCGAAGATGGGAACAATAATATACCTGAATGGAAATTACTCAATCACCTTCAGATGATTGGTTACTTTCAAGACTGTAGGCTGTCGCGGGCTCGCTCCATCAGGGATAATTTTTTGATAATGGAGAAACCCATATTAGGTCTCAGGGGTTCTCTCCTTCGAATCCCGGAACGAATAAGTAAGGATTGTGTCATCGATAAGGAATTGGGCCTCACTCATGCGCAGACATTGAAGAATATCAACCTTCAACATACGAACTGGTCTGAGCTGCAAAATCATATTCAACTCGAAATATTACAAATGGACCAAAATAAGGGCGTGTTACATCAGGTTCTTAACGTTCATGCACCGTCAATCCTAGCTCAAAGGTTTGGGGTGCCACAATACCAAATAGAGCAAACGCGCGACTCTGACTATACGCAGGTTGAATATGCCATCCTTTCCTATCTCACTCTTTCCGCAATCGAGCAGTTGCTACGTGGCTGGGCTTCCCATGCTGGGATCGTTCACATAAATAGCTCAAAACCGCTATCGTGGTCTCGATGGATTGATAATTTGCCATTGACAAGCGACACTATTGCTGCGGTGAGGAAACTTTACGAAACTGACGAGATTAATCTCAGAAACCGAATAATGCACGGAGGATTGTTACCGCTAACCAGCAAACTCTCTGAAGTCATAATGTTCGAAGCAAAACGAATGGGATATCCAGTCTCCGATGTTGACCTAGTAAACGATCCAATGTCTACGCGGAATATCGCTCTCACATGTTTGGATTGCCTTGTTCGCATCGACCAAGAGGTTTCAAATCAAAATATCACATTGGGTCCATTAGATAGATCCTGGGAATCCAAGTTGGCCTTAACAGATTTTGAGATATTGTTTGGTCATTCGGCGGCATGTGAAATTTGCAGAAGAAACACTGTACTTGAGTATCGTAAATTCATGAGATACATGTACGGAGTTTTCCCCGCATTCGCTGATTGCTTTTCCATTGGACTCCATGGTAGCGTGCAATCGGTGATATCTAACCATGCCCTAATCCAGCATATGTGTTTAGGATTGGTTTTTGAAGGCATATATCGGGGCACCGCTCATCTGCTAGGTATCCCGACGATTAGAAAGAGCTGGGAACTGAATGCAAATCAGAAAATCTTGCATAGCGAATATCGATTACTTGATGGGAGTAGGCCCGAGGCGCTTTGCGGAGAAATCACCATGCAGCGCCTGCTGGGTCATTTGGGAGAAGCTGAGCGGGTTGCCGCAAAAACTGTACTCCTGCTTGCTGTAAAGGCGAGAAATGCATTGGCCCACGGGGCAGTGTTTTCTTATAGTGAGAATAGACTGAAAGGTGAGAGACGGATTTTTACTAGATCAATGGAGATATTAAAGGATGCAGGCATTCACCATATGGTCAAAGAGGGGGCATATTATCGATGGTTAGGCCATCTTCCGGATGAACCTTTTTCCCATGAAGAAAATTGGATTGAGGCTGAAAGGGAGATTGATCGTTTGGTTGAAAAGAAACTTCCTCCGCTCTAGTGAACCACATGCCGAGTTCCCCAGCGCGTGAGTTTCTTGGGCAGAGCATCTAATCTTCCTCTCAAAGTTCTCGGAGGCTGTGGTGTATAAACTCGGCAAACGTGTCATTTCCCAGTTCATCAGGACGGGTTGTCGTTGTCGGCTGCGTCTCGATCTCTATGCGGGCGTGGTAGCGCGCCGCCGGTCGGATGTACCTGCAAAGGATAGCGGGCGTCCCTGCCTTACTCTTCTGCAGAATCAAGGCAGACAATACGAGCGCCAGAAATACGCCGAGTTGGAAATGGTGTTCCCGGGGCGCATAACAACCGAGAATCTTCCACCGGCTGAGCCTACTGCACTTGAAGAACTGGACCGGGTCTCCACATTGCCTGATCTGCGGGCAACTGGTCCAGCTCCGAGGTGACCTAGTAAACGTGCACCCTTGAGTATTGACGATAGATAGCATCGGTAATCATCCAGAGACCTCCAGTGTTGAAGGAGTACTAAGCAGTATGAGCGTTATAATGCACCCGATAGACATTGCTGCCTTAGACCAATCTGTCCGCGACATCCTAACCTCGCCACACTGTGAGCCATTCCTGCCAGGCGATTTGGCGGTAGATACGGTAGCCTTGCAGATACCACGCCCTAGAGAAGCCATTGCGGCAGCTCTAGAGAGGATGGTAGCCCTTCACCTTTTGATGCCGAGGCAAATCAAATCAGAATTAGGAACTTTATATACCGTCTTACCTGAATGTTGGCCGATCCGAGAACAGCTATTGCGCAGTCAAGGACGAAGGCTGCCTCAGTTGTTACAGCAACGGATGTATCCGCTCGAAGATTTAGTCTTGGCCGTAACGATGGCCCCAGTTATTCATAATCGACTGAGACCCGCGGGGTATTTTGCTGGTTCAGAAATGTTATCCATTTATGAACTAAGTATATATCTGTCTGAATTTTCACCGATAGACGTACTAAGCACCTCCCTTCGTCTCCAAGAAAGTGGATTCCTCGAGGTGTGGACAGATGTCAACAGACATCTACTAAGAGAAGGCCGAGCAGGATTCCCATCAGTGCAAATCACTCTGCGTGGACAAAAGCACTACAATGAAGTCGTCAAAGAGTCGCTTCGGCTTTCAGATAAGGAAAGTATTATCGATATGCCATATATGGATAAGCGTACCTCGTCGAGCATTCTAGAACGGGATATTTTCGATGATTTAACCTGCGGGGAGAAAATCGGAAATTTCATTCTAGGGCGCAGACTCGGAGAAGGAGGAATGGGCAGAGTATATCTCGCTGAAAATCCGCAAATAGGACGCAAAGTGGCAATCAAATTCTTATTACCAGAACACAAATACTCCAAACAATTATTTGAGAGATTTCGAGATGAAGCGAAGATCTTAGCGAAATTACATCATGCTGGTATCGTGCCCATCTTGGACTTTGGCTATTATCCTGTGGATCAGCCAACACTCCCATACATTGTCATGGAGTACATGGAAGGATCTTCGCTAGAGAGTATTCTCAATGCGACTAATAGCAGATTAGAGTTGGCGACTACGGTTAGTTACGCGAGGCAGATATGTGCTGCACTCGCTGAAATCCACGATAAAAACATCATTCACAGAGATCTGAAGCCATCTAATATCATGATTTTGCCTGATACTGATTCTAGCCGCGACTCACGCGCCGTGCTGATAGATTTTGGAGTTGCCAAGGATCCTAATGCTACTTCAAAAACAAAGGTCGGCGAACCTGTGGGAACTGAAAAATATATGTCACCTGAGCAGAGGCAAGATGCTCGTTCAGTAGATTACAGGACAGATATATTTTCTTTTGGTTTAATCTTAAGTGATATGCTTATGTCCACCGTCGGCTCGAAAGAGCCTTTAGAGCAATTGCGGCAGTTGGCATCTAGGATGACGTTGCCAAACGTCAGCGCCCGGCCTTCCCTCACAGAAGTCTCACAAAGTCTGGCCAGGCTAGCAATGCCTCACCAAGAAGCCTTGTCGCCAGACCCTCCCCGTGGCAAGCCTACGCTTGGAGACATAGTTGGCCGTCCCGCCGCGGCGCCCGATAGCAATAGAGGGAACCAGTCCGTAGTTTTTTCTCGACGGCACACTACTCTCTATGGAGACTACTCGTGTGCAGCATTGACTCCTAACGGAGGTCTTCTTGCTGCGGGCTCGACCCAAGGTACAGTCACGCTGTGGGATACATTTTCTTGGAAACGCCGTGCGACATTGCCAGCGCATACTCAGAAGGTCACAGCCATTGCCTGTTCCCCCGATAACATGCGCATCGCGACGTGCTCGACTGATAGGACGCTTAAGATTTGGACAAATGAACACATAGCATTTAGTCGGGCATTGCAACCGGGAAGCCTTCGATACGAACAGCCTCCCATAGATCGCACGAGAGACGAAATATTTCGTAAACTTCTTGGTAAGTCCAAACTGACTAGTCGACCAGATGAAGAAGATCCAAATGATCTTCTTATGATTATAGGTAGTTTACCTGCCGTACCTAGTTGTTTGGCATGGTCTAATTTATCGAAGAGATATATCTTGGCAATTGGTTATCAAAATGGGTCTCTTGCCACATGGAACACGGATGGGCTACTTGCGCCGCGAAAACCACTCTGGAACGCTAAGCAACATTCCTCTTGTATTCATCATCTTTCTTGGTCTAATGATGGGCTTTCTATTGCCACCTGTGCCGCAGACACATCTATCCGAATATGGGACGTTGATACTGGCACTCAACGGCGTGTGTTAAGTGGACATACTGGTGCTGTCTATGGGGTTTGTTGGCTACCCGATGGAGTGACCTTAGCTTCAATCTCTGCCGATGCTACCCTGCGACTTTGGCATACTGAGTCAGGTCGTCAACTCGATCTCATTGAGTTAGGTGAACCAGGCACAAATGTTACACTGGGAAGCGATGGCAAGTTAATTGTTATTAGAACAACAACATCAACTCTTTCCAATGGCCAGCAGAAGCCGATTGCTGGAAAAAGCAATGTCCGTTTCTATAGCAGCGATGGATTGAGGCTACTTGCGACACATGATCATTCGCTGAGGAAGTGCAACAAGATGGAGCCTGATATTCTGCTGATGAGTCCAATAACCTCCTTCTATGCAACGACAAGTCTGCATTCGGAAGGATCGCAATCGCTAAACGAGGAAACCCTAGAGATATATAAAACAAAATTGAGGTTGCCTGGTAGTCGTGTTTTTGTCCTCGATCTAAAAATGGGACAACAAGCCGTCATCGAGTTAGATGAACAAGGAAACGAGGTTAGTTATGACAACCGCTCTGGTGCAATAGATCGAAGCTATAAACGATTAATTGCCGCTAAGGTGATTGGATTTGCAATACCACCACGCTTCAGTGTTCAACCACCCGGCGCTGGCAGTGATAATAATGAAGAAGTGGTAGTTGATAATTTATATGAATTAGCTAAAGAGGCCGGCTACAATTCAAATGAAGATCTGAATCAGTTGGCCCGTTGGGCTGGGATTGATCCACCTCGTGAGACTGGAGTCAAAGGAGATATCTTGCGCAGAGTTAGGCTCATGGCTGATATTTACAGATATATAGAGAAACAAATTCTCCTAGAATATGAAGCATCATGAAGGCCATTTGGGCTGGCGCAAAGCGGACACAACGATTACCGAATTCATTGGTATTGAATGCTCATAGGTCTCCCTTTGCTCGGAATCGAGATTTGAAGTCTGCATGCTATCTGCATCCTACATCTAGGAAGACTCCCAACCTTTCCGCAAACGGAATCCTAAGGAGCCTGGAATGTTCCTGTCATGTAGCTGCGAACCTTCCATGGCGTATTTAATCTTACAGATAACCCTGCTTTCATAGCCGGTTGGACACTCGCTTAATTAAGGTGCTCTCGTCGGGGATCGAAAAGTCCTTGACAGGGACGGTTCAAGAGATTTTTTCGTCCCGTCGAGAAACCTTAATCGGCGGGCCGTAAGATCGGCTTTTGATGCTGTAGGCGGATGCACAGAAGTCTGGCCGCTGGTCCCTGGCTCCGGTGGATGTGGGCTCGCATCGCTGGCAGGTCGGGTCGTCGCGTCGCGGCTTGGTCACTACCTTCTCGGTCCGTGGGATACATCAAGGACGGCGAGTGAGCGGGCGATGGCCTTCGGACTATGCGGATGATGCGAGCTGCGCTATCGCGCAAAGCTACAGCGGAATCCACTATCACTTTGCCGCAGCATGCGGGCGCAGCGGCTTCGAGAGCTAGTGCCAGGTTGCGATAGAGCGAGGGGCGCGGGCTGCTGGCCGCGGGCTGCCACTCACAACTCCCGTGTCGTGGCATCGGTAGGCGGTGTAGGTGGTGTAGGCGTTATGGGATTGCGCGTGGATCTTTAATGGTATCGCCTGGTTGTACTTCTCCGGACAATTTCCCTTTGCCGTCGGTAAATCGTGGCTACCTTGCCTGGCGTGCCCTGGGCATGCGATTATTCCGAGGGAGTTTTCTGATGGCCGCTGAGTCTACCCCCTGGACCTGGAAAGACCTCGTTGCTCGACTGCGCGACGAACCGATCGATACTGTCGTGCAGATCGCAGCATCTGCCCTCGAAGACCCAGTGAGCGCGGGCTTACAACCGATGCCGTCGAATGCTGATGGACGTCCGGTGTTCGGCGCCGTGCTTGACCAGCAGGTAGGCATCCTTGTCCAGGTCTCCGGCGACAACTACGAGGCCCGACTATGCCGTCTCCCACAGCCCGCGCCTTCGCCGCCGCCGGCCATTTCACAGCAAGCGGTCTCGTCGCCACAGCCGGCGCAGCCTGTTGTTCGACAATCAACGGGCTTGTCGAACAGATCGCCGCAATCTGTTCTCACACAACGAGCGGATACGTCACCGTCGTTAGTCCCTGTCCTTGTTGAGCCTCGCGCCGAGCTGGTGGTTCAGCGGCACCGTGAACAGCGTTCACTTGTCAGCTTCCCTGCTGAACGGCCTGGCGAGACGCTGCTGATGACCACTCTACTCGGAACTGCGCTCGGATTTACGTTTGGTGGGGCAAAGGGAGCCATGACCGGCGCTCTCATCGGTGGTGGAGCGGGGCTGGCGTCGATCGCCGTGAGCACGGCGGCTACCTCCCCGGGGACATCTCTAGCAGCTCAGAGCATGTTTTTGGCGCTGGCTTCCGCCAGCCTCGGCGGGCGAGGCGGCGGGCCAGTCTTGCGTCTTAGCCCTTCGCGGCAGCCGGCGCTTCCCCCACTTTTCGATGACGACGGCCCGCCTCGTAGCCGGCGTCTGCCTCCTCGAAAGAAATAGCCACCGCGATTCCATCCCGGCCTTACGGAGCCTTCGGGCGATGAGCGATCAAGCAAAGCCTCCTATCCTACCTCCTGCGACCATCGTCCTTCCTGCCGAGCGAAAGCCCAGCGGAGCCGTGCAGCCGCCACCGCGCGCTGGCGTGATTGTGCTCCCGCCGGTTCGTCCCTCTGCCATTGCCCTACAGCCTGAGCCCTCTCCAGCGGACAGCGCCCAAAGCGCCCCAACGGGTGCTCCGGCAGCTGTGCAGAGCGTTTCTTGGACGTCAACATCTGGACGCCCATTGGACGTCAACGGTGACGTCCAACAGACGTCCGCGCTGGCCTCGTCGCTGGCGCTGCAAGCTGCTCGAAACATCGACGGCGCCGCGCTTGCCTTTTCTGCACCTTCTGGACGTCAGATGGACGTCCAAATCGCGCCCGCGCAAACTGCGATCACCGCAGAACGCAACGCACGTACTACGAAGTGTTAATGGACAGCCCGATCCGCAAGAAAATGACCGTCGAGCAATTGGCCACGACGGTCGCCGTACGAGCGAGTAGCGAAGGTTAGGCGGCGGTCAATTTGCCGGACTTGGACACCGGC
>Ga0075163_10014351_pt1 | contig 10227 bp, 5 predicted proteins | sample JI1023141ADNA_FD_71478 | JGI IMG/M metagenome (GOLD analysis project Ga0075163, IMG submission 71478) | Wastewater effluent complex algal communities from Wisconsin, to seasonally profile nutrient transformation and Carbon sequestration -... | ecosystem: Engineered > WWTP > Effluent > Algae... | reverse complement strand
ACCGGGATCAGGAACAACTGGGCGAGTTCATACATCGCCAGCTCAAGCTGGCTGCCAATCGGGTTACTCACGAACAACTCCTGACGAATGCAATCGGGTGATGGGGGGATTCATGGCGACGCGCGGTGAGCATGGCGCTGTTGCTGCCAGGCACCGAAGGCAACCAACGACAGCAGCGCCAGTGGGCCGAACAAGGTGAGCAATGAGGGCGCGAATTCGCCTTGCGCGACCTTTTCCAGATGCTGGCCCTGCACGTTTTCCAGCGGCGCCACCGGCGCGGGTTGTGCGGGAGCGGGGACCGCGTTCAGGCCAAAGCCGACGAACTCGGCCAGCGCCGCATTGGTCGTCTGCAGGTCGAAGCGCTGTTGCAGGTCGCTGTAGCGCTGTTTTAGCTCGTCGAGGGTCTGCGCGTCGGTCTGCCAATAGCCTTGCCGCGCGGCTTCCAGCATGCGTTCGATGACCTGGGCGAGGGCTTGCGGATTCTCGCGCTCGAACCACTCGCGCACGCCCAGATCGTATTTGTCGCGCACATAGACCTCGACCAGACTTTGCCACTGATCGTCACGGACGATTTCGCGTGCAACCGTGGTCCAACCGAAGAAGTTGTTTACCGCGTCGTTGATGTCGAGGGTGCCCGCGTAGCCCTCGGCCATCATGTTCTTGATGTAGCCGGGATGCAGTTGCCGGGTCGCCATTTCCTTGGCCAGAAAGCCTGCCGCCAGTTCGGTTCGACCGCTGTCGCCGCCGCGCAGATTGTTGATCATCAGTTCGGGGGCTTTGCCATCCAGATGACGCACTGCCAGCGCAATGCCGCCGAGATATTGGAACGGGTCGTCGGTGGTCAGCATGCCGTACAGATTGGAGCTGCGTGACAGCAACGCACCCTCGGTGCCGCGCAGTTGTTCGGCGTAGAGATTGACCTGCGCACCGGCCAGATCGGCGCGGCCCCAGGTCTTGCTGTCGGGACCGTAGGCGTACTGCATTTTCGCCAGATACAGCTCGGCCAGTTTGGCATCGCCTTCGGCCTTGCCTTGCCAGGTGTCGCTGGCCAGTGCGGCCTCGTCGAGGCCGGAACTGTAGTTGCCGGAAGCGCTGCTGAAGATTCGCGTGACGGCGGCCTGTCGCGCGGCAATGGCGTCCAGGCCACCGGCCGCAAGGCGCTGCTCGATGGCGCGGCTGTTGGTCGCGATGGCGTTGTCTTCTTCGTCAGCGGCTGCGGCCAATTCGACAGCGCGGGCCAGTTGCTGCATCAGATTGGGGAAGTGATCGCGATACAGGCCGGTGGCCGACAACACCACATCGACGCGCGCGCGACCGAGTTCCTTGCGCGGAATCAGCTCCACACCGGTGACGCGTCCGCCCTGATCCCACTGTGGTCGCACGCCCATCAGCCACAGCGCCTGCGCTTCCAGCAGACCTTGATGGCGCATGGTCTCCACGGACCACAACGAAAAGGTCAGCTTGCGTGGCGCACGACCATGCTGCTTTTCGTGCGCCGCAAGCACATCGCGCGCGGCTTGCTCGGCGGCCTTCCACGCCTGCTGCGTGGGCACGCGCGAGGGATCGAAGCCATACAGATTCCGCCCTGTGGGATAGGCATCCGGGCTGCGGATCGGATCGCCGCCATAGCTGGTGGCGATGTAGTCGCCACGAAGCGCGGCGAGCAGAGCGGGCAGTTCGTGACTGGCATCGATCAGCGTCCACGCCTCACGCGCACGCTCGACGACGGCGCGCAGTTCGTCGGACAAGTCAGCGGGGTCAGCGCCATCGACCAGATAGCGTTGCAGCAGTTGATACGGTGCCGACTGCGGCAGTTTTTCGTAGTCGGTGGCCAGTGCTTCATCCAATGCATCCGGCGCGGCACCGGCGGCGGCGCTGGCTTGCTCCCAGAACTCGCGTCCCTGCATCAGCAGCACGGTGGCGAGGCGATGGTCGGCGGCGGGTGCGCGTCCCAACGCGTGCAGGCCCAGTGGCTGCACCGTCTCGGCCACCTCGTGCAGATGCGTGTGCAGGGCATCGATGTAAGCAGGAAAGTCCGCCTTGGCGCGCGCCACATCCCAGCCCATGTCGGCGATCAGGTGTTGCTGGTCGGCCAGCTCGATCAACTCACGCTGCAGTTGATCACGCACGGCGCCCTGATCCTGATTCAGCCAGGCATGCAAACGGTCGTGGATGTCGACCAGTGCCTGATGCAGTCCGGCAGGTCGGAAAGGCGGCGTTTGATGGCTGATTACCGTGGCACGACCGCGTCGACGTGCTTGCAAGGCTTCGCCGATGTTGTCTGCAATGTAGGGATACACCACCGGTATCGCACCGAGGGCCAGCATCGGATAGTCGTTGACCGACAGGCCGCGCTCCTTGCCGGGCAGCCATTCCTGCGTGCCGTGGGTACCGAAGTGGATCAGCGCATCGGCCTGCTGTTGCTCGCGTACCCACAGATAGGTCGCCAGATAGTGATGCGAGGGCGCCGCCGTGGTGCTGTGGTACAGCGCCCTTTCCGCGTCTTCCCAACGCTCACCGCGCGCGGGTTGCGGAAGGATCACCAGCTTGCCGACTTGTAGACGCGGGATGACGAACTGCGCATCGCCCTCGCGGTCCAGCACCAGCAGACTTTGCTCGGGCTGACCCCAACGCGACTCGATGTCCTGGCGCACCGACTCGGGCAATTCGCCATACCAGCGCCGATAGGCGGCGACGGGAAAGACCGCCGCGCGGCCATCATCGACCAGCGCCCGCAGATCGAGATCGCGGTAGTACGCCGCCAGCGTGGCCTGCAGATCGGCCAGCAGGGTGGTGGAATCGGGTTTCGGGCCGACGTCGTAGCCTTCACCGCGCAGCGCGTCCAGCGTGCGCTCGATGCTCTCCGGCACATTCAGGAACGAGGCCGAGAGGTTCTTCTCGCCCGCCGGATAGTTCCAGAACATCAAGGCCAGGCGCTTGTCCGCATTATCGGCGCGCTGCAGTCGGACCAGATTGAAGGCCTTGTCTAGCAGCGTATCGAGCTGTGCCGGAATCGCCACCAGTTTGTCCTCGGGCTTCTGCGTGCCCGCCACCACCTGCGCATCGATGGTACCGGCGAACTCAGGTTGCGATAGGAAGAAGGGCACATCGGTGAGCGACAGCCCGACCGGATCGGCCGCCCATTCTTCGGGACTACCGTTGCGGTAGTTGAGCATCTGCAGCACCGGGCGCTGCAGGGCGACGAACTCCTTGCGCCGCGCTTCGCCGTCCAAGGTGATCTGCGCGGTCAGCATCACGTCGTGCAGCGCTTTGCCCTTCGGTGCCAGCAAGGCCGCGATGCCCGCGCTGCCCATCACCGGCGAATAGAAGGCCAAGGCGGTGCCACCGCGTTGTTCGATGCCTTCGATCACGCTGTCGATCAGACCGGTTTCCATCGACGACAGCGATTGTTGATGGAATGCCACGGCGATGATCGGTGCACGCTGTGCGGCATTCGCGTCGATCTTGCGCCAGGCGAGGTACTCGGCCACGCTCGCAAACACCCGATTGGGCGCTTGCGGGTGGTAGACCGCCGTCTTTGGAAAGATCACCGGCGCAATGGCCGACATCGGATCGCCGCCATCAAAGGACAGTCGCAGGCTGTCGAAAAAATGCGCGAAGTTGGTTTCCGCGCCGCTGGCGTAGTAGTCCACCAAGCGTTGCCCCAGCGCATCGGGAAACCCATTCCACGACGGGCCGGCGTCGTACAACCAGACCGAGGGCACGCGCAGCGCGGGCAGGGCCTTGCTCAGGCGCTCGCGGATCTCGTCCTGCAGATACGAATCGAAGAACACTGCATCAAAGCCCTGCCACAGACTGGCATCGGCGTCCGCAGGCAGCTTGTGCAGATAACGGTGCTCCAGCGCGATGCCACGCTCGGCGGCCATGGCTTGCAAATGCACGAACTTGCCAGCGGGCACATTGCCGGTGGCGATGATCAGGACACGTTTGTCCACCACACGCGGCGCGGGCGAGTTCGCCTCGGCACGGACCAGTGAACTGGAGAGCACGACCAGCGCCAGCAGCGCCATCCAGCCCAACCACCGCGCGCGCATCCGCATCGAACGCGGGCGGAAACAACTCAGCAAACAACGATCCAAAGATCGCCAGAAACCGCCATCAAAGGCGGGCAGCAAGCAACGCATGCAAGACTCCTCGGAACCCATCGGACGCCAAGCCACAAAGGCTCAGCGTGGAAAGGTGCGACTACGTCCTGGCGTTGGCTGGGAAGCGCACGGAAAGCGGTAGACAGGCGGCCACTGTCGCCCAAATGCGAACGGATCGCAAGTGAGCGGTAGCTTGGGCTTCGGATTGGCGGGCGAGGCTCTCTGATCGCTGCCTATCGAACGACGGGCTTTGCGTGAATTGCCGCTGATCGTTGCGCATGGGCGCGGGGACCGAGTGTGTCGAGTCTCAGTAGACTCCGTGTTCGCCAACGTCCTGGGTTATGTGTATGCGCCTACCCGTGTTCGCCGTACTTGCGTTATTGCTGGTTGGCTGTTCCAAGCAGCTGACCACTGATTCAGTGCCCGTGGAGGGACAGGCCGAACGCGAAGGAGCCTTGTTGGCATACGAGCATGAGCTTGTATTCTCGACCTCGCCGGAACTGCTTTCCGAGCGGATCGCGGCGCTGAGAGCCGCATGCAACGAGCAGCGATTTGGCTCATGCAGTGTGCTGAACTTCGAGGAACTTTCGGGTGACTATCCCTCTGCCACGGTGGCTTTTCGACTTGCCCCGGAAGCGGTGAAGCCGATGGTGGAGTTCGCTGGCGACGGGATGAAAACCAACTCGTCCCGCACCCGCGCTGAAGATGTTTCAGCTGTCGTCGGCGACATTGAGCGTGAGCGCGCGGAGTTGCACGCGCAGGCGGAAACCTTGCATTCGCTGCAGTCGAGGTCGGATCTGAAGGCGCGCGATCTGATTGCGCTCTCGTCTGAGCAGGCCAAGGTGTCGGCGCGACTTGCCGAACTGGAGCGTGCCTCCGCCGTTATTGCGCGCCGGATGGAAACCAACCTTCTGACCATGCGCTACACCAGCATGGGGGCGACATCGGCGTGGAGTCAGATTACTTCGTCCGTACTTGAGTCGGGCGACGCGCTCGCCGAGGGCGTGGCAGAGGCGGTGGGGATGATCGCCTTCGGCATGCCTTTCGTCCTGGTGGCGTTTCTGCTGGCATTGCTTTGGCGCTGGGCATGGCGAAAGGTCACGCGATAGGTCATCCAGGCGGAAGGCGTTCTTGCTGACTCCGTACGCGGACTGTTTGCCTGCAATCCGCCCCAGGCTGCCCCGCTTTCGCCACCGCCGAGTTGCAAGCTCATCACGAATCACCGCCAGGTTGTTGCGGCGATGTTGTGGCGGCGATCCACGGAGGGCGAGGGTATGCAGCAGGTGTTTGCATTGGTGAATGTCCGTTTGCCGCGCTCATTGCGCGAGTTTGATCAGGTGATGACGGCCACGCGCTTGCCGCTGCAGTTGCCGCGCTGGCAGCGCTTCATGGCGGAGTTTCTGTGCTTCGGGATCAAGGAGGCGCGCGCCTGTCTGTTTGCCGGACTGTTCTTTCTGGCGGTGTTCCTGCTGCCGCGTAGTGGCGTTGCCGGGGTCGCGCGCTATGACTTGCTGCTGCTGTTCGCGGTGGCGGTGCAGGCGTGGATGCTGTGGACGGGTCTGGAGACCTGGGACGAGCTGAAGGCGATCTCGTTGTTCCATGTGCTTGGTTTCGCCCTGGAGGTGTTCAAGACGTCGCCCGCCATCGGTTCGTGGTCGTATCCCGAAGCGGGTTTCAGCAAGCTGTTCGGCGTGCCCCTGTTTTCCGGGTTCATGTACGCGGCGGTCGGCAGCTATCTGATCCAGGCTTGGCGCCTGTTCGAGTTGCGCGTGCTGAATCATCCGCCCTATTGGATGGCGGGTCTGATGGCGACACTGCTGTACGCCAACTTCTTCACCCATCATTTCATCGGTGACTATCGCGGCGTGCTGGCGGCCTGTGCCTTGGGTCTGTATGCGCGCACGACCGTGGTGTTTCGTCCGCTAGATCGCGAGCGACGCATGCCGCTGTTGCTGGCCTTCGTGTTGATTGGTTTCTTCATCTGGCTGGCCGAGAACGTACAAACCCTGTTCGGCGTCTGGCGTTATCCAAACCAACTCGGTGCATGGTCCAGCGTGCACCTTGGCAAGTGGAGCTCTTGGTCCCTGCTGGTGATCATGAGCTTTACCCTGATCGCCAATCTCAAGCACATCAAGGCGCACATCCATGTGCCATCCGATGGCGATCAGTTGCCTTCCAGCCCGTCGGCAAACACGAAGGCGTAAGGTTGATCGATGACGATGATGTCGGTCAGCGTGTCGACGCCCGTCATCGAGAGGTTGATCCCATCGGTGATCAGCACCGGCTCGCTCGCGTCAATCGAGACTCGTCGCAGCCCACCCAATCGACCTCCGATGCCTTGTTCGCCTGCTGGGTCCGCACCAAAGCTCGACATCGGCCCAAGGTCGACCAATCCGGTCAAACGGGGCGGGTCAAGGGCGAGATCATCGGCCGTGGCATAGGCGACTGGCGAGTTGCCATTGGCAGTGAAATAGCTGAACACGAACAAGGGATTGTCGGGTGCATCCGAGGGACGCTGAACGCGCGTCATCCGGAACGCGGCGCTGCCAGTGGGAAATCCCGGGAAGCTGCTCCCGGCCAGTCCCCAAGTCACCGCTTTGATCGCGCCGGTTTGCAGATGCATGGCGGCGATGCCGGTGATGCCGAACGCACTCACGCCGCCGATGGCAGGCGTCAGCACGGCGTCGCCCTGCGGCGTGAATCCCAGCAGCCGGGGGTTTCCGGACGGCATTGGGCCGACGAAGGTCAATGCCAGCGTGTCAGGGTCGGCGATGCGTAACCCGTCCTGACACCCGGACAACAGGATTCGTCCATCCGGATGCACCCGAATGTCGTAGGCGGTCGCCAAACACATGTCGGTGGGCAGGGTGGTGCTCGCCAACTCACTCAAGGTGGTGGCGTCGAGCACCGCCAGATCAAGTCGTGTGACGCCGTCTTCGGTGACTTGCTTCCAGGTGTAGACGCGTTGCTCATCCGGACTCAAGGCAACGGTGCGATTCTGTCGCGCGCCGACGTTTGCCACCGCGGTGACACGCCGGAAGGCAGTGTCGATGCGATAGATCTGACCGGCTGCACTCAGCCCACTGCCGCTTGAACGCCAACTGGAAAGGAAGATGACCTTTCGGTCGTTAGTGGCCACCATTCGACTTGGCTCGTCGCCGACATTGGTCAGTGAGCGCTCAACCGTCAGCGTGTCCATATCGATCACGCGAACCGCTCGATTGCCGGGGCTGGACACACTGACAAACGCGAACGGCGCCGCCTGCAGTGTGGCAGTCGATGTCAGCAGAATCAGCAGACCCGCGAGCGTGCGGGTCGAAAACGACGTCAGGTGAGGCATGCGTGGCACTCCAAAGAACGGATGTCTGCTGTGAATGCCTGAGTGCACCGAAACCGAACGGGGTGGTCGAAGAATTTTTGGTAAGCACCATGGATCGCGCTTTCAGCCGGATCCGTGTCGTGTCGATAAACACCCGCGTGCGAGCGTGCCGTGCATGCGAATCCGGTGAAAAACGTTTTTTTCGATCAGGCGTTCGCTTTTGCCAGTGTGGGGCATTCCGCATCAGTGACTGACGGCTGCGCCCTGCGTCTGCGGTCGACCGGATCCCCCTAGGTTGGAGTCGCCATGCAAGCCTGCTTAAGAATCTGCTTCCGCCTTGCGGCGACTGTTTTTGTAGTCCTCCTGCCCGCATTGAAGGCGCACGCGGAGGTGCGTTGTGTCGATACCGTTCCGGAGTTGAATGGCGCCATCTCTGCGGTCGTCAACTCCGAGGATATGGAGATTCGCCTTGTACAAGGTACCTATGACCTCACTGGCTCATCTCTTGACTCCGCGGTGGGATCCTATGGCACTGCTGATCTCGTCATCAAAGGCGGCTACAACGCCAACTGCGTGTCGCAAATTGCCGATGCCAGACTGACCGTGCTGACGCGGCCTGAGGGTGGCGTGGAAATCCGCACTGCAGGCATCGACGATGAAAGTACCGGTGATATTGGCATTCACAACCTGACGTTCCGCGATGTGCCAGACGGCGTTTCCATGAATACCGTTGGATTTACTCCCCAATCCGACCAGATAGTGAACCTGTCCAGAGTCTGGTTCGACGAAGCGCCTGTGGTCATTTCATCGGTGGACGTATTCGCCACGCATGTGTTGGTCGCGGACGCGCCCGGCACGTGTGCCATGCGGATCTACGACTACTCGCCTCTCCAGTTCGTCGGATTGAGTTACGTCGGCTTGAGTCAGGTGACGATCGCCAACAGTGCGGGCGATGGGTTGTGCGTGGGAACTACCTTCAACGATGCTTGGCGCATGGTGATGCAGAACAGCATCGTGTGGGGCAGTCAGGACGACGACATCGTGCTTAGCAAAGCAGGCAACGGATCGATCGACGCGGCACTGACACACAGCACCTACGCCACACTCAGCACCAATCTACCGCTGGCCTCGTCACCGGTCGCGACCTTGAACAGCGATCCGCAGTTCGTCAACCCAGCGATTGGCGATTACGAACTCGGCGGTAGCTCCAGTTCGATCAACTCGGCCCTGCTGCTGGCCTATAGCTGGAGCGACAAGGACCTCAAGGGCGATGCGCGCCTGTTCGGTGCCGGGGTGGATCGCGGTGCGCTGGAATCCCCCATTGGCAGCACCGCGGCGACCTTGACGGTGACCAACAGCAATAACAGTGGTGCGGGCTCGCTGCGCCAGGCTGTGTTGGATGCCAATGCGTCCAGCAATTTGAATACGATCGAGTTTGCGATCGGCAGCACCTGTGGACCCCACATCATCAATCTGGGCGCGACCTTGCCGGACATCACCGGCCCCGTGCACATCGACGGCTACAGTCAGCCGGGCGCGGTAATGAACAGCAGCGAGATCGGCAACAACGGCACCGTCTGTATTGTCTTGAATGGGTTTTCCGGTACCGGCAGTCTGGCGGCGATGGTGGTACCGCAAGGCGTGGCCGAGGGCACCAGTGTGCGCGTCGATGGTCTCGCCTTCAGTGGCTTTGATCTGGCAGCCGTCACCTTTTCCGGTGGCAGCGATCACGCCGTCAGCGGTTCGCGCTTCGGCGGCAGCCTGGGCGCCACGGTACTGGACCCCAGCGGCTACGGCGTGCAGGTCGGTCGCGACATGACCGGCGTGCACATTGGTGGGCCGCTGCTGTCGGATCGCAATGTCTTCGCCGATGCCACCATCGCGGCCATCTCCCTCGCGGGCACCGGCAGCGTGCAACCCTCCGAGGTGCTGGTCGAGAACAACTACATCGGTACCACGCCGGGCGGTGGCGGCGCTGAGCCCAATCAACGAGGCATCATCGTGCGAGGGTTCAACAACCGCATTCGCAACAATCTGATCTCCAACAATCTGCAGAACGCCATCGAGCTGGATGACAGTCTAGCGACGGGCAATATTGTCGAATACAACACCATCGGCCTGCCGCCACTCTGCGTGTTCGGGCCCTGCGAATCGAACGGTAATGGCTTGCATGGCGTGCTGATCCAGGATGGCGCCGCGCGCAACACGGTGCGCAACAATGACATCGCCTACAACGGGGGCGATGGCATCGCGGTGGTGGCTGCCGCAGACAATCCCTTCTACGCCAACGCCATCTACGGCAACAGCGGCGAGGGCATTGATCTTGGCGATGACGGATTTACTGCCAACAATAACGACAGTTCGATCACCCTGCCGGTGCAGGCGGGTAACGAGAACATCAATTCGCCCGTCCTGGGGACGGCAGGCGGTGGTGCGGCCAGCGGCACGATTGCAGGCAGCTACAGTTCGCGCAACGGCTGGTATCGACTGGACTTCTACGCCGCCGATAGCTGCCCCAGTCTGATTGCCGCCGACGCGGGTCAGGGACGCTATCGCCTGACCTCGACCACGGTGCAGATCACCAACGCCGGTGGCGGCACTGACGGCAGTGTGTCATTCAGCGCGGTGCCCATTAGTCGCGCCAACGCCCCGACATTCTTCGACCAGCCGCGCTATGTGCTGGCGACCGCGACACGCTATCAGGGCACATCGCCCTCAGGTCCCTTGTCAGGAACCTCCGAATTCAGCAAGTGCTCGCTCTACCAACGCTCGGCGGCACTGTTTGCGAACGGGTTCGAGTAG
>Ga0075163_10014350_pt1 | contig 10227 bp, 9 predicted proteins | sample JI1023141ADNA_FD_71478 | JGI IMG/M metagenome (GOLD analysis project Ga0075163, IMG submission 71478) | Wastewater effluent complex algal communities from Wisconsin, to seasonally profile nutrient transformation and Carbon sequestration -... | ecosystem: Engineered > WWTP > Effluent > Algae... | reverse complement strand
CAGCCGGTCCAGGGGCTGGCCGATGATGTCGGCGGCGCTGTAGCCGAAGATGCGCTCGGCACCCCGGTTGAACAGGGTGATGACGTGGGATTCGTCGATGGAGATGATCGCGTCGTTGGCACTGGCGAGGATCTCGTCGAAACGCGGGTCAGCGAGGCGCGTACTCCGCGATCCGTCGGCGGTATCCGGCGGGGAAAGCGGTGAGGTGATGCGGGTCGTGCTCTTCGCGCTCAAGGGACACTCCGGGGAGGGGGTGTTTCAAGTCTGGTCGCTTGGCGCGGTGACTTCAACCCTGTGCTGAGTAGGGTTTCCGGCGTGGTGGCCGGCTGGCATCCTGGCCGCGACGCCAGGTGACGCGTTGCTCCTGATTGCCTCTGCTGCCTCTCTGAAACCGGGGCGAGCCCAATGCCGGTGGCCTGTTTTGGGGTTGAATTCGCTCGACCGCGGACTTCCGGCCACCGACTTGCCTGTGATTCAACGCGCGGAGATCGTATGAATTCGAACCCACAGGATGGGGGTACGGACTGTATTCCGGTGGCTGGAAATCAACACCCGGCAGGGCATTGGTGATGATTGCCCAGCAAAAGGCTTTCTTATTTTTTTTAATAGCTTGGATGAATTCATGGAATGCCGGCTATTTCGGTCCGGCATGGAATGCATATCGGAAAAATTTGGTTTGGTGCGCTGCATCGGGGTCACACACTTGATTCCGTCAGCGCCATTGGCGCATCCATGAAATGGAGCTTCCCCATGCAGGCCGTCATCGTCGGCGCGGATCGCATCGAGGGCATCCGCAGCGAAATCCTCAGGGTGGCCGACCAGTTCGGCATCAAGGGCATCGACCACTGGACCGGTCGAAAGGCGTCCGAAAACCGCCGTCAGCTGTCGCGGCGCACCGGGCTGGTGGTGTTCATGTGCGACCGGGCCAATCACATGCTGATGCGCAATGTGCGCAAGCAGGCCGAGGATCTGGGTATTCCCATGGTGTTCTGCCGCCACTCGGCCACCGAAGTGCGGGAGCGCCTGGATGAACTGGGTTGCAGCCGCTGTGCCAGCAGCGGCCGGGCCGAACTGAGGCACAAGTCCTGAGCTGGTGCGGCTTCCCGGGCAGCAATTGCCCTTACGTCACCTGAAAAGCATTGCAGCGGGAGCCTGCAAAGCAACGAAAAATTGATTGGTTTGGGGGGTGGTGGGCCGGCGCTACAGTCGGTGCATCGCTGTTTTTGCTGCAAGGCATCATGTCCCAGACCGCTTCCTCCCCCTTGTCCCCGACCCCCGCCATCGAACTGCGCGGCGTTTCACGCCGCTTTGCCGATCCCGGTGGCCGTCTGGTGGGCGTGCAGCCCACCAGCCTGAGCATTCCCACCGGCGAGATCCACGGCATCATCGGTTTTTCCGGTGCCGGCAAGTCCACCCTGCTGCGCATCGTCAATCTGCTGGAGCGCCCCGATGCCGGCGAGGTCATCGTCCATGGTCAGGACCTGACCCGCCTGTCCGCCGCTGGGCTGCGTCAGGCCCGGCACCGCATCGGCATGATCTTCCAGCACTTCAACCTGCTGCATAACCAGACCGTCGCCGACAACGTGGCCCTGCCCATGCGCATCGCCGGTGAAGACCCGGCGCGCATCCGCGAGCGGGTGAAGGTGTGCCTGGATTTCGTGGGCTTGGCCGAGAAGGCCGACGTCTATCCCGGGCGCCTCTCCGGCGGCCAGAAGCAGCGCGTCGCCATTGCCCGCGCCCTGGCCCCAGAGCCCCACGTGCTGCTGGCCGACGAGCCCACCTCGGCCCTCGACCCGCGCACCACCCTGGATCTGCTCGGCGTGCTGGCCGATGCCAACCGGAAGTTCGGCGTCAGCATCCTGCTGGTCAGCCACGAGATGGAGGTCATCCGCCGCCTGTGCCACCGGGTGTCGGTGATGGAGGGCGGGCGCATCGTCGAGCAGCTCGACATTGCCGACGGACGCATCCCGGAAGGTTCGCGCCTGGCCCGCTGGCTCAGCGACTTCGGCGCCGGCCCGGCGGCCAGCCCGTCCCCCGTCGGCAGGCCCGACGCCGGCACCGGACACCACCTTGCCCTGGAGGCCGCCCATGCCTGAAACCACGTCCCTGCTCGACACCCTCAACGAGCTGTTGCCCGAGATCCTCAAGGCCACCGGCGAGACCCTGCTGATGATGGCCATCTGCCTGTCGGCGGCCATCGTCATCGGCGGTGCGCTGGGCCTGCTGGTCTTCCTCACCAGCCGGGGCCAGTCGCTGGCGCGCTTCCGCAGCTTCAACCTGGTGGCCAACGGGGTCATCAACGTGGTGCGGAGCTTCCCCTTCATCATCCTGCTGGTGGCGATCTCGCCCTTCACCCGGGTCATCGCCGGCACCTCCATCGGCCCCCTGGCGGCCAGCGTGCCCCTGTCCATCGCCGCCATCTTCTATTTCGCCCGGCTCATCGAGCAGACCCTGCGCGACGTGCCCCGGGGCGTGATCGAGGCCGCCGAGGCCATGGGCGCCTCGCCGCTGCAGATCGTCCGCCATGTGCTGCTGGTGGAGGCCCGCTCCGGCCTGGTGCTGGCGGTTACGGTGCTCGCGGTGAGCTTCCTGTCCTACTCGGCGGTGGCCGGGGTGGTGGGCGGCGGCGGCATTGGCGACCTGGCCATCCGCTACGGCTACTACCGCTTCCAGACCGACGTCATGCTCATCACCATCGTGCTGCTGGTGGTGCTGGTGCAGAGCATTCAGTTTCTTGGCCAGTGGGCTGCCCGCCACGTGGACAAGCGTTGAACCCCTTACAACAAGACCACAACCCGAATCGTTCCAGGAGAACATCACCATGAATACCCGTCGCCATTTCGCCCTGCGTCTGCTCTCCGTGGCCGGCCTCGTCGCCGCCATCGGCCTGGGTGCCGCCACCGCCCAGGCCCAGGAAAAGAAGACCCTGACCATCGGCGCCACCGCCGGCTCCAACTTCGATCAGCTCAAGCTCGGCATCAAGCCCGTGCTCGAAAAGAAGGGCTACACCGTCAAGCTCGTCGAGTTCAACGATTACGTGCAGCCCAACCTGGCCCTGGCCCAGGGCTCTCTCGACGCCAACCTGTTCCAGCACATCATCTATCTGAAGAAGTTCAGTGCCGACAAGGGGCTGAACCTGGTGGACATCACCAAGGCGCCCATCGCCCCTCTGGGCCTGTACTCCAAGAAGCGCAAGAGCCTCAACGAGGTGAAGGACGGCGACCGCATCACCCTGCCGAATGACCCCAGCAACCTGGCCCGCGCCCTGGTCTTCCTGGAGCAGCTCAAGCTCCTCAAGGTGAAGGCCGGCGTCGACCCCCTGAAGGCCACCGAGAAGGACGTGGCCGAGAACCCGCGCAAGCTGGTGCTCACCCCCATCGAGGCCGCCCAGCTGCCGCGCACCCTGGACGACGCCGAGTTCGCCCTCATCAACGGCAACTTCGCCATCTCCTCCGGCCTCAAGCTCACCGAAGCCGTGGCCCTGGAGAAGACCCCCGACCACTACCTGAACGTGGTCGCGGTGAAGGCCGACGACAAGGACAAGCCCTGGGCCAAGGACATCGCCGCCGCCTTCCACACCCCGGAATACCGCGCCGCCCTGGACAAGCACTTTGCGGGTTACGCCCGCCCGGCCTTCCTGCAGTGACATCCGCAGTGCTGGGGTAGGTAGCGCTGTAGGGGCGACTTCAGTCGCCCGTCGCGCGTTGATCACCGGCATGCCGTTGATCTAGCCTCCGCGGGCGACTGAAGTCGCCCCTACGAGTCGCCCCTACGAAGAGCCCTTTCCCCTACCGCAGCCCTGTAGATCGTTCCGCCATTCGCCTGAGTCAAGGACCCCAATGACCACCGCCCACCGCCCCTACTGGGACGAAGCCCTGGAAACCCAGCCCCGCGCCGACTGGGACGCCCTCAAGCTGCAGCTGCTGCAAAAGCACCTGCTGCACGCCTATACCCATTCACCCTATTACCGGGCCAGTTTTGACGCGGCCGGCGTGCATCCGGAAGAGGTGCGCAGCCTGGACGACATCCGGCGCTTCCCCTTCATCAACAAGCAGACCCTGCGCGACCGCCAGCTGGCCGTGCCGCCCTTTGGCGACCTGGTGGCGGTGCCCGAGCGGGACATCGTCTACATCTCCGCCTCCAGCGGCTCCACCGGCGTGCCCACCGCCTCGCCCTTCTCGTCCACCGACTTCGACGAGTGGATCGACTACGAGGCGCGCCAGTTCTGGAGCTCCGGCTTGCGCCCGGAAGACCGCTACGCCCACTCGCTGAATTTCTCCCTGTTCGTCGGCGGCCCTTGCGTGCTGGGGGCCCAGAAGCTTGGCGCCCTGTCCATCCACGCCGGCACCGTGCCCTCGGAGCGCCTGCTGGCCATCCTGCGCCAGTTCCAGGTCACTGCCATCTGGACCACCCCGTCCTACGCCTGGTACCTGGGCGAGACAGCCATCAAGGAAGGCATCGATCTGCGCAAGGATCTGGCAGTGCGCCGCATCTTCGTGGCCGGCGAGCCCGGCGGCTCCATCCCCGAGACCCGCCAGCGCATCGAGGACCTGTGGGGCGCCTCGGTGTATGACTACTACGGCCTGTCGGACATCTTCGGCTCCTGCGCCGGCATGTGCGAGGAGAAGGATGGCCTGCACTGGGCCGAGGACCACATCCTGGTCGAGGTGCTGCACCCCGACACCAACGAACCGGTGGAGGAGGGCAGTCGCGGCGAGCTGGTGCTGACCACCCTCAGGAAGACCGCCCGGCCCATGGTGCGCTTCCGCACCGGCGACATCGTCTCCTTTACCGCCGAGCCCTGCGGCTGCGGACGCACCTCCATCCGCCTGCAGGGCGTGCACGGGCGCCTGGACGACATGCTCATCATCAAGGGCGCCAACCTCTTCCCCAGCGACGTGGAAGCCATCGCCCGGCGCGATCACGACTTCACCGGCGAGTACCGCCTGATCGTCGAGCGGGAGAACCACCTGGACCGCCTCACCGTGGAACTCGAGCGCAGCCCGGCCTTTGCCGGCAGCGACGAGGAGCTGGCCCACCGCTTCGGCCGCCAGCTCAAGTCCATCACCGGCGTCAGCGCCAACGTGACGATCCTGCCCGCCGACACCCTGCCCCGCGCCACCCACAAGGCCAAGCGCGTCGAAGACCGGCGCAGCGGCGTGTGGGGCTGAAACGAGCCTGAATCCGAGGGCGGCTGAAGCCGCCCCAACATAACAAAGGAGCATCGCCATGACCGACCGCAAAGCCGCCTACCGCTTCGAAACCCTGCAGGTCCATGCCGGCCAGCAGCCGGCCCCCGGCACCAACGCCCGTGCCGTGCCGATCTACCAGACCACCTCCTACACCTTCAACGACGCCGACCACGGCGCGCGCCTGTTTGCGCTGAAGGAGTTCGGCAACATCTACACCCGCATCATGAACCCCACCACCGATGTCTTCGAGCAGCGCATCGCCGCGCTCGAAGGCGGGGTGGCGGCGGTGGCCACCAGCTCCGGCCAGGCTGCCCAGTTCCTGGCCATCACCACCATCGCCCAGGCCGGCGACAACATCGTGTCCACCAGCTATGTGTATGGCGGCACCTACAACCAGTTCAAGGTCACCCTGCCGCGCCTGGGCATCAACGTGAAGTTTGTCGAGGGCGACGACCCGGAGGATTTCCGCCAGGCCATCGATGCCAACACCAAGGCCATCTATGTGGAGACCATCGGCAACCCGCGCTTCAACATCCCCGACTTTGAGGCCCTGGCCAGGGTGGCCCACGAGGCCGGCATTCCGCTGATCGTGGACAACACCTTCGGCGCCGGCGGTTATATCGCCCGGCCCATCGACCACGGCGCCGACATCGTCGTCGAGTCGGCCACCAAGTGGATCGGCGGCCACGGCACCTCCATCGGCGGCGTCATCATCGACTCCGGCCGGTTCGACTGGGGCAACGGCAAGTTCCCCCTGTTCACCGATCCGGCGCCGGGCTACCACGGCCTCAACTTCTGGGAGGTGTTCGGCAGCGGCGGGCCCTTCGGCAACATCGCCTTCGCCATCCGCGCCCGGGTTGAAGGCCTGCGCGACATCGGCCCCAGCCTGTCGCCCTTCAACGCCTTCCAGCTGCTGCAGGGGGTCGAGACCCTGTCCCTGCGTGTTCAGCGCCACCTGGACAACACCCTCGAGCTGGCCCGCTGGCTGAAGGCCCATCCTCAGGTGGCGTGGGTCGAGTACAACGGCCTCGAAGACAGCCCCTATCACGCGCTGGCAAAGAAGTACCTTCGCAACGGCTTCGGCGCGGTGCTCAACTTCGGCATCAAGGGTGGCGCCAACGCAGCCCGCACCTTCATCGACAACGTGGAGCTGGCCAGCCACCTGGCCAACGTGGGCGATGCCAAGACCCTGGTCATCAACCCGGCCTCCACCACCCACCAGCAGCTCTCCGAAGCGGAACAGAAGAGCGCCGGCGTGCGCCCCGACCTGATCCGCGTGTCGGTGGGCATCGAGCACATCGACGACATCAAGGCCGACTTCGACCACGCCCTGCGTCGGGCCGGCCTCGATGTGGCCGCCTGAGGCGACTGGTGTTGCCATGAGCCTTTCCCGCCGTCTGTCCGGGCAGACCCGCCTCTTCACCGCCGGGCAGCCCCTGGCCCTGGAGTCCGGGGGCAGCCTGCCCGGGCTGCAGCTCGCCTTCCGCACTTGGGGTCGTCTCAATGCCCGGGGCGATAACGCCGTCATCGTGTGCCATGCCCTTACTGGCACTGCCGACGCCGATGCCTGGTGGGCGCCCCTTTTCGGGCCGGGCCGGGCCCTCGATCCGGAGCAGCACTTCATCGTCTGCAGCAACGCTCTGGGGAGCTGCTACGGCAGCACCGGCCCCACCTCGCCCGCGCCGGACGGACGCCCGTGGGGGGCGCGCTTTCCCGCCATCACCATCCGCGACCAGGTGCAGGCCCAGATCAGCCTGGCCGACGCCCTGGGCATCCGCCGCATCCGTTTCGTGATCGGCGGTTCCATGGGCGGACTGCAGGCGCTGGAGTGGGCTCTGCTCGATCCCGACCGGGTGGATGCGGTGGCGTGCATCGCCGCCTCGGGCAAGCACTCGCCCTGGTGCATGGCCTGGAGCGAGGCCCAGCGCCTGGCCCTGGCCGGTGACCCGCGCTACCGGGACGGCGACTACGACCCCGCCGACCCACCCCTGGCCGGGCTGGCTGCGGCCCGGGCCATGGCCATGGTCAGCTACCGCAGCCCCGCCTCCCTGGGCCGGCGTTTCGGACGCAGCCTGGGCGACGAGGTCTTTGGCGCCGCGGCCGCCACCCCGGGCGACTACGCCGTGCGGGGCTGGCTGCGCCACCATGGGGATGCGCTGACCCGGCGCTTCGACCCCCACAGCTACCGCGTGCTGCTGGATGCCATGGACAGCCACGACCTGGGGCGCGGGCGTGGGGGCTGCGCCACGGCCCTGGGGCGCATCCATCAGCCCGTGCTGGTGGGCTCCATCCCCTCGGACGCCCTGTATGTCCCGGAAGACCAGCTCTACCTGGCCAGCCAGCTGCTGCGGGCGCAGCTCATTGCCATCGATTCGGAGCACGGCCACGACGGCTTCCTGATTGATGCGGAGCGTTTCGAGCCGGCCCTGCGCCGTTTCCTGGCCGAGTTCGCGTCTGCTCCCCAGGCGGCGGCGACAGCGCCCGGCCGCCGGCCGGTCTACCACTGAGGCCCAGGCCATGAGCGGACCACGCCCAACCCCGGCAAAGCCACGCCGGCGCCGACGTCCCACCCTGGGGGCGGCGGTGCTGTGCGGGGCCCTGCTGGGCAACCTGCTCGACGATGGCGCCAGCCTGCTCGGCGATCTGTCCGGCGGTGATCCGCAGGCGCTGTTTGCCACCCGCGGCAACCTGGAGCGGGCGCTTGAGCGCCTGGCCAGCATGCGCGAGAGTGCCCTCGCCATGCCTGCCGAGCAGCGCAGTGCCCTGCCCGGCATCGACTGGCGGGCCTGGGAGAGCCTGCCCCTGCAGTCGGCCAGCGGCCCCACCCGGGAATGGCGGGAGCGGCTGTGGCGGCTCGTCGTCGAGCTGGTGCCGGCCACGGTCGAGGAAGCCCGGCGCTACCAGGCACCGACAGAGCGCTGAGGCAGAGGGCCCGGAGCGCTGCCGCAATCAGGGCAGCCGGTGCTGGAAAAACAGCAGGCCCTGCTGGTCCATCAGCAGCGCACCCGCCACCGGCCTCGCCCCGCAAACCCGCGTCTGCGCTCAATTTTGCCCTGAAATCAGGGCCTTCCCAGCGTGGCGTGACGGCCGTCCGGCGCGGGTACGCTTATTGCCCCTCCTGCCCCCAGTGCCCTTTCCGGCCGCCCGTTCATCCACAAGGGGGTTCCATGTCTTTCCCGCTTCGTCCCGTTCTTGGCGCCACCGCCATCCTTTCGCTGCTGGCCGCGCTTCCCGCCCAGGCCCAGACCCTGCAATCTGCCGTGCGTGCATTGGATGCCGCCGGCACCCGCAGCATCCAGCTCACCGGCAGCGGCAGCTGGTTCCAGTTCGGTCAGGCGCCTGATCCCAGCCTGCCCTGGCCGCGCTTCGACGTGAGCCGCTATGTGGCCGACATCGATTACGAGAAGGGCAGCGCGCGGGTCCAGATCAACCGCATCCAGGCCCTGGAGGCCGGCCGCGAGCGCCCGGTACCGGTGGAGCAGAAGGTCGATCAGTACGTCAGCGGCCCGGTGGCCTGGAACCTGCCGGTGATTGCCCCGGGGGGAACGCCGGCGGCACCGGTCCCGCAGTTTGCAGCGGTCGCCGAGCGCACCGCCGAGATCCTGTCCACCCCCCAGGGTTTCCTGCGCGCGGCCCTGGCCAACAAGGCCCGCTCGCGTCCGCTGAAGGGCGGGGGCAGCGAGGTGGCCTTCACCGTCGGCGGCAAGCACCGCTTCGTCGGACACATCAATGCCCGCAATGAAGTAGCCGTGGTGCGCACCTGGGTGGACAACCCGGTGCTGGGCGACACCCTGGTGGAGACGCGCTTCTCCGACTACCGCGATTTCGGGGGCATTCCCTTCCCCGGCCACATTGAGCGCAGCCAGGGGGGCTACCCGGTGCTGGACCTGAAGGTGAATGATGTGCGGATCAATGGCGCCGCGAGCATTGCCGTGCCGCCCGAGGTGGCCAGCGCCACCCCAGCTGCGCCGGTGGTCAAGGCCGACAAGCTCGCCGAGGGGGTTTACTACCTCACCGGCGGCACCCACCACAGCGTGCTGATCGAACAGGCCGACCACCTGGTGGTGGTGGAGGCGCCCCTCAACGAGGAGCGCTCCCTGGCGGTGATCGCCAAGGCCAAGGAGACGGTGCCGGGCAAGCCCATCAAGTACCTGATCAACACCCACGCCCACTTCGACCACTCCGGCGGTTTGCGTACCTTTGCCCGGGAGGGGGCGGTGATCGTCACGCCCAAGGCCAACGTGCCCTACTACCGCAAGGTGTGGGCGGCACCGCGCACCCTCAACCCGGACAGCCTGGCGCGCTCGCGCAAGGGCGCCCTGTTTGCCGAGGTGGATGGCAAGCGGGTGCTGAGTGATGGCAAGCGCAGCATTGAGGTGCACAGCATTGTCGGCAGCGGCCACAGCGACGCCTTTGCCCTGGTCTATCTGCCGGGCGAAAAAATCCTCGTCGAGGGCGACGCCTACACCCCGGCAGCGGCCAATGCCCCCGCGCCGTCCCGCCCCAATCCCTACGCCGTAAACCTCCACGACAACATCCGCCGGCTGGGGCTGGACGTGGCGCAGATCGCCGCGCTGCACGGCCCCCGCGTGGTCACGCTGGCCGACCTGCGCCTTGCCATTGGTGAGCAGAGCGCCTCCCGCTGAACGCGTGTGAATGAATCCATTGCGCGGTCCGGTTTCGCCCGGGCCATCCATTCATGCATAGGTATTCATGCCTCCGCGAATAAGCATAAAAGTTTTTCTTGGTTCGCCATTCCGGCAGCCCTCTCTAGACTCGGTTTCACTTACTTTTAGCCCATAGGAAGTCGTCTCATGAAATCTCGCTTCGCCCGCCGCTCCGTCCTGTCCTTGGCTCTGGTGCTCGGCCTGTCCAGCCTGGCCCATGCCGACGTGACCCTGCTCAACGTCTCCTACGACCCGACCCGTGAGCTCTACCAGGAATACAACGCGGCCTTCGCCAAGTACTGGAAGTCCAAGAACAACGAAACCGTCACCATCAAGCAGTCCCATGGTGGCTCTGGCAAGCAGGCCCG
>Ga0075163_10014349_pt1 | contig 10228 bp, 20 predicted proteins | sample JI1023141ADNA_FD_71478 | JGI IMG/M metagenome (GOLD analysis project Ga0075163, IMG submission 71478) | Wastewater effluent complex algal communities from Wisconsin, to seasonally profile nutrient transformation and Carbon sequestration -... | ecosystem: Engineered > WWTP > Effluent > Algae... | reverse complement strand
ACTTGTTCGCCAATTAGAATACAAAAGTAATTGGTATGGAAGAACATTTTATCAAATAGATAGATTTTTTCCTAGCAGCAAAACTTGTAACAGTTGTCAATTTGTATTAGATAAATTAGATTTAAATACTAGAAGTTGGACTTGTCCTAAATGTCAAGCAAAGCTTGACCGAGATTTAAATGCAGCTAAGAATATTTTAGACAAAGGTTTAAAAGATTTAAAATAAAAAGTTCTGTCTGGTTATGGAAGATAGTCGGACAATAAACAAAAACTACCGGAGGCGTTGATTAGTAATCTCAAGTCTGTGAAAGTAGAAAATGGTAATTTGCATTAATTCATGTGCTCATGAAGTATGCTGCCAAGACTTCATGTAGAAAGTCCTAAGCGTTACACAGGATATGATAAAACCACAGGATTGTGGTGGGGCAAAGCCAGATTTGAAACATATGATTATGAGCGCAAACATATTTTCTTTCCACTTCTAGGTTAAACTTGGAAATTGAATGACTAGTTATTAACTTGAGTATTTTAAATGGGATAAATTTTCATCCCATTTTTTCTTTGTTGGCATCCTTCTTGCTATTAGTGGTGCCAACTGATTTGTATTGTTCAATCCTATTGTTGAAGCTCACGAAACAATACAGAAAGAACTAGCTATGTGGAACTTTATTTGTGTCTCGCTTTTTGTCTTTGTGATTGGTATTGCGGCTGATGCACAATGGCATTGTGGTCATCTAGGAGTTATTCCTTGTTTGGGAATCGGAGCTTTTATTGCACTTTGTAGTTTGACCAGCGACTTAAAATAGTTTTTAACTTAACAACCATTTAAAGGATAATTAAAAATGACGAAGAAGAATATGTTTCCTATGCTGACGATTTTCCCGACTCTTCTTACTCTGGGTAAGTTGGTTCAGAATAAAGGTCCCGAGCGATTTCTTAAGGCTTTGGATTCTAAGGAGAATCGTAGCTCGAAGGGAAAGCAGGGAATGTTTAAGGGTTATGATCTGCTCCCAGATGTTTATCCTGATAACGGATTGTCGGAGCAGGATGAGAAGAAGCGAATCAATCGTTTTAACAAGGTGGTCGATAAGCTGGTTCATATGGGAATGCTGGAAGAGAGCCCGAATAACAAGTATCTGAATCGTGATAAGCGAACTTATCGACTGAGTAACGAAGCTCGATCTGCTGTTCGTTATCTGTGAATTACCAAAGGGCTGAGAAGTTTCAGCCCTTTTATTCTAGTTGGCACGGAGGTTGCTATTAAAGCTACCACTGTATTTGTATTGGGAGAATCATAAAGTATGAGCTCTGTTGAAGTTAATGAAGTGATCCTGGACATTATCCATACCAAGAGCGAAGAAGTCGGTAACATTAAGGCTTCTGGCAATCTCAACAACGCCAAAGATATTTTGAATTGTTTGGTGCAAGAAATTGTTATCATCGAAAATTTTCAGAAGCGAGCGAATAAAATTGGTGTTGGTTATGCGCTGAAGGAATTGCTTGTTAAAGGTTATAAGCCTATTGTGCATTTGCTGTCTTCTCGTCTTCAGAAGTTATTGAAAGGACTATTCTCATGATGGTTGGAATTGCAGCTCAAAAAGATTATATGACTTTTGCTTGCCAGATTGTTGGTAAGAACTTTACTGACGAAAGTTTTGGTAAAGAAAATCTTTATCTTGTTTCAGAAGATCGTTGGATGACGGCTGGTATTGATGATCTTCCATCAGACACTATTAGTGTTTGTACTGATGCTGTAGATGATGGCAAAGTTTTTCTGGTCTTCAAACTTCCTGAAGAATATCAGTCAGAAGAAAATGAAACTGCCATTAACTATATGAAGGCAAAGCTTTTTGACTTTTGTTTGAAGAACCCATATGATCTTACAACTTTTGTTGGTTTTGATTTTAGGATCTACTATGTCTGATCAAGATGATGAAAATGAAAACAAATAATGAATTGGATTCTCTAAAGATTTCTTTGGAAGATTTGGAAATTCAAATCAATAACAACAAGAAAACCATTGTTTCTCTTCAGCAAGATAATAATCGGTTGGAGATTGAGCAAGGTAAGTTGGCAGCTAAGATTAATTATCTTAAACAAATGGGTAAGCTATGAGTCTTGACCAAGACGATTTTGGTCATCGTATGAAGAGTTATGAGTCAGCTTCTACCATCCGTAAAGCTTCAGGAGATCTGCCAGTTATAGCTCGATTGGATGGTAGAAGCTTTTCTACTTTCTGCCAGAATCTCAATAAACCATACGATGAGCGTTTGTCCAACATTATGGATAATACACTGATTGCTTTGGTAAAAGAGTTTCATGTGCAATTGGGTTATACTCAATCAGATGAAATTACTTTGTATTGGTATATGCCTGAAAAGTATAGCCAACTTCCTTTTGGTGGACGATTCCAAAAGGTTGAATCTGTTTTGGCTGGTTATGCTTCTGCGGTTTTTAATCGTGAAGTAGCCCAACAGCTTCCTGAAAAAGCTAAACATATTGCTTGTTTTGATTGTCGAGCCTGGGAAGTTCCCTCGGTAATTGAAGCGGCTAATACTTTTCTTTGGCGTCAGCAAGATGCTAAGAAGAATGCTATTTCTATGGCTGCTCAAAGATTGTTTAGTCCTAAACAATTGATGAATAAAAATGGTAAAGATAAGATTCAAATGATGGCAGATAAAGGAACTGTTTTTGAAGATTATCCTACTAGGTTCAAGCATGGTGTTTATGCCATGCGTCAAACTTATATTCAACATCTTTCTCCAGAAGAATTGGAACGAATTAAACCACAACATCGTCCAACAGAACCAGTTACCCGAAGTAAAGTTCAGTTGTTTGACATGGAAATTACTGCTAGTTATTTCTTGTCGAAAGAAGAACAATGATTGGCATTTTGTTTTATGACAGTCGTAGCACACATATGTTTAATATTTTTGATGAGAAGAGTCAGGAGACTTTCACCAAAAAACACCCTGATAAGCAAATGTGTGTTGAAACGACTAATCGTTATCATGAGACTTTGTCTATGATGGAGCGAGAAGGTCTAAAAGATATTAAAATCAAACATAATTCTTCTGCTTATCAGGCTACCAACACTAGCTGGTATCGAATGCTTTTGGTGCCTATTCCTGACAACTTTCAAACCAAAGAGCAGATTATGATGTTCATGGAATCTGTGGCGTACAAAAATAATCTGCCATATAATGGCACTTGGATGAACTATTATCTTGAACTTTCGCGTTCCAAATAAAAGAGAGGTTTTCTTTTATTTTAGTTGGCATGAATCTTGCTATTATAGCTTTCAATTGATTTGTTTAACCTGAATAGAATCTTATGAATGCCGAACAGAAACAAGACCAAGATATTATTATGTCGGTTAAGAAGGAATGGGATAATCTGTCCAAGCAATTGAAAGACTATCCTTATTTGGATGGTTCTTGTAATACAACAAACATTAATCGTTCACAGCTAGAATCTGCTTGTGATCAGCACATGCGAACCTTTTTGGTATTGACAAAGTTTTACCGAAAGATCTATGGGGTTGATTATACACAGGTCTTAACCTAGCATTAAGATAAGAAAGGAAAAACCTATGAGCTGTCCTAGCAATTGTAATTGTATTATTTGCACGGTGAATTCAGTAAAGTCTTCTAACAGCGGACCTATTGGTTCGCCTTTCAAGAATAATTCCAATCCTTGGGCAACTTACATTCCCCAATGTAATCCCAATACTCAACCACAAACTTCTAGTCCATCTGTTCTCAATGCTATTGATCGAGTAGAGAAGCGAAAGAAAAGCCAGGTCAATGGCGAAGGTTGTACTTGTGAAAGCTGCAAAGAGTTTTATCCATTTGCAGAATACAAAGAAGATTTTGTTTGCGCCGGATGTAAGTTGGTTAATTCTCGTTGGAAGTGATACCTGGAGATAATCATGTCTGATCCGACAACCATTCATTTGGTAATCTTGGAAGATGGTAATGAGAAATACACAATTGGATTTCTAAATACAGAAAATTATTCTGATATCATGGAAGAAGTTAATGATATCATTGAAAATATTATTGAATTGAATTTTGAACTCTTTCCCGATTTTGATTGGATCAAAACTGTTATACCAATGAGCAAGCCAGTAGAAAATATTGTCAGGCATCTAGCGAACAAGCGACCGGACAATATCTACCTTAGCACTCATAATTGTCATAACCTTTGTGGAGATTTGTGATGAATAACGATATTGTTAATTATAAAATGAATGATGGTTCAGTCCTGAGCTTTCGTGAATTCCAGGCTTTTGTTAAGCGAAAACAAAATGAAATTGATCAACTGATTGTTTCTAATTTTCAAGATGAAGTTAAACTGAATGAAATGGATAAAACCGATCCGGCTTATCTGAAAGCCGAAGAAGCTTTGGTTGAAAATAATATTCGTTTGGTCAAACTTCGCTGTGACTTTGAGTTTGATGTCAAACATACCCTAGCTTTTCGTCCAGTTACTAACGCTGGTTGACATTCTGTTAGGAGGATATATTTTACACAAATATACTAATATTGTAAGATACTTGTATGAAGGTAAATAAAGCTTATAAATTTAGAATTTATCCAAATAAAAAGCAAGAAGATTTTCTTGCTAATCAATTTGGAGGATCTAGATTTGTTTATAATTACTTTCTTAATAACAGAAAAGAAGAATATTTAAATAATAAAAAATCTTTAAATTATCATGATGATGCAAAAGCTTTAACTTCTTTAAAAGAAGAGGAAAGTTATAAATGGTTAAATGAATTAAATTCACAAAGTCTTCAACAATCTCTTAGAGATTTAGAAGTAGCTTATCAAAGATTTTTTAAAAAGACTTCTTGTTTTCCAAAGTTTCATTCAAAGAAAAATAAACAAAGTTTTAGAACTCCTCAATTCTTTAAAATTAAGGATAATAAACTTTTTATTCCTAAATTAAAATCTGGAATAAAAATGGTTTTAGACCGAACTTTACCAACCAAACAATTTTCTTGTACTATTTCTAAAACTCCTTCAGGAAAATATTATGCAAGTTTTTCTTGTGAGGAAGATATAAAATCTTTAAAGAAGATTAAAAAATCTATAGGAATAGATTTAGGAATTAAAAGTTTAGTAATATGTTCAGATGGAAAAACTTTTGAGAATAAAAACTTCTACAGAAAGTCAGAAAATAAATTAGTTTATCTTCAAAGACAACTTAGTAAAAAAGTTAAAGGTTCTAGTAATAGAAATAAAACTCGAATTAAAGTAGCAAAGATTCACGAGAAGATTAGTAATCAAAGAAATAATTATTTACATAATATAACCAAAACTATAATTAATGAAAACCAAATTATTATAACTGAATCTTTAAGTGTGAAGAATATGATTAAAAATCATAAACTCGCTAAAAGCATCGCAGATGCAAGTTGGGGCGAACTTGTTCGCCAATTAGAATACAAAAGCAATTGGTATGGAAGAACTTTTTACCAGATTGATAGATTTTTTCCTAGCAGTAAAACTTGTAATAAATGTCAATTTGTTCTATCTAGTTTAGATTTATCAGTTAGAAATTGGACATGTCCAAAGTGTTCTACTGTTTTAGATAGAGATTTAAATGCAGCAAAGAATATATTAGATAAAGGTTTAAAAGATTTAAAATAATTAAAAATGTAAGTCTGTGTATGGAAGATACTCGGACTCTAAACAAAAACTACCGGAGGTGTTGATGTTGTAATGTCGAGTCTGTGAAGGTAGAAAATAAAACGTTATTATTAATTCATTGTAGCTTATCTTCTTGCGGTGCTAAACTAGCGCTCATTGCTTTGGCTATTGCAATAGCTTTAATGCTATTCATCTGGTGTGTTCGATAAAATAAAGGGCTTTTGCCCTTTATTTTTGGTTGGCACAGTTCTTGCAATTACAGGTGGAGTTGTATTTGTCTGACTGATTGTAAATAGCAAGACACTTTAGATAAACCACAAGGAGCAATAAAATGTTTGATTTTGATCCGTTGATGTTTATTATGAACAACCTGTCCCGACTCAAGCGGTATGAAAATACTCCAGAGTATAAGAATGCTCGGATTCAGGATCTGGAACGTCAAAATCATGTTTTGACACATGATAGTCGACGACTTCAGCGAATCATGAACGCCGCTATTTCTCGTGGCGAGAGGAAAAAGAGTATGAAGTTCTGTAATAGGTTGGCAGCCAATTCAAAAGGTTCTCAACAATTGTGCTAAGCGCCATTTGATTATGGAAGCCAAGCAATTGAATGAGATTCAAGACAAAGTTCTATGGTTGGAGAAAAATCCAACCTTGTTTGATACTCTTAGAAATCAATTGATTAGTCAATATAAGGTGGTATTGCACGCTAATGTTGATCGTGGCTATAGCATTAGCAGCGTTTATCACAAGGACAATGAAAGGCAACGAGCCAAGATTGCTATTTTTATTTCTGATGTTTCAATGAAGAAACTATCTTCAAGGACAATCAAATGATTACTCTCAAGGTTAACGTCAAGATTTGTTTTGATAATCCTTCTTTTAGCGAAGGAACTGATCATCAAAGTAATCGACTCCAAGCTGAGAATATCGAAAAAGATATCAAGCAGAAGTTTTCTGATACCGAGATCATCCGAGCGGTGACAGAAAATCAAGTGTTGAAGGTTAAGGGCTATGCATATGAGGCTGAAGTTAGTTTCAGTAATAATAGTCTTTTGCCAAAGAATGGTTTTGGAATGTGCTTCTTTATGGAGGTTTAGCAGGTTTTCAAAGTCTGCTAACAAAACCCGGCTGGCTTATATTTGTATAAGCGACCAGCAAGTTAGCTGGATAAAGTTTATCAAAGAAACCAAGGGGGTATTTGCTGGGAAGCATTAGACTCTTGTTTGTGAGTTGATATTCTCCAGCCAACATAACTTATGGCTTATCTGCCACGACGGCATTCATGATCGTCTATCAGGGATTAGGTAACTTCCAAATAAGTTAGGTTCCCGAGCATGAATAAAAACTGCTTACGGGCTTTTAGCTTAACTGATAAAGCGACTGATTCTCTCTGCCGTATTCTGGCAGAGCAGGTTATCCAGGAGTATTGGTGGTTTAAATCCATCAAAGCCCACCATTTGGAAATCTTGTAAGTGGTTACAAGTGTAATCTGTAACTGATTTTTTTGGTTGCTTTTACAATTATGCCTGTTATATCTTTTGCATGAAAGAATGTAATAAGTGTGGAGAAACCAAAGATATAAATAAATTTCAAACCATCCATAAAAATGGAAAAGAATATAAGTATAATACATGCACTTCGTGCAAACATAAAGCTGAGCGAGATTATAACCCGGAAGCCTATAAGGCACATAAAGCTAATTATAATATAACATATAAAATAAATAATCCTAATAAAGTCATTTTATCTTCTACACAATGTAAAGATAAAAGAGACTTTCAAACAAGTAATGATTTAACAATTGAATTTGTTTGTAAAATTATTGACATCGGATGTTTTTATTGTGGATGTAAAGATGGTCTAATGACTTTAGATAGAATCGATAACGATAAGCCACATTATCAAGATAATGTAAATGCATCTTGTTATCGATGTAACATGTTTAGAGGAACATGTCCTTATAATGCTTGGATGAATATGGTTCCTCTTATTAAAGAAACATATGAGAAAGGTTTATTTGGAGATTGGAAGAAAGAACATTTTAAGAAAGCTCAAAAATTATCTTCTTCTATAGAAGAACATGTTAAGCAATCAAAGTGTATCAATTGTGATGTTTTCTTTGATGGTATACGAGCTACATGTTCAAGAAAATGTTCTCTTGAAGCTGCAAGAGCAGCGCAAAAACCCAATTTTGATTGGTCTAAAATAGACTTAGAAGAAGAAATAAAAACTAAAAATATGTCTCAAATAGGTAGAGAAATAGGATGCTCAAGTAATTCTGTAAAGAAAAGATTAAAGAAGTTAGGTTTGAAATAAATATATCAGGACATGGTATAAAGGCATTACTTCTGGTCTGGGACCAGACAATGTGAGATCGTCGGCTCACTGTCCTGACAATTAAGCACATTATACTACATGTAGGTAAACAAAATGTCTCTAACTAGGGTAGCATTTGATGCTTCTGTTTTTGTTTTTAGTTATTCAGAAAAAACTAACAAAATTGTTATCACTGACCATTACACATCCAATGGTTTTCCGATCAAAGTTGAACTAACTAAGTTCATTAAATGAATTATTATACCAATCTAACGGATTGCCCAATCTGTTTGCAGAAACTTTTAACTCATGAAAGCCCGGACCGAAAAGTGTGTTGCAATGATCACTTTATTATTTTTGGGCATAGCGATAAATCGAACTCTTTTGGATTTTATGAAGAGAAAATAAGGGTCCTAGATTATTACGCCAGCTATTTTCCCAATCAAAATATAACTTATATTCATAATACAGCGGTGGACCGAGGTATTATTAACGTTCTTAATCACAACTCCGTTGTGATTAAATACAGCGGCAACCAGATCTTTAACCCTCATCTTGAAGAGATGATTAAAAATAGTTTGTTACTCATGTAAACATGAACTACTACGATAAAATCCAAGTTTGCCCTTTATGTCAGGGAGATCTTATAATAGATAATTTGGGGGGTGGAAAGTAAAACCTGCAAAGATCATGAGCATTATATTATCTTTTGGGCAATTTATTCTCAGGGATTCTATGAAGAAAAGATAGAAACTGACTGTTGTTTCTTTACTTATAAAGTTGATAGTGATACCACTTTTTTCCATTATAAACAAGACAGGAACATAGTTAATACGATGTATGAAGAAGATATTTGTGGGTCAAAACCTGGACATCATTTGTTTGATGCTGAATTTCATGACTATGCCAAAAACTTTTTACTGTTAAAATGATTCTAACAATTGCAATTTGCGTGATAATTCTACGAGCCACCTTGGGAATTCCCAAGGTGGCTTTTCTTTTTTCTCCTCGTCAAAAAATTAAGTCTTAAAAGGATATTATGGTAACTTATGAACCTGAATCGGGTAACCGATCTGCTAATGTTCTGACAATAATTCTTCTTATTGCAATACAGATATTCATAATCTATTGTTTCTACAAAGCTGGTAAAAATGAAAAGATTCAAAAAGAATTTTGCAATAGTCCTCAGACTCTAGCTTATGAAACTAAAGGAACATTTAAGAAAGATAATTTGACCTGCGAAACAATCACTATTTATTCCCAAAATGATTGTGCGCCTCATGGCGCAGCTTACCATACCATTTGTAAATAAAGATGATTATCTCAAAGATTAAAAAGTTTTTGTTGAGCCCAGAAAAAGTGATTGCTACTTTTCTTGGTGTAGGAATTATTATTATAATTTATTGTTTTTATAATATTATTACAGAAGTTTCTAAACAAGAAGCTATTCGACAAGAAAAGTGTAGGCAGATAACATCTGCCAAGATGGATGTGGGGGCTAGATTTACTAGTAGTAATGGTATGAGTTGTGATGTGGTAAAGCTTACCAGTCCAGACAATTGCTTTGTTGCCACTGACATTATTACTATTTGTAAATAAGCAAATGAATCTTTTCGGGCTCTTTGTTCTATTGATGTTTGTAATGGTAGTAATAGGATTTGCTGGAATCTATGCTTCAGATTTCATGGCTAGAATAGCCAAAGAAAAAGCTGAGCGAGCAAGTTATCTTAACAATATTTTTCCATCAGGAAACGAAATTGATGTTACTGGTTTTTGGGAAGAAGATAATCCGCAGCAAAATCTTGAACGTTTGAGAATTGCCCGAGAAGAAGCTGAGCAAGCTTATGCCAAAGCTTTGGACCAAATGAATTCTCAAAAAGGATATCGATTGTGAGCTTTAATAAAGATTATTTTAATCAGCAAAATGATTGTCCAGGATGTGGGGAAGGGTTAAAAAAAGACCCACAGCATAAGCATTGTTGTAATGATAATTGTAGAAGCTATTCTATATTTATTAGCACCAATTATATAGAAGAATGTCGAGAGTTTAAAAAGTTTGATATAACAACAACTTATCTATCAGATAGGGATATTACTTATTTTCATCCATTATTTGAGGACGGATACAAAAATGAACTAGATGCCTATTTTAGTGAAAAATCTATTCTATTTACTCTCTCTGGAAGAGTTTTGTATAATTCAAACATTGAATCAATAATTAAAGATTATCAACTTTTGAAATGAATTATT
>Ga0075163_10014348_pt1 | contig 10228 bp, 10 predicted proteins | sample JI1023141ADNA_FD_71478 | JGI IMG/M metagenome (GOLD analysis project Ga0075163, IMG submission 71478) | Wastewater effluent complex algal communities from Wisconsin, to seasonally profile nutrient transformation and Carbon sequestration -... | ecosystem: Engineered > WWTP > Effluent > Algae... | reverse complement strand
AGCCATACCGGCAAATGTGCACCAGGTTTTTACGCCATTGATTTTCCAGCCGCCGTCGACTTTGACTGCCGCAACTTTCATGCCGGCAACGTCAGACCCGAAATCGGGCTCGGTGACGGCTACCGCACATTTCTTCTCGCCCGATGCGAGAAGCGGAAGCCATTTCTGTTTTTGCTCTTCGGTACCACCCGCTGCGATTGCCTTGGCAACAATTTCGGGCCGGGTGATAAGACTGCCGGCTACACCGACGCTGCCACGTGACAACTCTTCAGTGACGACAGCCATCGAAGTGTGGTCTGGGTTTTCTTCAGATTGAAATCCGCCGTAGGTATCGGCGATCGAAAGGCCAAAGCAGCCCATCTCAGCAAGGCCGTCGATAATTTCATCGGGAATCGTGAGGTCTTGGCGGTGTACTTTCTCAGCAATGGGCTTCACCTGGCCTTCGGCAAACTTGCGAAAGGTGTCGGCCATCATCGCCTGGTCGTCGTTAAGGCCGTAAGCGCCGTAATCGCGCGTAGAGGCAAGAGTATCTGCGATCTTACCGGCAAATTCTTCAGAGCTGAATTTCGCGATAAAATCGTAGATGTCTTTGGTACCGAGCTCTTTTTCCGCCTGTTCAGCAGGTATGCCCATCTTGTGCGCAGCAAGGCGAAAGCGCGCGACGATGTCGTTCAACGCGTCGGCGATGAAAAACAGCGAAAGGCTCTCTTCGATGCTGCCGACGCCTTTTTCAACTTTCGTGGGGTAGGCGATCATTTCATCGATCGCAAAAATTTCTGCCGCAATCCAGGCTAGGTCGTAGTTGGCGACCTGGTCTTGATCCATCTTGTCGGTTGAGATGTTGTTATTCTCAAACGCCTTATCAGCGAGAAATTTCTCGAAGCGGTTATAGAACGCCTTAACGTTCGTGGTAATTGCCTGTGCCTGAATGAGCGACATATTATTTGCCTTTGTCTACGCCGACGATGTGCACGACGTTGGTGGTTGCTGAACCACCGATGTTAAGTGCAGCCGCGACTTTCGCACCTTCTACCTGGTTTTCTCCGGCTGTTTCGGTGAGCTGTTTGAACACATCAAGCAGCTGGCGTGAGCCTGTTGCACCGACGGGGTGGCCTGCGCCAATGAGCCCGCCAGAAGGGTTAAACGGCAGTTTGCCACCGATGCGAATGTCACCGTTGTCGATCGCTTTGTACGCTTCACCGGGTGCCGTCAGGCCGAAGTGTTCGATCGCTGCGTATTCAGAAGTGGTGAAGCAGTCATGCGTTTCGACGAGGTCGAGGTCTTTTGGGCCTTTGATGCCAGCGCGCTTATATGCATCGACAATCGCCTTGCGCGTATGGGGCAAGATGTACTTGCCTTCTTTTTTGGCTGCGTACGCCTCTTCTGTTTTGATGTCAAAAAGCATCGGTGCGGTTGCATGGCCCCAGCCCATGATGTACGGAATATTCTTGAGTTTCAGGCCGTGTGCTTTGGCATAGCGCTTCGCAAATTTCTCAGACGCGAGAAACGTCACCGCTGCGCCGTCGGTTACCTGCGAGCAATCGGTAATGTGAATGATGCCGCCAACTTCCATGTTGAACGTGCCGCGTGACAGAGCATGCTGCTTATTCATATACCACTCACGCGTCTGCGCGAGCGGGTTATTGCGGGCATTTTCATAGTTGATTGCCGAAATTTCTGCGAGATGGTCATATTTCAGGCCATAAAGCTCTTCGTAAACTGTGCCCAGACGACCGAAAAGTTTAGGGAAAGGAAACTGCACGCCTTTCGCTTCTTTGTCATACCAGGCAGCGGTGCCGAGAAAGTCACCACCGGTTTTCGAGTCGACTGACTTCATCATTTCGATGCCGACAACCATCGACAGATCATAGTGGCCCGCTTCGATTTCTGTGCGCGCCACGAGCGTCGAAATTGCACCCGAGGCGCATGCGGCTTCATGTCGGCTCGTGGGTACGCCGCGCAGCTTTTCGCTGTAATTGACTGTCATCGCGCCGAGGTGGCCCTGCATGGTGTAGAGTTCGCCGGCAAAGTTGCCGACATGAATCGAGCCGACATCTGCCGGGTCGATTTTAGTCGCTGTAAATGCCCCGTCCATTGCCTCGTGCATCAACGCCTGTATCGTTTTGCCTTCTTTTGCCCAATTGCGGGCGAAGTCTGTCTGGTAACCACCGAGAATGTATACTTTCTTATTTTTTGCCATGTTTTACTCCAGTTTTTTCAGGTCACCCTAAGCCTCTCGAAGGGTGACTTCAATATACGCAACGGGTCATGGTTCGACAAGCTTGCCATGACCATTTTCATTACCTGCCTATCAGAAATTTGCTGACGTCTGCCACGCGGCAGATTTTGCCTTTGTCTTTGATGCCTTTGAGCTGTGCAGGCGCAGTGAGGCCTGCCTTCTCAATCATCGCGACCGTTTCTTTGACGCCGCCAAAGAGGTCTACCCAACCAGAAGGGGGCAGCCATGAAAAGCCCGAAGACATAACCCGGTCGATGCCGTGAATGCCGTCGGCTTCGGGGGTCACTTCACCGATGCGTGCGAAGCTATAGGCAACGTAGCCGAGAATAAAATGGCGTACGAGATCACCTTCGACACCGGGCGCTGTCTTGATTAATTCAATCGCACGTTCGTACATACCGTCTTGAATCGCCTGTTTGGTCTTTTCAACCCAGTCGATTTTTTCTTTTTTCGTCGGGCTGAACGTCAGATCAGCGATGTTGAGCGTTGTTTTGTTCTTTTCGGCGTCGCGGTTGAAATAACCGCCTTTGCCCTTGGCTTTACGTCCAAGCATGCCCTGATCGATCATCTTTTGCATATAAGCCGGCATCTTGTAGGTATCGATGCGCTCGTCTTTTACATGCGCCACCACGTTATCGACAATTGCCTTGTGCACGTCGAGACCCACGAGGTCGATGGTCGCGAGAGGTGCCAGTGCGCGCCCTGTATATGGCCCGAGCAGGTAATCCACCTTATCGACGCCATGCTTTTCAGCATACATCGCAGCTTCGTTCAAGAACTGAAAGCCGATGCGGTTGCCCGCAAACGCGGCTGTGTCTTCGGTGATGATGTTCACCCGGCGCAGAATTTTCTCGCAGAAATCGTAAACAAATTCACGGGTCTCTTTGGGTACGTCGGGGTGAAAGATCAGCTCGTTTGCCGGCAGTTTACCGGGGGGATTATAAAAGTGTGTGCCCATGAAACACTTGCGAAAGTCGTCTGTGCGCCCTTCGCCCATTTTACGAATCGAGAGGCCCGATGATACTGTGCTGACGATTGCGCCTGGCTTCTTGAGCTTCTCGATCTTCGCGAAAAACTCATTCTTGATTGCCATGTCTTCTGCGAGGCCTTCAAAAATCCAGTCGCAGGTCGGTATCTCTTTTTCGAGATCGTCATAGCTCGCTGCTTTGATGTATTTGCGCAGAACGTCTGAACGCGCCTGACCAACCGCAGCTTCGAGACCCGCAGTGGCCTTGTCGAGCGATCGTGCGAAGAAAACGCATTCGATGTCTGCCTGAGCGAAGATGCCGCCCGAAAGTGAACCCATATTGCCCGAAGCGCCGAGCACCCCGACCTTCTTGATAACGCGCGTAGATTTAGCCATTGCTGCTCCCTGTCCGTTTTGTAGAAAAAACCGCACTCTGGCACTCGTGCACTGGGTGGATTTCTCCCTTATATAAGGGCAAAAGACGCCTTGGCGGCCCAGCCCTTTCCGCCTAAATGGGGCTCTGAAACACTGCGACAAGCAAAAGCCGTTTTTCTCTCGACGCGCTCGCTGAGCTCTGTTCATTTACTCTATGCTGACGACGCGGCTGTTCACCCTCATTTCGAAGTTCATTATGGGTCTCGCGCTGGCAAGTTTGGCTCTTGCTGATCTGGCGGCGGTCGATGCGCCCGCCGCGAAAAACCCGACACCCGCTGCGGTTGCCGTCACCATCGACGAACGCGAGGTCATGCTCAGAAATCTGATCGATGCCGGTGTGCTGATGCTCGAGGGTAAGGCGTACGAACAGTTTATTCAGGCATTCGTCTCGCCCGAAGACAAGCGCCGTTTTGAGCAGGCCTACGCGAAGCAGGGCGGGGTGAACTATGAAGTCTGGGGCAGCGAAAAGGGTAAACGCCTGCTCAATGTGCTGAAACAGATTTCAGTGAAAGACATCGTCATTAAAGACAACAAGGTTTGTTACCGCACCGACGCGGCGCCTTCAGGCTCTTTCTCATTTGCTTACTCAAAGGGCACCTGGTACATCGAGAACCAGGCAAAGTGTCCGGCTGAAAAGGCCGCTGCTACACCTGACGAGCAGATTAGAGATAAACCCGTAAAACCTTAACCTGCGCACTGTTCGCGCAGTTTGGCTTTTTCGATAACTACGCGCGCGCGGCAGGTCGAGTCGTTGCATTCGACCAGGCGCTTCTTCTGGTTTTCTACCCGAAACCTCGATACCCCATCTTCAGAGCTGAGAGGAGCACAATACTTTGCCCAGTGGCTCAGCGCGTCCATGATCGCGGCTTCTTTCGCCATTGCCTGCCGCTGCACGTGTGGCATGTCGTTTTTCGCATGCCCTTCGCCCACCAGATGCAGTTGGTTTGCCCCGCGAAAGCCCTCTCGCCACGCAGAGGTAGCGCAAAAGGGCAAGAACAGACTGCCGATAACAAGACCGGCGCTGAGCGATAGGCGTTTCATGTTCATTAGACGTCTGCCTTGACCAAACGGTCAATTTTTAATGCGTCTGCGATAAAACGCTCGAAATCGCTGAGGTAGAGCTGGTTGGTCGCATCAGATTTCGCCTCGGGCGGGTTGGGATGCACCTCTGAGAATATGCCATCTAAACCCACCGCAACCGCTGCCCGCATCAGCGGAAAAGCCATGCGCCGGTCACCACCTGAAGTTTTGCCCCCCCCGGGCAGCTGCGTCGAGTGGGTCGCATCAAAGACGACATGCAGCCCGGCGCTGCGCATAATCTCAAAAGACCGCATATCGACGACGAGGTTATTGTAGCCAAACGTGTAGCCACGTTCGCAGAGGGTTACCTTGTCAGAACCCGATTTGCGAAATTTATCTGCGATCTGCAGAGCATCTTCGGGTGCAACAAATTGACCCTTCTTGATATTCGTCCATTTACCGGTTCTCGCTGCCGCAACGACCAGATCGGTCTGCCGGCATAAGAAGGCAGGTATCTGCAGCATGTCGACGTATTCTGCCGCAATCTCCGCTTCTTCGGGACTATGAATATCGGTGAGGGTCGAGAGGCCGTGCACGGCGGCCGCGTCTTTGAGCATTTGTAATCCTTCTCTGATACCGGGGCCGCGAAACGAATCAATGGATGATCTGTTCGCTTTGTCAAAAGAAGACTTAAATAAGATCGTGACCTTATATGCGTCTGCGATTCGCCGCACTTCTTTCGCCACTGTCTGCAGCAGTTCTTCGCTTTCAATCACGCACGGCCCGGCGATAAAAAACGGAGGGTTATTACCCCCGATGCGCGAACCCGCGAGAAAATCGCGCTCCGCATTTCTTGTTGCCATCATTTTATAGCTCCTATTCGCGCGAGAATGCCATGCGCACAGTGCAACCTGCATGCAGTTCAAACTTTTCGCCGAGGCGTTTTCCCGAGTCTTTACTCTGCGGAAACCCCGCGCGAAACCGGGCCTGAGCCTTCGCTTCTGCTGCCCGGCAGCTTTCGGCGAATTGTTGCGCTGCCGGGGCAGTCAATTTCGCTGACGCCTGGGTCTCTACCAGCTGAACGTGCTTGCCGTCAAGCGCCGCCCCGTCACGCCAGAAATCTGCATCGGCGACAACGTAGTCCCGACTTGCGCAGCTCGCGCCCGACAGAATCACCACCAAACCCGGGATAAAAAAACGAATCACGCTGCCGTTTCTGTGTGGCGCATGAACCAGTTTTCGAGTTCACCCGCCGGAATCGTGCTGGTCTCAGCCTCGGCCAGAATTTTGCCCGCGTGAATCAGAAAAATTCTGTCCGCAAACTCATGTACTTCTTTCAAGATATGGCTCGAGACGAGAACCGCGTGGTCTTGCTTGAATTCGCCCAGCAGCACCTTGATATCGCGAATCTGGCGCGGGTCGAGATCGGCGATGGGTTCGTCGAGCAGCAGCACTTTGGGTTCGTGAATGATTGCCTGTGCAAGACCGACGCGTTTTCGAAAACCGGCCGACAGTGATGCGATGAAGTCATGGCGACGGTCGGTCAGGCCGCAGCGTGTGAGGGCACGTTCGACTGCCGCTTCTTCATTTGTCGTCGCAGCTGTGCGCAGGCGAAACATGTAGCGTAAAAAGTCGTCGATTGTCATATCGGTATAGAGCGCAGGCGTTTCGGGCAGATAACCGATGTGCGTCAGCAGCGTTTCACGTTCATCGATAATGTTCTGGCCGTCGAGCAGCACCGAGCCTGCCGTCGGGGTAATGTATCCCGTCAGCATGCGCAGAGTCGTCGTCTTGCCGGCGCCGTTAATACCGAGCAGCGCCGAAATCTCGCCCTTTCTCAGGTCAAACGAAACACCATCGACAGCGCGGCGCTGCCCATAATGCTTTGAAAGATTCTGGATTTTCAGCAAATTGTTATTTCCTCAGTTGCAGCGTGGTTTCAGCTGTCGCAAATTCGCCGGTAACCGTAGACAAAATTGAGAAGCTCTTGAGCTTCTCGAGCATGTTGGCGTATGGTTTCAGCGAGCCGCCCTGTTTCATCTTCATAACTGCCTTATAAACCTGCTGCAGGTCAAGAAAGAAGATGCCCTGCGCCGAATCGTAGGTGAGGCGCGTGAGCCGCTCGCTCAGTGTCTTTTCTGTACCCTTCGTGGCTTTAAGCGCGTTGGCCTTCGAGTTACTGACGATAATTTCCGTGTCGCGCACCAGAATAACCACTGAAATCGGCTTGGCTTTCGGGCCGCTCATGCGGTCTTCACCGGTAATGGTAACCAGCTTACCTTCATCAATGTCATCGTATGCGAATTTTGTCTTGTTGGGTTTTTTGGCTTCAGCCTTTTTCGCCAGCTTTTCGACATTCTTGATCAATTTCAGCCAGTTGCCAGCGGTGCCTTCTTTGATGCCAAAGGTGCCGTAGAGCTCCCAGGCGAGAATATCTTTGGTCTTCGCTTCAGCCGGAATATTCAGTACCTGGAAGTTGTAGTTGCCGCGCAGCGAAGCGAGAATCTGCGATTCAAAGTCGATGCTCAGTTTCGTGTTAACTTCTTGTATGCCCTTGTTGTATTTTTCTGTGAATACCGGGCTCAGCGATTTAAACAATTCTATCATACCAATCGCATTGATCTTGATCAGCGTATAGTGTACGGGGTTGCGCGCCAGCGTGTCAGACGCTAGCGGGGTTGTCTTCACCTGCACGATCTTTGGATAGATTTTTGTCGTGTCGCTCAGATAACCCTCTTTGTACTTGTAAGAAAAGTAGAATGATATTTTTTCTGCGTTGGCGACAAGCGCGCCACCTGAGGATTGCAGATTGTCACGAATCTCAGCGACGTAAGGCGAGTTGTCGTCAATCACCGGAGCATTTTCTTCACCTTTGTTGAGGTCGCGCTGCAGGTTGCGCAGCAGCTCGCTCTGGGATTTCAGAGATGAAACGATGAGCTTAGGGTTCAGATAGAAAGACACAAGCGGCGCCTTATTCTGATTGCGGCCAAACAGGTGTGAGCGCATCGTTGTATAATGTTGTGCTTTCGCGATTGGGCTCGACGCCTTCGACTGCATCGCCTTTACCATCGCCATGTCGTTGCTGATCAGCACCGCATTGTCGCTGCGCACCAGATAACCCGGGTCATTTTCTGCGCCAAAATTCAGCATACGGCCGGGTTCAAGCTCTTTGTTAACCGGCATCTGCGCCTCGGTGATCTTGCCTTTGATAAAATCGTAGAATTTTGCATTATTCTGCGCCGGCACGATGAGAACGAACGAAGGTTTTGAAGTTGTGCCCGTGCTTTCGATTTCCATATTGAGCGCCAATGCCCATGCTTCCCGCGTGGCGATTCCGATTTCTTCGAGCTTCTGCGCGTCGAGCAGGTTTACGCCGCTCTTCTGCTCAAGATTTGCTGCAAAAATAGACCAAACGCCTTCACCCGCAACGCTGCTGACGAGCGTGCGTAGCGAGTCGATGCTTTCAGCGATGGGGCTGCCTTCGATGAAAACTGCGGTATCAGCAGGGGTGCGTTCTTGCGGTGTCAGCGCCACGAGCTGCTGGCCTGCGAGCAGCAGCACGAAAAGAATTTTTGCGATATTCATACCTCGCAAAAAAAGGCAGCTCATCGGCTGACAAGCCTTTATTGATGCGCCCGCAGCACCGAATTGCAGCCTCCAAGGGCGCCCGGGGGTTTTGGCATATCAAATAATAGACAAGGTGTTTCTCGACAAGGTTTTGCCGCATGGCATTAGGCATGAAGGGTTTCAGGGCGCGCCGGCGGTCTGGCAAGGCGGGCGAGACTGAGTCTCCTGAAACGCAGGTTTATGAAGAGAAAATTCCGCTGTCTCAGCACATTCTGCAGTGGATAACAGAAAACCCGCGAACGATCAGAAATTCGCTCTATGCAGTCATGGCCGTCACGGTGATCGTGATTCTGGTGTTTGTACTCCACGCGGCAGCGCGCGATGAGCACAGCCGCAAGCTGCACGCCGCGCTCGAAAAGTACGACCAGATCAAGATTCTGCCGAAAGGCGAGGCCCGAGCGCTGCAAATGAAAGAATTTGGCGCATCGCTGAAGCCTGTCTGCGAACAGACCATCAGCACTATCGAGAGCGCGGCCGCCTGCCTTACAGCGGGTAATGCGTTGCTAGAGGGGCGTGAATTTGTGCAAGCGGCCGATGCATTCTCCCGTGCTGCATCCGCCTATGATACTGAGGCTATGGTGAGCGTCGCCCGCTTCTTGCAGGCGCAGGCACTCGAGAGCGCCAAAGAATTCGAAAAGGCTCTGGCAGTCTATAAGCAGCTCGAAGGTGCGTATGGCGCGGTCAAAAAATCAGAAATGTCAACCTACCATCAGGCACGAATGCTGTACTACCTCGGCAAGTTTGACGAAGCTGAAGAGAAATTTGTGAAAATCTCGCGCGAGAGCGAGGGCAAAGAATTTGCGGCGCCAAGCCGCAACTATATTTCGCTGTTGAACGCCCAGCGCAGCGCAGCCGCGAAGAAATAAGTTGGCCGAGCAGCGCCTCAGAATCGCGCTCCCGAAGGGGCGCATGAGCGACGAAAGCCTCGAATACTTCGTTTCTAAAGGGCTGTGCAGTCTGTCGAAGGCGGGCGAGGGGCGCGAGCTCATTCTGAGAGATGAAAAGAGCGATATTGACTTTTATCTGATACGCAGCAAAGACGTGGGCGCGTACGTTGAACAGGGCGCGGCCGATCTCGGTATTATGGGGCTCGATCTCTTGCTCGAACACCGTTTTGATGTGTTTATTCCTGCCGCGTTGCCATTTGGTGAGTGCCGTCTTTCCGTTGCATACCCGAAAGGGCAGACCGATTGGTACAAGAAGCGCGATCTGCGCGTTGCGACTAAATATCCCCGCCTGGCGACAGAATATTTTTTTCGCCGCGGGTTCAATATTCGCATTATCGAACTTTATGGTTCAATCGAAATTGCCCCGCTGACGGGGCTGTCTGACGTCATTGTTGACCTGGTGAGCACGGGCGCGACGCTCAAGGCCAACAATCTAGTTGAAGAAGAGATTATCATGACGAGTACGGCGAGGCTCATTCTGAACCCGTCGGCGCTGGCGCTGCGCCGCGCCCGGCTCGGTAGTTTTGTGCGCCAGCTGATTTCTGGCACTACGCAAAGCCCCTGAAAAACCCGCGCGCATATTCTTGACACGATCTAAGTTGACAGCCTGTCTCTGATCGTGTTTCGGGCTTGAATGGCCGTACCCAAGAGAAGAATTTCGCATGTCCGCCGACGCAACCGTCGCGCCCACCACGCAATCGGCAAACCGAACCTGCGGCCCTGCGCCAACTGCGGTGCCTATGGCCTGCCGCACCGTATCTGCACAGCCTGTGGTTATTACAAAGGCGTTCAGGTTCTGATACCGCGCGCCAAAAAGGCCAAATCAGACAAAGAATAGCGCCGGTGGCGTTTCGCCACCTGAATTCATGACAGCCCACGCGCCCCCAAAAAAAGCAGGTCGGGCATGAGTCGCGTGCACACGAATGCGAGCCTTGTCGGCCAGCAGCTGCACCATGATAACTGCCTTGGTTGTGGTGCGCTCAACAACTATTC